>JAEEGL010950171.1_pt1 | contig 47395 bp, 35 predicted proteins | sample 9134231 | NCBI WGS metagenome assembly JAEEGL01 (sample SAMN16246548, study PRJNA631951) | gut metagenome | biome: gut microbiome; feature: rumen; material: fiber-attached | host: Bos | place: Iran: Karaj | collected 2018-10
CAGCAGGTCGACATCATGGAGACGCGCATCCGCAGCTACCGGTCGCAGGGCTATTCGGAGCAGAAGGCGACGGCGCTGGCGAAGGACTATGTGGCGGAGCCGGGCACGAGCGAGCATCAGCTCGGGCTGGCGGTGGATATTAACGCAGAGAACGGCAACAACTGGTCGGTTTATAACTGGCTGGCGGTCCATGCGCAGGAATACGGGTTTATTCTGCGCTATCCGCAGGACGGCAAGGAGATCACGGGCTATGAATACGAGCCGTGGCACTATCGTTATGTCGGGACGGACGCGGCAAAGGAAATCTACGATGCGAAGACCACGCTGGAGGAATACCTCGGGGCGGTCGGAGAGATGAAGGAAGCATCCTGAGGAAAGTGAGGAATGAGGAGTTAGGAGTGAGGAGTTGTTCCGTCACCGTAGGTTCATTGTTCTTAATCTTAAGTCCGATTGTGCCTTTCGTTGGGCGGCGCGGAGATTTTTGTTCCCTGTTCTTTATCGTTAGTCCGACTGTGCCTTTCACTGGGCGCGGGGCGCGGGTTCGAGGGGGAACCACAAGAGAGGGGAAGAGTCGTCGGCTGGCGCCTCCGGTCTCTCCCCCTCTCTTAAGGTTCCCCCAGCTGCACACAGTGCAGCTTAAGCTCCCCTTCCTTATCTCTCCCTCTCTCTGTTCCGTAATCTTAAGTTTATTGGTGATCTGTTAAGCCGTGACCTTCACTCCCTGCGTGCAGGCTAACCGCCTGCAGGTGGGGGTTATTGTTATCTACGGTGTTTTGTTGAATCTTTCCCTGTGCGCAATACCGGCGGTTTCAGCACAACCTCCCCTGCGTGCGGTTAGCACGCACGCGGGGAGTAAAGGTTACCATTGAACCGGGCTACCAAGAAACGTAAGGTTACGGAACAGAGGGGAAGGGAGTTAAGGAAGGGGAGCGCGAGGGGGAACCTTAAGAGGGAGGGGGAGACCGCGAGCTTGCGAGCGACTCCCTCTCCCTCTTGTGGTTCCCCCTCGCATTCGCGCCCCGCGCCCAGCGAAAGATACGGCAGGACAAACGGTAAAGAACAGGAAACGAAAATCCCCCGCAAACCTGCGCCCCGCGAACCCGCGAAATTCACAGCAGGAACAACGATAAAGCACAAAAAACAAAAATCCCCGCAGTCATTCCGCATTCCGCATTCTCCTCCGCTCCGCGCCATTCCGCATTCACAAAAAACCGCCGGTCTCCCCGCAGAATGGGAAAACCGGCGTTCTGTCTTTATCCGAGCTTGGAATAGCCGAAGCTGTTGATCAGTGCGTCAACCTTGATCCCCTTGGCGCACATCGGACACTCCGATGCCGCAAAATTGTCATAATGCGGCAGGTCCTTGTCCGTGAAGAGCGACTTGACCTCGATGCCGCTGACCTCCTCAATCGCCGAGAAGATCGCGCCGACACCCACCAGCTCGCCGCTGTAATACTGCAGACAGTCGATCGCGCGCAGAATGCTCTTGCCCGTCGATGCCGAGCTGATGAGCAGCAGCACCTTCTTGCCCCAGATCTTCTTCTGCGTGTTGTCGCGGAAAATCATCTGATTGACTGCGTTCATCTCCGGCGTGACAAGATTGATGTCGCCCTGCTGATTGATGCCGCTCTGCGAGAGCTGATCTGCAAGGAATGCGCCGAGCGTTTCGGTGCCCTCAAGGCAGATAATCGTGTCAACATAGGTGTTCGCGAATTCGGCTGCGAGCTCGCGGGCTGCCTCCTTCGCCATCTTCAGGCTCGTCTTGATCGCGGTCATATCGACGTAGTAGTTGACATGGGAGTGGTTGGTCGCGTAATGCCCCGGAATAATGCCGATCGAGATGTGGGCATTCCGGCGCGACTTGATCGTTTGCATTCTGTCTTCCATGTGGAAAATGACTCCTTTCTTCGTGCCGGGAGCTGCTCCGCGGCAATCATAGGTGTATTATAACATATTTTCCCCAAAAGTGCAATGGGTCCGGGAAAATTCATGTCCCGTGCACAGCCGGGGGGCGATGTCACGCCGCCAGCATTGCAAGCAGACGCTTGACATCGGCGGCGGTGACGGTGTTGTCGCAGTTGATATCCGCATTTTCCGCGGCGATCTGCGTCCACGCCGTGCCGGGCTCCTCCGTCAGCAGGCGAACCAGCAGTACGGCATCGGCGACCGTGACCGCTCCGTTTGCGTTGAGGTCACCCTGCGCAATGTACCGGTGCGATGGATGACTGCAGGGCGGCACATCGCGCACATAGCAGTCGGAGAGCGTGTGCGTATCGGAGATTTCCGCCAGCGTCATCCCGAACCACTGATGATTGGCGGGTCGTCCGAAGCATTGCTCCCACGTCGGGTCGCTGTAGACACAATCGCCGTCGATCCAGTGCAGCACCCATGCGTGCCCCTCGCCCATGCCGCTGCCGTGCACCGTGACTGCGGGGAGCCCCGCGCGGCGCAGCAGCAGCGTATAGGCGTTTGCATAGCCCGAGCAGATCGCCTCGCCCTTCACCAGCGCGCTGTATGCGGTCTGGTCGTCCCATGTGTGCTGCCCGTCGGCAAAAGAAAAGGCATAGCAGACATGCGTGCTGACATAATCGTGCAGCCAGAGCGCCTTTGCGTAGTCGGTATCGGCACTCTCCGGCATTTCCGCGAGGATCGCGTCGGCGGTCTCGTTGAGCGCCTGTACACATTCCGCAAGATAGGCGGTGTTTTCCGGCGTGACCGGCTGCGGCGCGGCAATGCCCGGCAGAATGAGCTTCATTTCCAGCACGGTGCTGCCGTCGCCGCGCTCCTGTGCGACCAGATCGGAGCCGATGTAAAACAGCTCGGGGTCGTTCTGGAAGAAGGTGAGCACCGCCTGCTGAATGTCGTCGTAGGTGAAGCCGTCGGCTTTCCGGAAGCGGATATCAAAATCGAGCCGGCGGAGCTTCTCCGCGATGACCTGATAGGCTTCGGCGGCGCGGTCGCTCCGCACATGTGCAAAGCCGAAATTCCAGTCGCAGACCGGCGATTCCCCGGCGCTGACTGTCGTCTGCGGCAGGCTCCCGATGCAGAGCACTGCGGTCAGCGCAAGTGCGGTCAGTTTCCCTCTCATCCCGATTTCCCCCTTTCGTGCGCGGAGCAAGCCGCCCCGTTACAATGGTATACGGGCGAAAGCAGGAAATCCCCACGGCGGAGAAGGGCGCAAGAAGAAAGAATAAAGAATAATGGCGGAATCGCTTCGCGATGGATTTGAATGGGGCAAGCCCCTTGTGTATCCGCATGTTCGAGGCAGGAGTGAAGGTGACGGAACAGCTCCTCACTCCTCACTTCTAACTGCTAACTTGCCATTTCTCATTTCTCACTTCTCATTTTTCCCTGCAGCTCAGGTTCAGAGCATGATTTCAAAGGCGCGGTCGCGGAACTGGAGCGCGGCGCGGAGCACGGGGTCGCCCCAGCAGCGCAGCGTCACGCCGCCGCTGAATGTGAACTCATAGACCAGATTGCTGCCCTCGTTCTTGTATTCGGGCGTCATGCCGAATGCCTCGGTCAGCTTCTCACGCGTCATGCAGCGGTCGAGCAGCGCCAGCTTCCAGACCAGCTCTGCGGCGGTCATCTCCGCCGGACGCTCCGGCTCTGCCTGCGGCTGTTTGACTTCTGCGGGTGTCTCTGCGGCAGGAGCGGGCGGTGCAGTGACGGTCTCTGTCTCAGGCTGTGCGAGCTCTGCGGGATTCTTCTTCGCGATCCACATTGCCGTACACGCGGGCACAGTCACTCTGCCCGGATGCTGCTCCGTGCCGGAGATCAGGTCGAACCAGCCGTCGCCGGAGACCGGTAGCGGCAGATCGCTCGGGCTGTCCTGCAGATTGAGCAGGCAATAGACCGCATCGTCGCCCTCGCCGCGCCTGAAACAGAGCTGCTGATTGCGCACCTCGACCGTATTGAAGCTGCCGGTGTGCATCGCCGGGCAAGCCGCATAGGCGGCGCCGAGCTGATAGAGGAACTGCGTCAGCGGATTGCTCTCGGGGTGCATGTCCGCGATATCAAGGCAGGGGCGGAGGTTTTCGTCCGAACCCTGCTGCTTTGCCGCCTCAATGCCGAATTCCGAGCCGTAATAGACCGACGGGATGCCGGGCATCGCGTAGAGCAGCGCGTAGACCAGCGGCAGATGACGCTTGTCGTGCAGCTGGGTGGCAAGGCGCGAAACATCGTGATTGTCGGCGAAATTATAGAGCAGAAGCCCGGGGTAGATATCCTTCTGCCGGTTCATCGCGTAGTTGATCTCGAAGTAGTTTTTGTCGTTGTGCGAGGACCAGATGCCCTTCCAGCACTCGTAATTCGTCGAGGAATCGAGCATGTCGGGGTTTGCGAACTGCGCGTAGTTGCCGTGAATCAGCTCGCCCATGAGCCAGCAGTCGGGATTCTTCGACTTGACCGTGTGCCGGATGCGGCGGAAGAAGTCACGGTCGATGCAGTCGGCGGCGTCGAAGCGGATGCCGTCGATATGAAACTGGTCCATCCAGCCGAGGATCGCCTGCTCCAGATAGTTCACGACGTCGTTGTTGCGCAGATTGAGCTTGACGAGCTCCTCGCAGCCGTGCCACGATTCATAGGAGAACGGGTCGCCGAAGCGGTTGGAATTGCCGAACCACAGATTGCAGAACCAGCTGCAATAAGGGGAGCTCTGCCCGTTTTTCAGCACATCCTGAAAGGCGAAAAACCCGCGCCCGACATGATTGAACACACCGTCGATCACGACGCGGATGCCGTTTTTGTGCAGGTCGTCGCAGAGGGCGGCGAAGTCGGCGTTGGTGCCGAGACGGCGGTCCAGCTGCGTGTAGTCGTGCGTGTCGTAGCCGTGCGTGCCGGATTCCCACAGCGGGCTGAAATAGACCGCGTTGACATGCATGCGCTTTAAGTGGGGGATCCAGTCGTGGATCTTTCGGATGCGGCTGACGGGCTCACCGCCGTGATTTTCCCACGGGGCGCCGCACAGACCGAGCGGATAGATGTGATAAAACAGTGCAGATTGTTCCCAAGACATTGTACATACTCCTTCTCTGTCGGGGGGGTGGATATTCAACTTGTATATTATATCACAAAGCCGCTTTGCACGTCAACGGCAATGGCAAACAAATATTTTTGTCGGAATTTGTTTATTTTGCACAATCATCCAACGTGTATACACCAAAGGAAAGCGCCCCGGCGATCGCTCACCGGGGCGCTTGGCAGTGCAGGGATTATTCTGCGGTCGGCTCGAGCACGGCATAGTCGCCGTCCTCGCGGCGGTAGACGACATTGATGCTGCCGTTCTCCGCGTTCATGAAGAGGAAGAACGAGTGACCGAGCATGTTCATCTGCAGAATTGCCTCGTCGACCGTCATCGGGTGCAGGCGGAACTGCTTGCGGCGGATGACATTGTACTCAGTCTGCTCCTCGACCGCATCGGCGAAGGAATCGGCGCTGAGCGCGCCCTCCTTGATGCGCTTGCCGAGCTTGGTCTTGTTGCGGCGGATCTTGCGGATGATCTTCTCGATCGCGGCGTCGAGCGCGTCGTTCTTGTCGACGGCGCTCTGCTCCGCGCGGTAGATCATGCTGCCTGCACGGACCGTCAGCTCCGTGACGATCTGACCGCGCTGCTCTGTCAGAGTGATTTTTGCTTCTGCTTCGTCCTCAAAGAACTTGTCGAGCTTCTGGTCGAGCTTTTTCTTTGCGTAATCGGAAAAGCTCGGACCGACCTGGATTTTTTTTGCCATAATGTTCAGTTTCATTTGCAATCCTCCTTTGCCCGGTGGGCAGACCCGTGCCGCGCACCGGCTTCATGCTTCCATTATAGCATAAATCTATAAAAATTGTCAAGGGGATATTGAATTCTTGTACGGATTTGTTTTGAAGTTTCCGTACTATTATGGTGTTTCTGCGATCAATTCCGCATTCACTTCCTCCCTCCTCCCTCCTCCTTCACCATTTCTCACTTCTCTTTCCGTCACAAAAATCCCCCCGCCCCCCGCTCTCTCTTTGTGAAATCCTACAAAATTGATATGAATTGCAGGAAATCGCTTGACTTTCTCCCCTGAATGTGCTATGATTGCATTAAACCAAGTAAACCTACAGGATAGGTAGTGAAAAAGGAGAACACCCCATGAACATCAGACTTCCGCGGCTCGTCCGCTGCAACAGCCGCCGTACCCGAATGCGGTACTGTTGACGCTCAGAATCACCCCCCCGCACACAAAACCGAATTATCACCCGGCACACCCCGGGAAACATATTGATGAATAAAGGAGAAATCACCATGAGCAACTATAAATTTGAAACACTTCAGCTTCACGTCGGGCAGGAGCAGCCCGATCCCGCTTCGGACGCAAGAGCCGTCCCGATCTACGCCACCACCTCCTACGTCTTCCGCAACTCCGAGCATGCCGCAGCGCGCTTCGGTCTGGCAGACGCCGGCAACATCTACGGCAGACTGACCAACTCCACGCAGGACGTCTTTGAGAAGCGCATCGCAGCGCTCGAGGGCGGCGTCGCGGCACTGGCACTCGCTTCGGGCGCCGCAGCGATCACCTACACGATCGAGGCACTCGCACAGGCAGGCGACAACATCGTCGCGCAGAAGACCATCTACGGCGGCAGCTACAACCTGCTCGCGCACACCCTGCCGCAGTTCGGCATCCAGACCACGTTCGTCAACGCGCATGATCTCGCAGAGCTTGAGGCGGCGATCCAGCCGAACACGAAGGCGGTCTATCTCGAGACCCTCGGCAACCCGAATTCCGACATTCCGGATATCGACGCGATCGCTGAGATCGCACACAAGCACGGCATTCCGCTCGTGATCGACAACACCTTCGGCACGCCGTATCTGATTCGCCCGATCGAGCACGGCGCAGATATCGTTGTGCACTCCGCGACGAAGTTCATCGGCGGACACGGCACGACCCTCGGCGGCGTCATCGTCGATTCCGGCAAATTTGACTGGAAGGCATCGGGCAAATACGCACCGATCGCAGCACCGAACCCGAGCTATCACGGCATTTCCTTCGCCGATGCGGTCGGTCCGGCAGCATTTGTCACCTATATCCGCGCGATCCTCCTGCGCGATCAGGGCGCGGCGATCTCCCCGTTTGCGGCATTCCTGCTGCTGCAGGGCACTGAGACCCTTTCGCTCCGTCTGGAGCGCCACGCCGAGAACACCAAGAAGGTCGTCGAATTCCTGAGCAATCATCCGAAGGTCGCGAAGGTCAATCACCCGTCGCTGCCCGATCATCCCGATCACGCGCTGTATCAGAAGTTTTTCCCGAACGGCGGCGGTTCGATCTTCACCTTTGACGTGAAGGGCGGTCAGAAGGAAGCGTTCGCGTTCATCGACAGCCTTGAGATCTTCTCGCTGCTGGCGAATGTCGCCGATGTGAAGTCGCTGGTCATTCACCCGGCAACGACGACCCACTCTCAGCTCAGCGAGGCAGAGCTTGCCGATCAGGGCATCACGCAGGCGACTGTGCGCCTCTCGATCGGCACCGAGCACATCGACGATATCATCGCCGACCTCGAAAAGGGCTTCGCCGCAATCTAAGCCCGGAGCCCGGGCTGGCAATTTGGCTCCGCGAGCCGTTTTGCATCCTCACCCAGTTTGCGTGACTGCACGGCGCTGATCGCGCCTTCTTAAGGGTCAATGCATCCATTGCTTTCCGTCCTCTGCGTCAGGAATTACAGCTGCGGGCTGCCCTGACCACGATCGGATATCCCGTTTGTCCGATTCAGCATTTCCAAAGCGATTTGTCCGTTGTTGAACCTCCTGTAAACCTTTTCCATCCTGAAGAAAGCCGCCCTGCAGTCTGCACCTGCGGGGCGGCGAATTTGTGTGATCAAATGCTTTGAAATCACGGCTGAAGTTTTTTGCAGCATTGCAGAGTCGTGCATCCGCCGGAATGTGAGATCTCTGCCGGATTGACAAAACAGCGCCGCCGTGATACAATATTACCGAATACACGTTTTCAAAATCGTTCTGCGGCGATGCTGCGGAGCACGATGCTTCGAGCCCGGTCCCCGCCGCGTCCTTCTTCAGCGGCAGAAACGGAAACGAATGAACAGCTCCTCTCTGAAATGCGGACCACGGAATCATCGGCAAACGGAGGTAACCCGAATTGGAAAGCCCGACCCTTGCGATTATCAAGAACCCGCAGCAAGCCGACGACGCGCTGCTGCTCGATTTTCTGCGCGAAGCCCCGGACCCCGAACGCGACCGCGCACTATTTGAAGCCGCCGATCAGGTGCGCCGCGCGCATTACGGCGATGCGGTCTATCTGCGCGGTCTGATCGAATTCACGAATTACTGCAAAAACAACTGCTATTACTGCGGCATCCGCGCGGCAAACGCCAACGCGAAGCGCTACCGCCTGACGCCGGAGCAGATCCTCGCCTGCGCCGACGAGGGCTATGCGCTCGGCTACCGCACCTTTGTGCTGCAGGGCGGCGAGGATCCCTATTTCACCGACGACCGCATCTGCGAAATCGTTTCGGCGCTGCATGAGGCGCACCCGGACTGCGCGGTCACGCTCTCGATCGGCGAAAAATCCCGCGCGAGCTATCAGGCTTATTTTGACGCCGGGGCAAGGCGCTATCTGCTGCGCCATGAGACCGCCGACCCGGCACATTACCGCATGCTGCACCCGGAGTCCATGTCGCTGGAAAACCGCAAGCGCTGTCTGTCTGATCTGCGCGAGATCGGCTATCAGGTCGGGAGCGGCTTCATGATCGGCTCGCCGTATCAGACCCCGGCGCATCTGCTGTGCGACATCCGGTTTTTGCAGGAGCTGGACCCGCACATGATCGGCGTGGGACCGTATCTCAATCATCCGGAGACGCCGTTTGCGGGGATGCCGTCGGGCGAGCTGCATTTCGGGATACGGATCGTGGCGCTGCTGCGGCTGATGTTTCCGAAGGCGCTGATTCCGGCGACGACGGCATTCGGGACGCTGCATCCGCAGGGGCGGGAGCTTGCGCTGAAGGCGGGGGCGAATGTGATCATGCCGAATCTGTCGCCGACGGCGGTTCGACCGCTCTATGAGATTTACGAGAACAAGATTTGCACGGGGGAGGAATCGGCGCAGTGCCGCGGCTGTCTGGAGCGCCGCATCGCGTCGGCGGGCTACCGCGCCGTCACTGCGGTCGGAGACTCGCTTGTTTGAATGAGAAGTGAGAAGTGAGAAGTTGTTCCGTCGCCTTTACTTCTGCTGCCGATTGTGAAGGGAGGAGGTAGCAGGTAGGAGGGAGAAAGTGAATGCGGAATGATTGCGGGGTTTTTTCGTTTCCTGTTCTGAATCGTTGTTCCTGCTGTGAATTTGGCTGGGCGGCGGGGGATTTTTGTTCCCTGTTCTTTACCGTTCGTCCGGCTGTGAATTCAGCTGGGCGCGGGGCGCGGTTCTGAGGGGAAACCACAAGAGGAAGGGGGAGTCGGCTGCAATGCAGCCGGTCTCCCCCTCCCTCTTAAGGTTTCCCCCGCTGCACGCAGTGCAGCTGAGACTCTCCTTTCCTTATCTTCCACCCCCTCTGTTCCGTAACCTTTTGTTTCTTGGTAGCCCGGTTCAATGATAACCTTCACTCCCTGCGTGCGTGCTAGCCGCACGCAGGGGAGGTTGTGCTGTAACCGTCGGTATAAGTGCGCCGGGGCAGTGAAACGGAACACCTGAGAGAACAAAAACCCCCCCCTGCAGGCGGTTAGCCTGCCCGAGGGGAGTGAGGGTTACGGATTAACAGATCACCAATAAACGAAAGATTACGGAACAGAGGGGAAGGGAGATAAGGAAGGGGAGCTTAAGCTGCACTGCGTGCAGCCGGCTCCCCCTCCCTCTTGTGGTTCCCCCTCGCATTCGCGCCCCGCGCCCAGTGAAATTCACAGTTGGAGCAACGATTCAGAACAGGGAACAAAATCCCCCGCAATCATTCCGCATTCTCCTCTGCCCCGCGAAATCCACGGCAGAAGCAACGATGACGGAACAACTCCTCACTCCTCACTGCTCACTCCTCACTATCCCTCAGCAGCAGAAGTGACGGAACCATTTCTCATTTCACGGTTTTCCGATCGCCATGCGCAGGGCGCGGAGCTCTTCGGCGGTCAGGTCGCGCCAGTGCCCGGGCTTCAGCATCCCCAGCTTCACCGGTCCGATCGCGATGCGCCGCAGACGCGCCACCTCCAGCCCGACCGCATCGCACATGCGCCGAATCTCCCGCTTCTTCCCCTCGTGGATCGTGACCTGCAGCACCACGCGCTCAGGCTCGGTCACCAGCGTCACAATGTTTGCAGGTGCCGTTTTGAACCCGTCGTCAAGCGTCACGCCCGCAGACATCTGCGTCAGCTGCTCCTCCGAGACCGGCGGGCGCACCGTCACGCGGTAGCTCTTCGCAACCTCCCGCGACGGGTGCATGATGCCGTTCGCAAACGCGCCGTCATTCGTGAAGAGCAGCAGCCCCTCCGAATTGCGGTCCAGCCGCCCGATCGGGTAAACGCGCTCCGCAATGCCCGTCAGCAGATCGGTCACGCAGCGTCTGCCCTGCTCGTCCGCCAGCGTCGTGACATAGCCGCGCGGCTTGTTGAGCATGATATAGCGGTGTGCGGTGCGCTTCGGGATATCCACCCGCTCGCCGTTCACCGTCAGCAGGTCTGCCTTGGTCGCCCGGTCGCCGAGGCGCACGGGATGCCCGTTGCATTTGACCTTTCCCGCGGCGATCAGTGCCTCTGCCTTGCGCCGCGAGCAGTAGCCCGCGTCCGAAAGCAGCTTCTGAATTCTGATTTTTTCCATTCTGTTTTTGCTCTCCCTGCGGGAAAAACCCGCTTCCTTTGTGTTTCAGGCGCAGAAACGCCGGACTGCGCCGTTTCTGACCGGCACAGCCCTGCCTTGCGATGTCAAACGTCAGGCGGTCCGCTTATTCGGCGTCCGCCGCCTCTGCTTCCTTCTTGCTCTGCTTGCCCGCGAGGAAGCCGGTGATCTTGTCCATCACATCGGGAACCATGTTGATGATCGCATTCGGGGTCGCCGCGTTGACGGAGAGCTGCAGGAGCTTGACGTCATTGGGCATGATCACGAGAAACGCGATCGGCGTGATCGACACGCCGGCACCGCCGCCGCCGCCGAACATATCCTTTGCGACCTTTGTCGGCAGGTCGGAGCCGCCCGACGCGAACCCGAAGCTCACCTTCGAGATCGGAATGACGGTCGTGCCGTTCTCGCACGAGATCGGCTGCCCGACGATGGTATTTGCGTCGACCATGCCGCGGATCTGCTCCATTGTAATGCGCAGGGTCTCCTGCGACGGATGCTCTTTGCTCATAATAGTGTGTCCTCCTTGGATATGTATTGCCCTTTGCAGAGCTTATTTACTTTTCAGCGAATCGTCGTCCATCTTTGCGATATAACACGCGCACTCCAGCGCCATTGCATAGACCTTCGGCTTGGGCGCGATTTGTGCCGCCGTCACCATGATATTCTGCAGCACGATCGCGAACAGCACCGGCATTTCGTCGGGCGTCTCGCAGTATTTGCCGGTCATGTTGTCGTAGATGCCGACCCAGCACTCCCTGATCGCCCTGTATGCGTCGTCCGGCTCGAGCGTATCCCAGATGCGGTAGCTGTCATTGCCGAGATTCTCCGCGACCCTTGCGACGATCGCCATTGCGTCGGGTTTCTCCTCGCCCTCCGCAAAATGCGTGAAAAAGCCGTTGCACAGCGACAGCACGCTGTACTGATTTTCGAGCAGATACGCATTGAGCGCGTCGCCGAGATAATACTTTCTGCCGTCTGCGGTCGCCGCGACAACAAAGGGCTTGCCGGTCTGCTTTACAGCCATGTGGCACGCCATGCCCGCCATGCCCGCGGCATAGAGCAGCGCCCTTTTCAGGTCGATGCCCCGCGGGGTCTCGCAGACATGCCGGAACATCGCGACGATGTGCCCGGAATGCGCAATCAAACGGTCGATATCCATATGGTCCTCCTCCGGTCAGATTATGCGTGCTCTGCGGCGGGGAGCGGTGCGGTCTCCTTTTCACGGCGCGCCGCCTCCTTGTCCTCGCGGCGGAATCTGCGCCATGTGCGCCAGAGGAACCGTCCGCCGAGCATCAGCACGGTCAGCAGCAGCGCGGCAGGCGAGCAGCGCAGCTCCAGCGAAATGCGGAAGGTGATTGCGGGATTGAAGAAATCGGCGAGGATGCGGAACTCGTCCGCCTCGAGGTCTACCCAGCACAGCATCGCGCCGAGCAGATTGTAGACTGCGGCACAGATCTTGCCGTAGAGCTGCGCGGTATTCGCGGGGTCGTCCGAGCCGACAGCAAGATACAGCTTCACATGCCGGAAGTGGAGATGGCGCGTCAGAAAGCGGAGCGAGGGCGACAGTGCCGCGCCGCCGTCCTTGATCAGCCCGAACACATCGGAGACAGAATGCGGCTTGATCCGCGCGATGAACGCTTTGATGCCGCGCTTTTTCTTGGGCTTTTCGGGCGCTTCGGGCGCGCTCTCCGCAATGTCGGCGATCATGCTGCTGTCGGACGATGCGGGGAGATCGGCACTTTCGGGCGTGCCTGCAAGGGTTTCCGCCGAAACGGGCTCGGAGACGGTTTCCGGCTTCGGGGATTCGGCGGGCTTTGCGGGCTTTTTCTTTTTTTTGCGTTTTTTCTTGGGCTTTTCCGCGGGCTCGGGCGTGGGATCGGGCTGCGCGGGGGTATCGGCGTCGGGGTTGGGGATATGAGGTGTTTCGGGAGGCGGCGGTTCGGGCGCCGATTCCTTATGGAAGACGCGGAAGAAGGTGTAGTGGACGCTCACCGCCCATTTGCCGTCGCCGAAGGAGCCCCTGACGCGGATCGGCAGCAGGAGGATGATACACAGCACTGTGATGATGATGAGAAAAACAGTCAAGGGCGCATCCTCCTTTCGCTGAGATACTTCTTCATTTTCATTATACCACAAACGCGCACAAAATGCAAGCCCGTGCGGCGCGGGGAAAGAGAGAAATGAGGAGGCAGCAGGTCAAGTCAGGAGTGAGCAGTGAGGAGTTGTTCCGTTACTGTTGCTTCTTCTGCTGATTGAAAGAAATATTGGGGGTATCGCGTCTCAAGAAGGCGCGTCAGCGCCGTGTGTTGCGCAAAATTGGGAGACTCCGCGAAACCTTACCCGGAGGAAATCGCCCGCGCATTCGCGCCCAGCGAAATCCACAGCAGAAACAACGATAAAGAACAGGAATCAAAAATCCCCCGCAAACCCGCCGCCCAGCGAAAGGCACAACAGAAACAACGATTCAGAACAGGAAACTAAAATTTTCCGAATCATTCCGCATTCCGAATTCCGCATTCACCTCCTCCCTGCTCCCTCCTCCCTCCGACAACAGCGACGGAACCATTTCTCACTTCTCATTTCTCATTTCTCATTTCTCCGTGCGATCCAGCCTGCAATGTCTGCGGCGAGCTCCGATGCCGTCTCCATGCTCCGCGCCTCCACCAGCATCGCCAGACTCCGCCCCGTCGCCGACGGTCTCAGCAGCGCCGTCCCCCGCGGGTCTCTCAGCCGCACCCCCTCGGGCGTCCGCTCCGCATGCAGATATCCGCCGCACCGCGCCGCTGCACCCTCCGCATCCTCCGTCGGCAGAATCCGCCGGACCGTGTGGCACGCCGGGATCGCCTGCATCCACCGCCGCAGATCGGGCTCGCTCTCCGCATGTATCCGCAGAATCTCCGCGAGCATGCTGCCCGCATCCAGCGTGAAGCCCTGTCTCCGCGCAAGCGTCCGCGCCTCGGTGTCCGAGCCGTCCGACCGCGACGCATACCGCAGAATGCGTCTGCCGTGCGCCGCCGCCATCTCCTCCGCGATCTGCGGCACCCAGTAGGGCAGTGCAACATCCTCGCCCGCCGCAAGCCGGTGCATACAGAGCATCAGCAGCAGCTTTTCGTAGAAAATCCACCCGAGCCGCTCTGAATAGAGCGAGCAGCGCCTGCCGTCCCCGGTCATCTGTACGGTCAGCGTCTCGCCGTGTCCGCCGCGGAAAATCCGTTCGTGCAGTGCGAGCAGCCGCGCCGATGCCGTGCTGAACTGCAGCTTTGCCGGGAGGTCCGCGGGGAGCTGCTCGGTCAGGCGCGCCGCATAGAGCAGACGCAGCCCTCTGCCGTCGGTGATGCCGCCGTATTCGCTGCCCTGCATCCAGCGGGGTTCTGCCGCATAGGCACTGCCGATCGCCGCCTCCTGCCGCTTTGTCAGCGGGAGCAGTCCCGACGCGCAGACGCGCAGACGGTTTTCGCCCACATGCAGCGCGATGCCGCATTCCGCCGCCGCGGATGCATCTCCGAGCTCGACCGGCGCGCAGTCCGGCACGAGCACCGCATTGCCGCCCGCAGCCGCAGCAGCCCCGGCAAGAAGCATTGCGGCGGCTTTTGCACGCGGGGTGTCCGGCTCATATCCGACCGCGCAGCGCTGTGCCGCAGCGGCGAGCCCCGCACCGAGCCGCAGCAGCCGGTCGGGCTGTTCAAAGCAGGGCATGCCCTCCGAAAGCTGCCCCGGCAGACCCGTTTCCTCCGGCATGATCCAGCCGGTTTCCTCTGTCATCCATTGCATCGCAATCCGCTCCCTTCTGCGGATAGTTTCGCCGGATTTTCAGGGAATATACAGCAAAACCGCCTGATTTCCGATTGGGAAAACAGGCGGTCTTTGTGCGGATAATGTCGGTGACGGTTTCCGATGCTTTATGAGCTCCCCGTTGCGCTGGGAGTAGTACGCCACAGAAGGCGCTTTAGCGCCGTGTAATTACGCGACATGGGAGAACATGCAAAACGGCTCGCGGAGCCAAATCGCCAGCGCGGGCTCCGCGCCCCGCCGCGCTGGGATTATTTCTTGTCGTCGTCGCTGCCCGGGCCCTTGAAGAGGTCCTTCAGCTTCGAGAAGAAGGTCTCCCGCTTGGCGTAGTTCTTCGATTCGAGCGATGCCTCCAGCTGCTGGATCAGCTCCTTCTGGTGCTTGTTCAGCCCCTTCGGCACCTCGATGTTCACGCGGACATACTGGTCGCCGCGGTCGGAGCGGTTCGGGCGCCGGACGCCCTTGCCGCGCAGCCGGAAGATCGTGCCGGTCTGCGTGCCCTCGCCGATGCGGTATTTCACATTGCCGTCGACCGTCGGCACGACGATCTCGTCGCCGAGCACCGCCTGCGCAAAGGTGATCGGAATCTCGCAGTGAATGTCAAAGCCGTCTCTGGTATAGAGCGGGTGCGGGCGGACATTGATCAGCACGAAGAGATCGCCGTTCGGTCCGCCGTTGACGCCGACATCGCCCTGCCCCGGCACCTGCAGACGCTGTCCGTCGTCGATGCCCGCGGGGATGTTGAGCGGGATGGGCTTTTCCACGCGCAATCTGCCGATGCCGCTGCATTTCCGGCACGGATTCTTGATGACCTTGCCCTTGCCGCCGCAGGTGGGGCAGGGCTTGGAGGAGGAGATCATGCCGAAGGGGGTGCGCTGCGTCGCCTTGACATTGCCGCGCCCCTGACAGTTCGGGCAGATCTCGGATTCTGCGCCGCCTGCACTGCCGGTTCCGCGGCACTCCGGGCAGTTCTCCATGCGCTGCACCGTCACCGTCTGCGATTTGCCGTTGACCGCCTCCATGAAGTCCAGCGTGATGCTGGTCTGGATATCTCTGCCCCGATGCGGTGCATTGGCAGCATTCATTCTGCTGCCGCCGAAGCCGCCGAAGCTCCCGAAGATGCTCTCGAGAATTTCGCTGACATCCGAGAAGCCGCCCGCGCCCGGACCCATGCCGCCGTTCTCCAGCCCTTCGTGACCGTACTGGTCATAGACCTGCCGCTTCTCCGGGTCGGAGAGCACCTCATACGCCTCGGTGATCTCCTTGAATTTTTCCTCTGCAGTCGGATCATCGGGATGCAGATCAGGGTGATATTTGCGTGCGAGCGAGCGGTAGACCTTTTTCAGCTCATCCGCCGAAACGTCCCGCGATACGCCCAGCACCTCATAATAATCTCTCTTGTCAGCCATTTCTCATGAACCCTTCCTGTTGGTTATCAGCCAAAGATTTGATATGCCTATTATAGCACAGCCGAAGCGGAATTGCAAGCGATTCTGACGGATTTCATGCATGCTGCCGTCAGCGGGAGCACCGGGAGCGGTTGATACGCATGCAGCAGCAGAATCAGCACGATGATCGCGATCGCGGCAACTGTCATTTTGATGTAGATACTTTTGTCCTTGTTCATGTGCGTTCCCTTCGGTCAGATTCTGATTTCCGCATTCTGCGGCGATAGGGGCGGAAGAATCTTCCACCCCTGCCGATTGATTCTTTTAAGGATCACACGTCGGTGAAGTCCGCGTCGACCACATTGCCGTTGAAGCCGCCCTCGCCGCCGTTGCTGCCGCCGTTTCCGCTGTCGCTTGCCGTGAAGCCGCCGCCGCCCTGCGTGAAGCCGCCGGTGCTGCCGAAATCCGGTGTCGCCCCGGGCATGCCCTGACCGCCCTGCTGATAGATCTTCGAGCTGACCGCGTAGAACGCAGTCTTCAGCGCCTCGGTCTTTGCCTTGATCTGCTCGGTGTCGTCGGTCTTGAGCGCTTCCTTGAGCTCTGCGAGCGCCGCGTCGATCGGTGCGCGGTCCTCCGCGGAGAGCTTGTCGCCGAGCTCCTTGAGTGCGTTCTCGCACTGGAACATCATCGACTCGCCCTCATTCTTGGCGTCGACCTGCTCCTTGCGCTTCTTGTCCTCCTCGGCATACTGCTCTGCCTCGCGGACTGCGCGGTCGATATCCTCCTTGCTCATGTTGGTGGAGGAGGTGATCGTGATGTGCTGCTCCTTGCCGGTGCCGAGGTCCTTTGCGGAGACGTTCACGATGCCGTTCGCGTCGATATCGAACGTGACCTCGATCTGCGGGATGCCTCTCGGAGCCGGTGCGATGCCGTCGAGACGGAAGACGCCGAGCTGCTTGTTGTCTCTTGCGAATTCACGCTCGCCCTGCAGCACGCAGATGTCAACTGCGGGCTGGTTGTCGGACGCGGTGGAGAACACCTGCGACTTGTGGGTCGGGATGGTGGTGTTGCGCTCGATGATCTTGGTGCAGATGCCGCCCATTGTCTCCAGACCGAGCGACAGCGGGGTGACGTCGAGCAGGAGCAGACCGTTCTTGACGTCGCCTGCGAGGATGCCGCCCTGATAGGCAGCGCCCAGCGCGACGCACTCATCGGGGTTGATGCCCTTGAACGGCTCCTTGCCGAGACGCTCCCTGACCGCCTGCTGCACCGCCGGGATTCTGGTGGAGCCGCCGACGAGCAGCACCTTGTCGAGGTCTGCGGGCGTCAGCGTGGAATCGCGCAGTGCCTGATCGACCGGACCCATCGTTGCTCTGACGAGGTCTGCGGTCAGCTCGTTGAACTTCGCCTGCGTCAGCGTGAGGTCGAGGCTCTTGGGCTCGCCGGCGCTGTTGATGCAGATGAACGGCAGATTGATCTGGGTGGTGGTCATCGAGGAGAGCTCGATCTTCGCCTTTTCAGCGGCATCCTTGAGACGCTGCATCGCGAGCTTGTCGCCGGAGAGGTCGATGCCCTCTGCCGCCTTGAATTCCGCGAGGATCCAGTCGATGATGCGCTGGTCGAAGTCGTCGCCGCCGAGGTGGTTGTTGCCGGCGGTCGCGAGGACCTCCGTGACGCCGTCGCCCATGTCGATGATCGAGACATCGAAGGTGCCGCCGCCGAGGTCGAAGACCATGATCTTCTGCTCCTCCTCCTTGTCGATGCCGTAGGAGAGGGCAGCTGCGGTCGGCTCATTGATGATGCGCTTGACCGTCAGACCGGCGATCTGACCGGCGTCCTTGGTCGCCTGACGCTGGGAGTCGGTGAAATATGCCGGAACGGTGATGACCGCCTCGGTGACCGGCTCGCCGAGATATGCCTCCGCATCCTCCTTGAGCTTTGCGAGGATTCTCGCGGAGATCTCCTGCGGAGTGTACTCCTTGCCGTCCATGGTGACCTTCGTGTTCAGACCCATCTTTCTCTTGATGGAGATGACGGTGTTGTCCGGGTTGGTGATCGCCTGATTCTTTGCGATTCTGCCGACGAGACGGTCGCCGTTCTTGGCGACTGCGACGACAGACGGCGTGGTTCTGGCGCCCTCTGCGTTCGGGATGACGACGGGCTGACCGCCCTCCATGACCGCGACGCAGGAATTGGTCGTACCGAGGTCGATACCGATGATCTTGCTCATAATAGTTCCTCCTTTATTCGTATGGGGCATGCGCTGTGCGGATGTCCCGGGTTTTCCTTCCGATCAGTGCTGCGGGCTAATTGGCAACGGCAACGATCGCGCTGCGAATGACGCGGTCGCCGAGCAGATAGCCCTTCTGATAGACCTTGCAGACCGTGCCCTCCTCATAGTCGGGGTCATCGACCTGCTGGATGGCGTTGTGGAGCTTGGGGTTGAATTCCGAGCCCGCGCCGGGTGTCTCGGTGACGCCGAGCTTTGTGAGGATCGCCGTCAGCTGGCTGTAAATTTTCTCGATGCCCGCGCGGTAGGCTTCGTCGGAGCAGGGCACGCCCATCGCGAGCGTGAAGCTGTCGATCATCGGCAGCAGCTCCCCGACGGTCTTTGCGACGGCATCCTGAAAGGTCTCCGCCTTCTCCTTTGCCGTGCGCTTGCGGAAATTGTCAAACTCGGCGAAAAGGCGCATATATTTGTCCTTGGTCTCTGCCAGCTCTGCCGCGAGGGGATTCTCCTCCTCCTCTTCGATGATCTCCGGCTCGCCGTCGTCTGTCTCGTCAAACGGAGCTTCCTCCTCCCCGTCAGCGGGGCTCACGGGCGCCGTTTCCGGGGCATCCTCATGCAGACCGCTTTCCTCGAGGGATTCGTAATCCTCGCAGCCGTCGGCATCGCGGATCTCTTCATCTGTCATGCGTCGTCATCCTCCTTCTTTTCGGAGATCAACCGGCTGATTTTCTCCGTGAAATATTCAAGGTAAGGGATTACTCTGGCGTAGTCAAGCCGCATCGGACCGATGATCCCGAGCCCGCCTGCGTCCTGTCCGTCCTTCTGCAGCCTGCCGACGATCATGCTGGAGTTGCCGATCACGAAGGTCGGGGATGCTGCCGCGCCCTGTCTGGGCTCATCGCTGAACATCACATGGATGCCGCTGAAGGTGTCGCTCAGCAGCGGCACGATCACATCCTGATGCTCCATGAATTCGACGATATCCTGTGTTTCGAGCTCGCCGCAGGTCAGCAGATTGCGCGTGCCGTTGACGGTCAGCTCCTGCCGCATCATGTCGCGGGAGAGCTCGAAGAGCCCCTGCACCAGCGGTCCGAGGCTGACCATATAGGCGCCCATTGCGGTCACGAGCTGTTCAAAGAGCTCCGGTGACAGATCGCTGAGTGAGATGCCGTGCAGATGCTCGGTGAGGAACTGCTTAAAGAACGCGAGCTGCTCATCGTTCAGGTCAAATTCGAGCCGGCACGCTTTATTTTTGATCGAGCCCGCCGAGGTGATGAGCAGGATCACATAGAGCCGCTTGCCGGTCGGGATGACCTCGACCTTGGAGATCACGGAGAACTGCGGCATCGCGTTGACGGCGACGGCGGCGCATTTGGTGATCTCCGCGAGCGCGGTGGTTGCGGACTGGATGAGCGTATCGGCGGTCATGGAGGGGTCGTCGAAGATGCTGTCGATCCGGGCGCGCTCGTCGTCGCTGAGCCCGGTGCGTCCGCTCATGCAGCGCTCGATATAGACCTTGTAGCCCTGAAAGGTCGGGATGCGTCCGGCGGAGGTGTGGGGCTGCTCCAGCAGACCGAGCTGCTCGAGCATTGCCATATCGTTGCGGATGGTGGCGGCGGAGACGTGAATATCCGGCAGGGCAGCGATGGTTTTGGAGCCGACCGGTTCGCCGGTCGTGACATACTCATCGACGACAGCAGCCAAGATACGGAGCTTCCGGTCATCCATACGCTGACCCCCTTTCTGCGATTTTGCAGACTGTTTTTTGATGTGCTAGCACTCTATCTCTCCGAGTGCTAAACATACAATACCACTTTTTCGGGCTGATGTCAAGGGTTCCCGCACAGTTTTCACAAACTTCGTCGTTTTACACAAAAGTGATGGGCGAGCGGAGGCGATTTCCTACGGAAGCGTGAAGAATGCGGAATTCCGCATTCCGCATTCCCCTCCGCCCTGCTCCCTTCTCAATCAGCAGCAGGAACAAAAGCGCCGGAACAACTCCTCACTTCTCACTTCCCATTTCTCATTTCCCACTTGCTTATTTCAGGGAAATGTGCTATAATAGATACCGACCGCCGCGCAGATGCGGCAGATCATGACTGATTATGCTTTTTGGAGGTATCCCCTATGAACCGTCGCTTCTTCCGCAGAGCCGCTGCCGCCCTGCTTGCCGCCGCCCTCTGCTGCTCCGCTGCCGCGCTGACCGGCTGCGCAGGCAGCTCCAGTGAATCGGAGGGCTCCCTCGCCTACTCTCCCAAGGTCCCCGACAGCAAGGTCGATGAGTCTGTGCCCGGTGACACCCTCACCTGCGGCATCGGCGAGACCGCCGACTATCAGGGCAAGATCAAGGTCACCTTTGAGCGCGTCGTCGAGCTCGATTCCGCTGCCTCGACCGAGCACCGCACGCTGCTCGCCGAAATGACCATCGTCAACAATTCCGCCGAGGCGATCGACTGCAGCACGATCACCCACTTCAGCGGCAGGATCGACGGCGAGGATTACCCCGATATCCAGAATATCACCGCGGGCATCTTCGCGCGCAAATACTACACCGCGATCCAGAGCTCCCTGCTCGCCTTCAATCAGGAGATCGCCGCGGGTGCGTCTGTCACCGGCTATGTCTATCTGGAGGTGCCCTCCGCATGGAAATCCCTCGAGGTCATCTATAAGCCCTATCGGTACTACAGCAACGACTGCATCATCCTGACGGTCGACGAGACCAAGCTCACGCACTATACCGCACAGCTCTGAGCCTGTACAAAACAGGAACCGCCCCGGACACTGTACCGGGGCGGTTCCTTTTGTGAGAAAATCAGAAAATGTTGCGCATTTTTGATAGATTGCACAAAAATCGAGCGCAAGATTCTACCAAAACGCGGATTGAAACCGCGCGAAAAATGCAGTATAATAGAGAAAAGAAGGCAGTTCACGGAAACGCCCCGTCTTCGCGGCGGGGAGAAGGAGAGAGGGTACCGATGGCACAGAAGGACGACACCGTGCAGAGCGTTCCGAATCCGCTCGACACGCGCATCATCAAGACGCCGAGCGCCGTTGCACGCAGGGCATTTTTCTATCTGCAGGAGTGCGGACACCTGAAGGCGAGCGGCGAGCACCGCACCAGCCGCCAGAATCTGCAGTCATTCCTGTTCGCGGTCGTGCTCGACGGCAAGGGCGAGCTGACCTATGAGGGCAGGACGCAGGAGCTTTCGGCGGGCGACTGCTTTTTCATCGACTGCCGCACCGCCCATTCCTACCACAGCGACGCGAAAAAACCGTGGGAGCTGATCTGGGTGCACTTCAACGGCAGCACCGCCGAGGAATACTATAAGCTGTTTCAGGGGCAGCTCCCGCCGGTGTTCCATCCGGCGGCGACCTCGAAATTCGTGTCACTGCTGCAGGAAATCATGCGCACGAACACCGAGACCTACGCCGACACTGAGGTGCTGACCTCCGGGATGCTCGCCAATCTGCTGACCATGCTGCTGACCGTCAACAGCATTTCCGAGGAGGCGGATTCCGCCCTGCAGGCAAAGCTCAAGACCGTGCTCGCCTATATCGACGCCAACTTCACGAGCGATATCCGTCTGGACGAGCTGGCGCGGCGGTTCTATATCAGCAAGTATTACCTCACGCGCGAATTCAAGCGCGCCTACGGCGAGACGATCTTCCAGTACATCATCAGCAAGCGCATCAATTATGCCAAGCGCCTGCTGCGCTTCACGGACAAGCCCGTCGAGGAGATCTCGGAGCTCTGCGGCTTCAACGACCAGAGCTATTTCTCCAAGCAGTTCAAGAAGGCGGAGAACGTCACCTGTCTCGCCTTCCGCCGCCGCTGGCGCGACTGACGCGGTTTCCCCATGCAGCCTTCGGCGGAGCGAGGGCTGCGGCTGCCGCGCGGTGCATGTTTCCGCGCTGGACGGCGTTTTGCCGGGATTCCCGCTGGTGTTCAACACCGTGCCGGCTCCGGTGCTGGGCGGCGACCGGCTCGCAAGGCTGCCGGATCACGCCGTTGTCATTGAATTGGCTTCGGCGCCGGGCGGGGATGACAGCGGAGACAATCCGCACCGGGGCGGAATGCGGAATTAGAAATGAGAAGTGAGAAATGAGAAATGGTTCCGCCGCTTTCGTTTTTGCTGCTGATTGAAAGCGATTCTGGGAGCCGTGACCCATAAGAAGGTGCGCCAGCGCCGTGTGCTGCACAAGGTTGGGAGGCTCCGCGTATATGTACCCGGAGGAAATCGCCCGCGGTGGCTCCCCGCCGCTGGGGCTCCCCGCCCCGCAGCCATTATTCGTTATTCTTTTTTTCTTTTAGCGAAGCGCTGTATTGCGCTGCTCCTTCAAAAATGAACCGAAAGACGTGAGACGATGGAAAAGCCGGACGTGAAAAAGTTCATATTTGCGCTGATCGCGGCTGCCGGCGTGCTCGCGGCGGGCGGTGCGGGTCTTTTTGTGCTCGCGAACGGGAACCCGCGCGCACAGATGACCTTCCGCGTGAACTCACAGAACGGTTTCGATTCCGATTTTGAAGCGGCGGCAAGCCCGGCTGACCGTATGCCGGAGACCTCTGCTGCCGTCAGCGAACCCGAGCCTGATATCACCGAGACGACAACGACGCCGAACCGCGACCTCAATACCGCCACAGAAGCGGAATTGCAGCGCACGGACGGCGTCGGAGCTGTTTTGGCGGGGCGGATCGTGCAGTACCGCACGCAGATCGGCGGATTTCGGCGGCGCGCAGAGCTCTGCAATGTGCCGGGCATCGGAGAGACGCTCGCCGCCCGCATCATGGAGGAATTCGACATTCCCGATGAGCTGCCGCCCGAGACGGCGGTCACGGCGACGGCAACGACGACGGCTGCGACAACGACAACGACGCCCGCGACAAAGCCGGTCACGACCGTGACGACAACCGTGACCGAAGCCGAAACGACCGTCACGGAGACGCACCCGTTCTACGCGATCAACGAGGTCACGCTCGCGGAGCTGCTGACCGTTCCCGGGATGGACGAGGAACACGCGCAGTCGATTCTGGAGCTGCGTGAGAAGATCGGCGGCTACGGCAGCGTCTACGAGACCTATTATCTGGATTTCACCGCGGAGTATGTCAAGTACACGCTCTGCGAATACCTCTATGTCGAGGGCGACCCGAACGTCAGTGTGAAGCCGGAAGGATAGCGGCGGTCACTTCGGCATGCGCGACTGTGCCGCGGGATAGAAATCCTCGCCGGCGATCTGCCCGAACTGCCACGCATGGGAGCGGCTCTTGCGCACCGCACAGCCGCCGACCGGCAGGTCGCAGACCAGATGCAGCGTCGGGTCGATGTCGCAGAGCTCCGAGACGCTCAGCACGACCGCGTCCTCCTCGGTGTGGTCGCAGCCGCAGACGAACTCCCAAGAGTTGTCATTGAAATGGTGGCAGACCGTCGTGATGTCGTGACTGCCCTCGAGCGCGTGGATGCAGGTGAGCACGAGCAGCTCAGGGCGCTCGCTGAACGGATAATGTGCCATAGCGGTAACCTCCGGATGAATGATGCTGTACTATATAATAATACACGATTTTATTCAGAAATGCAAGCGGTCATATTTCATGTGCAAAATGACGGATTTCGATTTGACTGTTTGCGCGGCGCAGGAGCCCGCTTCACAGGCTGAAAACAGCCGTATGGACCCCGCCGATGCCATTTTGTAAGAAATCGCCCTGAAATTGTAACCGATTTGTAACAAATCGCAAAAAATAGCGTAATAACGGTTTCAAATCGCAAATTATGGGCTAATTTAGAGGAATAAATGTTGAATGATTTGGGCAAGACGCACAAATATAGTGACGAAACGGTATTTTGCATTGACTTTTCGGGGGTTTTCGTGTATATTTACATTATGAAAACAGGGCGACGAAAAGCAGCCCGAAGGAAGCCTGACACCCGAAGGCGGCGGCTCTGAGACCTGTTGACAGACGAAGCCCGGTGCCCGCAGCGGCACAGAAGGCTCCGATGCTGCGCAAACCGCAGCGAAATGACCAGCCCAACCCTGAGAGGGGAGGCAAACTTATTTCACAGCTGTGATGTGCAGCAATAACTCACAGCAAAATTAAGGAGGAAACTTACAATGAACAAGCTGAGAAAGTCCCTCGCACTCATCGCTACTCTGGCGATGGCATCCACCGCTCTGTTCGCTTGCGGCGACGGCTCTTCCACTGCTCCGGCAGCAAGCAAGGCTGACAGCAAGGCAGCTGAGGAAAGCAAGGCTGCTGATGACAGCAAGGCTGCTGAGGAAAGCAAGGCAGAGGAAGGCCCGAAGGTCGAGTTCCCGGATGAGGCAGGCAGCAAGCTGTCCGTTCTGTCCTGGACCGGTGACGACCTCAACGCAATGATCAAGAACTTCGCTGAGAACACCAGCTACAACGCAGACGACATCGTCTGGGTTCAGCAGGGTTCCAAGGGTCAGGAAGCCCGCGAGAAGTACGCAACCTACTTCGCAGGCGGCGATGATGCTGACCTTCTGTTCCTCGAGGCAGACTGGATCCTCGACTACATCAACAACGACGAGTACACCGCTCCGCTGACCAAGCTCGGCTTCACCACCGATGACTTCAAGGGCTGCTATGAGTACACCGTCGCAATCGGCACCGACAACAACGGCGTTCTGAAGGGCGCAACCTGGCAGGCAACTCCGGGCGCATACCTCTACAGAACCGATCTTGCTGAGCAGTATCTCGGCGCAAAGACCCAGAGCGAGATGCAGGATAAGGTCAAGGATTGGGACACCTTCATCGCATCTGCAGAGACCGTTAAGACCGCTTCCAACGGCAAGTGCGCAATGATCGATACTCTGGCTGGTCTGTGGCAGGTCTATCAGTACAACCGCTCCAGCGCTTGGGCTGACAAGGACGACAAGCTCCAGATCGATGACTACTGCAAGACCTACGCAGAGCTCGCAAAGAAGTGCTGGGACGAGAAACTTGTGACCAAGGAAGATGCATGGTCTGACGGCTGGTATGCAATCGGTCAGGACGGCTCCACCATGGGTTACTTCTTCTGCACCTGGTGCCTCGGCGAGAACTCCATGCTCTCCAACGCTGAAGGCGGCATCAAGATGAAGGATAAGGTCGACGCAGACGGCAACGTCGTGAAGGATGCTGACGGCAAAGCAGTCCAGGAGATCGACTACGATGCAGACGGCAAGGTCCAGCCGAAGAACCCCGATATCTTCGGTAAGTACGACATCTGCAACGGCCCGTCCGGCTGGGCATGGGGCGGCACCTGGTTCGCAGTCTCCCCGAAGTGCAACAACGGCACGCTGGCTCATGACTTCGTGAAGTACTTCACTGTCACCGAGGACACCATGGAGAAGTACGCTCTGGCAAAGTCTGAGTTCGTCAACAGCCCGAAGGTCATGAAGAAGATCGTCGACGACAAGTCCAACAAGAACCCGCTGCTCGTCTCCGGCGACCAGTTCGCGATCCTCTACGATGCAGCCGGCAAGATCGACATGACCGGCAAGATCACCGCATTCGATTCCCAGATCAAGGATAAGTTCAACGGCGTCGTCACCAAGTACGTCAAGGGCGAGATCAAGGACTACGATGCAATGATCGAGCAGTTCAAGAAGGACTGCGGCTCCATCGAGGGTCTGGTTGTCGAGTAATTGACACCCGATTCCCGGGATTCAGGCAGCATCAGACAACAGATCAAATGCCTGAAATAGCATAACCGAATATGTGCCTATTGGGGGGAGACCCCCAATAGGCGTATATTTTATCTATCCCGGTCAATTTCACTAATTTTTCTTTGAAAGGGTGTGCTGAATGGCTACAGCTGCACAAAGACGGATCAAATCCGTCAGCTATGCGAAATACGGCTACATCTTTACCGCGCCGTTCTTTATCGTATACTTCATTTTCATGCTGTTCCCGCTGCTTACGACCTTTAAGCTGTCTGTTTACGGCAACGGTCTGAGCGCCAAGCTGGATCAAGCAGGTACCTCGATCAACTGCTTTGTCGGTATGGACAACTTCAAGACGATCCTTACCGGCGGTACCGACTACAAGTCCATGGGTATCCATGAGAACTTCGTCAAATTCTTCGGCAATACGATCATCATCTGGGTCGGCAACTTCATCCCCCAGATCTGCCTTTCCCTGCTGCTTGCCGTCTGGTTCACCGACCTGCGCGTCAAGATGCCGGGCAAGGGCTTCTTCAAGGTCGTCATGTATATGCCGAATATCATCACGGCAGCTTCCGTTGCCGGTCTGTTCCTGTCTCTCTGCGGTGACTCCAAGTACAGTGTGTTGAACTCATTCCTATTAAATCACGGATTCTTGGATGAGGCGTATATGTTCGCCTCAAATAAATGGTCATCGCGCATCATCGTTATGTTCATTCAGGTGTGGATGTGGTTCGGCAACACCATGATCATGCTGATGTCCGGTATTCAGGGCATCAACGAGTCGCTCTTCGAGGCGGCTGAGATCGACGGTGCGAACTCCCGCCAGACCTTCTGGCGCATCACCTTCCCGCTCCTGAAGTCCATCATGGTCTACACGCTGCTCACCTCTATGATCGGCGGTCTGCAGATGTTCGATATCCCGTTCATGTTCCACACGGGCAATGTCATCAACTCGCACCTCGAGACCATCGCAATCTTTATCTACGATTACTTCCACAGAGACTATCTGCATCCGTCCTACGGCTATTCCGCTGCGGCGTCTGTCATACTCTTTGTGATCACATCGATCCTCGGCGCGCTCGTGTTCTATGTCCAGCGTGACAAGGATGCGATCGAAATTAAGAAGAAGCGCAAGGCTGCTGCCAAGGAAGCCAAGCGCCGTGCTGCGAGAGGAGGCGGATTCAGCATATGAGCAAGAAGATCACATACGCAAGTGACAAGGGCGGCTACCAGACCAAAGTCATCATCAAGTCTGCGTTCATCTACCTCGGTCTGATCATCCTCACCCTCATTTGTCTGGTTCCGATCTGGATCCTCGTTGTCAACTCCACGCGCGACCACAATGAGATCATCGTCAACGGTATGTCGCTTATCCCGAACAAATTCCTGTTCCACAATATCAAAACGCTGGGTTCGAACTCGCTGTACACCAAGTTCTTCCACCCGCTCATCGGTATGCGCAACTCGCTGATCATCGCAGGCTGCTGCTGCGCGCTGACCGTCTTCTTCGCCGGTCTGACCGCATACGGCATCGTGGTCTACGACTTCAAGCTCAAGGGCGCCATGTTCACGTTCATCATCGCAGTTATGATGATTCCGACGCAGGTCACTGCTGTTGGTTTCATGAAAATGCTCGTCAACTGGGATCTGCTCAACAGCTATATCCCGCTGATCGTGCCTGCAATCGCTGCACCTGCGATCGTGTTCTTCATGCGCCAATACATGCTGTCCTCCTTCCCGCTGGACATCATTGAGGCTGCCCGTATCGACGGCTCCAACGAGTTCCGCACCTTCCTGACCATTTCCATCCCGATGATGAAGCCGGCGTTTGCTGTGCAGGCGATCTTCGCATTCATCGCGAAGTGGAACGACTACTACAACCAGTCCCTCGTGCTCATCAAGGGCGACTATCGTCAGAATACGATGCCGATGATGGTGCAGGGCGTTCTGGCAATCGACCGCAACCCGGATTACGGCGCAAACTACGCCGCGATCATGCTGTCGATCATCCCGGTCGTCGTGGTCTATCTCGTGCTCTCCAAGTTCATCATCGGCGGCGTCGCTGCCGGCGGTGTCAAGGAGTAACCGCACCGACATTCAGCACAAAAGCACAGCGTCATTCGGGCGCTGTGCTTTATTTTTGGAGGGCTTATGTCTGATTTTTACAGTGCGATGCAGGCTGCGGCGCGCGACATGGGCTGCCGCGGCATCGGCACCATGGGCGAAAAATCGCTGCACCTGACGCTGAAATACTACTACGCGCCCGACCCGGAGACCCATGAGCTGCCGGTCGGCGGGTTCATTGCCGACGCTGTGACCGAACAGGGCGTCGTCGAGATTCAGACACGCGGACTTGCGCGCTTAAAGCCCAAGCTCGACGCCTTTCTGCCGTGTTGCCCGGTGACGGTCGTGCACCCGGTGATCGCGGAGAAAACGGTCATCCGCGTCGATGAGAACGGCGAGCTGCTCTCGAGGCGCAGATCGCCCAAGCATGAGACGGTTTTCTCGAGGATGCGCGAAATCTACACGCTGCGCGACTATATAGCGCGGGAGAATTTCCGGCTCTGCCTGCCGCTGCTCGCACTGAACGAATACTCCGTGCCGGTGCACAGGGGCAGATTCAAAAAGCTGGACCGCGAGCCGACCGAGCTGCGCGGGGAGGTCGTGCTCGGCAGCGCTGCTGATTTTGCTGCGCTGCTCCCGCCGAATTGCCCCGAACAGTTCACGGCAGCCGAGCTCGCCGACCTGCTGCACGCCGTCCCGAACGACGTGCGGATGCTCCTCAACCTGCTCGCGCGCATGGACCTTTGTGCAAGCACCCACCGCACAAGAACCGGTCAGCTCTGGACGCTCCAAAGCGGGATTCCAAAGGGCCAGCCCCCAAGAATGCGATCGCAAAAACCGAATTCTCATCAAAATGGGAGTCCAGAGGGATAGTATCCCTCTGGCAGGGGTTTGGGGACGGAGTCCCCAATATCAATCCTTCCTCTGTATCTCCGGCGTCATCCGGCGTTGATGCCGAAGCCGCGGAAACGCTGGGCGTGCGGGTCATTCCTGCGCCGGGGCTGCCCGGAAAATATGCGCCGGTCACTGCCGGGAAAATCGTCGCGCAGACTGTCCGGGAGCTCCTGACGGAAAGGAAGCTCCTGACGGAGAGGAGGCGCGGCACATGATTGATCTGACCGGGATCCGGCTCGGCTTTGCGCTGACCGGCTCCTTCTGCAATGCGCAGCGCGCGCTCGACGCTGCACAGGCTTGTGTGCAGGCGGGCTGCGAGCTGCTGCCGATCGTGTCGGAGCATTTCGCCTCGGTGCGGACGCGCTTCGGCGCCCCGGAGAGCTTTCTCGAGCCGCTCGCGGCACTCGGCGGCGGTCGGCTGATCCGCAGCATTGCCGAGGCGGAGCCCATCGGACCGAAGGATATGACCGACGTCCTCGCGGTCTGCCCGTGCACCGGCAATCTGCTCGGCAAGCTCGCCAACGGCATCACCGACGGCACCGTGCCGATGGCGGTCAAATCCCATCTGCGCGGCGGCAAGCCCGTCGTGCTCTGCATCGCGACGAATGACGGGCTTTCGGCGTCGGCGCGCAATCTCGGCGATCTGCTCAATCGCCGGCATTATTATTTTGTGCCCTTCGGACAGGACGCCCCCGCATCGAAGCCGACCTCGCTGGTCGCGGATTTCTCGCTGCTGCCCGGGACGGTCGCGGCGGCGCTCAGCGGGCAGCAGCTCCAGCCGCTTCTGCTGCGGCAGGTGTGAGGAAATGCACGCTCTTGTCCGAATTATAAGGTGAAGCCGCAATTCTTATATTTTCATGAAAATCCTTGTCAATCCGACCGGAATATGCTATAATAAGAGCGCGGCAAACCCCGTGTTTCCGCGCTTTTTCTTTGATTGGAGTGATGGCATGAGACGCAGAATCCTCCGGCAGACCGCGCCTGCCCTGTCAGCTGCGGTGATCACCGGGCTGCTGTTTGTGATCTGTTTTGCGATATACGGCATTTTCCCGCTCGGCGACAAGTCGATCGTCTGGTGCGATATGGAGCAGCAGGCTGTCCCGCTGCTGCTGCACTTCAAGGCGCTCGTGCAGCAGGGCGAGAGCATCGCCTATTCCGCGCTCGATGCGGGCGGCATGCAGTTTTACGGCGTCTATTTCTTCTTTCTGAGCAATCCGCTCTCGCTGCTCGTGCTCGTCAGCGATATCCCCGCGGACATGCTTGTCAATCTGCTTGTGGTCATCAAGCTCGCGCTCGCCTCGGGCACGGCGGCACTCTGGCTCTGCCGGCGCGTGCCGGAGCTGCATCCGGTGCCGCAGGTGCTGCTCGCCGTGATGTACGGCTGCTCGGGCTACGGGCTCTTCTATTATCAGAATCTGATGTGGCTCGACATCATGGTGATGCTGCCGGTCCTGATGATCACGCTCGATATTCTGCTGCGGCAGGCGGACGCGCGCCCGTATCTCCTCGCGCTCAGCATCATGATGCTGCTCTGCTTCTACCTCTGCTACATGATCGTGCTGTTTTTGCTGATCTATACGGCGCTGTCGGTGCACTATCTGGTTGAGAAGGAGCGGCGCGGGAAAATCGCACTGCAGCTCTTCGGGGGGAGCATTGCCGCTGCCTTTCTGACGGCTGCGGTCTGGCTGCCGTGCTTTTTGCAGGTGATGGACTCCGCGCGCAGCGGGAGCATCATCGACAGCCTGATGAACAGCTATCTGGTCAATCACCTCGATGACAAGCTTGCGCTGCTGGGCTGCACGGCGATCTGCTTTGCGGTGCTGCCGCATCTGTGGAAGCCGATCCGGACGCAGGAGCCTGTCACCCTGCGCGACCGCGCGCTCTGCCTGCTGCTGACGCTCCCCGTGCTGTTCGACCCGATCAACGCGATGTGGCACACGGGCAGCTATCAGGCATTTCCGCTGCGCTGGGGCATGATCCCGATCCTGCTGCTGCTGACACTTGCGGCAAGGCTGCTCGCCGACCGCAGTGCCAAGCCGCTGCCGCTGCCTGCCGCGGCGCGATACGCGATTCCGGCTGCGGTGCTGCTGCTCTTTGGCGGCGCGGTCGCTGTGCTGATTTGGAAGGGCGGCGACCCGATCCTCGGCTATGTCCGCACGCTCTGGGTCGATGAGGTCGGCTTCTTCCTGCTGCTGATCCCGATTCTGCTCGCGGCGCTCTGCTATTGGCTCGGGCTGCGGCTCTACCGTGCGAAGCAGATCGGGATGCCGGTCTGTGCGGCGCTGCTGTCGCTGCTGTTCCTCGGGGAATTCACGCTGAGCTTCTACTGCTACATGGGCAGTGCCGCCGACACGGACAAGCTCTTTGCGCAGACGGTCTCGGCGGCGGACCGCATTGAGGATGACGCCTTCTACCGCGTGCGCATGGCGAAAAAATACGCGCACGCAAACATGGTCGGCGCGCTCGGCTACCCGACGCTGTCGCACTATACCTCCATGACGCGCGAGGACCTGATGTTCGGCGTCAAGCGCGCGGGCTACAGCTCCTACTGGATGGAGATCACGGGCACGGGCGGCACGGTGCTGACCGACGCGATCTGGAATATCCGCTATCTGCTCGGGCAGCGCGCGGATTTCCCCTCGTGGACAGAGCAGGTCTGGTCGGACAATACGCTCTCGATTGCAAAAAGCAGCATGACGATGCCCGGCGCGCTCATGCTCGACGCAGACCCCGCCGACATCGCGTCGCTCCCTTCGGGCAGCCGCGCGGCCGTGCAGGCATATCTCGCACACCAGACGCTCGGGCTTGATGATCTCGTGCAGGAATACGCGGTCACGGAGACGAGCAATGTGCTGCTGACGTTCGGCGACGGGCAGACCGTTTCGTGGGAGAATGCGGACGGCACGCAGCACTTGGAGGAATTTGCCGGACCGGCATTCTGCGATATGCTGACGCCCGATACCGAGGGCGAGATTCGCTTTGCGTTCTTCGTCAAGGGGCGGCAGGCGCTCTATTTCGACCTCTATTCACAGACCGGCACCAACCTCGGCAACCCGCGCAATCAGGCAGTGGCAGTCGCGCGCGACGGCAGGACCTGTGCGGCGAGCTATCCGGAGAATTCCAACAACGGGCTCATTTTCCTCGGCGAAGCAGAGAATTCCTATGTCTCCGTGCGGCTGACGGTCAAGCACGGCTTTGACTGCGAGAGCTTCGGCGTGTTCGGGCTCGACCTCGACCGGCTGGAGCAGGCGATGCCGCAGGCGCAGGGCGCAGAGCTCGCATACAGCCGCGGCGTCTACACCGTGCAGGTGCAAAGCGAAGCGCCGCGCACGCTGATGCTCGCGGTGCCCTATCACGAAGCCTTCACCGCGACGGTCAACGGCGAGGCGGCACAGGTCCTTTGCGTCAACGGGTGCCAGACCGCCGTGCAGATTCCGGCGGGGGAGAGCGAGGTGCAGCTGCGCTTCCATGTGTCCGGGCTGCGTGCCGCGCTGATTCTGAGCGCCGCCGGACTGCTCTGCTGCCTGCTCGTGCTGCTGCTGCGCCGGCGCATTCCCGCGCGGGTCCGGGCTGCGGCAGAACGGCTCTCGGCGGCTGTGCTGACACTGATCCTCCGCGGCATTCTGCTGCTGGTCTATGTGCTGCCGGTCGTGCTCTGTATCGTCGGAGGCATCCGCAGCATATTGTGAGCAATTTGTGAGTTTTGGTCAATTTTCATGAAATCTCAACTTATTTCACAATTTATTCACAAAATTCTCACAACGCGTTAAACCATGTTTTGTATAATAAAAATGATCAAATAGCCGCGAAAAGCGTGCAGATACGAAGCGATTCAGCATTTGAGAAAAGAGGAGAGCAAATATGGACGAAGTCAGAGGAATCAGCAAGCTCGATCTGAAGCGGCGCAACCGCAAGCAGATCCTGATCTCCATCCGGGAGGCAGGCAAGCTGGCGCGCGTGGATATTGCCAAGCGGCTGGCACTGACCAGAGCCGCCGTCACGATTATCACGAATACGATGGTGCAGCAGGGCATCCTTGTCGATCTGCCGCCCGCAGCCGCCGACGAAAACAGCCCCAGAACCCGCGGCAGAAAGAAGACGATGATCTGCATCAACACGAACTACAAGTTTGTGTTCGGCGCGGCGATCACGGAGCACATGATCTCGGTCGGTCTGGCGAATCTGGGCGGCGAGGTGCTCGGCAAGACCACCATGGCGATCGACGACACAACCGAGCTGCAGGAGATCACCTCCTTCCTCGCGAAGGCGGTCAAGAAGATGCAGCAGGACAGCTCGCTGGAGCCGCGGCAGATTCTCGGTGCGGGCATCGGTGTGGTGCCGTGCCGCGTCAAGCTGCTCCGCGGGGAGCCGAGCCCGGGCGGCATCTCCTTCGGCCGCATGGAAAATCTGCTGGAGATGGAGCTGGACATGCCCGTGCACATCAGCAATCTGATCGGGCTCTATGCGCTGGCGAATATCGACTACCCGAAGCATCGCTACATCAATCAGGTCGTGCTGTATTCGGGCGACGAGTATCATTCGGCGGTGCTCTCGAAGAACGAACTCGTTTCCGGCAACACGATCGACACGAACGCGATCAACCGCTTCATTGTCAACCCGAACGGCGAGCCGGCAGAGGGCTATCCGAACGGCTCCGTCTTTGCCGAGCTGACCAAACCTGCACTGATCCGCCGCGCCGCCGCGATCATGAAGCGTGAGCCCGCGTCGCTGCGCTTCGACGAGATCAGCGCCGCCTACAAGAAGGGCGACAAAAAGATCATTGCGATGCTCAATGAGGCGGCGGAGAAGCTGGCATTCCTGATTTACAACATCGCAGTGCCGAACGGCGCACAGCGCGTGGTGCTGCAGAGCTTCGCGCTGATCCCGGAGACGGAGAAGCTGCTGCGCGAGACGCTGACCAAGCTGAGCGGCACGGACAGTGTGAAGCTGACCGTGGATATCAGCCGGCTGAGCCCGGAGCACAGCTTTGTGGCGGGCAGCAACTGGTGCGTGGAGAAGCAGTTCATCGAGCTGGGCGGCATGACCCGTGTCGAGAACAGCAACGGCTCCGTGATCTACGGCTATGACCCGCAGGATAAGGTGTCCCCGGCAGATTGATGCTGCGGAGCCGTCCCTAAAAATCCCATGATCGAAAGCATGACGCCCCCGCCGATCGGCAGGGGCGTTTTGATGTTCACTTGACGTATTTCGAGAGGTCGATGTTCAGCCCCTTGATGCCGTTCGCGATGATCTGCGCCACGACGGTCGCACCGTCCTCGGAGAAGTGCGTGAAATCGGTGCCGCCGGTCGCGCCGCCCAGATAGTATTTGTTGACCGTATTGTAGTCGATTTTGTTGAACTCGGTGACCATTGCTGCGCCCAGATCGAAATACGGAATATTGTACTTGCCCGCGAGCATCTTGCAGGCGGAGTCGATGTTGCGGTAGCCTGCCGTGAAGGGCTGCTTCGCATTCCGGATCGAGAGCGTCGGGCTCATGAGAATCGGCGTTGCACCCTTCTCGAGCGCCCCCTTGATGTAGAAGGTCATGTAATACTCAAAGGAGCCGTTTGTCGGGTTGTCGGCATTGCCGCAGACCGGTGCATAGCGCTCCGACTTCGAGGAGTCGCCGTCGTTGATGCCGAAATCGATCAGCAGATAGTCGCCGGACCGGATGGTGTCGAGAATGGTCTGTAATCTGCCGTTGTCGTAGAAGCTCTTGGAGCTGCGCCCCGCGATCGAGTGGTTCGCGACGGTCACGGCATCGGTGAAATAGTTGCCGAGATAGTAGCCCCAGCCCTGCTGCGGCGCGTAGGATTCGCGGTAGCTCTGTGCGGTCGAATCGCTTGCGATATAGACCGTGGGCTTATCGCTGACCGGATTCTGCTGCCCGCTGTTCGGGTCGTAGGGCTCCGCGATCGGCTCGTCGGTGAAGGAAAGCATCAGGTAGTCGATATTCGGACCGCCGTCGGAGGTGTCGGACTGGAGCTTGATGTAGTTGACGCCGGCTTTCAGCGGGAGCACGAGTCCGCGCTCCTCCCATGTCGTCCAAGCGCCGGTCGTCAGGAAGCTCTGCCTCCAGATATCGGTGCTGCCGGAGACGGAGATCATCATGGCGCGGTCATTCGCAGAGCCGTTGGCGATGTGGAAGGTGCAGAGATAGTTGCCGGTCTGTGCCGCGTTGACCGCGAAGGTCACCGCGCTGGATTTGCTGTTGTCGAGGTTCATGTAGTCGCGGTAGAGATAGCCCGCGTTGGTCTCCTCGCGCCAGCCCTGCTCGATGATCTGCTCGGCGGCGGCATATTTGGTGTCGGCAAATTCCTTCGTCTTGCCGATCAGATAGTCGCGCAGTGCCGCGATATCGGTGCTGTCCGCCTTCATGTCGCCGTTTAAGTCGATTGCCTGCACGGTGTTGTATTGCGCGGCGTTCGTGAGAACGGCGCGCTTGGCAAGCGTCAGATCCTTCGCGGTGACCTTGCCGTCGCCGTCGAGGTCGCCCTGCAGCAGCGGACCGTCACCGGCTGCCGCCGCGGGGAGCATCTGCCATTTCTGGTTGTCGGTGCGGTCGTTTTCCCACTCGATCGCGTTTGCCTTGTCGTCGTGCGAGCCGCCCCAGATGCCGACATAGCTCTTGAAATCGGTCACGGCGGTCGCGATGTGGTAGATGTCGCCCTCCTTGAAAATTTTGAAGCGCTGTGCATTCGACTGCGTGTCCGTCCAGATGCCGATGTTCGTGCCGTTTGCGGTCTTGCCGTCCTCAACATCGAGCAGATAGGTCTCACCGCCGCCGAGCATCGAATAGATGTAATATTCGCCCTCGTTCCCGGTCGCCTTCAGGCGCCATGTGTTCGCGTCGGAGGGGAAGGTGTCTGCAGACTGTGAAACATTGGTGCCTTCCGCAGCCTTGCCGTCCTCGACCGCGAGATAATAGCCCGATTCGACATTGCGGAACATGAATGCCGCGCCGTCCGCGAAGATTTCGGGGGTGCGCTCCTGTCCTGCCAGAATGGCATCCGCCATGAACTCGGCGAGCTTGGAGGCGCCCTGCCGGTTGATGTGCAGATCGTCGCCGCTCATGTAGTAGGGCGAGGGGTTCGTGTCGTTGATCGAGAAGCGGAAATCCTGCCACAGATTGAACAGGTCGACGACCTCCAGCCCGAGCTCAGCGCCGATCTGGTCGAGCTGCCCGCCGAACCAGCGTCCGGAGAGCTTGGGGTTGCGGAGAATATCGCCGTCGCGCCCCTGCTGCTTGACGAGGATGACGCGCATCCCCTTTGCCGCCGCGCGCTTTGCCATGTCGGTGACGGTTGCGTAATATTCATCGCCGTTGGAATAGTTGGTGTCGTTGATGCCGATGGAGATGACATAGATATCGCCGGGCTGTCCGTTCTTCTCGATGACCGTGAACTGTCCGGCATCGACAAAGCCCTTCGCGAACTGTCCGCCGGTCGCAATGTTCATGACCTGCCACTCGCTGCTGTTCAGATACTTCGGGAGCATCTGCGCCCAGCCTGCCTGCGTCGAGGTGTCGAGCGGGTAGTAATTGCAGACGGTGGAATCGCCGCAGACCCAGACGGTCGGGTTGGTGTGCGTCTGCGTCGAAATCTGCCTGATCTCCAGCGCGGCGATCGAATAGGCGTAGCCTTCCTTTCCGGCACATGCGCAGATATTGAGCTGCCCGTCGGTGACCGGCACCTGCAGCGTGTGGTAGGCGCCGTTGCCGGTCATGTTCATGATCTGGTACATGTTTTCGATCGCGATGCTGGTGCGGTTGGTGTCGCCGAGCCACACCGAGACCTGATAGAGCCCGTTCGGGACGTCGGCGCAGAAGGTGTAGCCGCCGGTCGGAGACGAATTCTTGAACTGCACCGCATCGCTGAGCGCGCCGGAGCCCGAGGCGCCGACATTTGCGGCATTGGTGCCGGACGAGAAGCCGTAGCCGCGGGAGCTGTTGTAGCCGTCCGAGGCGGAGACGCCGGTATAGCCGCTCTGCACCCCGCCGCCGCCGAAGTCGAATTTCCACTCGGTCGAGGCTGCGGAGGCGGACAATGCGCCGCCCGGAAAGCCCTGTGCCAGTGCCGCCGCCGTTGTGAGTGCGAGCCCGGCGGCTCTGAGCCGTGACAAACGTGTTTTCATAAGTGAATCCCCCTATAACTGATTGGGTTGCCCCATTCTGTGTGTTGTATCTTCATCATAGCACAATGCGGGCATGCTGTCAAGGCGTCTGTGTGCAAAATGATAGAATCGGTCATTAAAATCTGACAATCCGACAGTTTTTCGTGTTCATAAAAACCTTTCAGACCGTTCACGAATTGTTCACGCAGAATGCATATTTTTTTCAGTTTTATGATGTATACTATAACCAAGGTTCAAGGAACCTTGTTTCAAATCCCCCAAATCCCCCAATCCCCTTTTTTGAGTTGTTTTCTTTTCTTCGGCTATGTGGAGTCTCTTCACATAGCTTTTTACTTTTTCGGGATATTTTCGCTTTTTAAGATTATTTTAAACATAGTGCGCTATAATGGGATCAATGAAACGGAACCGCCGCGCAGGCGGGGACGGTTCAGGTTCGATTTCAAGCCCCCATTTCCCTATTTCTCTATTTCCCTATTCCAATCAAATCATTTTTCCTGAAGGACTGTGCTGCGATGCACGGTCCGTTTTTCTTTCCTGAACTCTGCATTCCGCATTCCCAAAAAAGCGCCGGCGAACTGAACTGTCCGCCGGTGCCTTTTTGTTTCTGATGATTACTCCTCGCCGGTCTCAGCCTTGACGGAGGCGACAACCTCGTCGAGCAGGTTGGAGGGCAGCGGATCGTAGCGCAGGAAGGTGAACGTGAATTCGCCCATGCCCTTTGCCACCTGTCTGAGATACATCGTGAAATCGTGCATCTCGCGCATCGGAACCTCTGCGGAGATGGTCGTCATGCCGGTCTCGCCCGGGGTCGGCTCCATGCCGAGCACCTTGCCGCGGCGCGTGCTCAGATTGCCCATGATCTCACCGGTCTTGTCATCCGGGATCGTGACGGAGAGCGAGCCGATCGGCTCAAGCATGATCGGGCTTGCCTGCTTCATGCCCTCCTTGAAGGCGAGCGAAGCGGCGATCTTGAACGCCATTTCCGAGGAATCGACCGGGTGATAGGAGCCGTCCAGCAGCGTCGCCTTGATGCCGATGACCGGGCAGCCTGCGAGCACGCCGCGCTCGACGGATTCCTGCAGACCCTTTTCGATCGCCGGGAAGAAATTCTTCGGGACGGAGCCGCCGAAGATCTTCTCCTCGAAGACGAGCGTTTCGCTGTCGCACGGCTCAAACTCGATCCACACATCACCGAACTGACCGTGACCGCCGGACTGCTTCTTGTGGCGTCCCTGCACCTTGTCGGTCTTCTTGCGGATGGTCTCCTTATAGGCGATGCGCGGCTCTGTCAGCAGAATGTCGACATTGAACTTGGTCTTGAGCTTTGCCTTGACGACATCGAGGTGCTGGTCGCCCAGACCGGAGAGCACGCGCTCCTTCGTGGTGGTGTCGAGGTCGTAGGAGAGCGAGCGGTCCTCCTCGAGGATCTTTGCAAGGCTCGTGCCGATCTTGGATTCGTCGCCCTGTGCGGTCGCCTTGACTGCCATGCGGTAGGTCGGGTTCGGATACTGCACCTGTGCAAACTTCACGACGCTGTCTGCTGTGCAGAGCGAATCGCCGGTGGTTGCGTTCAGCTTGGTCGCGATGACGATATCGCCCGCTGCTGCCGCGGAAATCTCGACCTGCTTCTTGCCGAGCATCGTGTAGAGCTTGCCGATGTGCTCGACTGCGCCGGTGGAGGCGTTGACGAGATCGCTGTCGGGTGTGAGCGTACCGCTGATGACCTTGATGAAGCTCATCTTGCCGAACGGATCGGCGACGGTGCGGAAGACGAACGCCGCGACGGGTGCTGCCGGGTCGACCCTGACCTCGATTTCCTTGCCGTCAGCGTCCTCTGCCTTGATCGCAGAAGCTGCGGTCGGGTCGGGCATATACTTGAGGAACTCAAGCAGCAGGTCGCAGCCTGCGGGATTCGTGCACGAAACGGTGAACACCGGATATGCCGAGCCGTTGCGCATTGCCTCGTGGATGCCGTGGGAGATTTCCTCCTGTGTGAACGGCTCCTCCATGAAGAACTTTTCCATCAGCTCGTCATCGGTCTCTGCGACTGCCTCGGAAAGCCCGGAGAGCAGGTCCTCGGCGGTGATGCCCTCCTTGTCGTTCAGCGTGATGCCCTGTGCATCGGCAGCGACGGAGGCGCCCTTCTTGTCATAGGTGTAGGACTTCATTCTGCCGAGGTGCACGAGCGACTTGAACTGACCGCCTGCGATCTCCGGGACGATGACCGGGCAGACCTTCGCGCCGAACTCCTCCTTCATGGAGTTGAGCACCGAATAGAAATCCTGATTGGGGTCGTCGATCTTGGTGACGACGAAGAGGATGTGCTTGCCCTGCCTGACGGCAGCGCGGAACGCCTTGATCGTGCCGACGTGGATGCCGGACTTTGCCGAGACGCAGATGATGACGGTATCACCTGCAAAGACGCCCTCGTTGGTGGCTGCTGCGAAGTCGAGCAGACCCGGCACGTCGATCAGGTTGATTTTATAGTCGCTGTATTCAAAATTCGCGAGCGAAAGGTTGATCGAATACTTGCGCTTGATCTCCTCGGGGTCAAAGTCGCAGACCGTGTTGCCGTCTGCAGCCTTGCCGATGCGGTCGATGATGCCTGCGCGGTAGAGCAGCGCCTCCGCGAGTGCGGTCTTGCCGCAGCCGCTGTGACCGGTGAGAACGATGTTTTTGATCTTTGCTGTGTCGATGGTTTTCAAACAGATTCACTCCTTAAATGCTCCGTCGCAGGCGGTCCCTTGCAGACACGCATTCGCCCGCGCGGAAAAATGATACTCTTATTATACCATGTGTCAAAATGTCTTGCAAGTGTCAATTTCATTTTCAGCATTATCACGGTTTTCGGGCGCGAACTTTGTGCATTCTATACAATAATATTTGACGAAAACAGCGCACGCAACCGGCTCGCATCCGAGTCAGCACAAAAGCAGAAGTGACGGAACAACTCCTCACTCCTCACTGCTCACTCCGGACCTGACCTTCTGCCTCCTCCCTGCTGCCTGCTCCCTCTTCCCCGTTTCGCCGCGGGCTTCCGGGCAGACGGAACGCCCCCGGTCAAGCCGGAGGCGTGTGTTCAGGATTCGGGCTTTGCTGCGGCTTTTCGGCGCCGAGCGCCTCCCGCCAGAGCATACAGAGCATACAGAGCACTGCCGAGCTGAGCAGCGTCAGCCAGCGCAGATCGGGGCGCTCCTTGCTGAAGAGGTTCCCGTAGATGCCGATGCCCGCACAGAACTGCGAGACCGGCAGCATCCAGAGCGCTTTGGGTCTGCACATGATGACGAGCACCAGCAGCAGCTCCGAGGTGAAGTAATAGCGCTCGTGCATGAAGGGCAGCAGATACGGAACTGCCATGCAGGAGACCGCCGCCGCCGTGACCGTCTCAAAGACCGTCACCCTGCCGGGCGGATTGTGCATCGCGCCGTACCAGACATAGCAGAGCATGACGGCACCGGCGAAGAAGACGCCCGCCTGCCCGAGCTCGGGCTGTTTGACGTCGATCAGCAGCGTCCAGACATTCGGCAGTGCCATGTTCAGCATGCCGTACTGCCCCGCCTGCCGGAAATAGACCGTCAGCAGGTTGAGGAAGCTCCCGCCCGCGAAGAGCGCCGGCAGAATCATGACGACATAGATCACCGGCACCAGCAGAATGCTGCGCAGCCGGAGCTTTTTGCGCATCAGCATCACCATCACAAAGGGTGCGAAGAACACCGCCTGCAGCTTCACCGCAAATGCCATGCCGAACATCGCCATAGAGAGCATATCGCGCTCCTTCAGCAGATAGAAGAGCGACATGATGATGAAGCAGGTGTAGATGCCGTCGCACTGCCCCCATGCCGCCGAATTGCACAGCACCGAGGGCAGGCAGAAGCATGCAGCATAGGTGATGAGCGGCTTGGCGCTGCCGGGGAAGGCGAGTGCGGCAATCCTTGCGGCATAGACCGCGCCGACGAACTCGAAAATCCCCGAGAAGACCTTGATGCCGGGCACCGCGGGAATGTGACAGGTCGTGAGGAATGCGAGGAAATAGCGGTAAAACGGCGTATAATCGCCGATATCCATGCCGACTGCCCGGATGCCGCCGTTGTCGCGGATGGTCTCATACCACGGGATCAGGAAATGCTCGAGGTCCCAAGAGGAGAGCGGGAAGAGCAATGCCCGTGCGATGATGCCGCAGAGCGTGACCGCGGCATAGAACATCAGCTCCGTCTCCGTGACCGGATAGGATTTCGGCGGGCGGACAGCAGGCTTTTTCGGCTTCACTTCTTCGGAACAAGGCGCTCCTTGCCGCCCATGTAGGGACGGAGCACCTCCGGGATCGTGACGGAGCCGTCAGCCTGATAGTGGTTCTCGAGCAGTGCGATCAGCATTCTCGGGGGCGCGACGACGGTGTTGTTGAGCGTGTGCACGAGATAAGTGCCCTTTTCGCCCTTGGTGCGGATCTTCAGTCTGCGCGCCTGTGCGTCGCCGAGGTTCGAGCAGGAGCAGACCTCAAAATACTTCTGCTGGCGCGGGCTCCATGCCTCGATATCGCAGGACTTGACCTTGAGGTTTGCGAGGTCGCCCGAGCAGCACTCGAGCTGGCGTACCGGGATCTCCATCGAACGGAAGAGCTCGACCGAGAGCTTCCACATTTTGTTGTACCAGTCCATCGAATCCTCCGGCTTGCAGAGCACGATCATCTCCTGCTTTTCAAACTGGTGGATGCGGTACACGCCGCGCTCCTCGAGCCCGTGCGAGCCAATCTCCTTGCGGAAGCAGGGCGAATAGGAGGTCAGCGTCAGCGGCAGCGATGCCTCATCGACGATCTGCCCGACAAAGCGCCCAATCATCGTATGCTCGGAGGTGCCGATCAGATAGAGGTCCTCGCCCTCGATCTTGTACATCATCGCCTCCATTTCCTCGAAGCTCATGACGCCCTCGACGATGCTCCTGTGCATCATGAACGGCGGGATCATGTAGGTGAAGCCGTGATCGATCATGAAATCTCTCGCATAGGCGAGCACAGCCTCGTGCAGGCGTGCGATATCGCCCATGAGGTAATAGAAGCCCGTGCCCGCGACTCTGCCGGCGGAATCCTTGTCGAGACCGCTGAGTGCGGTCATGATCTCTGCGTGATAGGGAATCTCATAATCCGGCACGACCGGCTCGCCGAAGCGCTCGACCTCGACATTCTCGGAATCGTCCTTGCCGATCGGCACGGAGGGGTCGATCATCTGCGGGATGCGCTTCATGATCTCGTCGAGCTTGACAGAGAGCTCGTCCATGAGCGTCTCCTGCTCCTTCATGGTGGCAGCGTCCGCCTTGACCTGTGCGCGGATGGCGTCAGCCTCCTCCTTTTTGCCCTCCTTCATCAGAATCGGGACCTGTGCGGAGAGCTTGTTGCGCTCGGCGCGGATCGCTTCGGATCTGTGCTTGGCGTCCATGATCTGTGCATAGAGCGCGGCTGCCTCGTCGACCAGCGGCAGCTTGTCCTCCTGAAACTTCTTGCGGATGTTCTCCTTGACCGCTTCCTTGTTGTTAATCAGAAATTTAATATCGAGCATAAGTGTTTCCTCTTTTCGTCTGCATGAAATGAATGCCGGCAGCGTGCCGACTGTCCACATTATTATAGCACATCTTCCCGAAAAATGCAAGCGGCATGCGCTCTATCGCCAAAATCCCCGGCGGGTGCAGCTTTGCCGTTCCGCCGGGGATAATCTGTGCCGGGATTACTGCATCTGCTCCAGCGCGGCGAGCTTCACGCAGAGGCAGAAGAGCTCCATTGCCTGCGCCAGCTCCTCCGGGGAGGGATAGGTCGGCGCAATGCGGATGTTGCTGTCGTCGGGGTCGTTGTGATAGGGAAAGGTCGCGCCCGCGCCGGTCAGCGTGACGCCGCCCTCCTTGCAGAGCTGCACGATGCGCTTTGCCGTGCCGTTGGGAGCATTGAACGAGACAAAGTAGCCGCCCTCGGGCTTGGTCCAGCTGCCGATGCCGAGCGGCGCGATCTCCCGTTCGAGGGTCTCGAGCACGACCGCGAATTTCGGCGCCAGAATCGCACGGTGCTTCTCCATGTGCGCGCGCATGCTGTCCGCGTCGCCGAAGAAGCGCACATGGCGCAGCTGGTTGGTCTTGTCAAAGCCGATGGTCTGGATGCCCAGATGCTTTTCAAGCTCGTCGAGGTTGGCGCGGGAGGTGTTGAGTGCCGCGACGCCGGCGCCCGGGAAGGTGATCTTCGAGGTCGACACAAACTGATAGAAGAGCCCGTCGCTGCCCGCCTCTGCACATGCCTGACTGATGGTCAGCGGCTTTGGGGGCTGCGCGACCAGATGGTGCACGCAGTAGGCGTTGTCCCAGAAAATGCGGAAATCCTTTGCGGCGGGCTTTAATGCGGCGAATGCGCGCACGGTGTCGTCGCTGTAGACGATGCCGGTCGGGTTCGTGTAGACCGGCACGCACCAGATGCCCTTGACCGCCGGGTCATTCTCAACATATTCGCGCACGAGTGCCATATCCGGACCGCCTTCGCCGGTCGGAATGTTGATCATCTCGACGCCGAAATACTCGGTCAGCGCGAAATGGCGGTCATAGCCGGGCACGGGGCAGAGGAATTTCACGGTGCCCTGCTGCGACCACGGCTTGCAGCCTGCGATGCCCTTGACATAGGCGATCTGGAGACATGCGAACATCAGCTCAAGGCTGGAGTTGCCGCCGATGAACATTTCCTCCGGCTTTGCGCCGATGAGGTCGGCAAAGAGCTTTTTCGCCTCGGTGATGCCGGAGAGCAGCCCGTAGTTGCGGGTGTCGTCGCCGCTCTCGGAGATCGGGTCGGCGTCGGCAGGGAGGGCGTTCAGCAGCCCCATCGTGATATCGAGCTGCTCGGGACCGGGCTTGCCGCGCGCCATGTTGAGCTTCAGCTTCTTTGCCTGAAAGGCGTCGTAGGCGGCTTTCGTGTCACGGAGCAGCGCCGAAAGCTCTTCGGCGGTGCAGTCCTGCAGGCGTTTTTGTTCCATATCGTGGATCATCCTTTCTGTGCATACAGTATCATGCAACTGCCCGCCACTGACGGACAGTTGTCCTTTGCATAGCTATATTGTAGCACAATTCCGTAGTTTTGTCAAGCCCGGAGCCCTGCGAGAGAATGCGGAATGAGAAGTGAGAAATAGCGAGACGGGGAGGAGGGGGAGGGAGGAGGGAGGAGGGAGGAGGGAGGAGGGAGGAGGGAGAAGGGAGAAGGGAGAAGGGAGAAGGGAGCAGGGAGAAGGGAGGAGGGAGCAGGGAGGAGGGAGCAGGGAGAAGGGAGCAGGGAGGAGGTCAAGTTAGCAGTTAGGAGTGAGGAGTGAGGAGTTGTTCCGTTACCGTTGCTTCTGCTGATTGAAAGATATTTTGAGAGTATCGCGTCTCAAGAAGGCGCTTTGGCGCCGTGCGTCGCGCAAATTGGGTGAGGATGCAAAACGGCTCGCGGAGCCAAATTGCCAGCCCGGGCTCCGGGCTCCGGGCTGCTTGACAAATCGGGGCGAATCGGATATAATCATACTGGATATGTGTATGCATATTAGAGGTTAGAGGGTAGATGATTAGAAGCTGCCCGGTTCACGGAACGACTCCTCACTGCTCACTCCTCGCTTCTCATTTCCCGCTTTCTCCTTAAAGGGGAAAGGAACATAACCGACAGAAAGGACACACTATTTATATGGATACCGATGGCGATCGAACGTGGCTGATCCTCTTTTTGCTGATCCTCTGCTGCCTGCTGCGCGCGTTTTTCACGGTCTGCGAGGCGGCGCTCACCGAGGTCAACGACGCAGCCGTGCACGCCCGCGCTCAGACCGACCCGCGCCGGAAGCGCCTTGACCGGCTGATCTCCCGCCCGGTGCAGCTGCGGCGCTGCTTTACCATGCACCGCATTCTCACGGCAGTGCTTGCGGCAGTGCTGTGCTGGATGCTGCTCGGCAGCCGTCTTGCCGCAGTGCTCCCGGTCGGGCAGAATGCCGGACTGCTTGCCGGTGTGCTGCTTTCGCTGGCGGCGGCGCTGCTGCTCGCCGTGCTGACCGACCTCTATCCGCGGCGCATCGGGCTGAAGGCAGGCGAACGCTTTGCGATGCTCTCGGCGGCACCCGTTCAGGCGCTCATGCTGCTGCTGACGCCGCTCTGGGGCATTGCCTCTCTGCTGACGGCGCTGCTCTGCCGCCTGACCGGCATCCCCGCGAAGGATGCGGTCGATGTGGTCACCGAGGAGGAGATCCGGCAGCTCGTCGATGCGGGCAATGAGACCGGCGGCATCGAGGAGAGCCAGCGCGAGATGATCAACAATATCTTCACCTTCGACGACGTGCCTGTCTCCGACGTGATGACCCACCGCAAGGACATGTCCGCCGTGCCGAAGGATGCGACCGCCTCCGGGACCGCCGTGCTGGCGATGGAAAAGGGCTTTTCGCGCATCCCGGTCTATGAGGGCAGCATCGACAACATCGTCGGCGTGGTGCTGGTGAAGGACCTGCTGCCGCTGGTCGGCAGGGCTGCGGACTGCGGCGTCAGCGAGCTGATGCGCCCGGCGATCTTCGTGCCGGATACCGCAAAATGCCGCGATGTATTCCAGCGGATGCGCCGCGAGAAAATGCAGCTCGCGATCGTCTCCGACGAATACGGCGGAACAGCCGGCATGGTGACAATGGAGGACCTGCTCGAGGAGATCGTCGGCAACATACAGGATGAATACGACGATGAGGAAGCTGAGCTGACCGAGCTGCGCCCGGGCGTCTTCTCCGTCGACGGCGCTGCCGACCCGGAGGATATTCTGCCGCGGATCGGCGCGGACCCCGCAGCCGCCGAGGAGTTCGACACCATGAGCGCATTTGTCGTGTCGCTGCTGGGACGCATCCCCGAGGAGGGCGAGCGCACGTCGGCAGAGAGCGGCGGCATCCGATATACACTGCTTTCCTATGAGGACAACTGGATCAGCCGGATTCAGGCAGAGCGGCTGACAGACACGGAGGAGGGATAACCATGACGCGGCAGGGGAAAATGATGGCAGCCTTTCTCGCAGTTCTGCTCCTGCTGCTTTTTGCCGCGATCTACAGCACCTCTCATAAGACGAAGCCGAAGCACGATGCTTTGCTCACGCAAGAGGAGGCGGCACTGCGCTATCCCTACAGCACGCTCGACGACCGCGAAAAGGCGTTGTATACCGCGCTCTACCGCGGCATGACGGCGCATGAGGAGGAGATTCCGCTGCCGGACACCTTCCGCGATGCGGAATATGAGCGCATCTATCTGCTGGTCACGATGCAGGAGCCGGCGCTGTTCTATGTGTCGAACATGTACGAGCTCAAGGATGTCATGGACACGGCGCATATTCAGTACAGCATGACGAAGGAGAACGCGGAGCGCTGCACGGCACAGCTGGAGCTCGCGGCGGATAACATTCTCAAGCGCATCTCTCCGACGCAGACTGACGCACAGAAGCTGCTGATCATTCACGACGCGATCGCGCAGAGCTGCACCTACGCCGAGATCGGGCACTACGACGACGCGATCGGACCGCTGACAGAGGGCTGTGCGCTCTGCGAGGGCTATGCGAAGGCGTTTTTATATGTCGCCCGACGCGGCGGCATGCAGGCGATGTGCGTGACCGGAAAATCGTGGCGCGGCGAGCTGCATGTCTGGAATGTCGCGCAGATGAACGGGAAATACTATAATATAGACGTCACATGGGACGACGACGACAGCTACATGGGCAATATTGCCCACTGCTGTTTCGGCGTTCCCGACCGGATGTTCACCGACCACAAGACCGACCTGACCGCCTATCAGCCGCCCGCCTGCACCGACACCGCGGAGAACTACTACCGGCAGCGCGGGCTGGTGCTCAGCGAGGAGGGGCAGCTGGCGGGCAAGCTGCAGGAGTGGAGCGCCTACAGCACAGGCGGCATCATGGAATTCCAGTGCAGCACCGATGCGGTCTATCGCGCGGTGAAGAAGAGCCTGCGCGACGACACGGCAATGAAAGCGATCATCCAGATCGGCGCGGGCGGCAGGAGCTCCCGCATCAATTTCGACGACAGTCGTCAGGTCGTCAGCGTGGTCTATCTTTGAGAACGCGATTTTTGTGCAGACTGACAAAACTGCAAAAAATCGCGTTTTTCGCTTGACATCGGCAAAAATCTGTGTTATAATATCAAAGCTGTCACCAAGACAGCGGCACATCTGAGCGAGAGCAAAGGAAAGAAAATGAAAAACTTTTCAAAACCCCTTGACAAACGCGCGAAGATGTGGTATAATAAATAAGCTGCCCTCAAGAGTGAGGGGAGCGAGAGAGCACCTTGAAAATTGAACAATGCAACCAAAAAGAAACCCTTGAAGATTCCGCATTCCGAGGGAGCGAAAGCGACTGAAGGGATGCAAGTCGAGGCGAGACTATAAAGCGCACACGAAGTAATTGCGAGTGAATCGTA
>JAEEGL014292898.1_pt1 | contig 47387 bp, 32 predicted proteins | sample 9134231 | NCBI WGS metagenome assembly JAEEGL01 (sample SAMN16246548, study PRJNA631951) | gut metagenome | biome: gut microbiome; feature: rumen; material: fiber-attached | host: Bos | place: Iran: Karaj | collected 2018-10
GGGTTCTTTTCGCTGATCTGGAACACAGCGGGAGGTTACTCTTTCTACAAAGATGCTCGTCTTCGTAGAATCACACGTTATCGTTACAACAATGTTCCCATCGATATGGGCGGCCGTTATTTTTACATCAATGATAACGGAACCATATGGAATCCAGGATGGTCACCCGTTAAGACAGATCTTGATGCTTATGAGTGCCGTCACGGTATGGGATATACCAAGATTACAGGTAAGAAGAACGACCTTAAGGTTAATGTAACATTCTTCGTTCCTCAGGATTACGACGGAGAAGTTCAGCAGGTTGTACTTACTAATGAAGGTTCAGTAGAGAAGTCATTCTCACTTTTCTCATTTGCGGAATGGTGTCTCTGGGATGCACAGGATGATTCCAACAACTTTCAGCGTAACTTCTCAACAGGACGTGTTGAAGTAGACGGTTCTGTTATTTATCACAAGACAGAGTATAGAGATCGTCGTAATCATTACGCATTCTATTCAGTTAATGATACAATCGACGGTTATGATACAGACAGAGATTCGTTCATCGGTCTTTACAACGGATTCAACAATCCCGAAGCAGTTCTTGCCAACAAGGCAACTAACTCCTTTGCAGATGGTTGGGCTCCCATTGCTTCTCATTTCAAGAAGATCACACTTAAGCCCGGTGAGTCTAAGACTCTCGTATTTATCCTTGGTTATGTTGAGATGCCTCAGGATCAGAAGTTTGAAGCTGATGGCAAGACAATCAACAAGGTTAAAGCTAAGGCAATGATCGAGAAGTACAATACACCTGAGAAGTTCGAAGCAGGTATGAAGGAACTCAAGGGTTATTGGGATAAGCTTCTTGGTATTCTTAGTGTATCAACTCCTGATGACAAGGTTGACCGTATGGTTAACATTTGGAACCAGTATCAGTGTATGGTTACATTCAACCTTTCACGTTCTGCTTCATACTTCGAATCAGGTATCGGACGTGGTATGGGATTCAGAGATTCCAACCAGGATGTTCTCGGTTTCGTACATCAGATTCCTGACAGAGCTAAGGAACGTATCATAGATATCGCTTCAACTCAGTTCCCTGACGGTGGTTGCTACCATCAGTACCAGCCTCTTACCAAGAAGGGTAATGCTGATATCGGTGGTGATTTCTCAGACGATCCTTTATGGCTCATCCTTTCAGTATCTGCATACATCAAGGAAACAGGCGACTGGGGTATCCTCGATGAGATGGTTCCTTATGACAACGATATGTCAGTTGCTCAGACAATGCTTGAGCACCTTAAGGTATCCTTCTATCACATCGTTAACAACTTAGGACCTCACGGACTTCCTCTTGCAATGAGAGCAGACTGGAACGACTGTATCAACCTTTCATGTTTCTCAGATACACCCGGTGAATCATTCCAGACATACACCAATCCTAAGTTCGCTGCAGAAGGTGGCTACTCCAAGGTTGCAGAGTCTGTAATGGTTGCAGCACTCTTTACATATTCAGGACCTAACTATGTTGCTATCCTTAAGCACCTCGGAAAAGATGATGAGGCAGCTAAGGCACAGGCAGAGATTGATAAGATGAAGAAGAACATCATGGAATCTGCTTGGGACGGTGACTGGTTCCTTAGAGCATATGATGCTAATGGTGAAAAGATGGGATCCAAGGAATGCGAAGAAGGTCAGATCTTCATCGAGCCTCAGGGATTTGCTATCATGTCTGATGTTGGTAAGGAGCAGGGCGCAGACCTCAAGACACTTGCTGCTATCGACGAGAGACTTAATACTAAGTACGGTTTGGTACTTAATAACCCTGCATTCACAAAGTACTATATTCAGTATGGCGAGATCTCCACATATCCCGGCGGATACAAGGAGAACGCAGGTATCTTCACACATAACAATGCATGGATCATCTGCGCTGCTGCTTATGCAGGACAGGGTGATCTGGCATTCAAATATTATTCGGAGATAGCTCCTGCTTTCACCGAGGAGACTTCCGATATACACAAGACCGAGCCCTACGTATACGGACAGATGATAGGCGGTAAGGATGCGGGTTCCGATATAGGACGCACCGGAAAGAACTTCGGCCAGGGCAAGAACAGCTGGCTTACCGGTACAGCCGCATGGAACATGGTAGCCATCTCACAGTATATCCTGGGTATCGCTGCCGACTTTGACGGTCTGCGCATCGATCCTTCCATCCCCGCTGCATGGGACGGACTTAAAGCTACCAGACAGTTCAGAAATGCTACCTATGAGATAAAGGTAAGCAATCCTTCACATGTATGCAAGGGCATCAAGAGCGTCAGCGTAGACGGTAATGCTATCGATGGCAATGTGATCCCCGCATTCGGCGACGGAAAGACACATAGCGTTGAAGTTGTGATGGGCTGATAATCTGAAATCACGATATATCAAACGCCCCCGTGAAAACGGGGGCGTTTTTTAGATTCTTCGCTTCGCTCAGAATGACATGAATCTTTTCACTGCAGCGAGTATCTCTCAAATATACCCAGCAGTTTATCATAATGATCCGCTGTGCCCATCTCATCTCCTTCCGGAAAGATCATGGCATCGGCATACTGCTCATTTTCCCGATAAGCGATCCTTAACAGATATGTATCCTCATTAAAATGAATCCATGAAAACTCGTAAGCGTATCCGTCGCTCTCAACCAGTATAAACGGTGATCCATCTTCGGGATAGAACACTTCCGTATGTTCAAGATCTGCTTCATCCAGAATCGAAAGCAGACCATACAGTTTCGGAAGCACATCTTCTCCTTTATACTCGCTGCTGAGCGCATTCTCACGCATCCATACGCCTGATCCCAGAATATCTGTCAGGGTCTTAAATGAAGGCATATCCTCCTCCGGGAAAACAAGCATGCCCACATTCTTTTCCATCTTACGTGATGCCAGACGAAGCGTGGCCCTGATAAGCATGATGCATGAATCCCGTTCAAGATCCATTAACGCTTCCCAGTCCACATCCAGCGGCTCGCAGCTTATAATAAATTTATTATCTCCGCTGTTTACAGCTAACGCCGGCAGCCCCCTGCTGTCAACAGAAAGGTATGCATCTATACCTTCCTCCGCTGCCTTAGCCTGCAGCGCCTCCAGCCTGGGCATCAGTACATATTCACAAAATATATTTAATTCCTCATCATCCATTATATCGACCATAATCTGTTCCCTCACTCTTATATCTTTGCTGTATTTTAATTATTTATACGTCCCTTTGCTGCTTTTCGTTGGTAAGCTTTATCCTGTCGATCCCATTGAAGCATACCGCAAAATCACTTTTTTCCATAAAGAAAACTCCGGTATCCAGATCATCTCCCATTACAGGGATCCTGATCCCGGTTGCCTTCTGGGTGATATAAGTCACTTTACCGTACCCCCATGGATTCCTCAGTTTGATCATCTCCCGTCCGTCTTTTTGGACAACTCCCAGCAAAGTATACATATGCGGCCCGGCCACTCCTCTCCTGTAATTCTCACCGTTTTCCCCGCTTCCTTTCGCCAGGCTGAACTGATGAGTCGATGCGATCATAACATACTTGTTTTCATTATCGTTCTGACTTGATTTAATAGTTTCCATAAGCTTATTTATCTGTTCGCCATATCTCTCCATAACCTCTTTATCCGACAATTTAAGGATATCTATCGTATCCTTTTTGGCATCGCCCAAAACATCTATCGACTTTGGAGAGGCTTTTCCTGTTATTATCTTTAACGCATCCTCCATGGAACCTCCCGTAAGGCAGTAATAACTGCGTCCATACTTCTTGCCGTTTTTTTGGGCTTCCGGTATTTTTTTGACCAGATTCTTAACTTCCTGATACTCTATAGTCGTCAGGTGTTTGCTGTCTTTAGCCAGTTCTCCGGTAATATCGTCTTCCATGTCAATTTTGTATCTATCCGCTTTGTCTTCCGTGTATCCCTTGTATTTGTCCATGATACCCGATGCCGTGATCGCTTTTTCGATCATCCTCACCCATAATGCTGATGTTTTTGAATAGTTGGGAGGCACTGTTTTCTTTACGGATACAAGGACCTCATTGTAATCGTCATCAAAAAGCCTTACAACCACATTATCCCCTCTATCCTGGATCATATTCTTTATATATGCCGGATTCCTTTCTACTATTGAGGCCAAAGCTCCCATCAGCCAGCAGTTTCCCAGACCTTGCTGAACTACATCTTCTGCACAGGGTTCATGAGCAAAGAGCGGAAGATCGCTGACATCAACAAACTCCTGTTTAACATAATCGGTCTCAACTCCCTTATCATCCAATAACCCCTTTTCATTTTCTTTCTTTTTTCTGTAGTATTCTATCTCCGAATCATCCGTATGGATCTCGCTTATTCCATCATGATAGACTGTAAATCCCTTTGTAAATACGAACATAGACCTCATTTGCTTTAACTTATTCTTTTCCTTTTCCCACAGATATCTTCTTATACCTGCCTTTGTCCTGTATTTCTCACCATCCTTATGCTTTTTAGCCGCTTCCAGAGCCTTTCCTTCATTCGTAAACTCATATTCATCATTTTCAAGTTCTGCATCCTCTGCCTTTAGCTTTGCATCTATAAGCTCCCCATATTTCTCTATAAGTTTAAGTATCTCCGCAACAAGCTTTGCTTCCTTATCCAGCATTTCAAGTCCTGTAGGGGCATCTCCCTCTTCGTTTTCATTTTTCTTCCGCAATTTTCCCAAAATTACATTTACGCTTATATCCTGATGCAGGTCGCGGATTTCCGTATATTCTTTTATACAATTAAACAGCCGGGACACAATATCTTCTTTCTCTGTATCGTTCATTTTAAGAGTATTTAGATATTTACCCTTGCCAAAAAACTGCTTTACCATTTCATCTTTAGCTTTCAGGCTTGCTTTGGCGCTGTTTGTCAGCGATTCCATATCTTCATCGTTCCTGACGTTTTTATATCCGTTTTCCTTAGCATTCGCAAGGATACGATTAAATTTATAATCCTGCTCAACATCAACTACAAAATCCATATCAGCATATTTGCTAACTTTATAATACTGCTGCTTAGCTCCATATAGACTCTTTAAACCTTCAAGCCTTGCATTCAGTGCTTCCTTTTGCACATCATTCAACACTGCCCCTGCTTCCGAAAGCTTTGCTGCTATATCGTCGACAGTCATTTTATTTATACTCTCTTTTAATCTGTCCCTGCCGGCTTTGATCTCGCCTTGCATGCCATAAAAAGCATGCCTGTCTATGCCAAAACGATATGCCGGAAGCAGGAAATCCTTGCCCGGTTTGATCGCTGTAAAAGCATTATTCGTAGATACGATCTTTACGCCTGTGATCTTAAGAACCTCTTTTCCTTTATAGACCATAGGCTTTACATCATATCTGAAATCAGCTTCTTCACGCTTTTCTATGCCCATCAGCATATCCAGTATGGTTATCTCATTGATCTGCAGCAGAGCCTGTGTCGAGTACTCTATTATGCGTTTATCCTCCTTTGCCTGATCAATGATCTCTTCTTTTGTGAGAAGCTTTCTGCCTTCATAAACAAAGAGCGTTTTCCCGTCCTTCTCTGTCTTTTCATATTTTTTATAAGCATCCGTTCCGACAAGCCCGGCTAACACGGAGACCTTAACATCATCATTGCATTCCCTGATCTCTTCTTTTTCCTTTTCATCAGACTCTTTCGTATTCCGGGTCAAAAGCTGTTTCCATGTCAAGCCCTTGTTTTTTTTGCGCAGTCTTAACAGTTCATCGGCGTCCAGATTAAACAGGTAATCACGCTGTAATCTGAATTTGTAATACATATCATATGCATCATTATACCGTTTCTCATTCTCCCTTGAAAAAGAAATATGAGCAGCAAGATATCTGTCAAACCTGTTCATCAGGTCCCCGTAACCATTATTGAGCACATTGTACAATTGTTTTTGTAATGCTGCTTCTCCGGAAGGGATCTTATCCGACAGCATTTTTTCAAGCGCTTTCACAGCGTTTCTTACAGACTTCAGGCGGCTTCCCGCTAAAACATCCGAAGCATTTTCCGTACCCTCAACGGATTTTTTCAGATGTAAAAATTCCTTTCCTTTCAGCTTCTTATGCTCTTTTTCCACTAAATTGTATATACGTTCTACGGCTTTATGCCTTTTATTCTTAGGTTCCCTTCCGGATCTGAACTTGAGCCGCTTATATCTGTCACAGATGTCCTCAAGTTTAGCCATGAAATACGCGATACGCATCTCCTTATCTTCTCCGGTAAATCTGGGATCGCTGATCGCTTTGATCAACTGCCTGATCCCTATTCCAACCCTCCTCATTGCAAAGCTGCCGTTCTTTTTTTCCGCCTCAGGAAGAAACTCTTTCAAAACCGCCTTCAGATGCTGAAGACCATCTGAATAATCTGCAGAGACAAAGTCTCCAAAATCCGAAAATGACAGCCCTTCCAATTCCTGCCCCTTCTGAAGGGGATCCATTATGTTTTCTTCCTTCTGCTTTTTGATATTTTTCTTTGCCTGAACATTCGCGTCCTTCTGCATGTCCGGCATGACTGCATTTTGCTGCAGATTTATCTGCTGTTCGTTTTGTTTTTGCGTATTGATAACTGCATCATTCTGTAATTTCTTTTTTGAAAGTTCCTTACTGTCCAAAACTATTGCCCCCCTTTAATCCTCTGCATATCCCGCGCATCATTTTTACCGGATGTACATCAGTCAGCAGCGTATCTATAAGCATGCCGGTATGCGCATCTTTGCAATTGATATATACGGATACATCGTCATCCAGGCTGCCATATGCCAGATATAAACAGCTCTGTATCAGCATTAAACCGATATTTTCATCTTCATCGTTTTCATGCAGCAGAACAGGTTCCAGCGTAGAATCTCCATATCTGTTTATCAGTATTACTCCGTTGATCTTACCTGCTTTATTTCGATGGATACAGCTGATCGACAGATCAAGTTCTTCGCTGTCATATCGTTCATTATCCTCACCGGGAAGCATCTCATCCAGCATCTTTCTGAATTCTTCCCTTCCCATATCCTTAAGGCTTTCACAGCCGGGAGCCATCGCCTTAGCTTTTAATCTGGGTTTTGTCTTGATCGTACCAAGTTTTCTGCTTAGTTCATAACAAACCTCTTTCTGGAAACGAAAACGACATGCGGATAGAAATGCCTGAAGCTTCAGACTCTCATTCGTTACTATCAGTTTGGCGGTTATCTCCTCAAAACCTTCCAGCATACGGAACAGTTCGTTCATCATTCCGCTGCCTATGCCTTTTCCGCGTTCAGCCGGCAAAACATTTATCCATATAAGCTCTGCTTTCCCCTCCGAAAAAGTATATACAGTTACCCCCAGTACCGGTCCTTTATCTTCTGTTGCTTCTATCACCCTGAATCTGTCCGACCTGAGCTTATAACTTATACGGTCAGGCATGAGCTTCTCATATTTTTCAGGGATAGATCTGTTGACATTTCTGTATTTTATCATTTTTTTGCCCTCAAGTATGTCAGAGTATCTTCCTTATTTCGGCCAGATCCTCTATTCCCTTCCTCTTCATAAACGCTTCTATTCCTTCTATCACCTTCGCAGTGGCAGCAGGGTCCACGAAGTTTGCGGTTCCGACAGCCACCGCCGCTGCTCCTGCCATGATGAATTCTATTGCATCCTCTGCATTTGATATGCCCCCCATGCCGATAACAGGGATATCAACAGCATGAGCTGCTTCATATACCATCCTCAGAGCCACCGGCTTGACTGCAGGCCCTGAATATCCGCCGGTCTTATTTGCCAGCACAAATCGTTTTCTCTCTATATCTATCTTCATGCCTATAAGCGTATTTATCAGCGAGATAGCATCTGCGCCACCTGCCTGAGCTGCAAGCGCCATATCTTTGATCGAAGTAACATTGGGAGAAAGTTTCATGATCACAGGCTTAGCGGAAACTGCTTTTATCGCCCTGGTAGTTTCTTCCAGCACTGCTGCATCCTGTCCGAATGCAAGAGCTCCCTGCTTAACATTGGGGCAGGAGACATTTATCTCATACATTGATACATAAGTATCATTAAGTCTCTCTACCACAGCGCAGTATTCCTCGACGGTATGACCGCATACATTAACGATAACGGGAATGTCGTATTTCTCCAAAAACGGAAGATCCCTTTCCACAAAGACGTCAACGCCCGGATTCTGAAGCCCTATCGCATTCAGCATGCCGTTCCCGACCTCTGTAACACGCGGCGTGGGATTACCTTCCCACGGCACATTGGCCACGCCCTTGGTAACTATGGCGCCCAGCCTGCCGATATCGGTAAGCTCCGCATATTCCATTCCCGAGCCGAAAGTTCCGGATGCTGTCATAACCGGATTTTTAAGTTCTATACCTGCTATATTTACTTTCGTATTCATTCACTGCACTTCCTTTCAAAGAATTCCAGCATTTTTTTATTTGATATCAGACTCTCTCTCCATTCCCAATGAGAGATATTAAATACATGCTGGAGATGAGGCCCTTCTTTCTTTTTCCATATGATCTCTTCATAAGGCCATCTGCACTTATCCAGCTGCTTTTTGAGAAAACATGTCTGATGATAGAGCGATTCCGTTTCTGATCCTATGATAAATAAAGGAGGCATATCTGCAGGTTTGGTATCAAGAGCCGCGATGGTCTCATCAATGCCCATAAGCCCGTACCAGGCTGCATTCTCACCGGCCTTTCCCAGCATCAGGCTCTTATAGGCCGCAGCAGTACCTTCGCCTTCCTTCGTTCCCTTCTCACCGTTTATATACAATCCGTTGGTATCCGCACAGGGGCAGCTTACGCAGAGCGCCTTTATGTTGAACTTTACCGGCTTAACGCCGTAGGCTTTCTGAAGCTTCTCACTGTTTTCTATGCAGGCTGTCAGATCGGTAAGATGTCCTCCGGCGGAATCACCTGTTATCAGCACATTATCAAGATCAAAGCCCCTTGCCGGCCCGTATTTCTTAAGCCAGCGCATAGCCCCGTATATATCCCTGATCAGCCCCTTTAAGTCCGTATACTGAAGCAGGCGGTAACTCATTCCCATAACCGCATACCCCTGCGATGCTATCCATCCAAGATAACGCTCCGAAAGATCGACGGTCCCATACAGCCAGCCGCCGCCGTGAATATATATCACGGTCTTAAGCTTATGACTGCCGTCATAATCCCTGGGATAATACAGATTCAGCACATGCCAGGGATCATAATCTCCCAAATACGGGATATGGCTTTCCTTCTTCCAGCCGCTGCTGTCAGTATTGTAGATATCCAAAGCTTCATTAGCTGTTTTGACATTTTCCCAGAATTCACAGAGTTGCTTTTCGTATTGCTCCATACCTATACCCCCCGGATAATTAATACATAAAAGATATATTAATGTATAAGGCTTGTCAATCAGTCGAGCTCGTCTCTTATGTTAGCCGCCCGTCCTTCTTCCCCTATGCCAGCCCCTTAAGAAAATCCTGCACAGCGGCTGTCACCTTATCCAGATGTTTATTGTAGCAATGATCGTCGCCTTCTATAGTTACAAGCTTTGCATTTTTATATAGCTCAGCCGCTTTCTTTCCGTATTCATAAGGTACGGCTTCGTCCTGATCGCCATGCACTATCAGCACCGGTCCGTTATATCTCGCTATCTCATCCTCGGGATGGATGGTCTGGGCAACCCTGGCGTAATTTCCGGATAAGACATTCACTTCACCCTGGACTATCTCATCGGGGATGTTCACGGGATCGAATGCTGCTCCCAGCAGTTCCCCGCGCCTTGCATATTCGGGTATCATCCATGCAGGTGATAAGGGTATGACTCCTTTGAACAGATCCGGGCACATGCCTGCAATGAGCATTACAAGCAGGCCGCCCTGGGAATGCCCCGTGATATAAAGGTCTGTCACAAAATCAAGTGTACGCACATGATCCACGACAGCCAGCATATTTGTTACCCATTTATATAATGTATGATCTCTAAACTCACCGCCGCTCTTGCCATGGCCGTACATCTCAACACGCAGGGTTGCCATTCCCACCTCATTGATGGCCTTCGCAACCTCAACTATATGAGGCTCTTCCATATGACCGGTATAGCCATGGACCACTATAGCCAGCGGGCACTTATCTCTTCCTTCGGGCATGTCGAGCTTGGCATGGATGTTAATACCATCATCAGGGATATAATACTCTTTCATCTCTCTGATCTCCTCTCATTAATATGCGGGAGGCTCATTCCTCCCCGGGGTTTACGTGGATCATAACATGTTTTACATTGGGATACTCTTTTTCAACCGCATCATGCACACTCTCGGCAATAGCATGTGCATCTATGAGCGATATATCACGCGCTACAGCAATCTCCAGATCTATATAGATCTTGTTTCCGAACTGTCTGGTACGCAGCACATCGATCTTCTGAACGCCTTCCTGTGATTCTACAAAGCTGCGCACCTTCTGCTCAAACGCAGTCCCGCATGAGGTATCCAGCATCTTATCCAGCGCATCCTGGAATATCTCGAAGGCAACCTTGATGATAAGAAGGCAGATCAGCAGGCTGGCTATGGGGTCCATGATGGTCAGCCCCAGCCTTGCCATACCGATACCTATAAATGATCCTATTGAAGATATCGCATCCGATCTGTGATGCCATGCGTCTGCCTTAAAAGCAGGTGAATCAAGCCTCTTGGCATAGTACATGGTATACCAGAACATACCTTCCTTAACTATGATGGAAACTATGGCAGCTATCAGCGGCAATATGGTAGGGACCTCTATGGCCTCTCTTTCAAAAAACAGTTTACGGATACCGCTGTAACCGATCCCTATACCCGTCCCTGCCAGGATAAGCCCCAGGATCAATGATGCAACGCACTCCAGCCTCTCATGGCCGTATGGATGCTCCTTATCTTCCTTCTGCTGCGACATGCGTACACCAAAATAGGCGATCACCGTGGCAAACACATCCGAAAGCGAATGCACGGCATCCGATACCATAGCCCCGGACTTACCGATGATACCGGCCAGCAGCTTAAACGCCGCCAGCAGTACATTCCCCAGTATCCCTACTACAGACAGTTTTTTTACGATCCTCTGTTCGTTCATGACGCCCTCCATTTTTTAATACAGCTGGATCTGCATTTAGCCCCGGAGTATAAAAAAACACACCTCCGGAACATACTACTGTCCCACAGATGCGCCTGATATCACACTGTTGTCGTAACTACGACCCGACCACATACCGGTCATCCATGGTCCGGTACTGCCTGTTCAGTTTGTACTGTAGATCTCACTTTTTTCGTGTTTGCAGTGCAAATTGTTGATTTATAGTATCATGATATCTTTTTTCTGTCAATTATTGAAAGATTCTTCGCTTCGCTCAGAATGACATATACAGCTTCGCTCAGAATGACAGTATTTCTCTTGCGCTCTCACGATCACTGTGATAGAATTACCCCTCGTGGAAAAAATAAAAAACATAATAAAAAAAGAGCCCATGCTGCTGGTATCCCTGGCAGCCGCTCTCATATCATTATTCATAACTCCGCCGGATCTGGGCCTGATCAAAAAGATCGACTGGCATACCCTGGGGACTCTTTTTATGATGCTCACGGTGCTGGAAGGATTCAAGCAGGAAAACCTGTTCAATCCGCTGATAAGACTGGCTGCCAATTTTAAATCCATGGCAGGGCTTTCGCTCTTCCTTATATTCGGCGTATTCTTCAGTTCCATGTTCGTGACCAATGACGTATCACTGATCATCTTTGTGCCGCTTACCATCATGCTGTTCCGCGGCGTCAAGCGTGAAGAATGCATACTCCCTGTAATATCGATGGAAAACATCGCCGCTATCCGCGGTTCACTTTTAATGCCCTTTGGCAGCCCCCAGAACCTTTTTCTTTACCAGCAGTCAGGTACAGGCGCGCTTAACTTTATGCTGCATATGTCGCCTCTGTGCATCGGATCCGGTATACTTCTGATCATTTTTGTGCTGGTAATGTACCGTAAAGAAAAGGGAACAAAGATAACCCTTGATGCAGCGAATATCTGCGGCGAATGGGATAAGGATAAGAAAGTACGCCGCATAGCATATCTTGCGCTCTTTGTGATGATACTGGGAACTATAGTAAGCCGTACTAAATTCTGGCCCATAGCCATTATCATCGTTATAGTGACTGTATGCGCAGTAAATATCAAACTCTTCAGCGCAGTGGACTATGTACTGCTGCTCACCTTTTTATGCTTCTTTGTATTTTCATCTTCCATATCGGCTAACCCCGCTATAGGAAGCTTCTTAAAGAAAGCTGTAGCAAACCACGAATATTTCTGGGCTATAGGCCTTAGCCAGATCATCTCCAACGTACCCGCTTCGATAGTGCTGTATCCTTTTACCGAAAACTTTGCCGGACTTATCTACGGTCTGGATACAGCAGGTTTATGCTCACTTATCGGGTCACTGGCATCTGTAATAAATTACCGCCTCTACGTAAGGGATTATCCCGGTAGGGGCGGTGCATTCATAAAAACATTTACACTTATAAGCTGGGCATTCTTTATCATCGTAGTAGTGCCCGGATATTTCCTGAGTTTCTGGCCGTTCTTCTGAAAACACGGCCTTAGTGGTCAGGCAGCATCATCCAGCGCTTCCTCATCTTCTTCATAGCCGTAAGGAACACCCTTAGAATTGATCATGGGTGCCAGCTTGTTATAAACCTCCTCAGGTTTGGTACCGAAGGAGAATACCACTGCACTGTTTATTATACGGCCTGTTTCCAGCTCTCTTGCGATGTTGCGGGCCATGCTCACATTTACTTCACAGGGAACAAACTTTGCTCTTACGTTATATCCCGCTTCTTCAAAAGGCTTGATATAAGTATCCATGAGGGAATCAAAATCATCAGCAACCAGAGGCAGGATTATGTTCGTTCCTTTCAGGTCTCCTTCGGTAAACGCCTTAACAGCCTTATCCATTATAGCCATGCTCTCCATGTGGATAGCATCGGCGGCGCAGCCGTGAGATTCCTGGTATTCAGGGATCAGCTCTTTAATAACATCACAGTCAAGAATGAAGGCTTTCTGATCCAGACTGTCGGGGTCGGTCACTCTGGTGGATTTGCCCGCTGCCGGAAGTCCCAGTACCAGCTCCATCTCGTAGCCCTTTTCAACCGGGCCGTCATAAACATAAGTATTCCAGCCTGTATCGGGATCGGTACTTGAAACCCTTGCCGATCCTATAGCAAGGAACTCATTCAGGACATCCTCCCTGAGCTGCTCTCTCTCGGGGGTATTGATCTCCGAAGTCTTGCCGTAAACTGCGATATAATAGCTTGAAAGTGAATCTATCTGCCCAATGATAGGGCTTGCCTTAAGCTCTTCAAGTGAGGGGTAATCCCCTGCTTTTATCTTTGTGTAAAGCTCTCTTGCCTCGTCACTCTCTATTATAAGATGATCCGCAGACGGTTCCCAGGTTACGGGTACCACGCCTTCAGCCAGAAGGCTCTCCGGTCCTTCGCTTTCAGGGGCTTCAGTGGGCTGAGTTTCTTCTGCCTCAGTCGGTTCTGCTTCTGCTGTTTCCGTCGGAGCTGCTGCTTCTGTAGGCTGTTCAGCCGGCCTTACCGGTTCTGCAGTAGTTGCCGTGCCCCTGCAGCCTGTAAGAAGTACTGCTGTTGACAGCACAGCTGTCATGATATTTGTCAATCTGTTGAATTTCATTTTCTGTTTCCTCCCTGAATATAGCATCTTTATTCTTTAATAACTATCCTGTCCTGACCGTAAGGATCGGAATATGCATCGCCCAGATCCCCGCCCAGTGTCTCGGTAATATATTTGATAAGCGCCTGGTTGTCAAGTATTATCTCATTTTCCAGCAGAACGGAATCATTAAAAGCCGTCATTCCGTCGCCATTGCTCAAAAGAGGATATGTAGGCCCGGCTACACGGTATTTCGCCTTGGGATCTATAGGCTCTCCGTTCACCAGTACATTTCCTACTCTTCTCTTCCCGCTAATAGATACCATCATACCTTCCGCATCTGCCTTGCAGGGATTCTCAACCGTAGTGTCTATTTCATAAGTCATACCGGAGACATGCATGAAAGCACCATTTTCTTCCGGCACACCCCGGGACGCCCATTCCAGCGCATCAAGGATCTGCTGACCGGTTGCTTCTATCACGCATATGTCATTATTAAAAGGGAATACGGCTATTATATCTCCATAGGTAACAGTGCCCTTCTTTATTCCTCTTCTTATTCCTCCGCCGTTCATAACTCCTATATCAGCATTTCCCGCTGCCTTTATGGCATCGGCGCACAGATCTCCCAGATTGGTCTCACCACGCCTTACCATGCGGACAGGATTCCCGCTCAGATCTTTTTCAACGGGATCGCAGTCGGTAAGGTCATAGTATATATCCGCCACTTTCTTCGAAAGGATATCATCAAGCTCGGCTTTGGCTTCATCAACTTTTTCCTTCACCGGATTATCCATGCCCAAAAGAGTCGGCGCATCTATATCATTGCTCCAGCTCCATATATTCGTTTCCTTTATTCCATCCGCCGTGATATGGCTGTATCCGATGCAGTGCATCTTTGTACCCACGGCTGAACGCACCACGTTTTCGCCATCCTTGTTCTTCATCTCAACCTGAAGCACATCATGGCTATGTCCATCCAGGAATACATCAATGCCGTTGGTATGAGAGATCACATCAGCATAGGTCCAGGGATGCGCTGTTTCTTCCAGTCCCATATGGGCAAGCACATAAACGTAATCTGCGCCGTCAGCCCTTGCGTCATCCACAGCTTTCTGAACCGCATCATATACGCCTGTGCCGTCATCATCCTGCATGAAGTTATAAAGGGTCTTTCCGTTTTCATCCTGGAAGTTCACGGGGTTGGAACTGGTCAGGGATTCCGGAGTAGTTATACCGACAAAGCCTATCTTCATGCCGCAGGCTTCTATGATGGTATAGGGATCCAGCAGCAGCTCTCCGTCTTTATTGAGGTTGCAGCTGATATATTTGTAGTCGGCGATCTGCGTGAGATTTAAAAACTGATCCATGGTGTAATCAAATTCATGATTGCCGGGAATACACACATCATAGCCAACAGCGTTCATGAGCTTGACATTCGCTTCGCCCTTGGTCAGCGTTCCCATGGCCTCACCCTGAATCGAATCACCGTCATCCACCAGTATGGTAGTGTAGCCCTGATCTTCCAGGCTCTTTCTCACTTCATAAAGCCCGGCGTACCCGAAACCCTGATCCACGCCGCAGTGTACATCACTGGTATACAGTATGTATATCTCTCCGTTCTTCTCTACAGTCGGTTCCGCCGGAGTATCATCCGCCGGAGTTACTTCCGGTTCCACCGGCTGTGCAGGTTCAGATACAGCTTCCGCAGGTTCAGCAGGCACGTCCTGTACAGGCTGTGTATCACTGCCGTTTGTGCAGCCCGCAAGACACATCATCGCAGACACAAACGCAAATGTCCGTTTAAAAAACTTTCCCTTCACTTATTCGTCATCCTCCATCACACTTTTTAATGACGCTTGATTATAGCACCTGCCCACCCGCGGGTCAATCATGTGATGTTCCTTCTGTCTACACTCTCTTTCCAGGCGTATCGCAGCATGCATGATCCCGGACACGCTCGATTCCGTCGCGAAGAGGCTCTATGAAACTGCCCAAAGTATTCTATACCGTCCGAAACCGGTCGATATTCGGAATCCATTCCTCATATCAGCTACGGCATAGCATTTCACTAAGCTCCTTCGTCGCTAAGTGAAATGTCTATCCCTTGCTCAGCCGTCCGGGCTTCGCATTTCTGGTATATATAGCAGTTTCAAGAGCCTCTATGCTCCTCCATAGGCGGTCCGTGATTTCATGCATGTCTGCTCTACGCAGAAACACATGCTCTCAGAATGACCGTCCCCGCGTCTTCAGTAATTCACGGCGTAATCCAGCAGGTAATCTTCGCCATTGTCAAAGATCGAAGATATTGCTTCTTCAGTCAGCGGGATCACATGATCGATGGGCACGCCGCGCACACGGTCTGTACGTGTATCGATGATCAGCTCCCCGTCTTCGCCGATATTCGGGACAGCAGAGAAGGATATACCTCCGCTGGCCGTGCTATAAGAGGTCACAGCCTGGCAGGATGAGTTGCTTCCTGTAAAGCCCATGATGGTCACATTGGGATACTCGGCCATCAGGTAGGTCATCATATCCCCGGCACTGACTGTTTCATAGTTTACAAGGATTATGATATCTCCCTGATCCCATAAGTTTTCACCCATATAACTTATCTTTTGATCCTTAACATATTTTCCGTCTGCGCCGCGCTCATAGGTGGCAGTCTTTTCATTTATAACTGCGCTGTAACTGATAAGATGCTCTCCTTCCGGTGCAAAGAGCTGTACCACTCCGCCTACCATAAAGGGGCTGCCGCCGCCGTTCTTTCTGAGGTCGATGATAAGTCTCTTATAACCATTATCCCGATATTCAAGTACTTTCTGTCTTACTTCCTCTGTCATGGCCGTGTAATCCGAACCTTCATAGCTCTTTGAATCATAGGCCATCTGATAAATGCGAAGGACTGCGGTTTCGCTGTTAACAGGCTGAAAATCAAGATTTGATATGTTCACACCGTCATCCAGTTTTTTCACGGTACTTATCATCCTGGGATAGTATGCCCCAAGTGCCTTAGCCGTCACCGTCTTCTCCATACCGGCATCATCGATAAAACCTATCTCGACACTGTCACCGCCTTTGCCTGCAGCATACATTGGCAGATAAAATACCTCATTATCTTTCGAAGGGAAAGTCTCAACATAAACATCCACTTCCTTCTCAATTTCTTCAATGCTCTTCCCATTCCAGGTCGTGATCACACTCCCGTTATGAAGGCCGGCGTTTAAAAGCTGAAGCCTGTCAGACTCTGCATCATCCGAAAGATAGTTTTGCGCGTATTCATAGTCCTTACCGTAATCAAGTATATTCAAAGATTTTTCGCAGCCCTCAACGTTCACCGCCACATACTCGCCGCTTGTGAGCCTTAGCAGTGAAAGACCGTAGTCGTTTCCGAATATCTCACATTCTGCCCTTTCCGCGATCCCGGAATCTGCTGCCAGGTATCCCACATGTCCGTCATGGAATTCCTGAGTAAACTGAAGCCAGCTCTTATGATCCAGTATCTCATCTTTTTCTCTCTCTGCCCTTTCAAAAAGCGGATGATACTTTGCATACAGGCTGTCCCAGTCTATGCCCTTTTCTTCGGTAAGCACATAATGTTCCTTCATTACGGCAAAAGCATCTTCAAAATCTCTGGTATAACTGCCGCCCACGCCCATGTTAAGGACCATGATGCATATGATCGATACCATGACAGACACAGCGGCCCCGCCGGAGATCAGCTTATTCAGCCCCTGCTTTTCCGTAAACAGCTGAAGCAGCATCAATATCACCGCCAGATACATACCTGCATAACCGATGTTCCATTCTATAAAAGGGCTGATCAGAACCGCCAGTATCAGCGGAGCTACATATACAAGCCGCCATATTGATGAATCATACTTTTTCCTTATTGACGGAAGGAAAAAACCAAAGATACATATCGCAAGGATCAAAAACATTAACATATCCATGATATTGACTCCTTTCTAATCCAGATCATTTTTACGGAAAAAACCGTATCCGGCTATCAGGTAAACCGCACTTACAAGTATTGATATCATTATTGTTCCTGTTATCATTCTTCCGCTTATGCTGCTGTCATATGCAGTGTGCATTACTATCCCGCCCGCCGGATTCAGGTTATAGATCGACCAGGTGCCATAGTCCATCAGATCCTGCAGATTAAAGAAGCTAAGCAGGAAGCTGCTGTGGCTGCCTATGATATTCTGCAGCACCACTCCAAACCACATTGCTATGTATCCCAGTGCTGTCACAAGCATCCTGCTTTTACTTAAGAATGCAATAAGCGTAAAGAATGCAGCCAGCCTGAGAAAAGGGAAAAAGCAAAGCGCTATCCTTATTACCGCACCCTTAACTTCTATCACATCCCCCCAGCCGAAGAAGATGCAGTTACTGATAACAGGCACAGCCGAGATCAAAGTTGCCAGCAAAGCTGTAAAAACCGTTGCCGGTATTGCCTTTGAGAAGAATATATTCAGGCGTGAATGTCCCGACATGATCTCATAATAAAGATCCTTATCCTTAAAATCCCCGGCACATACAGTTCCGACAATGATCGCTATTACCATAGACTGAAACAGCCATAGTACCGAAGGCGAATCCACGATCAGTTTTCCGGCGCTTGGGACATCGTCTGATGAAAGGCCAAGCACAACTCCCAATACTGCCATTGCAACTATGAATAAGCCGGTCAGCCTGTAAAACGCTCCGTTACGAAGCGACTGGTATGAAAGTGATGAAAGTAATTTCTTCATTATATCCTCCAAAATATTCTCTTTAAAAAGATCCTTCGCTGCGCTCAGGATGACACGGCGGGATTGCTCCTTATGACACTTTAATTCCTGTCGCGCTTCGTGAAATCCAGATATGCGGCCGTCAGATATATCCCTCCGATGATGAGCGATATGGCTATAGTCATCAACGCATATTCTCCGCTAACCGCAGTTTCATAGACATCCACTTTTTCTCCGTTGATAACGAAGTTCCGGCTGTTATCAAGAGTGAGCAGATCCATCACGTTATACAGTCCCGACAGATAAGTCTTATCAAGCTTTTTAATAAATTCGCTTGTGATCTCTATTATCAGGACCTCCACTTCGATAAACAGATACGAAAAACCTATGCCCTTACCGGCACTCCTAAACACTACCGACACCATTATGCAGAAAGCAGCGATACGGAACATTGGCAGAAGGCTTAACAGGCAGCGCAGTATTATATCGCTTATCTTTATGCCTTCTACAGGCCAGCCGTTTATAAGACCGTAATATACCAGCGGCAGATAGTAAGTCACTGCACTCAGCAGCACTCCCCATACCAACGCGTTTATTATCCTGGCAAAAAAGATACGGCTGCGGCTGTGACCTGCCATTATCTCATAATAAATGGTCTTATCCCCTGCGTCCGCCGATGCCGCGATGCAGCTGATTATCATTATCGGGAATATCCATACCGCAAAAAGTTCTCCGCAGAGATTAGTGAAATAAGCCCCTCCGGTGATGTCCTTAAAAGAAACGTTCAGTACATACATCGGTATCAGCAAAGGCATGGCTATCATGGATATTATGGTTAACAATATCGCCATGTTCCTGCGGTTTGTGAAATTAAGGGATCTGATTATGTTATACATCCGCCTGCACCTTCTTCATATAATAGTCTTCCAGATTCACTTCGTTACGCGCCAGCTGAATGGGGATCGCTCCGCCTTCATAAAGAGCCTTCGATATCCTTCGCATATCATCAAAGCCCTCATATATCCTCATGCTTCCGTCTTCCAGTACTTCCAACTTATTGATACCGCATTCCTTTGTCAGTATCGAGCTTGCCAGCTCGTTATTGTCCGTATCTATATGATAAAACTCACTGCACTCCTGTGAGAGTTCTTCAGCCGTAAGCGTATCGGTTATCTTCCCGTGATTTATAAAGATATAATCCGTGCAAAGCTGCGAAAGCTCGCTTAAGATATGTGAGGAGATTATTATGGTCACCTTTTCCTCTTTATTGAGGTTTCTGAGGAGCTCCCTTATCTCAACGATCCCCTCCGGGTCCAGGCCGTTTATGGGCTCGTCAAGCACCATCAGCTCCGGCTTGCCCAGCAATGCATTTGCTATACCAAGCCTCTGCTTCATACCAAGTGAAAACTTCTTTACTTCCTTTTTACCGGTATCTTCCAGCTTTACTATCTTAAGGACCTCATCTATCCTTCCCTTATCAGGTATGCCTTTCTGCCTGCGCTGCTTTTCCAGATTCTCCCTGGCACTCATATCAGCCTTTGCATAAGGCGTTTCTATCATGAAGCTTGTGCGGCTCCTGGAATGGTTGAGTCCCTTTTCGCTGCTCTCCCCGAACATCTCAAGGCTTCCCGATGTAGGAAATACCAGCCCGCCCATTATCTTCATAATGGTAGACTTGCCCGCGCCGTTAGGGCCGATCAGTCCTACAATACTGCCCTTCTTTATACCGAAAGACACGCCATCCAGCGCCAGCTGCCTGCCGTACTGCTTCGTCATATTCTTTACATCTACGATATTCTCTGACATATACTCCTCCTCTTTTTCTGCTTTGATATTTCAGAGTATAAAAGTAAAGTTTAAAGAATTTCTTAAGAAATAAAAAAAGACAGGAAAACTTTTCTGTCTTTTGATAACCTTGCTTTTTAAACTTTAATACATCACTGTACAGTATTCATTTCCCGCAGAAACACAAAGTAAATAATATCCTTCCACTCTCCACATCTGCCTTAATCTGCCCCTTCTGCTTTTCCATCAGAAGCTTGGCTATATAGAGCCCCAGTCCTGCGCTGCCCTCACGGCGGGCCTTATCGGCACGATAGGTGCGGTCAAAGATATGTTCGACATCTATCTCATCCGGAGAAGATATTTTATTGCCAACTGTAACCGTCCCGTCTTCAGGTGAAACGCTTATACTGAAACTGTCTTTTGCATATTTGCAGATATTTGCCAGAAGATTCGAAAAAACACGGTTCAGCATTTCTTCGTTTGCTTCTACAAAGACGGATTTTTCAGGAAAGCTGATATCCGGCGTCAGCCCCTTTTCCCTTATCAGGGTTTCATGATCTATGATGAACTGTGCCAGAAAACTTACGATATCAAGCTGCCCAAGTGCCGCCTCCTGCGCATCACTTTCAAGCACTGACAGCTCAAAGAACTCATCCACCATTCCTTTTAAAGTCTCGGCCTTACGGCTGCTTACATCAAGATACTGCCTGCCCTCCGGGCTCAGAGTCTCTTCGGAAAGTCTTTGCAGATTACCCTTAATGACCGTAAGCGGGGTTCTTAAGTCATGGGCTATATCGGATATGGATTGTTCAAGCTGCTTTTTTGCAGCCTCCTCCTTAAGCTTAAGCTCTTTCTGATGATCCAGATTGTGGTTAAGCTCCTTTGCAAGCTGTTCTATGTCCTTATCGATCAGGGCGACTCTTATCTGCCTGTCGTAGCCTACATCCCGGTTTTTCTTAAGCTCGTCGGTGACATTTCTTATATTCCGCTGTATCACCAGAAGGGTGATGAAAAGAGCCAGGCAAATTAACAATAATATGATACTTGTTATCAATAATATATTTTCCAATATCAATTAACCTATTCAAGATCCTTCGCTGCGCTCAGGATGACAGTAACTGTAGTTCTGCGCTCAGGATGACGCCTCACTGCTGTCTTTCAGGCGGTAGCCTATGCCCCAGACAGTCTCGATAATATCTTCTCCTGCTGCCTTCTTTAATTTGTTTCTGAGATTACTGATATGTACATTAATGGTATTGTCCTCGCAATAATACACATCATCCCATACAGATTCGTAAAGATTTGCTTTGGTAAATGTTTTCTTAGGATTTTTCATAAAGAGTTTAAGCAGCTGCAGTTCTTTAGACGTAAGCTTAAGTTCCGTATCCTTAACCTTCACGCTGTTATTACGGACATCGTAAACCAATTCTCCGCAGCTCAACACCTCTGTCGATTCTTCCTGCTCATGCAGACGGCGCAGTACCACCTCTATACGTACCAGAACTTCTTCAAGATCGAAAGGCTTGATGATATAATCATCTGCTCCCATACGGAGCACTTCCAGACGCGTATCCAGCCTGGACTTTGCAGAGATAACTATCACGGGAGTCTTGCTCCGTTCAGCGGAAGGATCTTCTTTAAGCTCTTCGATAAGCGTCTCCCCGGATTTATACGGCAGCATCATATCCATCAGGATAATATCGAATTTCTCAGCCAGCATTACAGCAGAAGCCTCACGTCCATCCTCTGCTTCCGTAACACTGTAGCCCTTTCCCGTAAGGAAATCCGCAAGAAGCTTTCTTATTTCGCTGTCATCCTCGATTATCAGTGCCCGTATAGACATCCTCTCCGCCTCCTGTAAAACACTGTATTTTAGTATACCCACGCTTTCAGGCATGTCAAGAGGTGCGGCTGCGCACCCGTACAGTGCGATTGCGCGCCCGCACGGTGCTTGCAGGTTATGTAGAGATATAATATAATTTTATAAAGATTCTTCGGGCTGCGCCCTCAGAATGACCCACCCGTAAGTTTATCAATTATCGGAACGGAGGATAAGAACCATGAAATTGTTAATGATAAGAGAAAACGAAACCGCCAAAGAATATGATGATATCGTTGTAAAGCTTAAAAGATGCCTGTCTGACAGCGGACTGGTATCCAGTATTCCCAGCATAGATTATATCCGTCCGGATGGCAAATACACCGACGAATATATTGAAGAAATGGTAAGCGAGATGGTTCAGCGCGTAGGTGCCGAGCACATGATGAAACAGCCTCTTTTTGATGCCGTTGTCCTGCTCCGCCGTCTTGAAACCAGCCAGGAGACCTGACACATCATACCATTATGAAAACAGAACTCATATACAGCAAAAACAAAACTGAAGATATCGAAAACGCCCTGACCGAGATTGACCGTTTCCGCTCATCATACAGTTCAATGCTCGAACACAGCGATAACCGCTTCTGGGATTTCTTTGTAAGCGGCATATTGGTCTGCATAGGTTTTTTAGGCCTGAGATTACATATCACTCCGGTCTATCTTTTCTTTATCGCCGGCGTGATAATGTTTGCCGGAAGCTGTTTTTCAAAACGCGGCATAATCGCCTCTCTGACCGATCACAAACTTCAGAAGAATTATGCCACCCTGATACAAAAAGATAATGAACTTCAGGCACTTATAGCGGAACTTAAAGAGATAAGGGACTACGTGGAGATCTCCAATGTACTGCAGGATACTTATGCACGATATCACGGCTCTCTTGATATCAAAGTTGATGAAAAACATAATCCGGACGGCACTTCTTATTATGAAATGAACATCGTGACCCAGGGATATTCCGATGACTTAGGCCGAAGCGGCAGTATCCGCGTCCCCGGCATAAACAGGACTTTTAAGCTCTCCCGTACCGCTATGGACAAGACCTTCTCCCGCGGTATTATCGACTTTTCGTGGCTGGACGGAAATCTTTTTGAATGCGCCCGAAAGGCAGCAGACATACACGAAGACATGAACGCCTTTAACATGGCCGGGCAGAAAAAACTGCCCATGAAGGAAGACCTTCCCAGGGCAGAGTTCCAAAACAGCGGTGATAATCCGCGGGATATACTTGATTAAAGATCCTTCGCTTCGCTCAGGATGACACGTGCTTTACATCTTTATCAGATTTCTTCCGTTCTCCTTAGCCGTATATAAAAGCTTGTCGGCAAAATCTATGGCTTCCGATGTGGCGCCGAATCTTGAACAGCGTACCAGACCGGCACTGAAAGAAGTGAGCAGATCAGGATCTTTATCCCATCTGATGTCCACGAAATTAGCCCTGATCCTGTCTATCCTTCTGTATGCTTCTTCTTTTCCGTTTGCTCTTATGATGATAAGGAATTCCTCGCCACCGTATCTTACCACTATCTCATTATTATCCTCATCAACTTCATCCGTCATTAATGTAGCCAGCTGCCTTAATACCGCATTGCCGAAGAAATGTCCGTAGTTATCATTAAGACGTTTAAAATGGTCTATATCGATCATGCAAAGATAATATCTTTCATCATCCTTGACAGGGGTCTGCTCAAGAAAACTCAGGAAACCGCGCCTGTTATAAAGCCCGGTCAGCTCATCTTTACTGGAAAGCTCATCCAGCTTCATAAGAAGTTCTTCCGCGCTATCCCTCTCTTTCTGATAAGCGTCCATTATAAGTGATGTGGTTATAACAACATAAAGACCTATAAGTATAAGAGAACAGATCATATCTGCCGTTCTGGCTTCAGGTGTAAGATTGGCAAAGGCTCCCGCGTTGCTTTCCTCTGCTATGGCTGCAGCCGGTCTTATATAATACGATATGACTATACAGGCGATATCCACTACGAAAGTAACTACGATGCAGATTATCCTCTTGGCCCCTTTAAGAACAGGCACCACAAGGAACAATCCTGCCAGCATATAAAGCGGCATTCCGGAATCGATACCGCCGCAGGAAAAGAATGCCAATGGCACTACAAAACAGTTCAAAGTATAACAGAGCATCAGCCTTGCCAGATCCATCTTCTTGAGCTTATAAGCCACGAAGATAACAACCAGCAGCATGATGGCGGAGGCTATGGGGCCTACGTTTGCTCCCGGCCCAAGCTTCTCTATGAAAGTAACAACCATGGAAACCCAGACTATAACAACGCCCACCATCAGAACAACGGAAAAAAGCCTGTCCTCCAGGTGTTTCTGATCATCGATATAGCGCCGGATATTCTTTGTCGCTTTCATATCCCCCTCCGAAAGCTTTATTATTTCAGCGTTCCGTTAATGTCATGGATATAGATATTGACCATGCCGTTTTCCTGTTTGTATTCGAAAACATTTTTATCATCCAGATATTCAAGAGGTACCAGGATCTCTATACCGTTCTGTGTGACGATCTTCTGCTTTTTGACCAGTGCTCTTCTGGTCTGGGGACTGACATATACGGGAGTATCCTTTATCTCAAGATCCTGGGTTTTCTCCTCGTAACGCTCCTTTGCCTTTTCGTTATCGGCAAAGATACGCTGGGGTATGCGCACGGGGTTTATCTCCCCCTTTTCCTTTGCGTCCTCCGCTACTTCCTTACGGTATTCAAAAAGCTTCTTGGGAGCTTCGTCAGCATAACATTCCCTTATGGTTTCCATAACCGCTTCCTGGAATACCTGCACGGTCTCCTTCTCGGATTTTTCAAGGCTGACCTTTAAGATACGATCCTCCATATAATTGACGCTCTCACCATCGAGCATGCAGCGCATATCGGACATCCAGACCTTGCGCTCGAAAACGTTAATATAGAAATAATCGTATTCTTTCTGTGTATGAGCCGGAAGAAGCCTTCCGTCCTTGGCCCATACCACCTTGCCATCCCGCTTCTCACATGCAAAACGGCTCTGGTAATTCAGCTTAAAAAAGGCGATGACCGGCTGCTCTTCAACGGTAGCATAAACAAAAAGTCCGCTGCCGGGCTGCATCCCGTATGCATCTTTCAGCAGTTCATGCATTTCATCGCCTATCACATCCACGAAGGCATCAAAAGCATCTGCCTCCGTGGGTGTGATCTGTGCCAGAAAAGAATCCTCTGCATAACGTGCCTTCTTTGCTGCAGCCTGTGAATAATTATGTGCAAACAGCTGGAGTATATACTGGTATATCTCCCCATCCGGATCTATGGTCCATTCATTATATTCAACGAACGCCGTAGATGCATCTATAGTACTTAAAAAGACACGTTCTATCTCAATTGCAGATCTGTTCATTTATCTCAATCCTTAACAGTAACATTTATTGTAATGGTCTCACAGCCCTTACCGCTGACTGTGACAGTGGTCTTACCCTTCTTCTTACCTTCGATAATGAAAGCATCGTCATATTCCTCGGTTATCTTTGCAACCTTGGAATCTTCGCTCTCATATGTCAGATAAATGCCGTTAAGCTCGTCTTCGTAATTTTCGATCTTGATGACGATCTCTTCGCCGGATTCTATCTTTACGCTGGTCTTGGAAAGCTGTATCTCTTTCTTGGGGCCTATAATACCGGTGAAGTACAGTATTGCCAGACCGCCGCAAAGCAGGAGCAGAAGAACTACTACCAGTATTATTATGGGTGCTGCGCTCTTTTTCTTCTTGGGTTCAGGCTGGGGTGCTCCGCTGAAAGGTCCCTGCTGGGGTGCTCCGTTAAAAGGTCCCTGCTGGGGTGCTCCGCTGAAAGGTCCCTGCTGGGGTGCTCCGTTAAAAGGTCCCTGCTGGGGCGCACCGCTGAAAGGTCCCTGCTGGGGTGCTCCGCTAAAAGGTCCCTGCTGGGGCTGCATGCCCATAGGCTGCTGGTTCATCTGCTGGTTCATCTGGGGTGCCTGGTTCATCTGCTGGTTCATCTGGGGTGCCTGATTCATCTGCTGGTTCATCTGAGGCATCTGATTCATCTGCGCTGACGCATTATTGACCGGAGGCATCGGATTTGATGATGCATTATTGACCGGAGGCATCGGATTAGGCGATGCATTATTGTTAACCGGCGGCATCGGGTTAGGCGATGCATTATTGTTGACCGGCGGCATCGGGTTAGGTGATGCATTGTTTACCGGGGGCACGGGATCTGCTTTGGGTGCCTGCTCTGCCGCACCTTCTGCCTGCTGTGCACCTGCAGCCGGAGCTGTTGTATCTGCGGGAGTCTCTTCATTCAGAGCGTCCACAAATACGCGGTCATCTGTTGCCTGGTCCTTCTTGATCTCTTCATCCATTGTTTTGTTCCTCCTCATTAAATAGTCTCAATGACTTTAAGAACACATTTGAATTCATTTTACAACATTTTTTCTCATAAGTCCATTAAAAAAGCATTTGACTTTTTATTCCGCATGTGATATTGTATCCCGTGGACGTTGAAAGAACACTTTCAATTCCGGGTGCGCGTAGCTCAGCTGGATAGAGCGTCTGGCTACGGACCAGAAGGTCGTGGGTTCGAATCCTGTCGCGCACGTTTAAAAGAATCGCAGTAAATGCGGTTCTTTTTTTGTCCTTTTTTTGTCTTGTAGACTTTGAAATCCAGGTGTGCTATAATCCTGTTTACATAAAATCCCACGGGAAGCGTCATTCTTTTATTATGGCAGATACGAATACTAATAAAAATATATATAAAAAAATAAGACTTATAGCCGCATTCTTATTGTGCACTCTGCTGCTTTCGGCATGCGGGCCTGTTCCCTGTGATTTCTGCGGCAGGAACAGATTCTGCAAAACATTTGACATAGTAGGCGTTGAGCGCCATATCTGCAATGACTGTCTTAATGATCCCCGGGTAGCCATTTCCGGCAATCTGGTACGCGAATATTCCGAAATGTATGAAAACGGAGCATTGGAATATCCCGAAGATTCCCCGTTTAACCCTAATTACGGAAAACCCACGGTGACGCCTTCCGTCTCTCCCACCGTGCTTCCTTCCTATTCTGATATTTCCGTGGTACTGCCCGAAGGTGGCACCAATCTCACTCCCGTTTCTTCCGCAGATCCCACTCCTGCGCCGGCTGCTTCTGTCCCTTCAACCGGGAACTTAAGCGGCGATGCACTGGTTTCTGCGCTTAACCAGTCACTTGCGGCCGACAGCATGAGCCTTACCCCCGTTTCCGGTAAAAGCGGTGAATATACACTGATGTGCGGCGGCAATGATACCGGCATACGTTTCAAGACCAGCGCCGGCACTTCCGGCAAGGATAAGCTTGTGATCGAACAGGGGGAGAACGCCTCTTCTTCAGACTATGTCAAATCCGCTATCCGCTCTATTCTTACTTATATGAACAGTACCGATTACGACGGTCTGGGACATGATATCTATAACAGCGCCATACAGAGCGGCAGTTTCATATATAACGGCACTACTTTTGTCTCCACTGTACATACCGCAGATGAGATCGAAAAGGGCGCCGCTATCTCTGATTTCTCCATCGTTCCGTAGGTGATTTGCAAATCTTGCTCTGTTTTTTGTTTATTTTTGCCAAATATCTCCAAGAAACATACATTATTATGGTAAAATAAGTCAATATCTGTTATAATGCCATCTGGATGCCTGTGTCAGAACAGGCCAATACAGGAAAGGTGGATGGTTTTATGTCAGAAAATGCGTACTACAAAGAGATCATGGCTCTCCACGGTCTTGATGAGTTCAAGGAAGTCATCGATCAGTGGCAGCGCCTGAGCGAAAACGTTGAGAAGTTCCACGCCAAATCCAAGCTCGTGGTTCCCAATCTTCTCTGGGCCGCAGATAACGGTATCGACCGTGAGAATCTGCTGATGCTTCTCACCAGTTTCATGTACACCTCCGGCAATCTGCTGGAGTTCTACGGAAATGTCCGTTGTCTGGAATGTTTCGTAGATTATGTTCCCGCAGACAAGGAATGCCACGAGATCGAAAAGATAGGTGAAAAGATCCGTGACGCAGCAGGTTTCCGTTCCGAATATCACGGACTTCTCTCCGTGGACGTAAGCGAATGGACAGGGCACTTTGAAGATGCGCATTTTATCGATATCATGAAATATCTTGCTACCATGGATGATGATATCTGCTATATCTTCCAGATACCCAATTACAATCCTCAGGCAGTACAGCAGCTCACCCAGCTTCTGGTACTCTTCTTCCGTATACAGCTTATCAATATGAAGCTGCCGGATTCCGCTGAACTCTGTAATTATGTACGTCAGGAGATCAGCGCATTCGGTCTTAACCTTGATAAGGATGCAGAGGAAATGATCATTGCCTCCGTTAACCGTCTCCGTGCAGACCAGTTCTTCGCAGGCTATGATATGCTTGACCGTCTTGCTTCGGATATCGTGTATTCCGTATACACTTCCACTCCGCCTTATGACGGTGTTGTGACAAAGAGCATGATCAGCGCCTTTGCCCCCGACGGTATATATGTTTCCGAGCTGATCCAGAACAACGCCAAAGTATTTACGGCGCAGTTTAATTATTAAGGAGGAGCAAGATGAGCAGCACTCAGATAAAAAATACAAGATATAAAAGTAATATGGGTACAACCCGCTGGGCTACCGTAGAAGAGATCCAGCGTTCTGCCACAAAGGTAGATATCGATGCACCCACTTATCCCATAGGCGGCGTACCCATCATGTCAGACGGACATACGGCATACCTTGACGGCCGTGATACCCATACACTGATCTTCGGTGCTACCGGTTCAAAGAAGACCCGTATCTTCTGTATGCCCACATTGAACATGTTCATCCGTTCAGGCGAATCTTTCGTCGTTACCGACCCTAAGGCAGAGCTTTATGTCCGTACCGGCGGTTTTGCAAAAGAGCACGGTTATAAGACCGTAGTCCTTAACTTCCGAGATATCGGTTACGGCGATATGTGGGATCCTCTGGCACTGCCTTATGAGTATTACCGCTGCGGCCGTAAGGACGAAGCAAACAACCTGGTAAACGACCTTGCGGCAACGCTTTCCGCAAGACAGAAGGAAAACACCACCGACCTTCTGTACCCCCTGATGGCAGAAACACTGCTTACCGCAAATATGTACCTGCTCTTTGAGGCAGCCGCTGCTGAGAACGCAGTTAACATGCGAAGCCTTACGGCTCTCTGCTCACAGGCAGCTCTGGAGTCCCTTAAGACCCTGGCAGGTAAGATGAGCACCCAGAACACCATCGGTATGCTGTTCAAGGGTACACTGCTTGGTGAGAATGAGAAGACCATCGCTTCCATCATGTCAGTGCTTTACGGTATGGTTTCCATCTTCAACCTGAACAAGAGACTTACCGATATGCTCTGCCACAATACATTCGATATCCGTATGTTCGGTCATGAGAAGACAGCCGTATACGTTATCGTCCCCGATGAGAAGACCACCTGCCACTTCCTGGTTACCATGTTCATCAAGCAGGTATACGAAATCCTTATCGGTGAGGCACAGCGCCAGGCTTCACTCTCACTGCCCGTACGTGTTAACTTCGTACTGGACGAGTTCTGTAACATCCCCAAGGTGCCTGATATGCCTTCCATGATATCTGCAGCACGTTCCCGTAACATGCGCTTCTATCTGGTTGTACAGTCACTGCATCAGCTTAAGGGCCGTTATGGTGAGGACGCAGATACCATCAAAGGTAACTGTGATAACTGGATCTTCCTTACCTCCCGTGAGCGCGACCTGCTGAACGAAATGAGCTTCCTCTGCGGCGAGATCGATGCATGGGGTCCCGGCGGAGCAGAAAAGAGAAGACTGATCTCCGTTACCGAGCTTCAGCGCTTCAGCAAGGAGAAAGGTGAATGTCTGATACTCCACGGCCGTGAATATCCGTTCATTACCTACATGGCAGATATCGACCAGTATCCTGCATTCTCGAACTACAAGGTGGTTCCTATCCCGCCCATCGAGATACCTCATCCGCCTACATTCGACGTAATCAAGTTTACAACGAAGTTCGCGTTCATAGCAGACGGCGTGCCTTTCGCAAATCCCGATTAATGAATCATAACCCCCGGCCGAAAGGCCGGGGATTTTTTATAAACATCAGCTTCCGGCATGTCATCCTGAGCGCAGCGAAGGATCTTTATAGAAAAAGGAGGAAATTCCATGAAAGAATTTATTAAAGGCGCTAATCCCTATATGCCTCTCTGGGAGCACGTTCCCGACGGAGAGCCCAGAGTATTTGAACATAACGGTGAGAAGCGTGTCTATGTATACGGCTCCCACGATATCGAACGCGATAAATACTGCGGAAGAAATTACGTAGTATGGTCCGCTCCCGTGGACGATCTGACAAACTGGAAATATCACGGCGTAGCTTATGAGACCCATTATGATTCCATACTCTACGCTCCCGATGTGGTCAAGAAGGGCGATACATATTATATGTACGCTGCAGAGCGCTGCGGAAGCCTTGTGGTGGTCGCCTCTTCAAAAACGCCCTGGGGGCCTTTTGAAAACCCTGTAGAGACAAAGCTGGGCTTCGACCCCGGCGTGCTGGTAGATGATGATGGCAAAGTATATGCTTACTGGGGCGGCTGCGCTGCTCCCTGCTATATCGTAGAGCTCGAAGACGACATGGCCACCTTTAAGGAAGAAACCCTGGTTTCCAATCCCATGGGTCATTCCACCTGCCCCTGGGATCCTAAGGATGACGGCCACATCTCTCTCATCGATGCTTTCTTTGAGGCTTCCAGCCCCAGAAAGGTAATGGGCAAATACGTCTACATCTTCTCAAGACGTTATGAAAAACCCATACCTGAACTGGGTATAGATTTTGACTGCAACGGTTTCCTCTCCTACCGCTTCAGCGACAGCCCCTTCGGACCTTTTATCGAAGGCGGCGACTTCAGCTTTAACGGCGGAGAGATCTTAAAAGACAGCGAAGGCGTCGGCACCATGACCTATCAGTGGGGTAACAATCACGGTTCCATAATGGAAGTAAACGGCATGTGGTATGTCTTCTATCACCGCCAGACCGGCGTTAACGAATACTCCCGCCAGGCCATGCTCGAACCTATCGATGTAGCTCTCGGAAGAGACGGCCGTCTTTATATCGGTGATATCAAATACTTATGCGGAGAACCCGTATCAGCAAAGCCGGTTGAAATGACCTCACAGGGTGCCCATATAAACGGCCTGGATGCCTTCAAATGGATCTCTGCAGGCTATGCCTGCCACATATACGGCAGCAAGACACGTGCCTATGTACAGCCCGTATATGAGCAGCGTGACGACGTATCCTCGCCTGTTGTGGGCATCAGCAGCGGTACCACCGTCGGCTTCCGCTATCTGCAGTTCGGAAACAATGCTCCTGATAAAGTAAGCGTGGTTCTGGGCGATCATAAAGATCTTACGGTAAAAGTACGCATCGATTCCTACAGGGGACGTGTAGTAGCCTGCTTCGCTGCGCAAAACGGTGTAAATGAGATCACCGCAGCTTTAAACTGCGGTGTCATTGGAAAACATGCGGTATACTTTGAATTCATCTCTGATGAAGACGGAGAGATAGCTGCTTTCGACAGGTTTACTTTTGACTAAGATCCTTCGCTGCGCTCAGGATGACAGTGCAGCAAAGGAAGTCATTTTCACTCCATCAGCTTAAGCAGTTTTTCAAAATCATAGCTGTGGATCACTTCACGCTTATCACCATCTTCGGTCTGCAGGCTGTCGGATACTATGATATCGGCAGTCTGCGGATCATCCGTAAGCTCAGATGCGAGCATCCCAAAGAACTTATACATATTCATATTCCCGGTTATCCCGAAATAATCCAGAAGGAACGCAAGCGAAGTTGCTCCTGCTACTGTAGTGCTGCCGCTTCTGGTCAGATTAAGCCACAAGAATTCCCTTGTGCTCAGATCTATACCAAACAGATACGCAAAAGTACTGTTTCCGCTCACCGTGAAAGAAGTCTGCACAGTCTTGGGCTCATATACTGCCCCGCTGTCTAAAATATCGCGCATCATATATCCCGCTTTACAATAGCAGCCATCAAAGGGCTTTCTGGAAAACACGTTATCACAGAATACCAGATATCTGATATTGGGATAAAGCTTACGGAATTGCTCAACATCTATATCAAAATATTCCGAGCCGCCGTTATAGCCGCTGGTCTCATCGCCCGAAAAAGTAATGGCATCCGACTGTTTGCCGGCCATATTACGCCAGGAAAACTCTGTCTGGCCGCCCTTTTCATCAAGGCCTATAACAGACAGGTCTATATCATCAACTTTCTCCCAATACGTAAAGGCCCTGATCTTCTTACCATCGGGGATCTGCAGGCGGCTGCCTTTTGCCAGAACTCCAAAGCCGGTCTGTCCGCTGCTTTCCTGGAGAGGCAGGGCGTAGTCCTTCATCCCGGGATCGATATAAACCTTTCCCAGCTTTCCCGCAAAATGAGCCTTCATTTTCTCTTCCACAAAAGCCTTTATCACTTTTGTCTGTCCTTCGCTTATCACAGACCTGCGGCGCTTTTGCTCCTCATTTGTTTCCTTATGTACCCGCATCAGTTCGTGACGCACAAAATTAAAGCTCCTGCCTTCCCCGGGTCTTTTAACAAAGGAGTATTTCTGCTGAAGCTGAAGCAGGATCAGTCCGTTATCTGTCTCTATCTCATTTAAGATATAGTTCAGATCGGAGGGTTCCTCAATACGGCTTACTATGTATTCCAGGTTTCTGAGCAGCGCTCCGCTGCCTTTACCCTCTTTTAATACATCTGCTGCACTGCGTATATCCCCCGCTGCCATTGCAGCCTCAAAATGAGAATATACGGAATCATTTGAACTGCCTCTCATGGCATCCACGAACTGCTTACCCGTCTCGGTTTTAGCCTTATAATGCAGCTGATGCAGAAGCCCGCACCAGAGCGCTTTCTTCTCATAACAGTCGCGCCATCTGCATTGCTCATCAGCCAGCTTAAGATCAAGTATCTTTGTAAGGAATTTCCTGTCGCTGTTCTTAAAGTTCAGCTTGCGCATATTCTCATTAGCATAGATCCTTACGTTCATCTCGTCTGCAAGCTTTATAACATCCGAAAGCGATATAAAGCGCGCAATACCCGGATCCCTTAATTCAAGCAGCAGTTTGATAGCCGTATTTTTTGAAGCGCAGGTATCGATGGTATGTCCCTTTTCCCTCACCATGGCAGTCAGGAACTCAAACTGTCCTTCGTTAAGCGGCCTGCTGCCCCCAAGAAGATCATCTGCCATCTCATGCAACAGCTTTTCAGCCTCGTCCTCATTAAAGATAATAAAATCCTTTACAGCCGCATTCTCTTTAAATGCAGTACGCTGAAAGTTCTCATCAAAAAGAGAATGTCCTGCCTCGGAAAAATCTCCCAGACCGTAAGTCCTGAAATAGTGCAGCATCTGGTCATAAAGCAGCTTATCTGCGCTCAGCTGTTTTACGCTTTCGGGAAAGCCCCTGTAAAAAGGCTCGGGAACATCGGTCCCCAGCATCTCCGAAGCAAAATGTATCATGTATCGTTCAGCCAGCTCCTGCCCTTTTGTAATACGTATATTAAAAAGATTAGCCAGGGTAAAGAGGGTTTCAAATACATTCTCTTCACCATAGTTTACATACTTGACCAGTATATGTTTTGAAAACAGATATGTTTTAAATATGTCTTTCATATCATACCTCCTCGTAACCGGAATAAAAAACCGGCGATATCGACGGATTAAAGATTGACAGTCCTGTGTGAAGTAAATCCGTCTAGCTGCCGGCCGTTTCGGCGATATCAGCAGATTGATCACTGTGCTCTACCGTTGAGCTACATGGCCGAAGCCATGGCGGGAGTCGAACCCGCAACCGCAGCGCCCCGGATAAGAAGTAAATCTGCTTAGCTGCCGAACAATACTCATTTTACAGGCAGAGATATGCCGTGTCAATTATACTCATATTATAATTTTATCATACGCTGCCTTAAGAGACTCCTTTACATCAGCTTTAAGCTCCGGCGGAGATACCGGCGATACAAAGATACATTGCTGTATGCAGAAAAGTTTTATATTCTCATAATCTGCTTTTACCCTGACAAGCAGTCTCCCCTCCCCCTGCTCTGAAAGGTTAAGCTGTGTGCCAAAGTGATCCACCGCTATTGAAAGCTGTTTCTCATCTATAAGGAATTCACATACCGTCCTGTCCCTGGCACTTTGATATGCCATCAGTGAATGATCCGCTGCATATTTTTCCGAAAGGAAATATCCCTCCTTAAAATACGCCTTTAATGCCGCCGGCATTTCCTCCCGTGGCACGGCAATCTCTTCACCGTTATGAAGCACGGTCTTTACAGCCAGATCATATATCCTGTCTATACGGTAATGAGTGGGATTTTTGTAGCCTTCATGTGTGGCAACAAGATAGCACTGGCCTCTAAGAAAAATAATGGCATACGGATTAAGTACGCTCTCTTTATCAGGTTTTTTCTCCGCGAAAACCGGCCTCTTTTTCCCGCAGACATAGCAGCCATACTTAAGCCTTATCTTAAAACCACGCCTGATCGCCTCGTGAAGGATAGCAATCCTCTTTAACATGGTAAACTCAAAATTATAGCCCTGTGTTTCAGGCAATTTCCACGGGTCATCGTCTTCATCTCTTTTATAGAAGCTCTCTCCTCTGTTTATACCAAGGGCATTTACCGTATTTTCCAAAAGAAAATTTCTTTCGCCGGCCGACAGATAATGATTGCTCTCAACCGCCGCACAGATAAGAGAAACATCGGCCGGTGAAAGCCATGGTTCAAAATAATATGCCGTGCCGGCATTGGTGTCCTTCGATATACAGATCCGCCCGCCGAATATCACATATGCCATATAAGCAATGCTTTTTCTTTCGCATCCCGATCTGTTATCAGTTAACCAGCGTCCCATGTCGGTGAGCACTTCCAGACAGCGCTCAACGGTCTTTGCCTGTTTTTCGCTGAGGACATTTCCGGTATGCGCAGCCAGTTCACTGCATACCGTCCCATCAAGGCCTTTTCTTGAATAAAGCATCGGATTATCCCTGTTGGTTTTTGTCCTCAGTATATAGACCAGCCACAGACTGATCTCGCTTATCAGAAAGTTCTTCCATTCATTGGTATTTTCGGGTTTTAATAACGCCGGCATAAAGCAGTACTCCTTATATCATGTATCAACTATATATACTATTACGCATGGCCGGGCACGTCAACGATCACAGTGCTTTTAATCTCACCCCCGCCTCTTTTTCGCTTTAGCTGTTTCAGAATCTGGATGATACCTGAATTCATGGCTGTTCATCTCACGCAGGCGGTCAAAGTGTTCTTTCCCTATAGCAATACATACTGCCCTGGATTCTTCAGGAATATACCAGCCTCCACCGTCCATTTCACATTCACAGATGTATGCGATATCATCAGCAGTTATACCTTCAGGGAAAGGGATCTCTGCTATATAGGCGTATGTATACTCCCAGTGTTTTTTGATACTGTAATATCTGACAAACTTATAGATCCCATCCTCTATCTCCTCACATACATCATCTCCCAGACGCAGAAAACCCGGTATGCCCGCTTCAGGCCAGTTCCACTCAAAAGCCCTGCGCAGCTTGGGCAATGCTGCCTGCACCTTTGCATTATTTGTTTCCCCATAGAGTTCCGAAAATACATAATGGCATAAAATGTCCATTTTATCAAAATCTTTATGACAATCTTCTAATTTTGCCATTTCACTATGTACGCGTTTACCGGCGGATCTCAGCAGTTTATCCCAATCGTAATCTTCTCTCAGCAATAACTCCAATTCCGGATACTCATAGCCAAATGTATATGCATAAACCACCTGATATACATCATAGCGGCCGACGGTAAGCCTGCAGTACGACGTCTCCTGACGCCAGTTAGCATAATCACTGTATTGATCTGTCTCTCCGGGCTTTTTACGCACAACCAGTCTGACATTTCTATACTCTCTCAGTATTTTACGTGCCTCGGCCTTTGTGAGCTCAAACTCCTCATCTGCCTTATAGAGACCGCCTGCCAGATGATGAAATACATGCCCCGCCAATTCCTGCGTTTCGGGATACTCTACAGGAATATTATGACTGTTGATCCTTTTGTTATCTTTAATATTCACATTTTTACTCATCCCCATCTGCTTACCCTCCTGTTTTTTATATTTGTTTATCTTATGAATATATTATATCCCGGGCGGGCAGCCGGGTGTGGACAGATCTGTCCACGCAAAAACCACGATGCTCAACACATCGTGGTTTTTGATACCGCCTTATGAAATATCCCCCCCGGGCAGCATAATGCCGCCCCGGTTTTAATCCGTTACTTTTATCTGCGTACAGCGTACACGTATCCCGTCTCCGCCCAGGATATTTCCCTTCTCATCTTTTTGGGAAAAGGAGATAATGGCAACCGTGATATCATCACCGCTTACATTAAACATATCCCTGATCACTCCGTAATAGACCGTGAGCTGTGGCGTATATATCTCCCTAAGTCCAAGCTCCATCACCGCCTCAGGAACATTTTTATCATTATTGGATTTATAATCATATAGTATATAACTGCCATCCTTCATTTTGATCACAAGGTCTGCGGTTCCGTTCATCCATACCTGGTTACCACCGGTGGATCCTGCATAAGAGAAGCCCACCTCGGGATAAACCGCTTCTATACCATCCCATATATCATCAAGATAGCGGTTATAAGCTTTGGCACAGGCAAAAACGAATTTTTCTATATCTTCACGGCTTACATTAAAGATTTCATCAAGTCTCGCCGTATTATGATAAAGCGCCTGGATACTGCATGCTCTTATATCATCTTCAGAAAGCGTTTTCTTATCCCACCTGAGGGCAACAAGCAACTCCATAGCTTTATGCAGTATATCACCGGCCGCCTCCCCCACAGGTCTCTTTATGGAGTTTCCGTAGTCTTCGGTTTTACCGTTCTTTTTTGCATTATCCTTTGCATTTTCTATGGTATCTGATTCCTCTTCAAGACGGCTGGGCGACTTTCTTTTAACTATGCCCGTTTCATTTCGTTCTTCCGTATCCCCCTTAAGGTAAGTATCTGATGAAAAATCATAAACAGGCGGATTCTCCGGCTTATACTTCGATACATCAGTACCATCTCCGATCAGATCCATTATATCCGTGGTATCACGGAGCTTATAGTCAAATGCATCGGAATTTATCACCTGAAATATTTCATACCCCTCATCTTTCGATCGATCCTTTTCCTTCGAATCAAGCTCTGCCCTTGCAAATATCCCTTCGATATGCTTACCATTCTGCGGAATGGTTCCCATAAAGATAACAGCCTGTTTTGCTCTGGTAACGGCAACATATTCAAGCCTGTGAAATTCTGCAGCATCATTCGCTAAAGCCAGACTGTATGGCTGCCCCGGCTGCTCCTGCATATATTCTTCTTCCGGTCTGAATTCTAGTGCAGACCAGCTTTTCGTCCCCGGATAGTATTCGGATCCGTTTATCATATTAACAGCTTTCCATCGCTGTTTCATACGCCTGTCCATTATGATCACTATGCCGCCATCCAGGCCTTTGGTCTTATGCAGGTTCATAAACCTTACTGCATCAACCCCTTCAGCAAGCGGAAGCTCATGCTCTATTCCCGCATCAATATACTGCTGTATCGTATCGGTCATCTGCGTTGCTGCTTCAGTACTGTTGGTGCAGATCCATTCCACCATCTGCCGTATATGGCTCTGTGATATAAGTAGTTCCGTCCTGCTCATGGCTTTATCTTTATCCAGCCAGACAGACAGCTGCCTTTCCAGAAAATCAGCCACTCCATACGGACTCATCCCCTTTACACTTTCATAGAGGCAGGCAAGGATATCGTCTGCTGTCTTTTTAAAATCCAGAGGCTTTTTATCCTCTGCCGTATTATTATCATCCGTTATACTGTACGGATCAAATGTAATGCTCAATGCTTCCAGCGCCCCAAATCTCAGATAATTATCTCCGGGATTCAAGAGGTAACGCAAGACCCTTGCATAAACGCAGAAATACTTATCCGCATTCAGCGCATATTTTCCGTCAAGCACAACAGGAATGTTATAACGTGTAAGCGTTTCAATGTACTCCCCCATCTTATCCTTCTGCGGGCTTATCAGCAGAAAATCCGAATACTTTATCCCTCTGGAAAAAGGTTTATTCTCCGCATCATGATCCGTTATCCAATACAGAGGTTCACCATTATCATCCTTTGAAGTAAGCGTTTTTATAATCTTTACCAAAGCATTTTTATCATCTTCCGTTGTCCATTCGGAATATGCATACAAAGGGTCACCGTTATCCTTTTTTATATCCAGTTCCCTGAACGGATCCGCTGTATCGACATGATATACTCCCGCTATAACCTTATGATCGGAAGCAATGTCCTTAACATGCGTCATCCCCTGATAACCCTGCGCCCCGGCGCCTGTTACAATAGGTGTGATCGTATCAGATGCAGTAAACTTATCATTCACCCATTCTATAATGTCTTCATTTGATCTGTAATTATGCGAAAGAACATAGACCTTTGCATTATCCGCATTTTCCATCTTCTTTTGTGTTGCAAAATAGATCTCCGGCTGTGCTCCTCTGAAACGGTAGATAGACTGCTTGGGATCCCCCACAACAAAAAGCGCTCCCTTCCGCAGCTTACCGGGATCATCAACTTCCGAAGCAAGCCTGTATATAAAGCCTTCCTGTATCCTGTCCGTATCCTGGAATTCATCAACAAAATAATGCTTATATTTACCGGCAAAACACCTGATGGCTTTTTTATCCTCTGTAAATACCAGCTTATATGTAAGCTCCAGCAGGCGGTCATTGGACATTTTATTCAGAGCCAGTTTTTCCCTGTAATATTTTCTGGCTTTTACGGCATATTCACAGACAGTCTTTCCCATGTTATACTTCTTAGCCGAATAAACGATCGCTTCCGGTATATCCATAACCTGCCCAAGCTTGTTTTTTCTTGGATCCGCCGTACTGAATTTATCATAAAGAAAGATAAGATATTCGCATCCGCATGATGCGGCATATTTTTCCAGTTCGTCTTTCAGATCTTTATTCTTAGCGGGTATGCTGCTCCCATCTATCACAGCCCTAAAGCTGCTCCTTGCTATCAGCTCTTTTCCGGCGGCCAGATCTTTAATAAGCCCATCGCGATCGGGATTGCCCTCCATTAAGTCTATACCTTCACCCTTGAGAGGATTTTTTCCTTTACCGCAAAAGCTGTTTTTAATATCCTCAAGGCTTGATAAATTCTTCTGTCCGTTATTTCTTGCCTTGGCCGTTATACATGCGTTGATCGCATCTATGATCCGCTGCTCCAGAGAAGGCATACCCGCAGCCTTATCGCCGTCAACAAAAAGCCTGAGTTTTTCTATATCCTTTAATATTTTATTAGGATCACTTTCTTTCACCGGCACTTTTATCACAACGTCTTCCGGAAGATCTGCCATAGCCATATACATTTCTTCCATAAGATTTCTGATATTATATCTCTGATAGCCTTCCGGTTTTGACGCCTCGAGCTGATCCCAGTCATCTTTTGTCAGGCCGCTTAAGAATTCCTCAAACAGCCTATGCTTCTGCTCCGCACTCTCCTCTTCTTCCATCAATTCCATATCTATGGGCAACCCTGCGGATAAGGCCTGTTCCGAAAGCAATACATTGCAAAAACTGTGTATAGTAGAAATATGGATCCGGTCAAAACGGCTGAGTATATCATTAAGCCCCGCATCTTTTAAGGCGTTCATTATCCTTATTCGTAATTCTTCAGCAGCGGCTTTTGTAAAAGTTATAGCTACTATCTCAGAAGGATCGGCACCATTTCGCAGCAGGTTCACGATACGGTCTACTATCAGGCGGGTCTTGCCTGCACCGGCTCCGGCCTCAACAAAAATATTCGCCTCAAGATCGTTGACGATATCTTTTCTCATTTCTTCTTCTGTCATGGATAATACTCTCATTCGTTATCATCCTCCTCTTCCCCAGATAAACTTATACCTATCCATTTGCGGCAGATATCCTTAAATCCGCAGTAATTATTACTGCAATGATCTTTAAGTTTGCTTTCTTTGATCCGTTTATTGACCAGAACTTCCATATTTCTGATGACTTCATCCGCTTTCCCGGTCAATCTGCAACCTATCGTCATATCCAGCACTTCGCAGACATTTTCCGGAAAACGGACTCCGTCACGCTCTTCCTCTGTCTGATCATCTGCCTCTGTCTGCTCATCCACGTCTGTTTCTTCTGCCTGATCATCTGCGCACGTTTCTTCTTCCTGATCATTCTTTAGTTCCAAAACATCGCCTGTCACATCATATTCCAGATTTTTTTCTGTCTCATAAGGAAATACGTACCCTATCCATTCAAACTCAAAACCATTTATCCACTCAATCCCCAATGCAGCCAGTTCATCGGCAAAAAGCTCTTTAATATGTTTTTTTCCGTTTTCCGATGCAAGATACCCTTCCATGGCAGATGTATACAGATAATGCTGTACCTGTTTTCCTGCTTTCACTTCTTTTATTTTTTTGCTGCGACTACCGGTCTTATAATCAATGATCCTGATCTTAAGTATGCCGTCGGCATCAATATATCCGTCAACCCTGTCTATAAAGCCGATCATATTGAGGGTGTATCCCTCCCCGCAATATCTTACATAAATCTCTTCTTCCGGCCCAAAGCTAAGCTCGCTGCCTATAAGTTTGCGTGTCACTCCGTCAGGGAGTGCAATATTCCAGCTCCGGTGCATATGATCCAGGTATTCTTTTATCTGATCCTTTGTTTCCTTAAGCTCCCTGTCATATATGGTCTTCGATACATAAGGCAATTCCTTAAGTACCTTCCCGACTGCCTCCCGGTATTCCTCTTCAAAGGCCACATCATCAATAGCTTTACCGTCGCCGGCAGGAGGCATCGCCCTCCTGATATAGCCTTCCATCGTATAATGGAACAGATTACCTTTGCTCACAGCATCCAGCCACTGGTGTCCCGAAGGTTCTGCCGGTGTATCATCACTAAATCCGCAATCATAATGATAATAGTACCTTAGCGGGCAGCCCAGTAACAGCTGCAGCCTTGAAGCACTCATCGTATTCAGGATTACCCCGTCCTTTGGGAACCTGGTTTTATCATCCTTTTGAATTTCACCTTCCCGGTTTTTATTCATATCCCGGTCTTTTTCTTTATTCCGGTCTTTTTCTTTTCTCTCGATCAGTACATTATGCCTTGCCTCACTCATAGTTCTAACGCTGTCTTTTTTTATCTCGATATCATTATCGCAAATGTAAGGCATACCTTCATAAGAAGGCAGTGCCGTCACATTGCTGCCGGCGCTCAGTTCCAGGAACAGTACAGCCGGCGCTGATTCGCGCAAGCCTACCGTATCGTAATATGAATAACTGAATGACAGCTTTGCACTATTGTCAAGCAGGCCAAAGCTCCTTATCACCGCTTCCTTCCGGCGGTCATTGCGCCTTAACGCCAGATCAACAGATGTATCAGCCTCTCCTGCTCCGCAGATATACTTTATCTTCTCATCATCAGAAAGCAGCGGCGACTGCTTATCATCTATGGTAAAACCTTCTGCAGTCATTCCGATAACATAGTTGTATTTTCTTTCCGGCAGGAATACACTGTTTACAGGACATAACACTACCGTGCTCTCCGTCTTTTCATTGTCGTCAACGCTCATTCCACTAAGCATACGGCGTATAAATCCCGTCTTTTCCTTAAGTGTAAAACTGCTGTCATCAAGATAAACCAGCTGTCCTGCCATTACATCAAGTGCCTTATCAAGCACGGCCTTTTCTTCATTTCTCTTAAATGTATACTTCCTGGTAAATTTAAGGATCTTTCCGAATAATCCGGACACCGAAGATTCACCGTCAAACAGTTCTGTCATATCAACAAGAAACTGCGCAAAAAGTAGCTTCTTTCTGTAGGCTGCATAGTCTTTAGAAAACTTCTCTTTATCATCATAGCTGTCTTCGACCGGCTCCCCGGTTTTTATGCTTTCCAAATACTCTCCGTATCTGTCCGCACCCCAGCCTATGGCTGCACGCATAGCCTTCCTGTATTCATTGACAGGGTTGATATATATTTTCTCTTTCTTATCAATTACATTTTCAAAACTGAGCTTTCTGTTCCGCACAACTCCGGCCACAGATGAATATGTAAAGTCCGCATCTGCCGTATCCAGTATAGAAAGCATTAAAGAAACCAGATCCGTCTCTGTTGCCGGATATCCTTCCGTAACCTTATAGGGTATATGATCCGCTTCAAATTCAGCCCTGAGATAATGAATAAATACGGGAGAAGCATAGTATACCGCCACCTGCCCATACGACATGCCTTTATCGGCAAGGATCTCAGACGCAACAAAAGCAGCTTCGGCAGCACCGCCACGTGCCTTATAAAAATTCCCGCCTATATCCTTCTTCTTTTCAGCATATTCTACGTTTTCCGCACCGCCGCCCTGCGTCAGTCCGGAAAACTTTTCTATAAATTCCTTCTCGGATACACTCCATTTGCAGTCCGATAAAACACCCACATAACTGTTGGCCGCTCCCGGAACATGCGTAAGGGCATCTGCCCCCTTTTCCTCCATGATGCGTAATGTTTCCCTGAGTATCAGCGCTTTATCATAAGCATCAGCTGCCTTAAGATCCTCTTCATATTTCTCTGATATGGCCATCAGTTCCCGCAGTCTCTCATTACCGGCAGCATCCTTTTTAAGCTCACCGGTCACGCCGTTTTCTCTCATCTCATTGATCCTGCGAAGCACTTCTTCCGCCGTCCTTATACTTACACTGCTATCCGGCAGCGTCTTAAAGGCGCCTTTTCTTAACAGGTTAAACATCATATATACGCCGCCATTCACATCGGGGAATGAAGGCAGCGGAGCTTTTTTCAGTGCAAGATAAGCACATAAAATCTCTTTCGCCTGCTCCATTGGCGTTTTACAATAAACATTCCATTTAAGCAGTGTATAGTCTTCAAGATTCTCCCTGCGGATCAGGGCATTCCCAAATGATACCTTGTCCGCAAAAAGTATGCCGCTCCTACCGGCTTGTGATCCCTGCAAAAAATCTTTAAGCTTCATAAGTTCTTTCTCCTTATCTTATTCAAATCCGGCTGCCTTTTATTTCCTATAAAAAAATCCCCCCTTCACTTCAGACAATGTTATCACATCGCTGCCGTAAAGGAGGGACAGATCTGTCCTTTATTCTTCAGACCATATTCTTCTGTTCAGGGCTTCGTCCTGGGCCCCTATCATATCCAGAACTTCTTTAGCCTTCTTCTGCTCTTCGATAGCCCTGCCTTCGTCCTTGATCAACAGTTCCAGACTTCCCGAAATGGTATCAATATTATTTCTGAATTCCTCTACCATCTGGGCCGTACGCTGCTGGGCGACTTTGATGACCTCTTCCTTATATGCCACAAACTGTTCCACCGTCTGTGCATTGAAGGCACGCTCAAGGTCTCTCTTATACGCCTTTTTGTCCATGGTATTAAAGATCAGTATTGCCTTCTGCTCATTGATGTAATCATTCATCTTAAGAGCGTTCAGCTCCGAAGGAGGTATCTCTGTATCGGAGATATTTGCTATCCTTCGTATCAGCCCTTCATCTATGCCCTTGTATTCCTTGATCTTCTTGACAATGATATCTTTAAGCTCGCTAACCTGTGAAGCCAGGATATCACCACGGATCTTCTTGTAATAATCATCGATCTCCTGCAGGTATCTGTTGAGCTCGCTGATGATGATGTTATTCTTCTTTTCGAATATCTCAGGTTTAAGAGCGATCCACTGCATCTTATCAGCCTGGCGGCTCGCAAGTTCCTGCCTCTTCTCTATCTCACGCACCAGTTCTTTGATCTCTTCAACCTGGGTCTCCAGCGAATCATCGGTAATACGTGCCACGAACTCCTCATGGGCAGCCTCGATGTCCTGTACCATGCTGGTCTTCATTATCTCGATATTCTTCTCGATATGTTCTTTTGAAAGACGTGCCTGGTTCTCTATAGCCTCATAATCGGTACGTATGAAATCGATAAGACCCTCTATACCGTCATAAAGGCCTTTTGCCTTAACAGCCAGTGCATACTTCTGGGCATATTTGATGATCTCCTGCTCAATAGCATACATACCTGAATTGATATAGATCCTGTGGATAACGCCTTCAAGAGAGTTATCGCAGGCCTCAGCCGCCTTCTCACAATCAATGAGCAGCTGCTTGGTCTCAAAATCAGCATCGGAAAGCTTATCATATCTGTAAAAGATACCGCTGTCCGAAGAAATGTCCGTAGGATTCTCCGTGAAGGGATCACGTGTAGGCTCGTTATTTATCTCACTCTTGTGATTAGCCAGCCAGGTACGCTCATCTTCCAGATCCACATTGGACTCGATAGCCTTACTGATATATGCTGCCTTCGAAGATACAAAGAAGAGTCTTGCACTGGCAAGATCGATCTCCATATCCTCTTCATCATATATCTTATCTTCTTCCTTAAGTGATACCACAACTTTCTTATTGCGAAGAAGCTTAAGATCTTTGCTTCCCTTGGTATCTGCCTGGTTTATAACATGGAAGGAACGGTCCAGATCGATGGACACTCCTGCCTCGTTCTTCTTTCCATCCTTGAAGCCGCCGATCAGCTTGTACAATACAGAGTTACCTGTACCTTCCATCTTTGTAGGCTCGTAGATCACGATAAGAATGGAATTTGTCTGATGCTGCAGGGCTTCCTTTAAAATCAGCAGATGTTCGCTGGAATTGGAATCCGTACCCGGTGTGTCGAAGAACGTGAAATTGATATTCTTGCACAGGGGTATGGGGAAGCCTACTTCTATGATACCGCCGATGAAACCCGAACCGTCTTTCTGCTCATGATTTGGCACATCATTCAATTTCTTAAGTATACGGCAGAGCTGCTCATGCTGGCGCAGACCAAGCTCCGCAACAGCGCTGCATTCGAGCTCGAGCATGCGTCTGATATGCTCTTCGATATTGCCAAGACCGCGCTGTACTTCAAACTGTCCGATGGCATTGTTCCATACCACCTGTACGAAATCCGGCCTGGAATCCTTTGTTGTATGTACAGCAAAAGAAACCCTGGGACGGCTCTCATTACGTATCTTAAACATCTTGGCTGTTTCCGAATTGATGCTCTCAGGAAGAATGCGCTTGCCTATGATGGCATTTATAAATGTTGATTTGCCGGCAGAATAGGTGCCCACCAGACAAAGATTGACTTCGTTATTGTTAAGTGCTTCCTTACGCTCTTCAAACTGCACACGGCGCTTGTGGAACATCTGCTTGGTCTCATTGCTCTTAAGTTCCTTTTCAAAACGCTCTATCGTCTCATCGCAGAATTCCAGTATCTGGTCATATATCTCCGATACACTGGGCAGTTCCACGTAATCGGCTACTTTAAAGATCTGCTTCCCCTTCGTGTCATTATAATCTTGAACCTTTTTCTGAAGGTCCTCGTAATCTATCTTGGTGCCCTTGAATGTTATGTTGACATTATCCTTATTGAACTGTTCCCAGATATCATCAAAGAATCGGCTCCCCTGATTCTGGAGAAGGAACTCCGTTCCCGGCCCGTATTTCTGCAGACGCGGGCATTCGTCATAAGGTATTTCAACGAATTCACCCTTGAACCTGCCGCAGAACCGTACTTCTTTCTTTACCGGATGATACATCAGCATGAGTTCTTTCATAAAAAAACATAACCTCCATGTCAGTAAATTGAAGGGATCTTTTCAGCCAATTAAAAAGGCTGTCATAAGCACATATAGTGATTATACCTAAGACAGCCACAAAATACAAGGGTTTAATGTATAAAATCTACTAAATATAATTAAGAATCAAGTTCCGCTGCGGTCTTCAGAGCCACCTCCATCATCTGCGTAAAACTGTTCTGCCTCTCTTCGGCGGATAAAGCTTCACCTGTCAGGATATGGTCGGAAACAGTGAACATTCCAAGGGCTTTTTTGCCTGCCTTTGCGGCATTCATATAAAGGCCTGCGGTTTCCATCTCTATGCAGAGCACGCCCATTTTGATCCAGCGGTCATTTGCGTCCTCCTGGGCATCATAGAAGGTATCTGATGAAAGGATATTACCGACATGATAGGGAACTCCCACTTCATCAGCCTTCCCGATAGCGGTCTTTAACAGGCCGTAATCAGCGATAGGCGCAAATGTGCCGGGGAGCTGGAACTGTCTGCCGTAATCCGAATTGGTGGAAGCACCCATGGCAAATACCAGGTCCCTCACCTTAACATTCATGTTGATGGATCCTGTAGATCCTATACGGATTATATTCTCAACCCCAAAGAAATTATAAAGCTCATAACTGTATATACCAATGGACGGGATCCCCATTCCGCTGGCCATGACTGTGACCCTGTGTCCTTCATAGGTCCCCGTATATCCCTGAACTCCTCTGACATTATTGATGAGCTTTGCATCGGAAAGGAAATTCTCGGCGATGAATTTTGATCTCAAGGGATCTCCGGGCATCAGCACCGTCTTTGCAAAGTCATCGGGTGTGGCCGCGATATGCGGTGTAGGAAAAGCTGCCATTATTTTACCTCCTTATCGTTTTCGGTTTCATCTTCAGTAACTATAAGCTCACGTCCAGCTGCCAGCATGGTGCCGTCTTCCGTAATGCGGTAGTGATAAATAAACTTGTCAGTCGAGAAATCTATGGTAAACAGAACGCCGTATGAGGTGTGCGTCACACTGCTGATGCTGTGTGAAAGGACCTCTTCCTTTGACACACCCGCATCCTTAAGAACAGCGGCATATGCGCTTTCATCAGTCAGGGACGTTTCAACATAGATCTCATCATCACTTCTTGCGGGCTGGGGATCATCATCGATCGGTTCCGCTATAACAGGATTATCGGAAACACTGTCCTGGGAGGCAGTTGTTACACCGGGATCACCCTCAACCGTAGCTATCAGCGCATCGCCGTTGCCTGCCTCAACAGGATCCGGATCTGTTATTTCTTCAACAGGTGTGATCTCTCCTTCCACAGTGCCGGTGGTTTCAACTGCCGCCGACTCCTGCTTTGATTCCTGTCTGTTCTTTGCCACCAGCAGTATAGTATCAAGCTGCTCTATACTGTATGCCGAAAGCTCTTCCGGTGTATACTCCGGATCTATCTGTA
>JAEEGL011512716.1_pt1 | contig 47381 bp, 38 predicted proteins | sample 9134231 | NCBI WGS metagenome assembly JAEEGL01 (sample SAMN16246548, study PRJNA631951) | gut metagenome | biome: gut microbiome; feature: rumen; material: fiber-attached | host: Bos | place: Iran: Karaj | collected 2018-10
TGCTGCGGTCGAGGTTGCGGTAGCCGATGGCTTCCATGATGTGGTGGTGCTGGACGCGGGGGCTCTGCTCGAGGTCGGCGATGGTGCGGGCGACCTTGAGGATGCGGTCATAGGCACGGGCACTCATGTTCATGCGCTCCATGGCATCGCGGAGTTTTTCGAGGCCGGCGGCATCGGGCTCGGCGTGTTTGTGGAGCAGCGATGAGGTCATCTGGGCGTTGCAGTAGATGCCCTTGTCGTGTTTGAACCGCTCGGCCTGGATGGCGCGGGCGGCAATGACGCGCTCACGGATGGCGGCAGAAGGCTCGCCGGGGGCTTTGCTGGACATTTGGTCAAAGTCGACGGGCTGAACCTCTATCTGAAGGTCGATTCGGTCAAGCAGCGGCCCGGAAATTTTCCCCATATAGTGGGCGCGCTGGTAGTCGGTGCAGATGCATTGTTTCTTGGGGTGTCCATAATAGCCGCAGGGACACGGGTTCATACTCGCCACGAGCATGAACGAGGCGGGGTACTCGGTGGCGTAACGTGCGCGGCTGATGCTGATGACGCGGTCCTCCAGCGGCTGCCGCATCACCTCCAAAACTGACCTTGGAAATTCTGGGAGTTCGTCTAGGAAAAGAACCCCGTTGTGCGCCAAGGAGATTTCGCCCGGCGTGGGGTAGCTGCCGCCACCGACTAGGGCGACAGGTGAAATAGTATGATGGGGTGAGCGAAATGGCCGTTGTGTCATCAAGGTTGTGCCGACAGGCAGTTTGCCTGCGACACTGTGGATTTTGGTGGTTTCGAGAGCCTCGCTCAGTGTGAGTGGCGGCAGGATGCTGGGCAGTCGTTTCGCCATCATAGACTTACCTGAGCCTGGGCTGCCCACGAGCAGGATATTGTGTCCGCCGGCGCATGCCACCTCAAAGGCGCGCTTGACGTTCTCCTGCCCCTTTACGTCGGCAAAGTCGTATGGGAACTGCCCCTGTGCACGGGCAAACTCAGCGCGTGTGTCGACCTCTGTGGGTTCCAGGTGAATGTCTCCGTTAAGAAATGCAATGACCTGTTGCACGTTGTCTACCCCATAGATTTTCAGGTTGTTGACCACGGCGGCCTCCATGGCATTGGCACGCGGCAGGATGAAACCGTCGAGCTGCATTTCGCGCGCAATGATGGCCATAGGCAAAGCACCCTTGACGGCACGCAGTGTGCCATCAAGGGATAACTCGCCCATGAGCATGTAGCGCTGAAGTCGCTCGGCCGAGATTTTCTCATCGGCAGCGAGGATGCCAATTGCTAGAGGCAGGTCATAGGCCGACCCCTCCTTTTTGATGTCGGCTGGCGACAGGTTGATGACCACGCTTTTGCGCGGGAAGTCATACCCTGCCTGCTGGATGGCGCAGCGCACACGTTCGGCACTCTCCTTGACAGCGGTGTCGGGCAGGCCAACGATGACAAACCCCGAGCCCCAGTCGACTGAGACCTCAATTTCTACTTTGATGGCATCGATGCCCGTGACGGCAGCGCCAATGGTGCGTGTCAGCATAGGTTGCGGTTAGACGGTGAGAATCTCTTTCTCCTTGGCTGCGAATAGTTCGTCAATCTGCTTCATGTACTTGTCGTGCAGTTTCTGAACCTTCTCCTCGCCGTCCTTCTGCACGTCTTCGCTCATGCCTTCTTTGACGGCTTTCTTCAGCCCGTCGATGCACTCGCGGCGAGCATTGCGTACGCTCACGCGAGCCTTCTCGGACTCAGCCTTGCTGTCCTTGACGAGCTGCTTGCGACGTTCCTCGGTCAGTGGCGGGATGTTCAGGCGGATGACTTCGCCATTGTTGATGGGCATGATGCCGATGTTACTGTTGATGATGGCCTTCTCAATCACGGGGAACATGTTTTTTTCCCACGGCTGGATGGCGATGGTGCGTTGGTCGGGTGTCGAGATGTTGGCGACGTTTCCCAGAGGCACTTTTGTGCCGTAGTAGTCGACGCGGATGGGGTCGAGGATTTTCACGTTTGCCTTGCCGGCGCGGATGTGTGCCAGAGAGTCATCGAGGAAAGCGACAGCTTCTTGCATGCTCTCCTCTGCCAGGTCGAGATAAAATTTCAGGTCGTTCATTGTGTAGATATAGTTTAATTGTTGTTGTGTCGATTAGACTGGATACATTGTGCAAAGTTACAAAATTTGCGCAAGTTGAGAGCAATAAAAAAATAAAACAATCTTTTTTTATTATTTATTGCCGAGACTCAGCCGAATTTATCCTAAAAATCATTCGTTGCCAGAAACGTGATTTTCAGCGTTTTTGGCAACGAATGATAGTGGTGTCCTGTTGTAAAATAAATTATTGATTGGGCGTGCCTAGGATAATGTTGACGATTGCGTTCACGTCACTCACGTCAACAGCGCCTTCGCCGGTGAGATCGGCATTGCCGGGGTAGTCTTCGGGAGTGTTCTTACCTAGGATGATGTTGACGATTGCGTTCACGTCACTCACGTCAACAATACCGTCACCGGTCACGTCGCCCACCAGAGCTGTTTTCTTGGTGATGACGAGCTTCATATCTTCCAAGTTCAAGCTCAGTTTGTATTCGCCCTCAGGAATCATAAATGCTTGGCCATTTTCGTATGTGAGGCTAAGTTCACGACCCAACATTTCGTCGGTCACGGCAAAGTCTCCCACACTCACAGCACCGAAACGGAAAGGAGCAATGTATGCCCAGCCACCGTCATCATTGTTTTCGGCAAGTTCGGTAGTAAAGCTGAAGAAATTATAGCCGCTGTTGCGCCCGTCGCAAGTGATATCGGAAGTATAGAGTCCGTTCTCGCCAAGGATCATTTTCTTGCCCACGTTGGGAGCCCAACCGTTCTCATCTACCTCGCCCAGGATGTAAATATCCTGTGCATCGAGGTCGCCAATCACGTTGAACTCTTTCCACTGCTCGGCAGTGCTGTAGTAGTTAAAGTCTGATGAATAAACGTGTAACGTGCAATCTTTTGAAGACCAAAGATCTTCATCCATAAATGCCCATATATCATCTTCAAGTGTCACGCTATTGCCATGGGGATAGGCATAAATGTCAGTGAGGCTATTGCAACCCTGGAAGGCACCATAACAAATTTTAGTGAGCGTAGAAGGCAGGATGACTGTCTTCAACTGAGCGCAATCAATAAAAGCCCCATTCTCTATGGTTGTAACACCATCAGAGATGTTAACATCAGTTATCAAGCACGCTCTGAAAGCAGTCGTTCCGATGGTGGTCACTGAGGCAGGGATTTTGGTATTTTTACATCCTACAATGATTTTGTCTTCGCTAGTTTTGATAATTGCGTTACTGTTATTGCGCGAGTCAAAAGTCGTATTTCCTTCAGCGACTACGATAGATTCCATTGCTGAGCAGTAACTGAAGGCATTGTCACCTATTGTGGTGAGCGTAGCCGGTAAGTTGACCGTCTTCAACGATTTGCAAAAATTAAAAGCTTCATCTTCGATGGTAGTTACCCCCTCAGGAATGTCAAGAGAAGTGATCGAACTTTCTCTGAAAGAACCTCTTCCTATGATTACAGAGGCAGGGAACGTTGAGCCTTTACATCCAAAAATAAGTGTGTTTGTGGCAGTTTCAATGATGGCGTTGCAGTTGTCGCGCGAGTCAAAATATTGATTTCCTTCTTCTACCACAATTGTTTCCAAATTGTCACAACGGTAGAATGGACCTCTATTTGCATTATTGACTTGTCCTTTCCCGTTGATAGAAATTACCGAAGCAGGTATTGTTATCGAAGTGAGTGACGTGCAATACTGAAATGCCCCTGATTCTATCACTTTCAGACCACTGGGCAGGTTTATGCTGGTTAAGTTCTCGCAATGCGAGAATGCATCCGTAAAAATAGATTCTACAGTCTCGGGTATGACAACGGATGTCAGCCCATTGCATGACCAGAAAGCTCTACTATCGATTGCAATTACTGTGTAGGTTTTGCCATTATTGGTTACCTGGCCCGGGATATTCAATGCTCCATTCAGTGTTGTTGCATAGTTCTCTCCTTGAGTAACTGAGACGTTAGTGCTATTTCCATAAATCATATAGCACAAGCCGTCAACCGTGAAGTCATAAGCATTGGCTGTGACGAAAGCACACAGTAATGCCAATAAGAAGGCTATTTTTTTCATCTTGATAAATATTATAAATAAATTAATTGTCTTTTAATAATTTTCAGGAATCCGGCAAAGTTACAGAATCTTGTTGAACTAGCAAAATAATTGTCCATTTTTGCCCAGTTTTTCGGCAAAAAAGTATTATTCGTTGCCAAAAACGCGAAAAAAGCTCGGTTTTGGCAACGAATAAAAGTGACGTGTAATACTGTTACTCCTCGCGTGGGGTGAGGGGTGCGATGCGGATGGCACCGTCATAGAGGCTCTCGGGACGGTAGACGCAGTCGGCAAAACCCTTGGTGGCCCAAATCCAGGTATCTGCCCCAAAATTCTCCTTAATTTCATTCTGGTGCGCCTCGGCCTGCTTGCGATTCAGGAAGCAACCCGTGCAAATGCGGTAGTAGGTCTTACCCTTGTCTACGGCACGGTAGACGGGACTGAGCAAGGCGTCGGGCATGTCCTCGGCACGAGCCCTGGCGGCATCCAGCGTGCTGAAGCTTTGTATCACCACGTAGTACAGCGTGCGCTGCAGCGGCTTGGCCTTGGGCTTGGAGCCTACAGTGACATACTTGCTGTTGACATAGCCCTTCTGGCCGTCATACAAAATGTGGAGCCAATTGCCCTGTCGGTCCAGGAGCTTGGCGGGCTTTCCGCCAGTGAAGAGAACGTCGACGATGAAGGCGTTTGCGTTAGGTTCCTCGCGCATGTTGACATAGCAGTCACTGGCATTGGCATAGACCTGCTGGGCCTGCGCTGTGTTGATGCCAACCAGTATTCCAACCAATAACAAGCAGAATAATGTAAGTAACTGTTTCATTGTCTAAAAACTATTAACTTTCAACTATAAACTAATACTTCACTCCTAAGTTGTAGAGAATGAAGGAGTGGATGTCGGTGTATTCGTCAATGACTTTGCTGATGGGCTTGCCGCCGCCATGGCCGGCATTGATGTCCACGCGAATCAGTTTCACGGCATCGCCGGTGTTGCTGGCCTGCAGCTGGGCTGCATACTTGAACGAGTGTGCTGGCACCACGCGATCATCGTGATCGCCACTGGTTACCAAAATAGGCGGATACTTGGTGCCATCATTCTTGATGGTGTGCAGCGGGGAGTAACCCTTGAGGTACTCGAACATCTCTTTTGAATCATCGCTACGGCCATAGTCGGATGCCCAGTTCCAGCCGATAGTGAACAGGTGGTAACGCAGCATGTCCATCACGCCCACTTGGGGCACTGCAGCACCGAAGAGGTCGGGACGTTGGTTAACCACGGCACCCACGAGCAGACCGCCATTGCTGGCACCATTGCACGCTATCTTCTTGGGCGTGGTATAGCCTTCCTTGATGAGCCACTCGGCAGCGGCAATGAAGTCGTCAAAAACGTTCTGCTTGTTCAGTTTGGTGCCCGCCTCATGCCACTTCTCACCATACTCGCCGCCACCACGCAGGTTGGTGAACGCACCGATGCCGCCTGCCTCAATCAAGGCAAACGGGGTGCGGTAGTAGTTGAAGCCTGGGGTAAGGCTAACATTGAACCCTCCGTAGCCATAGAGAAACACTGGGCGTTTGCCGTCGCGCTTCATGCCCTTCTTGTAGATGAGGAACATTGGAATCTTGGTGCCGTCCTTGCTAGGAAAGAACACCTGCTCGGTGACGTAGTTCTCGGGCGTGAGTGCCACCTTCGGGCGGAATAGCAGTTTTGACTCGCCAGTGGCCAAGTCGTAGCTGTAGATAGATGTCGGGAAGGTGTAGCTGGTGAAACTATAGAAGACCTCGGGCTTATCCCAGTCGCAGCTGAAGCCCACCGAACCGAAAGTGGGGAGCTGGATTTCACGCACCTCACGACCCTGTGCGTCATAGACGTAGGGGTGGCTCGACGCGTCTCGGTCGTAGGTAAGAATGAACTGGTGATTGGCCATCTGCGCACCGCTCAAAACCCACTCTTTTTCGGGCACGAAGTCGGTGTAGTTGTTCTCGTTCAGATGGTTGATGTCATAGGCGCGAATTTTGTAGCAAGGCGCGCCGTCGTTGGTGTAGACATAGATTTTTCCATGGTCCACGCCGATGGGGCTATAGGTATAGTGGCGGTTGCTGGCCAGTCGCACATAGTGGGGGTTCCGGTCATTCAGGTCTTTGACCCATAATTCGTTGCCATCTCCCTCGCTGACCCATCCGAAGATGAATCTCTCCTCGGCCATGACGGTGACCTGATGGAAGAGCAACGGCTCGCGCTGGTTCTGCAACTCGACATAGTCCTCGCTCTGCGGTGTGCCTAGTTTGTGGTACATCACCTTGTGGTACTCATTCTTTGATGACTTGGCATCCTCAGGTGCATCGTAGCAGCTATAGAAGAAGCCGTCGCCCAACCACTGCGCGTCGGTGAACTTCGCCCAAACGATGTGGTCCTCGAGCAGTTGGCCCGTCTGTAGGTCTTTGACGTAAATCTCGTTCCAGTCGCTGCCGTTGCGGCTGATGATGTAGGCCATATATCGTCCATCCTTTGAGAAATTGATGCCCGACAGTGCCACGGTGCCGTCCTCCGAGAGTGTGTTCGGGTCAAGCACCAGTCGCGGCTCACCATCGAGCTTGTCGCGGACATAGAGGCAGCTTTGGTTCTGCAGGCTGTTGTTCTTGAAGAAGTAGTACTTGTCCTTAACCTTGAACGGTGCGCCCACCTTCTCATAGTTGGCGAGTTCGGTGATGCGTTTCTTCACCTTATTGCGGAAGGGAATCTTGGACAGGTAGTCCTGCGTGAGCTTGTTTTCGGCCTTGACCCACGCGGCGGTCTCGGCACTGTTGTCGTCCTCGAGCCAGCGGTAGGGGTCGGGCACGGGGGTGCCAAAGTAGGTGTCGACAGTATCTACGCGGCGTGCGTCGGGATAGTCGATGGTACGTGCCTGCGCCAGCACGGAGGTTGCTGCAATCAATGTTGCGCTCATGATGATGGCTTTCATATTGTTTTTCGGTTGATGGTTATCCTTTTATACACTTCAGGTAGGCCTTAACGGTAGCCTCAAGACCCAGATAGAGGGCATCGCTGATGAGCTGGTGCCCGATGGACACCTCGGCCAGATGCAGGATGTGTTGCTTGAAGAAGGCCAGATTGTCTAGGCTCAAGTCATGTCCTGCATTGATGCCCAGCCCCACACTGCGTGCCACCTGCGCGGCTGCGACGTATGGGGCGATGGCGGCCTCGCGGTTGTCGGGGTGGGCGGCGAAGTCGTGGGCATATGGGCCGGTATACAGTTCGATGCGGTCAGCCCCGGTCTTCGCTGCCCAGCGGATATTGTCCAGGTCGGTGCCCACGAAGATGCTGGTGCGAATGCCGACCTCCTTCAGGCGGTCGACGATGCCGCACAACTGGTCGTAGTGCTCCTTTACTTCCCAGCCTGCATTGCTGGTGAGCACGCCCGGCGCGTCGGGCACGAGCGTGGCCTGTTCGGGCTTGACGGTGAGCACTAGTTGCATGTAGTCCTCACTGGGATAGCCCTCGATGTTGAACTCGGTGGTCACCAACGGCCTGAGGTTGAACACGTCTGCACGGGTGATGTGCCGCTCGTCGGGGCGGGGATGCACCGTGATGCCGTTCGCGCCGAAACGTTGGATGTCGACGGCGACGGTCTCGACACAGGGTACATTGCCTCCACGCGCATTGCGCAGAGTGGCTATCTTGTTGACATTGACACTGAGGTTCGTCATATATTTCGATGAGAATAGCTTTGAAGTAAAAATAAATGAGTAACTTTGCACGATGTAAAAAGATACTGCAAAAGTAGTGCAAGTTGAGAGAAGTACAAAATATAAAATTGGTTTTTTTTATTTTTAATTCCGAAACGCAGCCTACTTTAACTAAAAGTAGTGCAAGTTGAGAGAAGTACAAAATAAAAAAACTGACAACTGATAACTGACAACTAAATGAAACTGGTTATATTCGGGAACAACTACCAGGATGCCAACCTGCAGGCTATCCTGAATCTGGTCGAACGGCTGCAGCATCGTGGCGTTGCGGTGACGCTGGAGCGCGACTTCTGCGACTACTTGGCGGCACAGATGTGCACGACGCTCGGCGTAGCCACAGTTCATTGTGGGGAGCCGGTGGATGCCGACGTGGCGTTGAGTCTGGGCGGCGACGGCACATTCCTCACCACAGTGATGTGGGTAGTGGAGCAGGACATCCCCATCATGGGCATCAATATGGGGCATCTGGGCTACCTGGCGGCCTACAGTCTGGACGAGGCGGAGCAGGCGGTCGATGACCTGCTCGCGGGAAACTATACCATCGAGCGCCGCTCCATGCTGCGTGCCCGCTGCGAAGGCGTAGAGATTGAACATCCGCTGGCACTGAACGACATCGCCATCCTGCGCCAGGACACCTCGAGTATGATTGAGATGGAAACCACCCTGCAGGGCAAGCCCCTCACCACCTACAAGGGCGACGGCCTGGTGGTGTGCACGCCCACGGGCAGCACCGCCTATAATCTGAGTGCCGGCGGTCCCATCCTTGAGCCCACCACCCGCTGCCTGGTGCTTTCACCGTTGTCACCCCACTCGTTGACGATGCGGCCCCTGGTGGTGCCCGACGAGTCGGTCATCACCATCGTGACACACACGCGCGCCGACACCTACCGCCTGAGCGTCGACGGCGAGGGCATCACCTGCCCGGCCGGCACCCGCGTCACCATCGAGCGCGCCCCGCTCACCGTACAGGTCATCCAGCGCACCGACAACAACTTTGCCCGCACTCTGCGCCACAAGCTGCACTGGGGCTCTTGATGGCTCGCCCCCCTCAGTCCCCCCTGAAGAGGGGGAAGCATGATTCTCTACCAGCGCAGCGGTCTCAAATATATGAAATACTACCACGACGACAAGGAATTTGGGCGTGTGATGATCAACACACGCCGCGGCATGCGCAATGTCACCGCACGGTGGCAAGGCGATGTGCTGTACCTGAATGTGCCGCTTGGAATCACCGTGCAAGGCATTCAGGAGGCGTTGGACGACCTGCGCCCGCGTCTGCGTGCCCGCAAGGAACAAGAGCCTGGAGTGACCTTTACCATTGGTCAAGTAATAGAGTGTTTCCGTTGTCGTGTTCGGCTCGACAGTCAGTCTCGTGTCCCACGACGCATGCTCTTCGGCCATGACGGCGACTTATTGACCTTGTCGTTGCCCGTGGGAATGGACCTAGAGAGCGACTTGGAAAAACGCAACGTCACCCACGGCTTGCAGGTGTTGCTAGAGCAGGAGGCGCAGCGATTGCTGCTGCCATTCGCCACTCAGGTGGCCGAGCAACTGGGGGTGTCGCCTGCCGGGTGGGAAATTGGCCGTGGCATGCGAAAGTTAGGACATTGCACCAAGGGGCGCGTCATCCAGCTCTCTCGCAACCTGATGTTCCTGCCCGAGCGACTCGTGCGTTACATCATCTGCCATGAGTTGGCCCACCTCACCCACATGAACCACTCCGCTGCATTTCACGCCCTAGTCAATAAGTACACCAGCGGGCAAGAGAAAGCGCTCGAGCAAGAGCTCAAGCGCTTCAACTGGCCCATCGTCCGGTAAACGGACAGAAAGGGGACGGTTCTTTTTCGTAACTATTCAGCGATTCACCAACACTTCCCCTCCCTCCCCTCCCCTTTCCCAAAGGTGAGGGGTGGGGTTTGGATAATCTCGGCTGCACCTCAGCAATCGAAGCAAGCTTCATTGCATTCGGTTTGCACGAGATTTTATGCACACATCCGTGTTAATTATGGAGAACTAGACCTGTTTATTGGTCTAAACCCCACCCCAACCGCTCTTCCAGCATCAATGGGCATCGCCTCAGCATAGCGCGAGCAAGCTCTCGCTCTGCGTTCGGCTCGAACCATTGGTCCCCTTTCCCAAAGGGGAGGGAAAGTATTAGCGAATCGCTGAATAGTTACTGATGAATTTTGATGGCTTTGGTGCAATTTTTTCATCTTATCCTGTAAACTTTTTTCAGGACGATACATATAGGAACTAGACACCAAATACAACAAAAGCAATGATGTGCTGTTGTTGTATTTGGTGTCTTTATTATTGGGGGTGCGTCAGTCGTTGCCGAAGTTGATGGTGGCGCTGGTGCCGGGTTTCTTGGGAGCGGCGGGCTTGGCTGCCTGCTCGGCAGCCTTGGTGGCCTGAGCGGCAGCGGCCTGACGCTTCTCGCGGATGGCGGTCTTGTCATCGGGTTTGCGCTTATAGGCGGGGGTGCGCTCGAGCAAGTCGATGAGTTCGTCGTTGTCGATGTCCTCGGGGGTGAGCAGGATGAACTGCGCCTCGTCCTTGCGGGTCTGCATCTCGGCGATGGCGGCGACACCATACTCCTCCTGCAGTCGCTTGTCGGCATCGGCGGGTGCAGCGGGCACATCATTCTCGCTGGCCTCGTGGTGCTTGCGGCGCACGACGGGGGCGGCGGGGGCTTCTTTCTCGAGCGACACGTTGAACCCGGCGGCTAGCACGGTAATCTTAATCTTGTCCTCGAGGGTGCGGTCGTGAGCATAGCCGGTGATGACGTCCACCTCCTGACTGAAGTTTGCCATGAACTCCTCCACCTCGCTCAATTCCTGTGTCTTGAACGGGTTCTTGCTGTCGGGGTTGTAATAGACGTTGATCAAGATTTTGCGCGAGCCATAGACATCGCGGTTCTTGAGAAGCGGTGACTCGAGGGCATCCTCGATGGCCTTGGTCACGCGGCGCTCGCCCTCGCCGTAGCCGCTACTGATGATGGCGACACCGCCCTCACGCAGGGTGGTGTTCACGTCCATGAAGTCGACGTTCACCTGCCCCTCGGCGGTGATGAGCTCGCTGATGGAGCGTGCCGCAGTCGACAGGGTGTCATCGGCCTTGCCGAAGGCGTTGTTGAAGTCCAGGTCGGGATAGATGTCGATGAGTCGCTGGTTGTTGATAATCAGCAAGGCGTCGACATATTTGCTCATCTCGTCGGCGCCGGCGAGTGCCTTGAGAATCTTCTTTTGCCCCTCGAAGAGGAAGGGGATGGTGACGATGCCGATGGTGAGCACGCCCTTCTCGTGGGCGATGCGTGCCACCACGGGAGCCGCACCCGTACCAGTGCCACCGCCCATACCGGCGGTGATGAACACCATCTTGGTCTCGTCGTCAAACAGCGCGGCAATCTCTGCCGCGCTCTCCTCGGCGGCCGCCTTGGCACGCTCGGGGACATTTCCGGCACCCAGACCGTTGGTGGTCTTGGGACCGATGAGCACGCGGTTAGGCACGGGCGACATGTTCAGGGCCTGACGGTCGGTGTTGATCACGACGAACGACACACCCTCGACGTTCTGCGCCCACATGTGGTTGATGGCGTTGTTGCCGCCGCCGCCCACACCCACCACCTTGATGATGGTGGGGTTCTTTTTCTCCTCGTTGAAACCAGGGTTCTGGTCTACTGAGTCATAAATGTTTGGTCTCATATAGCGTTTTGTTTTTTATCAACTTATTTCTAGATAGACTAGATTTTCTAGATGGACTAGACTGATATTCTATTCGTCGTCGACATCGTCTTCGCTGAGCATCTCGCCGGCCTTGGTGCGGAGTTTCTCCCACCAACTAGGTTTTTTCTTTTTCTTGTGTTCCTCGGTGTGGGGCTTCTTCTCGCGCTCAGGCTCCTGAGGTTGCACAGGGCGGGTGCCGGCAACCTGGAAGCCGTCGTCGTAGTTGCGTCGGGCGATGCAGGTCTCGCCGGGCAGGATGTCGGCCGCGGCCTTGGCGAGCAAGCAGAAGGTCTCGATGTACTCGGGACGGTTAAAGCTGTGGTTGAGGATGTTGAGCGACTGGGGGTAGTGTCCCATGCGCACGCTGAGCTTGGTGTTCTCCTCGAGTTTCTTGCCCAAGCCCTGCAGTTGTGCTCCGCCACCGATGAGGACGATGGAGCGGATATCGTCGGCAGTCATGCCCGCCAGGTTCAGCTGGTTCTTGATGTTGGCGATAATCTCACGATTGCGGGCGGCGATGAAGTTGGCTGCCTCGCTGCTTCTCACACCCTCGATAACGATGTCATCGACATTGCTGTCCAATGGGTTGTTGATGTTCTTCTTCACGCGCTCGGCGGTATCCTCGAGCACGCTCAGGCCGTTGCTGATGTCGCGCGTGATGTTGCGTCCGCCCAGCGGCAGTGTCGCCAGATAGGCCAGCGAGCCGTCCTTGTAGATGCTCACTGTGGTGGTCTCGGCTCCCATGTCGACGAGCATGCAACCCAGTCGCTCACTGTCGGTGAGGACATATTCTCCCACTGCCAGGGGCGTGACGAGGTAGTCCTTGACATCAATGCCAAAGCTGAAGACGCGCATCAGGTTCTGCTTGATGGCTGGCTTGGCGACAATGAGGTTTGCCTTGATTTTGATGCTTGAGCCGACAACACCCACGGGGTCGGCGGTGACATTCTTGTCGACCACGTAGGTGCGGGGCACCACAGCGATGGTCTCATAGTTCTTGATGGGGTTGCGGCTGGCGTCACGGATGATGCCGGATATAATATCGGCGCTAATGGGCTTGGTAGCGTCCAAGCCTCGGTTCACCTCGCTGACCTCGCTGTGCAGCGAGCGTCCCGCCACACCCACATAGACATACTTGACGTTGCCTCCTACCTGGTCCTCAATGTTCTTGAGGATGCGGTTGATGGCCGCCTTGACGTTCTCCACATTCTGCACCACGCCATAGCGCACGCAGTTGCTCAGCCGCTCCTCTACGAGGTGGCTCACGCTCACCATGCCGGCGGGCGACTTCTCGGCCACAGCACCCACAATCTTGCTGGACCCAATCTCAAATGCTACAATATACTGGTTCTTGTCCATAATATGATGTTTTTTTATTTGCTGTATCTTGGTTCTAGATGGCCTAGATGCACTAGATGTTCTAGACTATCTAGATGGTTTCTTGCCGGTAGTGTCTTGCTTCTGTTTTAGTTTCTTCTCGTCGACGGCGAGGGTGTGGCGGTCTTCAGCGACGGTGATGGTCTGCAGGTCGGGCTCTGGCTCGTCGAAGGCGGAGTCGTAGTCCATTTCGACCTTCACGGCCTTGACGCGGCGTGTGGCGACAACCTGGTGGTCCCACTTGACCGAGATGGTGTCATAGTTTTCCCATCCCTTGGCGGGCAGCACCTTGCGGTAGAAGAGTTTGAGTTTGCGGAACTTCGCCTCAAAGTTGTCGCAACTGCCGATGTTGACGACGTGGCCATAGATGGCCGGCACGATGAAGATGTTGTTGCTGTCGCGCATGGTGTACATTGTCACGAGCGAGCGCAGCAAGGAGTCGCCCTCGACATACTGCACCAATGGGAGTAGGCGTGTGGCAGGGTACTTGTCGGTAAAATGTCCCTGCATGACGGGCACATCGGCATGATAACTCGCCGTGGCACTCATGCGTTTGCCGAAGCGGTTGACGTAGTAGCTCTGGTCGCCGTCAAACACACGCAACACGGGCACCAGCTGGCTGGCCCGGATGATGAGCACACCGTCGGCTCCTTTGACACACTCGGCCTTCTCGAGGTACTCCGAGCGTTGCAGGGCCTGTTCAATGCGGTTGGCATCGATTTGCCACATGGGTTTGCCCACGACCTTGAAGCCCAATTTGGCGAGTTCCTGAGTGACTCCTTCGGGAGTGACAAACTGCGTGCTGTCGGCATTGTCAATGGTTACGGTGACGAGCCGGCAGGTCTCGTCGGCCGCCTTACCCCGCGCCCAAAAGATGCCCCACAGGAGCAACCCCGCGAGGACAAGCAAGATAGTATTTTGGATTATCTTCTTCAAATTAATCGATAATTAAGACCGCGCTTCGCGCTGGTAGATTCTACTTAACTCCCTTTAACTACTGAAAATTACTGGTAGACCGCGCTTCGCGCTGGTAGACTAAAGTCTAAGGGCTAACGACTAAAGTCTAATTAGTTGTTGGCGGATGTCGGGGAGGAGGCGGTCGATGTCTCCGGCTCCAACCGTTAACAAAACGTCAAAGTTAAGGCTTTTTATTGACTCCACCAACTTTTCTCGTTGAATTATAGCTTTTTTAGCACAAGTGAGTCGATTGAGGATGATTTCGCTGGTCACACCGGGTATGGGCAACTCGCGCGCGGGGTAGATGGGGAGCAGGTACACCTCGTCGGCGAGCGAGAGCACTTCGGCAAATTCTGGCGCGAAATCGCGCGTGCGGGTGTAAAGGTGCGGCTGGAAAACCACGCCTAGCCGACGGCCTGGGTACAGGTCGCGCACGCTGGTGATGCTGGCGCGCAGTTCGTCGGGATGGTGGGCATAGTCGTCAATCATTACGTGGCCGTGTTCGCCCGGTTCCTTGACCCAAAACTCAAAACGGCGCTTGGGTCCTTGGAATGTGGCGATAGCATCGCGCATGGCATCGGCTGTAACCTCAGTGAGGCGGCAGGCGGCCATGGCGGCGATGGCGTTGTCAATATTGATGTCCACTGGCACACCCAGACGGATGTCAGGGACGACCTCCCATGGTGTGACCAAGTCGAAGGTGATGTCACCGTCTGCTTTGCGGATGTTCTGTGCGTGGAAGTCCCCCTCGTGACGGCTATAGGTATAGACGCGTACATCAGCCTGAGGACGTGGCACAAGTTTCAGTCCCGTATGCACGATGAGGGCACCGTCAGGGCGAATCAGCTCGGTGAAGTGGGCGAAACTCTCGAGGTAGGCCTCCTCGGTGCCGTAGATATCGAGGTGGTCAGGGTCGGTCGAGGTGATGACCGCTACCCATGGAGTGAGTTGGTGGAACGAGCGGTCAAACTCATCGGCCTCGATGACCGAGTAGGGACTGGTGTCGCTGAGCAAGAAGTTCGTGCCATAATTGCGCAGGATGCCGCCCAGGAAAGCGTTGCATCCGATACCGCTCTGGTGCAGGATGTGCGCGGCCATGCTCGACGTGGTGGTCTTGCCATGAGTGCCTGCGAAGCATAGTCCCTTGCTTTGTTCGGTGACGATGCCCAGTGCTTTGGCGCGTTTGATGACCTCAAAGCCATTGTCCATGAACCACCGCAGCACAGGGTGGTCTGCAGGCATGGCAGCGGTGTATACCACCAGTGTCTGCTCTGGGTCACGACAGTAGTCGGGGATGAGCGAAGGGTCGTCGTTGTAGTCGATATGCACGCCCTCGGCCTCCAACTCGTGTGTAAGGTCGCTCGGTGTGCGGTCGTAACCTGCCACGCGGCATCCGCGTGCCAGGAAATAACGCTCCAGAGCGGCCATTCCGATGCCGCCCGCGCCGATAAAGTAGATGCTATTTTTCATATTCTAGGGGTTTCTGAGAGAACTGGGAGAATTGGGAAAACTGGGAATGTTTTGTACTATAGACTCTTAACTCTTAACTATCTTGAACACCTCGTCGACGATGTGGGCGGCACTATCGCGGAGAGCCATCTTGGCGACATTGTCAGCGAGGGTCTTGAGTACGCCGTCGTTGATGACGGTGCGCAACATGCAGTCGACCAACTCATTGGGAGCGTCGGCATCTCGCACCATAATAGCAGCATTGCGGTTCGACAATGCTTGGGCGTTCTTGGTCTGGTGGTCCTCAGCGACATTGGGCGAAGGCACGAGAATGGCGGGCAGACCCAGTGCCTGTATCTCACTGATGCTGCTTGCTCCGGCACGGGAGACGACAAGATCAGCTGCTCGGTAGGCCATGTCCATGTTACTGATAAAGTCGGTACGCAACACATTGGTCACGCCTGATGCCGCATGGATCTCCTCGCTGTTGCCGCGGTTGACCTTTCCTGTCTGCCAAATGACTTGCACCTGGTCGGCCGTCTCGCCGATTCGCTTCAGTCCAGCACCGATGACGTTGTTAATGCTCAGTGCTCCCAAACTGCCGCCGATGATGAGAATGGTGCGTTTGTCAGGGTTTACCCCCATGGCACGGCGCGCCTCCTGCTTGCTGGCGGTACACTCCAGCAGATTTTGTCGGATGGGGTTGCCGGTAAGCACGATGCGGTCGGCGGGGAAGAAGCGCTCCATGCCCTCATATGCCACGCATATGCAGCGTGCATCGGCACCGAGCTTCTTGTTGGTCACACCGGCAAAGGAGTTCTGCTCTTGCAACAGGGTGGGAATCCCCATCTTTTGCGCTGCTTTCAGGGTCGGTCCACTGGCATAGCCACCCACACCAATGGCGATATCGGGTTTAAACTCCTTGATGATACTGCGCGCCATACCCATGCTCTTGAGAAGTTGATAGGCCACCTTGAAGTTGCGCAACAGATTGCTACGGTCAAAACCCATGACGGGCAGGCCCTTGATCTCATAGCCTGCCGCAGGCACGCGCTCCATTTCCATACGGCCTTCGGCACCCACAAACAGTATGCGGGCATCGGGCATTCGCCGACGAATCTCGTTGGCTATTGACAGTGCGGGAAAGATGTGGCCACCCGTGCCACCACCGCTGATGATAAAACTTTTCATAGATTTATTTTTTCGATAATTCGAGTATTCGAGCATTCGAGTATTCGAGTTAGATTAAAGACTATTTCCAGACATTCTTGGGAACGATTTGTGTGGGATTGACGGCATCGAGGCCCTCGGGGAGGATGGTGTCATCAACCTTGTTGTTCTTGTTGTTGTAATTGGCGATAGTTCGGCTCACACTGAGCATAACGCCAAATGCCGCACTGATGACGAGGATGCTCGTACCGCCCGCCGAGATTAGCGGCAAAGGTTGGCCAGAGACGGGGAAGACCCCCACGTTGATGGCCATGTGGAACAGAGCCTGCAGTGTGATGAATGATGCCATACCGATGATGAGCAGACTGGGCAAGACACGCGTACTGCGCTGCACTATCATCGCCGCTCGCGCTAGCAGCCACAGATACAGCACTAGCACGAACAAGCCACCGATGATTCCAGTCTCCTCAATAATGATAGAGTAGATATAGTCACTGAATGCTAACGGCAGTCGGCTGCATTCGCGTGAGCTGCCGATACCCACACCCGTAGTACCACCATGTGCCTGCGCCATGCGTGCAAACATCTCCTGTTGGTTCTTGTTGGTGATGGGACGGAAGCGTAGCGAGTCGTTGTACCACCAGTCGTGTATACGTCCCTTGCGGAGGTCGCTACGATCCTCGATGTCGCGCTCTACCACGGCAGTCGTGCCATTTTCTTGCGCCAACACCTCGTCCATCTTCTCATTGTGCTTCTTGATACCCATGAAGCCTCCGGCAAAGATGCCATACGCCAGCAAGACAATGGCAATTTTCTTGAACTTCGCACCACCGATGAGCATCATTGCCATACTGATGGCCATCAGCAGGATGGTGTTGGTCAAGCCGCTTTTGAACATCAGTCCGCCATAGATGGCCACAGCGATGGCAGAAGCCACCAAGCCGAAGTTACTCACATCGCGGTTTTTCTGGCTCTTAGCCAAGATATAGCTCAACAATGTGACAATTGAAAACTTGGCTAGTTCGGCTGGTTGCAGCGTGACCCCCGGCAGAATCTTCATGGCACGTCGTGCACCATTGACAATTTCTCCTGCCGCCATCACATAAATCAGCGTAAAGACGGTGAACAATGCCAGTCCCGGAATCATCACATAGAGAAACTTGCTGCTGTTATAGTCGATGCGGTGCAAGAAGAACACCAGCAGGGCTCCGGCACCCAGAAACTTGCACTGATTGATGATGGGGCCGTAGACACCTTGTGTGGCAATCACACGACTCGACGCGCTATACCCCTCGACAATCGAGATGATGATGAGCGTGAAGTAGATGCCCCAGATCCATGGGTCACCATGTTTCTGAGCAATCTCGTTGTACTTTGTCTGTTTTTCTTGTGTCATTGCAGGGACTGTTGACTAGAGGCACTAGACTGACTAGATGTTCTAGAAGTATAAACTATTAACTATAAACTATTAACTCTTTCTTTGAACTGGCGGCCACGGTCTTCATAACTTGTGAATAGGTCGAAGCTGGCACAACACGGCGAGAGTAACACAGTGTCGCCGTTCTGTGCCAACTGATGGCACTTCTCAACGCATTCGGCCATCGAGCCTGCATCGGTCACCACAGGCACCTTGCCATCGAAAAACGCGTGCAACTTGCGGTTGTCCACGCCCAGGCAGACGATGGCCTTGACCTTCTCGAGCACGAACGGCTCAATCTCGGTGTAGTCGTTGCCCTTGTCCTTGCCGCCCAGGATGAGTACCACCGGGTCGCGCATGCTCTCAAGGGCATACCAAGTCGAGTTGACGTTAGTGGCCTTGGAGTCGTTGATCCAGCGCACGCCGTCCAGGGTGCGGACATATTCCAGCCGGTGTTCCACAGCCTGAAAGTCGCTCAAGGCGCGACGGATGACCTCGTTCTTAATATTGAGCACACTGGCACTGATACTGGCTGCCATGGAGTTATACAGGTTGTGCAGACCTTGGATGGCTATCTCTTGAGTGGGCATTGACCAAGGCTCACCGTCAACATTGACAGTCATCACACCATCGCTGACCCATGCCGTGCAGCCATCGGGGTTCTCAGCACTGAACGGCATCATGCGAGCCTCGGTGCGCATCTGCTTCAGCTGTGCCGAGATGATGGGATCGTCCTGCCAGTAGATGAACACATCGTCGGGCCCTTGGTTGCGCATGATGCGGAACTTGGCGGCGACATAATTCTCCATCTTGTGGTCATAGCGGTCTAGATGGTCGGGTGTGATATTGAGCAATACGGCGATGTTAGCCTTGAACTCATACATGTTGTCTAGTTGGAAACTGCTCAATTCGATAACATATACATCGTGCGGATCCTCGGCCACCTGCAGTGCCAAACTGTTGCCTACATTGCCAGCCAACCCCACGTCCAAGCCTGCCTCCTTGAGGATGTGATAGGTAAGCATCGTGGTCGTAGTCTTGCCATTGCTGCCGGTGATGCACACCATCCGTGACTGCGTGTAGCGGCCGGCAAACTCTATCTCACTGATGATGGGGATGCCACGCTCGGTTGCCTTAACCACCAAGGGTGCCTCACAGGGGATGCCCGGACTCTTGACAATCTCGTCGGCATTGAGGATGAGTTCCTCGGTGTGGCCGCCCTCCTCCCAACGGATGCCATGACTGTCGAGCATCTCCTTATACTTTGGCTTGATGTGCCCCATATCGCTCAGAAACACGTCCATACCCTTGGCTTGGGCGAGTACGGCAGCTCCAGCACCGCTCTCGCCACCACCTAATACGACTAATCTTTTCATATATTTTTCTTTTTAGTAAACGAGTTTCGATTTACCTGACCTTGAAAGTGACGAAGGTGAGGACGGCGAGGATGATACTTACCAGCAAGAAGCGGATGACAATCTTGTTCTCGGGGATGGCGTTGGCGGGCTTTTGAAACTTGACGTTCATAATTTTGCCAGCAGGAATCTGGAAATGGTGATGGAGGGGTGCCATCTTGAAAATGCGTTTTCCAGTACCAGTTTTCTTCTTGGTGTACTTGAAATAGCCCGTCTGAATGATGTTGCTCAACGCCTCGACGAAGAACACACCACAAAGAATGGGCAACAACCACTCCTTGCGCAGCAACAAGGCGAATACCCCCACGATGCCTCCCAGGCACAGGCTGCCCGTGTCGCCCATAAACACTTGGGCGGGATAGGAGTTGTACCACAGGAAGCCGAGTGTTGCTCCGATGAATGCGGCGGCAAAGATTACTAACTCGCCGCTGTTGGGGATATACATGATGTTGAGGTAAGCGGCATAGATGACGTTGCCGCTCAAATACGCCATGATGGCCAGTGCGACAGCATAGACCGCACTTGTACTGCTTGCCAAGCCGTCAAAGCCATCTGTGAGGTTGGCGGCATTGCTCACTGCGGTGACGATAAAGATTGCCAATGCAGCAAAGATGAGCCATCCGATGCCGCGTGCGGTTTTTCCCTCAATGCCGAACCACTGCGCCACGCGGGCATAGTCAAAGTTGTGGTTTTTGATGAAGGGGATGGTGGTCTGGGTGCCTTTGACTTGTGGGGCATGCACCACTTCCATCTGGCCTGTCTCGGGGTTGCGCACCTCGGTATTCTCGCTCATGACGATGGCGGGACTTGCCCACATCACTAGGGCGACAACGACACCTAGACCTACTTGTCCGATGATTTTGAACTTGCCTTTGAGACCTCGCTTGTCATGATGGGCAATTTTGATGTAGTCATCCAGGAAACCCAATGCGCCGCACCAAATGGTAGCAAGAATCATCAGCCACATGTAGATGTTGTTGAGTTTGCCCATGAGAAGGCACGGCAGCAAGATGGAGACGATAATGATAATGCCTCCCATGCTCGGGGTCTGAGACTTGCGGTCTTTCTCTAGAGCCTTGGCAACATCATCTTTCTTCTCCTGGTCAGTCTCGTCCAGATTGTTAAGAACGAACTGGATTTTCTCGATAGCATCGGTGTGCGACACAATCTTCCCAGCATTGTCCAGGTCGCGCTGATTTTCACCGCCTTGCTTGGTGTAGTAACGCTCCAATTTCTTGATGATGGCTCCACCGATGACGATGGCGATGAACAGTGACAACGCCAACGTGATGCCGGCACGGAAAGTGATATAGTCCATCAGATGCGCTCCTGGCACATCAAATTGCTGTAGGTATTGAAACAGATGGTAAAGCATTGTATTTAATTAAGAATTAAGAATTAAGACCGCGTTGCTGGTAGACTGCTTTGCTGGTAGACCGCGTTGCTGGTAGACCAAAGTCTAAAGCCTAAAGTCTAACGTCTATATGGTTAGAAGCAGTCACGCAGCACTTCTCGATCGTCAAAGTGGTGCTTGACACCGTTTATTTCTTGATAGGTCTCATGTCCCTTTCCGGCTACGAGTACGACATCGCCCGGCTGTGCCAACATGCAAGCAGTGCGGATGGCCTCGCGGCGGTCGGTAATCATGATGGTGTGCTGACGGTCGTCATCAGTCAGTCCGGTCTCCATATCACGCAAGATGGCATCAGGATCCTCGGAACGTGGATTGTCGCTTGTGAGGATGGTACGGTCGCTGCGTTGGGCGGCAGCATGTGCCATGATGGGTCGCTTGGTGGCGTCACGGTCTCCACCGCAGCCGCACACGGCGATAATTTGCCCCTTGCCACGCACCAAGTCGCGGATGGTGTCGAGCACGTTGATAAGCGCATCGGGCGTGTGGGCATAGTCGACAATGGCAGTAAACCCTTTGGGTGCATGCAGCGTCTGGAAGCGTCCATCGGCGGGTTGCAGCTGGCTCAACTGCACCAACACCTCGTCACGATCAATGCCCAGCAACATGGCAGTGGCAGCGATTGCAGTGAGGTTATAGGCGTTGAAGCGGCCTGTGAGCATCACCTCGACATCGCGGTCGTTGATTTGCAGACTCATGCCATCGATACGCTCCTCAACCAACTTGCAATTGAAGTCTGCCAGGGTGCGCAAAGCATAGGTGTAGTGACTAGCGCGGCAGTTCTGCAGCATCACCTTGCCCACCTTGTCATCGGCATTGACAAGGGCAAAAGCGTTGTCAGGCAAGGCATCAAAGAACATCTTCTTGGCACGCAAGTAGTCGTCCATCGTCTTGTGGAAGTCCAAATGATCCTGAGTGAGGTTGGTAAACACGCCTCCTGCCCATTGCAGCCCGTCGACTCGGTGCTGGGCGCAAGCATGACTACTCACTTCCATGAAGGCATAGTCACAACCTGCTTCGACCATCTCGTGCAACAAGCGGTTGAGTGTGAGGTGGTCGGGGGTTGTCTGTGCTGCTGCTTCCTCTCGGCGGTCAATCATGTTCTTCACCGTCGAAAGCAATCCGGCCTTGTAGCCCAGGCTCTGCATCATCTCGTAGAGCAGTGTGGCAATGGTTGTCTTGCCGTTGGTGCCTGTTACGCCCACCAGTCGCAAATGCTCGCTAGGACGGTCATACCACTCGCTGGCGACCAATGCCAACGCTCGGGTGCTATCGGGTACCACGACGTAGGTGACGCGTTCGTCAAGCGCATCAGGCAGTGTTTGGCACAGAATAGCCGATGCCCCTTGGGCGATGACCTGCGGGATGAAGCGATGGGCGTCGACTGCCACTCCAACGACGGCGACAAAGAGTTCGCCACCCTTGACCTTTCGTGAGTCACACAGTACGTCGGTAATGTCGATGTCGGTGGGGCCTACCACTTGGGTGGTCTCAGCGCGACGGAGAAGTTCGTAAAGTTTCTTCATATAGCGTTAGTGTTTTAGTGTCAGATTAATCACTTGTCCTCGAGCATATTGGCTACCAGCCGCGAGACTTTGTCCTACCACATATCCGTTACCTGAGAACCTCACACACAGGCCCGCGTCTTCCAGGCGCCGGATGGCGTCACGGACGGCGAGGCCTCGCACATTAGGCACACCGCTCTGTGTGGGAGCGGGCTGCTGGAACACTTTGGCGTGCTGCATGGCGAGGCCTTTCTTCACGTTGCTTGTGTGTTTTGGATTAGTACTGGCAAAGAGTGTGGCTTGTGAGGGTGCTTTCTGCACCTGTTTCCCGTCTTTGTCGACGGTCATCGCATAGTTCGGTTCGTTGCCCAACAATCCGCGGGCATACATTTTCAGGGCAATATTCTTGAGGACCATGCCGCTGCTCGCTCCAGCACCTCGGTTGGCGCCGAGCATCAGCACGATGCATGAGTATTTGGGGTTGTCATAAGGGAAGAATCCGCAGAACGCGAGGCGCTTCTGGTTGCCATAGTGTCCGTCGCTCGTAATGGTGTAAGCCGTTCCCGTCTTACCTGCGATGGGTACGCGCTCGTCTTGCACCCACTTGCGTGCGGTGCCGCGGCTGCCCCACACCACGTCGTGCAACATGATGCGCAACTTCTGTGCATTCTCAGGGCTGCACACCTGTTGACGGATGTATGTCACGGGCACGATACTGTCAGGTTCGCCTTCGCGCGTGAGTTTCTTGACCAGGTGTGGCCGCACATACTTCCCGTCGTTGGCGATGGCGTTGTACATGGCCAGCGTGCTCAGTGGCGGAATGAGTGTCGAGTAACCGAACGCCATGCGGGTAAGGGCCACTCGGTCGGCACGGGTGTTGCCCAGACGTTGGATGATAGGGGTGCGTTCGCCACCGATACCTGAATGGAAAGGCTCGAAGAAGCCCATTCCCTTCAGTCGGTCATAGAATCCGCCCGGGTTACTGCCATACTTCTTGACGATAATCTTTGACATTCCCACATTTGACGAGGTCTCGATAATCTGTCGCGGAGTGAGTTGTGCGCCCCCATGAGGGTCGTTGATGACACGCCCCTCGTACAGCCATGTCGTGCCAGTGGGCATGGGCTCGTCAATGTTGTTGACGATACCGTCCTCCAAGGCAATCATCATCGAGATAGGTTTCATCACCGAACCAGGCTCGTAGCCTAGCACGGCATTGTTCACACCCTCGATATAGTCATTGAAGCCATCATCCCACTGCAGGTTGCTGATGGCCTTTATTTCGCCGGTGGCGACCTCCATAAGCACGGCGGTGCCCCAACGTGCATCAGTCTCCTTGCACATGTCGTAGAGTTCGTTCTCGACAATATCCTGCAGTGCAATGTTGATGGTTGTGGTGATATCATAGCCTGGCTTAGCCGGCACGCTCTCATGGTTGACGATGTTGTAGGTCAGCTGGATACGTGTAGCCTTGCCCGGCACGCCATAGAGCATGGTGTCGAGTGCCATCTCCAAGCCCGAACGCCCATGTAATCCTTTGCGTGTCTCACTCTCTCCCACAGTGCCAATGCTTCGTGATGCCATCGACCCGTAGGGTTTGCAGCGCTTGGTCTCGCGCTCGCTATAGAGTCCGCTCTTGTTTTGTCCTTTGTTGAAGTAAGGGAATGTCTTGAGCCGCTCCCACTCGCCATGGGTGAGCAAACGGCGGATGAGACGGTAGCTATGGTTCTTTTTCTTCTTGTCGGTGGTGATGCGCTCGTAGGCTCCAGCGAGTTCCTCCTGCCACTGTTGAGCGGTGCGTGACGGCTCAAGCACCGCCAACGAGTCGGCCAGCGCGGGCAGATACTTCATTAGTGTGTCTTTCTTGATACCCGCCGACAACCAGTCAACACGGGCAGTGAAGTATTGCAAGTTGGCTGCGAGCACAGTACCGTTGTCGGCAAGCAGTTTGCCTCGCTCAGGCTCGATGACAGTTTCTTGCGTGAGGATACTATCGGCCTTGGCGTTCCAGTCGCCAGCATAGATGACCGATGTCTTGACCATATCCCAGACGATGGCGGCCGAGAAAGCCAGCACAATTCCCACAACAAGTGAGTATCGCAGCAAGATGTGTTTTTTGTTGGTCTCTTTCATTGTTCTTTCAGGTGGTAAGGTGGTTGTTCGGGTGAGGTAAGGTCGATGTGCATCGTGTCGACAAATGCCGTCATCTGGCTCTCGCGAATTTGTGAGTTATAGGCGGCGCTGGCGTTGACGCAATCGGTCTTAGCGTTCTCCAGCTCAAGTTTGAGGTCAATGACCTCTTTCATGTAGTTTTGGCAGACATACTTATTGCTGATGTACATCAGCGTCATGACGGTAGCCGCCACGATATACACAGCGTTGCGCTTAAAAAAGTCCCACGAGAGAAAAGAGCGTCCCTGCACGACACCCTTGACGGCTTTCTGTGCCTTGCGTTTGCGTTTCTTCTTGCTCTTGTCTCCTGCTGACGCCTCGTCGGCAGTAGGAATGATCTGTTTGCTGTTGTCTGCCATAGTGCTTGCTGGGATTACTGGGAAAACTGGGAATATTAACAAACTTTCTCTGCTATGCGGAGTTTGGCGCTGCGAGCACGAGGGTTTTGTGTCACCTCGTCATCACTGGGGACAATCACTTTGTTGTTGACCAGCACCAGCGGAGCTTCAATGCGTCCGTAGAAGTCCTTGATGACATGCCCCTCAACGTTGCCGGTGCGCATGAAGTTCTTTACCAGACGGTCCTCTAGCGAGTGGTAGGTGATGATGACAAGCCTTCCGCCGGGTCGCAGCACTTCGAGCGATTGCTGCAGCAGACGTTTTAGCACGTCAATCTCGTGGTTCACCTCGATGCGCAGAGCCTGGAACAGCTGTGCCAACTCCTTCTTCTCCTGGTTGGGTCGGACAAGCGGCCTAACGACCTCGATGAGTTGCAGCGTGGTGTCAATGCTACGTTGTGCGCGTGCACGCACGATGGCTCGTGCCAGCTGCCGGCTTTGCCTGAGTTCACCATAAAGGTAGAACACGTCGGCCAAGCGTTCCTCGCTGTAAGTGGCGACAACTTGTCGCGCATCCAGTGTGCTAGACTGGTTCATACGCATATCCAATTGGCCATCGAACCGGAACGAAAAGCCACGTTCTTGGTCGTCGAAATGGTGGAACGACACACCCAAGTCAGCAAGGATTCCATCCACAGATGGCACACCATAGAATCTCAAAAAATTCTTCAGGTAAGCAAAATTGCTCAGCACAAAAGTGAACCTCGGGTCATCAATGCGGTTGCGCCAGGCATCGATGTCTTGATCCATACCGTAAAGGTGGCCAAGCGATGAGAGGCACTCAATGATGGCACGACTGTGTCCACCACCGCCGAAAGTAACATCGACGTATGTGCCGTCTGGCTTGATATTCAAGCCGTTAAGGCACTCATTGAGCAAGGCGGGTATGTGATAAACAGGGTCGTTCATGAGCTAAAGAACTGGGGTCAGCAAGGTTCACAACTATTGAGGGTGTAAAGTTACAAACTTTTTTTTAATAATTTGGAAAACGAAATTTGTTTTTGTAAATTTTTAGCAAAAAAGTTATTAACAACCCCTTGAAGTAGCTCACATACAACATTTAGCAGATGCCCTTCCGGCTATTTGCGTCCGTAAACAGATCTCTCGACTCATCGTAAAAAAGGCATCCTCGCGATGAGGATGCCACATAAAAAAGCTATGAGAAAAATATTATCCCTACTTAGTGAGGAACTTGCTATTGAGATAGGCCATAAAGGTGTCCTTGTAGAGGTCACCGATGGGCAGTGCCACTTGCGGTGCCATGACGATATGACTCTTGTTCACCTCGATAATGCGCTTCAAGTTGACGATATAGGAGCGGTGGGTGCGCATGAACTTGTTGCTGGGCAGGCGCTCTTCCATCTTCTTCATGCTCAACAGGGCGGTCACTGGTCGAGCACCGTTGCTGAAGTGTATGCGCAAGTACTCGCTCATCGCCTCGACATAGAGTATATCGTCGATGGAGATGCGCACAATCTTGTACTCGGTCTTTAGGAAGATACAATCGTCCTCATCGACCAGCGACACAGCAGCGGCATTGAGGAGTTCGTGCTTCTCGACCAAGCGCTTGGTGGCACGGCGGAATTCATCGATGCCAAAGGGTTTAAGTAGGTAATCGAGTGCATTGAGCTTAAACCCGTCAACGGCATACTGACTGTATGCTGTAGTAAACACCACCATCGGCGGGTTTTCAAGCGATTGCACAAAGTCCATACCATTCAGGTCGGGCATGTTGATGTCAGTGAAAATGGCATCAATCTGTTCGTTGTTGAGCACCTCTTGCGCCTCCTTGGCACTGCGGCACGATGCCACAAGTTCTAGTTCGGGCATCTGCGATGCATATTTGGTCAATTGTTTCAGAGCCAGCGGCTCGTCATCTATTACAATGCAGCGAATCATGTATTAAGTAGTTAAAGAAGTTAAGTCGTTAAAGGGAGTTAGTAGTTAGCAGATGGTTACAATGGCTCTGCTGGGACAATGAGGGTGACCTTGAAAGTGTCATCGCCATCATCGATGTTGAGTGTGTATCTGTCACCGTAAATGAGGTCAAGTCGCTTGGTGACATTAGCGATGCCCACGCCTCCGGCGTCGTGCTTCACATTGTTCTTGCTATTGCAGCAATGGAACTCGATATTGTCTTTGTCAACCGTGAGGGTTATGTGAATGAACGATGGTTTGTCATAACTCACACCATGTTTGAATGCGTTCTCGACAAATGGGACGATGATCAGCGGTGCGACTCCCACCTGAGGCACTTCGTGCGGAGAATCGAAGCGGATATCAACATTGTCGGTATAACGGATGCGCATCAGGCTGATATGCTGGTCAATCAGTTCTATGGCCTTTTGCAGCGAGATGCGTTCAACATCGCTCTCATAAAGCAGGTAGCGCATGAAACGGGACAATTGCACGATGCTGGTCTTGGCGTCCTCGGGTTCAATGTCAACCAATGCATGGATATTGTTGAGCGTGTTCATCAAGAAGTGCGGATTGACCTGATAGCGTAAATAAGTGAGTTCTTGACGCAGTTTATGATTCTCCAGTTCGGCCAATTGCTTCTGCTCGGCTTGCGTCTTGAAATAGAGCTTCAAGCCCAAATTTGCACCCAATGCGAACACCAACAACGAGAACATGGTGAAGTCATGTGGCCCGGCTATTGGACGCACAGGAGGGGCTCCAATGATTTTGGGACCCCCTGGACCAGGATCCGGTGGACCAGTAGCACATTGGTAAAACACGAACACCGTCATCAGGATGGACAACAACACCACGTAACGTAGGCGGTTGTGTTCGTAGACGAGTACAGGAGCTATGAAATAGTTGTGGATCAAAAAAGCTAACAAAACCACGACCAAGGGCACCCAAATGTGCAGTAGATCAATCCAACGGAATGAGTAGTTGTTGTCGACCGACGAAAGCACCACCATCCCTACCAAAGGGACGATGAACATCACCGCCCAAAGCAAGGCATTGGCACAGGCCTCTTGACGAGATGAATATCGGAACAACTTCATGAGTGGTTATAAATGATTAATCCAAACAAAATTAGTATTATTTGTTCGGATTGGCAAATGAATTCAGTATATAATTGATTTTTGTCAATCAATCGCCTATAAATGAAATGATAACCCGTCGTGGCTTGGTCTCCCAGGAAGTATAACCATCGGCAACGGTGACACCATTTGTGGCATCGATGGGCGAAGCGTTGGCGCTGAAGCTGTAGACATACCCTCCTGTGACCGTCAGCGCGCCATCACCCTTGATACCCTTGGGGGAAGCAAGACCTTTGATGCCTGTGGTGACGACCTGCAATGCACCGCCTGTGACAAGGATGTCGCCGGTGTTGTTCACGCCCTTGCCACCTTCACCGGTGGCCTTAATCAGCACATTGCCACCGTTGATGATAAGGGCGTAGTCACATTTGATGCCTGCGCAACTGCTGGTATCGGCGGGAGCGATATTGGTCGCTGGCGTGATGGAGACACCACCCGTGGCGATGATGGTGGTGCGACCGCCATTGATGGTCATCGTCGAGTCGCAACGGATACCCTTGGCACCGTCGCCAGCAACTGCAATGTTGAACACGCCGCCGTCAATAGTGATGCCATCATTCGCCTTGATGCCATGCCCTATCGCCGACTTAATATACACCTTACAGCCTGGACGGAAACGGAAATAGTCATCGCTGACGAGGCCATGACGCGCATTGGCATTGACAACAAGCGCTCCCTTGCCACTGACCAGCACCTGCCCCTCGCTAAACAACGCGCCCTTCTGGTCCTCGCCTTCGACATCGGTGTAGGTCGAGCCATCGGTCAACGTGTTCTCTGTACCGTCGGCAAGTACCAAGTAAAGCGACTTACTACCCTGATTGTTTATTGCAGCACCCGTCGGGTTGGTCAATGTCAAACCATTAAGTGTCATCTTGAACTTGTTCTCGCTATAAATCTTCAGCGAACCATTGTCGCTCGTTCCCGATACCACATAGTTGACTCGGGCGCTGGTCGAACGAATGACAACATGACCTCCCGTGACCGTTGACCGCACACGTGCGGTGTTACCGCTCAATGTCGCAGTTTCGCCATCATAGGAAATATTTATCGTATAGCTCCAGTCGGTGTTCTCCTCGTAGTCGTTATATGCCTCGTTGGTCTCATCGGTGGGTACCACGTCATCAACCTCGTCCAGGGGGCTGAAGTCCAGGTCGATGTCGATAGGCGTGATCACCTCTTGAGGGATGGTATCGTTGCCCCCATTCGAGCCATTGATTAAATCGCTGAAATCGGTGTCGTCGTTGACACAAGCCGTGGTCATCACCGCCATCAGCATAAGCAGTATATAGGGTCTCATTTTTTGGACTTTATACTTAGTTATAACAAGCAACCTCGATTAAAACTTAAACTTATAGCTCAGGCCCAGGGAGTGCATATTGCCTTCATCTTCATCATCATAGACGCGCTGGTAGCGGTAGTAGAGGCTGAAGGAATGTGTCTTCTTGACTGTGTAATCAATGCCAGCGCTATAGCGCACTTTGTCAAGCGCCATGTTGTTAAATAGCTCGACGCTTGCCCAGGGGTCAAATCTCCATTTTGGGATATCCCATTCTAGCTTTAGGCGACTGCGCAACACATGGCCGTGCTTGGTTTCGATGACCTTGTCTTCCCATATCGCATTGTCGAAATCATAGCGCTCGGTTGTGCGCTCAGGACGATAGGTATAGCGCCAGCGCTCGCGCAATGACATGCTGAAACGACCAATCTTGTAACTACCTGTCAATGAAGCATACAAACGATGACGCAGCCCCCAATAGGAGGGTCTCCAATTGTTGTAATTGAGCACCTCGTTGCCCTCATCATTGAGCAAAAAGAGGGGGTCATTATAGGTAATTGCTTCGCGGTTGTTGTCAATGAGTAACTGGTAGCCCAAGTCGGCCTTGAGCCACTTGGTTAGTTTGTAATCCACACTGATTCCCACATTCACGCGGTCGGCTGTGCGGAAATTGTTGCGCGAGCGGAACTCGGCTTCAAGAGAGAAGCTAGCCTTCTTGTTGAGTTTCTTCTCGGCGGTGACGCCTACAATGAGTCCTGCGTCATCGCCACCAGCCCATGACAAGGCAGGCAGCGCTAACGCAACCAGCAGGAGTATGGTTTTAAACTTATTGATCGTCATGACTAGATACTCTAGAGCGTCTAGATGAACTAGATTTTCTAGATAATCTAGACGCTGCTATTATGCTTAACGGATTGTTCCGCTGAATGTTGTGTTACATTCAGCGAGTAGGGTGTTGTATGGGGACGAATGAGCTTATTCTTTCTTCTTATCCAATGCGATGCTGACAAAAGCATAGATGCCCAACACGATAATAAGCAGCTGCTGAACGCCCCATACAAGCCAAGCGAAAGCCGAGGCCTGCGCATCATAGGGCGTACTGGGCGGGAAGGCTCCCACGCCGTAGAGCGACAATCCGAAGATAATGGCAAACTGCCATGGTCCCAAACCACCATTGCTGGGTACTGCCATGCCCAGGCTGCTCAACACAAAGAGTACCAGCACGGGCAACACGCCCAAGTCGGCAGTAAAAGTGAACGCCTTGCTGGCGATGTAGAGCTGCAGGAAATAGCATCCCCAAATGAGGATGGTATAGAGCAGGAACATCCACTTGCCGTCCATGTGTGCGATGGCGGCAAATCCGTCCCACAAGTCGTGCAAGATGCCACGCAACTTGGCGATGACTTTGTTTTGTGAGGTACTACGATAGAGCCATACCATGGCAACTAATCCCAAAACACATGCTACCACAAGGGCCACCATTGTCCATGAAGCCGCAGTTGAGCCACCATCACCACGGGCATCAAAGAACTTGAAGAAGGCATCCTGGGCCAGGAAAAAAGTGACCAGCGTGAGCAATCCCACCGTTACGGTATCACTCAAGCGATCACCCACCATCGAGCCAAGCACTGTGGCGAAGGGGGCCTTCTGTCGCTGTGCGATGTAGCCTGTGCGCCACACTTCACCCAAGCGAGGGAACACGAGGTTGACAAAGTAGGTGCCGAAGATGCTATTGACCAGCACCCAAAGCGGCGCGTCAATGTTGATGGCACGCAGCTGTAGCCGCCAACGCAGTGCGCGGAAGATGTGGCTGAAGATGCTCACCACAATCACTGGCACAAACCACCAGTAGTTAACATCCTGCCGCAGGCTGGTCTTAATGGCCTCAATGTCCACATTACTATATAGGAACCACGCCAGCCCCACACTGATGAGGATGGGTATGCCATATTTGACCAGATTGGAAACGATATTTTTCATTGTCTATACAGCCTTTGGGGACTGCAAAGGTAAGAAAATTTTTTTTAGTGAGTGCTCAATCGTTCTTGTGAGTGGTGACATACTCCTGATACCACGCTTTCTCATCGAGGAGTTCGCCTTCGTAATACTGCTGCATGTTGTCGATGTACCAGTCGTTGCGCTCAAAGACTAGCGGCAGGATGAGTTGGGTCTGACTCTCTTCGTTGTCTGGGATGTGCTTGGTGATGGTGACATGCGCCGTGGCCGTGGTCGCGGTAATGTTCTCAATTTTACCGACGGCCATAGTGGGATAGGTCCACTCCTGCCCTTGCACCCAGTGGTCAGCATCAATAACGAGATCCTCGATGCGTTCGGCAATTTCCATCGCCTTGTCTTGCAGACGGTTGTACTCTTTTGACATGAACTTGTGGTCGAGGGCGAGCAAGTCATGGTTGTCGTCACTATATGCCTCGGTGAAGATGTCATTCAAGCGTTGGGTGATGTACTCGGTAGTGTGCTTGTTGTCGCTGGAGGTTGCCATGTCTTTGTTGGGTTGTTGCGAGGTGCTACCAGTGACGTTGTTGCAGCTGGCTAGAGCGATGAAACAGACTGCAGTCTTAAGTGGTGAGGAAAGTCTCATTTTGCAGATTTTTTGGAGGTTAGTAGTTCGTGATAAAGTGTGGTCATCTTGTCGTAAAAGATGTCGTAGTTTAGTGTTTGGTCGAAGTCTTGCTTCGCTTGCTGCCCCATTTTCTGACGCAAGTCGGGGTCATCAAGTAGTCGTTGCATGGCCGCGACAAGAGCCTCTATATCATTTGGTGGCACGAGCATGGCGTTACTCTGGTCGGTGACATACTCGGTTTGCGCACCATTGTTGGTGGTGATGTGGGGTTTTCCCTGCATCATATACTCCAGGTTGGCAATACCTAGTGCCTCGGGTTCGACCGATGGCAACACACCTAAATCGCACTGCTGGATTAAGTGTGCCATGTCCTCTTGAAAGCCCAACAGCGAGACATTCTGCACAAGTTGGTGCTCGACGACGAAGCTCTTTAGTTGAGTCATGTACTTGCGTTTGCCCTCGCCTATGATGACCAAATGATACTTTGACTTGTCGAGGTGGGTAGTGGCCTCAAGGAGGATGTCGATACCTTTTTCAGGCGTAAGTCGGCCATGGAACATAATCAGAGCCCTGTCGGAGGCGACACCAAGTTTTTGGCGCAAGTCAGGAGCGGGAGTCGCTAAGGGGTTATCGATGACACTGTCGCGGATGATGCATGCTCGGGTGGGTGCGTATTTCTTGGCATGCCCCATCCACTCGTCGTAGGCGCGTTGTGAGACAAACACGATTTTGTCGATTGAGCGGTATAACTTGCGGTAGATGTAATTGGTCTTTGGTCGGCACACACCGTGTACGGTCAGAACGACCCGTGTGTTGCGATTCTCACTGATGCGGCGGGCCATCACCGCAGCAAAGGCATCCTTAAACGTATGCACATGCACGATGTTATGCCCCTTGTGAAGAAGGCGGGCAAGCCGTGTGGGCGTGTCGATGTCGGTCATACCTTTCAGTGGCAAGATAGAGATGGGAATCTCCAGGCGGCGGAAATGAAATAGCACAGGTTCATTCTTCTTGCACACAACCTCGGCATAAAAGCGCGGGTCGTTGCGCAGGCGAGAAATCATCTCGTAGGCATATTCCTCGGAACCACCCCAGTTCTTGTTCGAGACAATATGGAAGACATTAATTTTCATTTAGAATCAAACTTTATGATGTGACCAGGGAGACGAATGCTCCAAACTAGCCGTTATTAACTCCATGACTCATTCTTTCTGCAGCATGATGTTTATGATGGCGTTGAGGTCGGCAATGTCGGTGACATAGTCGCGCACAAGGTCTTCATACCAAACAGGGTAATCGTCAGAATGAAGCATGCGGTTGATGATGTGATTTATATCTACGATGTCAATCATTCCGTCGCGGTTCACGTCTCCCCGAACATAGGGCGAGAATCGCCCCTTATCCAAGTAGTCCAGACGTATGTCGAGCCAATTGCGAATGTATGCTAGTTCAGCGTCAAAGTCCAGCTCATTGCCCGACAAGTCACTATCGTTGGTCCATCTCTCTATCTCGCGCGCAACGGCACCGCATCGTTTGAGCCAGTTAATACGATTCTTGAATCGATTGTAGATGCTGTCGGCACTAAGCAAATCGTTGCGCAGCAGTCGGTAACGCTCTACGGCCTTGATGCAGAAGCTGTCGGGGTTATGCTCATAAAGACGTAACAACAAGTCGTTAAATCCCGCCAAAGATCTCGTTGGGCCCACAAATGCGTCATTGTGTGGCGGCGCGTTTATCCAATTCTGACCTACAGTACAGTCTAGGTCCCAAGCGGCCAAAGTAAGTTTCTTGTCAACGTTTTCGTCGTATACAGCCCAATAGATGTTCTTTGCACCATTATCCACGGCTAGAACGGCGTTTATCAATATCCAGTAGTCCATGACTACAGGAAGGTCGAAGTACTCATCAACATGATTGACAAAGTAAGCGTGCGAACTGTCGGCCACGAATCTAATTGCGTTGGAAAGCGTTGAATAGTCAGTGGGCATCACCTCGTCAGGATCAGGGTATTTCACCTCAATACCCCCCCATGTGTCACTATTGTTGTTATACTCGTACCACTTGTTCATGCGCGTGATGCCGTCTGTGGTCTTTGCTTTCCAAAGCATACCATGGAAGGTATTCATACCAGCAGAGTCGGTTTTGGTCTTAACCAACTTGAGCTGCTTGCGGTCCATCGCTTCGGTCAGGGCATAAATGCCGTTGTAACGGTCGTTGAGATAGAGTTCGACAAAATCTCCTCTCACGCCCAGCAAAGCCTTCGGTTCCTTATCGGCATAATAAGGCTTTGGGCACATGTCTAACCACAATTCAGTTATCACGCGGTTGCGGATTCGCAACATGTCAATCTGGCCAGCGTCAAGGATCCAGCTGTTATCGTTGCGCAACCCAAAGAACTTGCGGTCCATCTTCTGCGAGTCAGTGTCTAGGAACTTGATGTGGTAGTTTCGTTTATGGCGCTCTGGCAGGTTGGTTGTAGCACCACGATGCTTCACCTTGGCGAACATGCTTGTGGCAGTCGCAGAATCGGGCAGTGACACATCGACGTGGGTCACTCGGTAGTCATCATTGAATTCGCCCTGCAGGTGCAGGATGGGTAGGTAAGTGAAGCAAATCTTGTGGTGCAGGGTGTCGCCCGAAAGGGTGTCAACGGCGGCGAGAAAATAGGATCTGTCGCCAGCGACCTCAGTGAATGTGACGAGTGAATCGGAGTCCAAAGCGATGCCATCTATGGTGATGTCACTCCAATGCAGCGTGGAGTCTACAGCCAAGCGAACCGTCAGGTCTTCGCCAAATTGTTGTGGCGGGACGCAGCATAGCCAAGTATTGGTGCCACAATCAAAGTATGCCGTACGCCCTCCCAAGGTGAGCGGTTTACTCCAGGCGGAACACACCAGGCTAACGGTGATTGCTATGAGTAACGAACGAAACAAATTCTCTAATAAAGAAACAAGAATTATTGAATTCCAAGGACGCACAACACCTTGACACCTAATCTTTTCCGAGCATTATGTTAATGATGGCATTGATATCAGCGATGTCGAGCACATCGTCATTGTTCATGTCCTCATACCATACCGGTGTCATGGCTGCTAAAATTTCGTTAACAACCACATTGATATCTCCTACGTCAACCACTCCGTCCCGATTTGCGTCGCCTTTGATGTAGGGTCTGAAACGTGCGTTGTCAAGATAGGTCATGTGCAGGTCAATCCAGTTGTCTATATACTCGAGTTCGGCTGGAAAGTTCAGCGGTTGTCTTGACAAGTCGGTTGATTTAGTCCAGCGCACTGTCTCACGAGCGAGTGCGCCTGCGCGATCCAGCGGTTCTAAGCGGGTATGGAACCGTTGCTTAAGACTATCCTCATTTAACAAGGTCTGGCGCAGCAGTTGGTAACGCTCGACAGCTTTGACCGAAAAACTGTCGGGGCTAAGTTCATGCAGGCGTAGTAATAGTTTGTTGAAACTTCCTAACGGGCGCGTAGGACTCACGACAGCCTCATTGTGCAGCGGATAGTTAATCCAGTTTTGCCCGAAAGTACAATCCAAATCCCATGCAGCAAGAGTGACCTTTTTGTCTTCTTGATCATCGTAGACCGCCCAGTAAATGTTTTTGACACCACTATCCACTCCATGGATGGCATTGATAAAGATCCAGTAATCCATGATGACAGGTATGTCAAAATACTCACCAACTTGAGCACGGAAAGTGTTGTTGTCGCTTGTGTTAACAAATCGTGTAGCATTATACATGGTTTTCCAGTTGGTAGGCATAACGTCATCGGGGTCAGGATATTTCACTTCCAGTCCACCCCAAAAGGCTTGGTTGTTGCTATAGCCATAGGAACTGGTCATGCGCGTGATGCCGTCGGTGTTCTTTGCTTTCCAGAGCATACCGTGGAAGGTATTCACTCCGGCAGAGTCAGTTTCTAATTTGGCAAGCTTCAATTGCTTGCGGTCCAGCGCCTCGGTCAAAGCATAGATGCCGTTATACTGACCATTGAGGAAAAGTTCGATGAAATCGCCACGGACACCCAGAAGTGCCTTTGGCTCCTGGTCACCATAATAGGGTTTACGGGACATATCTAGCCATAACTCAGTGCTCACGCGATTGCGGATTCGCAACATGTCAATCTGGCCAGCATCAAGTATCCAACTATTATCGTTGCGCAACCCAAAGAACTTGCGGTCCATCTTTTGCGAGTCTGCGTCCAGAAACTTGATGTGGTAGTTGCGTTTGAGGCGTTCAGGACTATTGGTGCTACCGCCTCGGTGTTTAAGCTTACTTAGCATCGGTGTCGGACCTTGGTTCTGAGGCAAGTTTGCGATTATCTCGGAAATTTGATAGTCATTGTTGAACGTGCCGGTGAACTCAAAGATTGGCAGGAAGGTGAAGCAGATATTGCCCGAGATGGTTATACTATCGCCGATATGTGCAACCAAGGCGTATTTCTTGTCACCAGCGATTTGAATAAAGGTGTAGCTGGAGCCGTTGGCGACGGTGTCGCCATCAATGGTGATATTGATCCATGGCTCGCTGGTGTTGAATGTAGCTGTGAAGTCGGTGCCGAAGGTGCTTTCGGGCACACTGCACAACCAATCACCCGTACGACTGTCATGAACGGCGCGTCGGCTATTCAGCGTAATCTGCGCTGACCCGGATAGTGTCATCATCACACAAGCGATAATGACTATTATGAAACGTTCTATAACCATATTGCTATAACATGAATTATATGGTGAATATTGTAATTAGTTTTTAATCATTTTCTTTCCTTTTCGCACGTAGAAACCTGGCGGCAGGGGGCGGTCATCGGGCATGCGCTGACCCAATACGTTGTAAGTCCCGCTGGGCTCTGTAGTAATGTCTTCTTGTATGAAATCAATGGCGGCTGGGGCAAAGGTGTTCACATCGAGGTAATGCAGGCGGCGTTGTAGCCAATCGGCGATGTACGCCTTCTCGGCCTCCCAGTCTAGCGAGTGTCCGCCCAAGTCGCTATCACCATCCCATCGTGCGCTCTCGCGCGCCGCAGCCCCTGCATGAATCAGGCAATCGATGTGGTCTAGATAGCGTTTCGTGATAGAGTCGGTGTGCAGCACCCCCTTGCGCAACGATTGATAACGCGACACCATCTCCTCGTGAAAGCCGTCGATGAGTATGTTCAGACGTCCAAACAAGTTGTTGCCAACGCTGAACTTACGCTCAGGACCTACGCGACTTTCGGGGCGAAACGGTGTGTTGGTCCAGTCTTGCCCTACCGTACAGTCTAAATCCCATACGGCCAATGTTATCATCTGGTTCATCTGTTTGTCATAGACTGCCCAGTAGATGTTCTTGTTAGAGTTGTCGATAGCGAGCAACGTCTGGAGCAAGATATAGTAGTCGCGCATTACGGGCAGGTCGTAGTAATTCTTTGCTACGCGTCGCCACTTGCTATCGTAGCATGTGACCGCCAATTTTACCGCGTCGTAGAGCACGCTATAGTCGGTAGGCGACACCTCTTCAAGCTCAGGGTATTTGGTCTCAAAGCCCAACCAAAATGTGTCGGTGTTATCATAATCACCGTAGCCAGTGAACGTGGTGCCCTTGGTGTAATCAATTGTCTTCCACAGTTGACCATGGATAATGTTCGTGCCAGTACTGTCGGTCTCGTATTTTGCCAACTTGAGCTGTTTCCGATCCATAGCCTCCATCAATGTGTAGATGCCCTCATACTGGCCATTGATAAACAATTCGATGAATTCACTACGGCAGCCAGAACGAGCCTTGGGCTCGAGGTCGGCATAATAGGGCTTTGCAGCCATGTCAAGCCATAGCTCGTGAGCCACATGGTTGCGGATGCGGCTGAGGTCGGTCTGGCCTGCATCCAAGAGCCAACTGTTGTCTTTGCGCATCCCTAACAGCTTTTTGTCCAACTTCTTGCCGTGTTCGTCCTCTAGCTTTATGTGGAAGTTGTGTTTGTGTCGGCCAGCCATCAAGGTGGTCTGCCCCCTTAACTTGAATCGCCCTTGAAGTGAAATCGGTGATACACTGTCGGGATGGTGCAGCCTAAGTGTGGCATGCTGGTAAGTCTCACTGATTGTGGAATTTACCTCAAGCAATGGTAGGCATGAGAACAACAGGTTGCCTGTAACGATAGAATCACCGACTCTGGCGGTGAGATGATGAGGTATGATGCCATCGAGAGAAGGGAACCATACGGATTGCCCGTCGGCTACTGGCACACCATCAATCTCGACCTGGTCCCATGCGTCCTCGGGAATCATAGATACGATCGCCTCATAGTCGGTGCCGAATACCGAGTCAGGAACGGTACAAAGCCATTGCCCGGCAAGTTCATCGCGGATGATGTACTTGCCGTTGAGCCGCAACTGTGCCTGTCCCTGCAGACAGCACAATGCCATGAACAATATGTGCAACCATGTCCGAGACAAATCTGCAATAGTTTATTCGCCTTTGAACAAATCTTTGATACCACCGATTGATCCCATGAGGTTGGTTGCCTCATAGGGCAGGTAGACCGTCTTGGTCTTGTCGCCACTGGCAACATCTTCGAGCATACCGATGTACTTTTGTGCCAGCAAATAGTGCGCTGGATTTGCGCTCTTGCCAACGGCCTCGCTCACCTTGTCGATGGCAACAGCCTCAGCCTCGGCACGGCGTATGCGAGCTTGCGCCTCACCTTCGGCACGCAGAATCTCGGTCTGCTTATCGGCCTCGGCTTGGTTGATACGCGCTGTCTTCTGACCCTCGCTCTGCAAGATGGCTGCAGCCTTCTGACCCTCGCTGGTGAGAATGGTAGCGCGCTTGTTGCGCTCGGCCTGCATCTGCTTCTCCATCGCTTGTAGTACGCTTTGTGGCGGGGTAATGTCCTGCAACTCAACGCGGTTCACTTTGATGCCCCACTTGTTGGTGGCATCGTCAAGCACCGCGCGCAACTTACTGTTGATGGTGTCGCGAGAAGTGAGCGTCTCGTCCAACTCAAGCTCGCCAATGATATTACGCAAGGTGGTTTGCGTCAACTTCTCAATGGCGTTGGGCAAATTGTTGATTTCGTACACTGCCTTGAATGGGTCAACGATTTGGAAGTAGAGCAGTGCATTGATTTGCATCAAGATGTTATCCTTGGTGATAACATTCTGCTTGTCAAAGTCGTAAACCTGTTCGCGCAGGTCGATGGCGCTGGTGTATACATATCGCCCACCCGTGAGGGTGACGATGGGTTTGGCTCGGTCAATAAACGGGATGATGATGTTAATGCCGGGTTTGAGCGTGGCATAGTACTTGCCCAGACGCTCAATGATCTTGGTCTCGCTTTGCGGAATGATGACGAGGCTCATCTTGACGAGCACGAGAGCCAACACGACAATCACTGCCAGGAAAATAGGAAAAGGAGTCATCTTAGTTAAATTGAGAATTTAGAATTGAGAATGGCAACGATTAAACTGCAGTTAAGAAAGGCCGAGGCATATGTCTCAATCATGGATTCATGAGACATTATTCACTTGGTTTTGGTTCGACGGTGAGAATGATGCTATCGCGGCTCACGACACGCACGACAGTGCCTTTCGAAATAGCGCTGCCGTCGGCCGAGACCGCTTTCCAGTCGTCACCGTCGATGGCGACGCGGCCATGGCCATCCGAGTCAATGGTTTCGCTCACACGAACCTCGCGTCCCAGCAATGCGTCGGCATTGCTTGCACGTTCGGGGTCATTACGATGGAAGTACTTTAGCGCGACAGGGCGAACAAACAGCACGCTAAGTACCGATGCCACTGCAAACAGGATAATTTGTGCCGTCAGAGAGGCACCACACAATGCGGCCAGCAAAGACACAGCGGCTCCAATCGAGAAACATAGGATGAAAAAGTCACCCGAGAACAACTCCAGTATAAGGCACACCACAGCGATGATAGCCCACACTTGCCATAGGTTTTGAGAGAAATATTCAATCATATGTTAAAACTTTTGATTTGAACTTGTAAAAGTAGACAAAAAACTGAAATCATCAAAATTTTGATGGAATTTTAACATTTTGACTTTAGTAATTCACCACGCGCGATGATACAGCACTCGCCGCCAACATAGATGTCTCCATCCTCGTGAATGACGGTAGTCACAATTGAACGGCGACCCATTGCCTCGCCTTGCACAAAGCGGCAGGTAGCTCCCAAGGTGATAAAGCCTCGGCGGAATAGGTAATGAGTCAGTGCGGCATTGGCGGTGCCTGTTGCCGACTCTTCGGGGATACCGTATAACGGACCGAAGTTGCGTACGTGTGCTGTGAAATTGTCGGCACCTAACGCAAAAGCGTGTACACCGGTTACACCCAGTTCCTGGCTTAACGTGGCCAGTGCATTCATGTCGGGAGAAAGTGCGTTGAGCTTGTCAATAGTGGCTACTGGCATGATGATGTCGGGAAGACCAGTCGAAACAATCTCAATAGGCCAGTCGGTGGTGGGCAGGATATCATCACCAAACATGGCATGTTCTAGCCGCTGGGTGTCAACGCGGCGGTCGGCGATTGAGGGGGTGGCCATCTGCATCATCACATGCTGGCTTGGACGAACTTCCAGGTCGCCTGCCAGTGTGTGATTGATACAAACTGCACCATCGGGGACGATGCCTTCGTGATACAAAGTGCCAAAGGCTGCGATGGTTGCATGGCCGCACAAATTAACCTCGGCGCGAGGTGTAAAGTAGCGTACGGTAAACTCGGTGGGACCATCTTGACGAACGAAAGCCGTCTCACTGTAGCGCAGTTCAGCCGCCACTTGCACCATCAGTTCGTTTGCAGGGAAACGTCCGTCGCTTCCTAGTAGCACCACACCTGCAGGGTTGCCGCCGAATGGTGTGGCCGAAAATGCATCAACAAGGTAGTATTTCATCGTTTTTTAGTCATTGTCGGTGCTAGCGTTGGCGATGGTTACGTGGCGAGAGACCGTAGGACGATTGTGCGCCACTTGATGGTCAACCTCGGCGCGAGAGGGTTGTTGCTCGGTTTTCGAGCGGCTGAACGCACTCGCCACCCGCTCGGCATGGTCACGTTTGGCAGGTGGTGGCACATCGGCCTTGGTTTGTTCTTTACGTTTGGGCGGCAGTGGCACCGCGACATTGGAATGCATCAAGTTTGCTGATACAGATTCTTCGGCCAGGGCGTAAAGCTCATACTGCTCGATGATGTTGACCAGTTTCTGCGGGTATGCAGGGTCCTCGGCATAGCCACACTCGCGCAGACCCTGAGCCCATCCCTGGTAGTCGGTCACCTCAAGCTCATATAGCGGGCTATAACGCTTGCCTCGCAAGAACTTGGCATGGTCTAAAAACGAATCTTCGGCACAGCCATAGTTGCGATAACAGTTATGTTGTAGCGTGTCATCATACTCAACGACTGGTCCTTTCCAGCTATAGCACTTGATGCCGAAGTGGTTATTGCCGCGCCGTGCCAAGTAGCTCTGCCCAGCGTTGCTCTCAAGCAGTCCCTGCGCCAACGTGATACACGCTGGCACACCATAGTCGTGCTGATGCTCAAGCGCAATGGCCTTGTAGCGGTCGATATACTCAAGATATCGCGCATTCAGGGACTGACTGTGGGCAAAAACAGCCGTAAAAATCGACAAAATCAGGCAAAAAAACGCTTTTTGTTTGCTGTTTGAGAAATATTGACTATTTTTGCGCATAGTTTTAAAACCATAGAAGTCATGACCGAAAAAAATATCACCACAAAGATACAAGTTTTTGCTTACACAGAGCTTATCGAAGAGGAAAAAAAACTTGTAGACATGGCTCGCGAGGCAACTAAAGCATCATACGCACCCTACAGCAATTATCATGTTGGGGCGGCATTAGTGCTTGACAACGGCGAGTACTTTATCGGTGCAAACCAGGAGAATGCTGCTTTTGCTGGCATCTGCGGAGAGCGCAGCGCCATCTATGCCGCTGGGGCGAAATTTCCAGGTGTGCCCGTCAAGACGCTCGCTATCACCGCAGCCCAAGACGGCGAGATTGTTGCCGAGCCTGTGGCGCCCTGCGGCGTATGCCGGCAAGCCATCCTGGAGTTTGAGAAAAACGCACCCCACCCTATCGTCATCCTGCTCGCAGGCCGCGACACTGTCTACCGCTTGGATAGTATCGCCTCTACCCTACCCCTCTGCTTCAAGGAGTTCTAGCGGCCAGGAGTCAGTTGAATTCTGACCCCTGACCCCTGATGGCACATAGCACCCTCACTCCTGATAGCGCAAAGCGCCCTGACCCTGATAGCGCAAAGCGCCCTGACTCCTGACTATAGCTCCAAGTCGATGTCGTGCAGTTCGTGCCAGGGAAGGCCTTGCTTGGCCACCTCGGCGAGGAATGGATCAGGGTCAAACTCCTCGACGTTGTGTACGCCAGGCATCGCCCACAGTCCCTTGAGGAACATCATTGCGCCCGTCATGGCGGGCACACCGGTTGTATAGCTCACTGCTTGCATGCCCGTCTCTTCGTAGGCGGCGCGGTGCGAGCAGTTGTTGTAGATATAGTAGGTGTGTTCCTGTCCGTCGTTGCCGATGCCACGAATGCGGCAGCCTATCGAGGTCTCGCCCTCGTAGTTCTCGCCCAGGTCTTGCGGATTGGGCAACACAGCCTTGAGGAACTGCAGAGGCACTATCTTGACGCGCACATTGCCGGTGCCATCGGCTAACGGAGCCTCATACTCCACCTCGTCAATGCGGCTCATGCCGATGTTTTGAATCACTTCCAAGTGCTTGAGATACTGCTGCCCGAAAGTCATCCAGAAGCGGGCACGCTTGATGGTCGGGTAATTGATGACCAGCGACTCTATCTCCTCGTGGTGCAGCAGGTAACTGTCACGCGGGCCGATGTTAGGATAGGTCAAGTCCTTGTGGAACTCCAGTGGCTCGGTCTCTACCCACTTGCCGTCTTCCCAATACAGGCCTTTTTGGGTGATTTCGCGAATGTTGATCTCGGGGTTGAAGTTGGTGGCGAATGCCTTGTGGTGGTCACCGGCATTGCAGTCGACGATGTCAAGGTAGTGAATCTCCTTGAAGTGGTGCTTGGCGGCATAAGCAGTATAGATGCTGGTCACGCCCGGGTCGAAACCGCAACCCAGGATAGCGGTCAGACCGGCCTTCTCGAAGCGCTCGCGGTAGGCCCACTGCCAGCTGTACTCAAAGTGTGCCTCGTCGCGCGGCTCATAGTTGGCGGTATCCAGATAGTTCACACCGCACTGTAGGCAGGCCTCCATGATGGTCAGGTCCTGGTAAGGCAAGGCCAAGTTGATGACCAGGTTGGGTTTGTGGCGATTGAATAGCGCCACCAATTGGTCTATCTCGTCGGCATCCACTTGGTCGGTGGTGACGTTCGGCGCACCGATGGCACGTGCCACGGCATCGCACTTGGCGCGGTTGCGCGAGGCTATCACGATTTCATGAAACACGTCGGGATTTTGTGCGCACTTGTGCGCGCACACGGTGCCGACACCACCGCAACCGATAATAATGACTTTGTTCATATATTTTTAGTAGTTAAGTAGTTAACAGGTTATGATGATAAGATTTCTATTGAGCAAGCAAATCTCGTTGCAAATATCCTTCGATGGCGTAAAGAGGTATGTTTTCCATCCAGCCCTGATCAATATATGGTAACATGGAGCATCTCAATCCTTTCAGCCTTCTTGTGGCATAATCGATGTTGATGAACTGCGAAAATGATTTGCTTTTGACATTGGTTTCGGCCTTGACTTCAATAGGAATGATACGGCTCGGGGCCTGAAGCACAAAGTCTACCTCAACCATTGAATTCTCTTTGCTATAATAATAGATGGGCAAATCGTCAAACGAACACAATTGCTGCAACACATAATTTTCAGTAAAAGCACCTTTGAATTGCGTGAACACCTCATTGTTAACCAAAATTTGACTGGAGGGCACACCAGACAATGCACCCAACAAGCCCACATCAAGCAGATATAGTTTGAAGGCATCAAAGTCCTCGTAAAACTTGAGTGGCATTTCTGGCACTTTGCAACGATGCACTCGATGCACAATACCAGCATCTACGAGCCATTGGATGGCTGTCTCGAAGTCGCGAGCGCGTCCGCCTTTCTTGACGGCACCATAGATAAATTTTTTGTTCTCCTTGGCCAGTTGAGATGGGATGCTTTGCCACACAAGGCGGATGCGATCATCAATCACGGCTGCATGCTTGGCCATGTCGTTGATGTAAGAGGACAAGATGTTATTCTGGATAGTGCGCACGCGACCCAAGTCGTGACGCGTTGTATAACTGAGAACAGCTTCGGGCATGCCTCCTACATAGTAGTATTGCCGCAAAAGGTCTTGTAGCAAAGAATCAAGGTTCTTCAGGCTCTCCCACTCGCAATCCATCACAATCTGTGACAATGTCTCTCTGTCCATTGCCCATAAGAACTCCGTAAATGTCATGGGATGCAAGCGCATGATGTCCACTTTTCCAACTGGATATGACTCGCCTTGCCGATGGGTTACACCAAGCAGCGACCCAGCCACTACAACATGAAGGTCGCGAGCCTGCTCGCAGAAGTATTTTAATGACGACAAGCCATGGGGAGCCTCTTGAATCTCGTCAAAGAACAACAATGTCGTGCCCATGATGACGTGTTCACCAGTGATGGCCTCGACATCACGAAGGATGCGCTCAACCTTGAGGTCTTGATTGAACAGATTACGTGCGGTTGGGTCATCGTGACAGTTAACATAGACAAGATTGTCAAACTCGTTTTTACCAAACTCGGTCAACAACCAAGTCTTTCCCACCTGACGTGCACCCTCTAAAATCAGGGGCTTACGGTCAGGGGCGACTTTCCAATGGAGCAAAGAGTTGTATAATATTCGCTTCATAAATGCACTGAAATGTTTTTTGCCGCAAAGATACTATTTTTCAGTTAGTTTGGCAAATCTTTACCACTTTTCTGGACGAATATTATTCATTTCTGCCACTTTTCTGGACGAATGTTGGTCGTTCTTGCCACTTATCTGGACGAATGTTAGTCATCCTTGCCACTTTTTTGACGAACAACTGAATAACTATCCCATCAGTGAAGTGAATGTTGTGATGAGCCAGGTGCTGATGGACATGTAAATTATCATGCCCACGATATCGTTGGTCACCGTCACGAACGGGCCGGTGGCAATGGCGGGGTCTATCTTGAGTTTCTCGAGTACGATTGGCACTAGCGAGCCAAAAATCGAGGCGAACAGGATGACGCCGAACAACGACAGGGTTACTGCCATCGTTGTCACTTGCGCCTTGACCGCGTCATCATCGGCAGGGAAGAACCAGTTATAGACAAACAAGCACGCCGAGATAATCAGGGCGTTGAGTATGGCCACGCCAAACTCCTTGAACAAGTGTTTGCCTGCGTGTTGGATATCCAGACTGCCGTTGGCTAAGCCCTGAACCACGATAGCACTCGATTGTGTACCCACGTTACCGCCAGTACCACCAATGAGCGGGATGAACAATGCCATGCCGGGCAGAATTTGGAGAAGGTCGGCCTCGGTGCTGCCACCGCCGTCAAGGATGAACGCGTTAGCGATACCGCCCGCCAGACCGATGAGCAACCATGGCAGACGTGCCTTGACCTGCGTGAAGATGTTGTCGTCGGTCTCGACGTCAGCCGAGATACCTGATGCCAACTGGTAGTCACGCTCGCTTTGTTCGCGCACCTGGTCGATGATGTCGTCGACGGTGATGCGCCCCACTAGGCGGCCGATGCCGTCGACAACGGGCATCGCCACGAGGTCGTACTTCTCAAAGTCCAATGCCACGTCATCGATGGGCGTGTCGGTCTTCACGCTGATGGGGTCTGGCTCCATCACGTGTTTAATCTTGCTCGCGTTGGGGTTGGTGATGGTGGTTTTGAGAGGGAAGATGCCCTTCAGGCGATGGTCGTCATCCACGACATAGATGTTGTAAATCTCGTCCATATCCTCGGCCTGCTCGCGCATCGCCTTGATGCAGTCAGGCATCGACAGGTTCTCGTTGACGACAATCATCTCGGTGCTCATGTGACCACCGGCGGTATCCTCGTCATACTGCATCAGGTCGACGATGTCGCCAGCCTGCTCCACGTCGTCGATGTGGCTGATCACATCTTCCTGGTCTTCCTTGTCCAACTCCTGGATAAGGTCTACTGCGTCGTCGGCATCCATCTGCTCGAGCTGCTTGGCAATTTCCTCGTTGGGCATCAACTCAAGCAGGTCGGCACGTTCGTCCTCGTCAAGTTCGACCAGCACGTCGGCGGCTGTCTCGTCGTCGAGCAGGAGCATCACAAACAATGCCTCCTCGGCGTCGAGGTCGCTCACTATCTCGGCGATGTCGGCAGGGTGCAGGTCGGCGATGAGCGCCATCACCTGCTCCTTATCCTGTGCCTCAATCAAGTCGGACAGTTGGGCTATATTTTTTTCATCAAGTTCTTTCATATCACAATTCTAAGACATAAGAACAATGTCACGAATAATCTTTCTTTCACGATCCTTAAGCTCGCTGGCCGAAGGTCGGCAATTATCAAATTATTTGTTTCGCGAAATCCGCGGTTATATTTGAGGTCTTACTGGGCTTCCCCCTCTTTAGGGGGGACTGAGGGGGGCCTTATTGTCAGCAATCAGGTTTGTGAGATCAATGAATTCGCTCACACTCAATTGCTCTGGACGTTGTCGGAACACGTCGCGCTCCAGCACGGGGCTGTCCTTGGGCAAGAGTCCGCGCAGCGAGTTGCGCAAGGTCTTGCGGCGCTGGCCGAACGAGGTCTTCACCACGGTCTTCATCAGTCGCTCGTCGCAGCCCAGGTCGGTGACCCCGTTGCGTACCAGGCGGATGACGCCAGACTTGACCTTCGGGGGAGGATTGAACACATGCTCGTCAACGGTGAACAAGTACTCGATGTCGTACCATGCCTGCAGCAGTACCGACAGAATGCCGTAGGTCTTGCTCCCCGGACCGGCTGCGATGCGTTGCGCCACCTCGCGCTGCAGCATGCCGCTGCAGCAAGTCACCTGATCCTTGTAGTCCAGCACCTTGAAGAAAATCTGCGATGAGATGTTGTAGGGGTAGTTGCCAATGATGCTGAACGGGCGGTCGCCGTAGACTTTGTGCAGGTCCAACTTCAAAAAGTCCTCCGCCACGATGCGGCCAGCAAGTTGTGGGAAGTTGAGTTGCAGGTAGCGCACGCTCTCCTGGTCCAGCTCCACCACAGTCAGGTCATGCCCTTTTTCCAACAGGAACTCGGTGAGCACGCCCATGCCAGGACCCACCTCCAGCGTCGGTTGCTGGCGGAAGTCATCAAGCGTCGCGGCGATGCGCTCGGCGATGCTCAAGTCGGTCAGGAAGTGCTGACCCAACGATTTCTTCGCACGTACTTGCATGGCAATATAAGTGAATGTTTAGCAAACTGCAAAGGTACAAAAAAAATTTATAATTTATAATTTAGAATTTATCATTACTGTCCCATTAAAAACAGAAAGAGTTCTTTGAAATAATTGATATTTAGTTCGTTGTAGAGTTTTCACAAGCGAACGGATCTGATTTTGTATTTTTGCGATTTCATATAATAACGGCAAATGTACAATCCCAA
>JAEEGL010737030.1_pt1 | contig 47353 bp, 46 predicted proteins | sample 9134231 | NCBI WGS metagenome assembly JAEEGL01 (sample SAMN16246548, study PRJNA631951) | gut metagenome | biome: gut microbiome; feature: rumen; material: fiber-attached | host: Bos | place: Iran: Karaj | collected 2018-10
ACGCACGTCTTTTTGGCTGATTTTGCCCCGTTCGTCGTTAAAAATCCTTGCCGGGCGCATGTTCCGCATAGCGGAACTGCGCAGTTTGCCTGCAAACATGCGACAGCCCGCCTGCGGATTTTTGCCTTGAACGGAACAAAATCATCTCAAAAATCCGCACATTATTATAGTGTCAACACATCCTGATTCTGATGGATTGCAGGGACACTTTTGTTAAATGGGAGTCTGAAAAAACGGTATTTCACGAGAGGCGAAGTTGATTTGAAAGCAAAAAAGGCTGTCCGGATCATCCGGAATGTATTGCTCGCGATTCTGCTCCTGATTGCTTTGGTGCTTCTGACAACAACCGTTTTGTTTCACATCAGAGTGAAAAGGGCAAAGGACTATCTGAAGGAGAACGGCTTTTATCACCCTGTGTCTGCAGGTGAATATGACGTGAATCTGTACACCTGCGGCAATGAAAACGGGAAGCATACCGTGGTCGCATTGGCAGGCTATCTGGACGGAGAAATGTACATCGGCTGGCGGAAAATGACCGCGCCGCTGGAGGAGGACAACCGGCTCGTCTTCCTCGACCGTGCAGGCTACGGCACGAGCGATGACTGCAAAGGCGAAATGACCGCAGAGCATGTTGTGGAGCACTGCAGGACCGCGCTGCAGAACGCAGGCATACAGCAGCCGTATGTGCTGATGCCGCATTCTATAGGCGGTGTGTACGCGACATACTGGGAGAGCCGCTATCCCGATGAGATCGAGGCAGTCATGTTTCTGGACGGCTCCGAGGCACAGCATTTCGACCTTGAACAGGATGCACTTGATCTGGGCATTGTCCGTTGGATGTCCCTTGCGGGGCGGCTCGGGCTGCTCACGCCGATGATCCGTTCCGAATACGGGAGGGAATTGGGCACGCTGTCCGATGAAGCCGGAGCCGTGTCTGCTGCGCTGCTCGAAAAAACCATCAGCAGCCGGGCTCCTGTGGATGAAATGCTGCGCTGGCAGGAAAACTGCAATGCTGTCTGGGATACCCTGAAAACAAATGAGATACCGAAAATGTATCTGAGTATCTCCTACGCATTTTACACAAAGGAGCAGCTGATCGGGGCGGGCTTTACCGCAGAGGTCCTCAGAAATGACTACCTGATCGAAGGCGGAAGCGATGACGAGGTCTATTCCAATTATCTGGAGAGCATGGCAGAAAAGCGCGTGATACTGGACACATACATCGAAAAAATGGGGAATTGCCGGAAGATCGAAATGCAGGGACTGCATGAGATCATGTTCGATCAGCCCGAAGCGTGCGGCAAAATCCTGAAAGCCTTTCTGGACGGTCTGGACAGCTGAGACCCGGTCTCGGCAGCACTTTTTCTGAAACGGTATCAATGAAACGGCACGGCGCGGCGGGAACCGTCAGGCGTCTGCCCTTTCACAGAAATACAGGCATCACAATTCATAAGGGGGATTATCTATGAAAACGATCCGAAAAATCATGGCAGGTGCAGCCGCCGTATCGGTCTGCATCTCCGCAGTCTCCGCACTGCCCGTCTCTGCCGATTACGGCGTCGGCGGCAACGGCACGGCGATCATGGAGGCGCTCGACCGCGGCATCTATGCGGTCCGGTCCGGCAGCGGCATGTTCGTCAGCTGGCGCTGGAATGCCGACGACAGCGCCAAAGCCGAATTTCAGCTCTTCCGCGACGGCGAGCTGATCTACACAAGTCAGGCGGGCACCGGCGCGACCTGCTATCAGGACAACGGCGGTTCGCAGAGCTCGAAATACCGCGTTGACACGCTGGTCGACGGCAAGCTGGTCGGCACCGCAGACTGTCAGTTCAGCTCCGGGACGAATTATTTCGATATCCCGCTCAACAGCCCCGGCAGCCAGTATTCGCCGAACGACTGTGTGGTCGGCGACGTCGACGGCGACGGGCAGTACGAGATCTTCCTCAAGTGGGACCCGAACAATTCGCAGGACAACTCCAAATCCGGCTACACCGACAATGTGTTCATCGACTGCTATACGCTCTTCGGGCAGCAGCTCTGGCGCATCGATCTGGGCAAAAATATCCGCGCCGGGCAGCACTATACGCAGATGTGCGTCGCCGATTTCGACTGCGACGGCAAGGCAGAGCTCATCACCAAGACCGCAGACGGCACGAAGGACGGCAGGGGACAGGTCATCGGCAACGGCAACGCGGACTACCGCAATTCCAGCGGCTATGTGCTGGACGGTCCGGAATATCTGACGCTGTTTGACGGTCAGACCGGTGCGGCAAAGGATACGATCAGCTTCCCGGTGGAGCGCGGCGACGCGACCAGCAATGCAGCAAAATCCACATGGGGCGACAACTACGGCAACCGCTGCGACCGCATGAACAGCGGCATTGCCTATCTCGACGGCGTGCACCCCTCCGCGCTCTACGGCAGAGGCTATTACACCAGACTGACGATGTCCGCGATCGACGTCCGGGACGGCAAGCTCTCCGTGCGCTGGATCTTCGACACCGGCTTCAATTCAAGCGCACCGGGCTACGGGCAGGGCAACCACAATATCATGGTCGGCGACGTCGACAACGACGGAAAGCAGGAGATCAGCATGGGCGCCAGCATGATCGACGACAACGGCAAGCTGCTCTGGTCCTCCGGCAAGGGGCACGGCGACGCACAGCACCTCGGCGACTTTATTCCCGAGCGCCCGGGTCTGGAGCTCTGGGAGTGCCACGAGGGCAGCCCGTGGGGCGTCACGCTGTTCGATGCCTCGAACGGTCAGATCATCTTCCACAAGGACGGCGACAAGGACACCGGACGCTGCGCCTGCGACAATGTCTGGGCGGGCAATGCGGGCGCCGAATTCTGGGGCGCCAGACCGGCGAACACCGTCATGAACAGCCGCGGCGACACGATCGGCACGAAGAGCCCGGCGATGAACTTCCTGATCTACTGGGACGGCGATCTGGAGCGCGAGCTGCTCGACGGCATCACGGTCACCAAAATGGTCGACCCGAGCAACATCCGGACGCTGTTCACCGCAGACGGCTGCGAATCCAACAACAGCACAAAGGCTGTGCCGTGCCTGACCGCCGACATTTTCGGCGACTGGCGCGAGGAGCTGGTGCTGCGCACGAGCGACAACAGCAAGCTGCGCATCTGGTGCACGACCGCCGAGACCGACGTCCGCCTCACCACGCTGATGCACGATATGCAGTACCGCTGCCAGACCTGCTGTGAGCAGAGCTCCTACAATCAGCCGCCGCATGTCAGCTATTATCTCGGCACCGGCTCCGCGCTGCCCGCACGCCCCGACGTGGTCATCAACGGCAGCAACACCGCGATCCCCGAGCCGGTCAACGGCAAATACATGATGGACGTCAGAATCCTTGACACCGCGCACAAGAGCGGCTGGGTGCTCGATACCGCAGCCGCAGACGGCACGATCTTCGGCGACCGCGACTACACCTATGTCTCCTTCCCGCAGGAGCTGGTCGGCGGCGATGCACTGCGCAGCGCCTGCGAATCCAAAAAGACCGACGCCGACCTCGCGAGCTTTGTCGCCGGGGAAGCGCTCGACGTCTATGTCCTGCTCGACACCCGCATCGAGGCAAACGGCACGGTCCCCGCATGGCTCTCGGACTGGACACGCACCGATCTGACCGCACGCAGCAGCAATGAGGTCGATTTTGCCGCCTACAAAAAGACCGTTGAGAAGGATACGCAGGTCACGCTCGGCACCAACGGCATGGACGGCAATGTCGTGAATTACACGGTCTTTGCTGTCCCGGCATCGGCACAGCAGACCACGACGACAACCGAGACGACGACCACCACCACGACGACCACGACCGAAACGACGCAGGGGCCCGTCCGCATCCTGCTCGGCGACGTCGATGTCAACGGCGATGTGAATGTCGCGGATGCGGTGCTGCTCGCGCGCTTCCTCGCAGAGGACAAGGAGGTCACCGTGACGGCGCAGGGCAAGCTGAACGCCAATGTCAACGGCGACGCGGATATCACGAGCGACGACCTCTCCGGCATCCTCGAATATCTCGCAGGCATCCGCACCGATTTCAACTGAACCCCCGAAACAAAATCTGACCGCCCCGGTTCACATGCCGGGGCGGTCAGTCTGTTGAGCGTTTTCCGTATGATTGAGGAGGAAGGAGGAGAGAAGAAAAGAAGAAAGAAGAAAGAATAATGGCGGTATGCGTTTCGCGCATGATTCAAAGCGGAAACTCCGATGACGGAACAACTCCTCACTCCTCACTTCTCATTTCCCACTCGCCCTCCTGCCTGTTACACCAGCAGCTTCGGGTTTGCACGGCGCACATGCTCCCACGAGAATGCGATCACCGCATAGACGATGCCGGAGCCGACCGCCTGCACCGCATTCCCGGGCGCCGTGCCGATCAGCTGTGCAGCCCATCCGCCGTACAGGAGCACCGCCGTGATCCAGTAGCCGATGATCGAGACGATGCCGCAGAGCACCATGCCCGCGACACGTCTGCCGTCGAGCAGCGTGCGCCCGCCGACGGCACGGAACACGGCAGCGAGCAGCCCCTTGATCACAAAGGTCGGCAGCGCATAGCTGACATATCCCGCGAGCAGGTCGGCAGTCATGCCGCCGATCGCAGCCGCACCGACCGCATAGGGCAGCGGGAGCACCGCAGCCGCGAGGTAAATGACCGCGTCGCCGCAGTGAATATAGCCGCTGCCGACCGGAATGTGCAGCATCGAGGTCAGCAGGGCGGTCATCGCGGCAAACAGCCCTGCATAGATCAGATTCCGCAGTTGTTTTTCCTTTTCGTTTTTCATGCCGATCATCTCCAGAGTTTTGAGTTTTCGCGCTTTCTGCACGTTCGGGGCGAACCGGTGCGCGCTCGCAGAATACCGGATCGCCTGCGCACCGCCCCCCGTTTTTCTCAATCATTATACTCCGTTCAGCCCGGCATGTCAATATGTCTTTGCGATTTTCGGCTGCCCAGTCGCACAGCAGCGCCGCTTCTCATTGTCTCACGCGCCGGTCAGCGTTGTCCCGGGGTAGTAGTGCGCGAGGATCTCCGCGAAGCTGCTGCCCTTTTTCGCCATCTGTCCCGCGCCGTACTGACTCATGCCGACGCCGTGCCCCGCGCCCGAGACCGTGAACACAAGGCTGTCCGCATTCGCCTGAACCGTGAACGCCGCAGAGCGCAGCGCCAGCGCCTCCCGCACGGTCTGCCCGGTGAGCCTTCTGCCGCCGCACGCGACGGACAGGACCGTCCCGGACGCGCTCCTCTCAGACTGACCGAACCACTCTGACGGCTGCGCCGGGAGCGTCAGACCGGGCACCGCCTGCTCCAGCGCCGCCCTGACCGTTTCGGCAGAGAGCGTCACGGTCTCGGGCGCGACCTGTTCGTCCCAGCGCGAGGAGACCGGCGTCAGATAGGGCACCTCCGCGCCCCAGACATTTGCGGCGGATTCCGTCATGCCCGGCGACAGCGCGTGATATGCCGCAATGACCGGCTGATCCTCCCAGCAGAGCAGCAGCCCGCCCGCCGCATCGACCGCCGCGGCGATTTTTGCGCTGTATTCTTCGTAATGCGTGCCGTATTCCAGTTGCATCTGCTCCACGGAGAGCCAGCCCTGATAGGCGGACGGGTCGTCCGAAATATCCGCGCCCATGAGCGATGCGGGCGGCGATTTGCGGTTCTGCAGGCGGATGCGCTCGATGTAGGTGTGACAGAGCACCGCCTGTGCCCGGAGCGCCTCCTCCGGATAGGAGGCGGGCATCTCCGCCGCGACTGCACCGATCAGGTAATCGCGCGCCGGAACCTGCGTCAGTGCGCCCGTTTTCGTCTGCAGAACCGTGTAGCTGCCCGTGACCGGCGCCCCCTCCGGCGCGGACACAGGCGGCTTTTTCAGCAAAATGACCGCGGGGAGCAGCAGCATCAGCCCCGCAGCCGTCAGATAGAATCTCAGATCATTCCGCATGACACCGACCTCTTTTCCGCTGCGCTGCCGTTGGCGCAGGCATGAAATGTTTGTGATATCCATTGACAGCAGAGCAAAAATGCAGTATAATAGTTTATGTATATCATGGAGGACTATGCTTTGTGCAACTCCCTTTGGAAAGGATGGACCCTATGTACCGCAACAGCGATGAAACGATCGAGCTCATTCAGAAATTATGCTTTGGACTGCGCGATTATTCCGCGATCGACCCGGCACTCTTTGAGAAGCTGCATGTCAACCGCGGTCTGCGCCGTTCCGACGGCACCGGTGTCGTCGCCGGCATTACGAAGATCTGCAATGTGCACGGCTATGTGCTTAACGAGGGCGAGCTTGAGCCGATCCCCGGCGAGCTGATCTACCGCGGCTATCAGATCACCGATCTGGTGCGCGCCGTGGAGAAGGAGCATCGCTTCGGCTATGAGGAGGTCGCCTATCTGCTGCTCTTCGGGCATCTCCCGACGGCTGAGCAGCTCAAGACCTTCACCGAGCTGCTCTCCGACAGCCGCGAGCTGCCCGACGGCTTTGTCATCGACATGATCGCAAAGGCGCCGTCAAACAATATCATGAACAAGCTGGCGCGTGCCGTGCTCGCACTGTATTCCTACGATAACGAATGCGAGGTGCGCGATCTCGAAAACGAGGTCCGCATCGCGATCTCGATGATCGCACGCCTGCCGGTCATCATGTCGGCAGCCTATCAGGTCAAGCGGCAGCATTTCGACGGTGAATCGCTGGTCATGCACCCGATCCGCCCCGAGGAATCCAACGCACAGACCATTCTCTCGCTGCTGCGTCTCGACCGGCAGTACACCGAGCAGGAGGCGAATCTGCTCGATATCTGCATGATGCTCCACGCGGAGCACGGCGGCGGCAACAATTCCGCCTTCGCATGCCGCGTGCTGACCTCCTCGGGCACCGACCCCTATTCGGCATATTCCGCCGCAATCGGCGCGCTGAAGGGCTTCCGCCACGGCGGCGCCAATATCAAGGTCATCGAGCAGCTTGAGATGTTCAAGCGCGAGCTGAAAAACCCCGAGGATGATGGCGAGGTCGCCGATCTGATCCGCGCGGTCTTCCGCAGGGAAAAGGGCGACGGTGCCGGGCTGGTCTACGGCATGGGGCACGCGGTCTACACGCTCTCCGACCCCAGAGCGCTGCTGCTCAAGGAAAAGGCATTCGAGCTGGCGAAGGGCAAGGACATCGAGGCGGACTTCCGCCTGCTGGAGACCATCGAGCGCCTGACGCCGCAGCTGCTGGCAGAGAAGTCACAGCGCGCGGCGGGGAAGAATATCTGCGCGAATGTCGACCTCTATTCCGGGCTTGTCTACCGGATGCTCGGCATCCCGGAGGACCTCTTCACGCCGATGTTCGCCGTTTCCCGCATTGCGGGCTGGGCGGCGCACCGCATCGAGGAGGTGCTGACGGGCAACCGCATCATCCGCCCGGCTTACCGTTCGATCACCAAGGCGACGAAATACATCCCGATCGCGGAGCGCGGCTGATCTGCCATGCGCGGGCTCACTCTGCTGCGCGGGGCAGCCGCAATGCTGCTGGCAGTGCAGCTTCCGGCGTGCAATTTCTCCGCGGGCGTTGAAACGCTGCTCTCCCCGCCGCGCCTGACGGCAGAGCAGGAGCAGATCTATCAGGCGCTGCTGGCGGCGGCGGGCAGCTCCGTCAGCCTGAAATATCCCAAGGTCGGCGAGCATCTCTCGGCGTTCACCGTCGCGGACCTCAACGGCGACGGACAGGACGAGGCGATCGTGTTCTATCAGGTCAGCCTCGCCGCCGCGGACGAAAATCCGCTGCGGGTCTGCCTGCTGGCACAGCAGTCCGGCAGCTGGCGTGCCGTGCGCGATTATCCCGCGGCAGGCGCTGAGATCGAGCGCATCGACATTGCGGCGCTCGGCTCCAATCCCCGCACCAATGTCATCATCCGCTACGGTCTTGTCGACGGCGGCGACCGCACCGCAGAGGTCTATCACTGCGGCGCAGACGGTCTGACGCGCTCGCTCTCGGTGCCCTATTCGGTCATGGAGCTGCGCGATCTCGACGGCAACGGCACCACGGAGCTGTTTGCCGTCTCTGCTGCAAAGGCGCCGAATCCGGCGCTGGCAACGGTCTATTCGCTCGACGGCAGCGGACAGTATACGCGCACGCAGGCTGAGCTGCCGGAGGCATTCACCGATATCGCAAGGCTGGTCTACGGCAGGCTGCCCGACCGCACCGCGGCGCTCAGGGTCCCGGCGGTCTATGTCGACGGCACGGCAGGCGCGACCAATGCGCAGACTGCCGTTCTGACCTATCAGGGCGGACTGCTCAGCGTCGTCTACGCGGACCGCGCGGAGCATATCCCGAACACGAACCGCCCCAGCGGCTGCCAGACCGCCGATATCGACGGCGACGGCGAGCCGGAGATCCCGGTGCAGGGCGTCTTTTACGGCTATCAGGCGGGCTCGGAGGTGCCGCAGCTCCCGATGACGAGCTGGTATGTCTGCCGCAACGGTCTGCTGATGCGCAAGCGCTCGTCCTATTACCCGGCGGGGAGCGGCTATGCCTTTCTGCTGCCGGAGCGATGGGAGCGCCGCGTGACGGCAGTGCAGGAGGACGAGGAGATCGTCTTCTACGAATTTGACCGGGATGCGCAGTCGGAGGACGGTGCACCGGTGCTGAAAGCGCCGCTGCTGCGCCTTGCAGTCGTGACGGAGCGCGTGGCGTCCGATGCGCTGCAGCTCGACGGCTATCTGCTGATGCGCCAGCAGAACGGCAACTACTATCTCGGGAAATGCGAGCACGACGCGGGCAGCCTTGCCATCGGCGAGAACGAGCTCGCAGTCAGCATGAGATACTTTTGAAATGAGAAGTGGGAAATGAGGAGTGAGAAATGAGGAGTGAGGAGTGAGGAGTTGTTCCGTCATATTCACTTCTGCTGCTGAGCCCCGGGTCACACAAGGGGCTTGGGGCGCCAGCCCCATTCAAAATTCATGCGCACAGCGCATACCGCAACTCCTACCTCCTAACTTGCAAATTCTGATTTATCACAGAAAGACTTTTCTGAAAGGAGCGTGTCCGATGAAGCGTGTACTGGTGTGCGAGGATGAGGATGTCATCCGCGGCTTTGTCATCTACAATCTGAAGCGCGCGGGCTATGAGGTCGTCGACGTGAGCAGCGGCGAGGCTGCGCTGGAGACCTATGCACGGGAAAAGGGCGCTTTCGATATCGCCGTGCTCGATATCATGATGCCCGGGCTCGACGGCATTTCAGTCTGCAGGGCGCTGCGGGCACAGTCAAAGGAGCTCGGCATCATTCTGCTGACCGCCAAGGCACAGGCGGCAGACCGCGAGGAGGGGCTGCAGAGCGGCGCGGATGACTACATCACAAAGCCGTTTTCGCCCTCGGAGCTGGTCAAGCGCGTCGGTGCGCTGATGCGCAGAAAAATGAAGGAACATGCATGAGGAATGCCGCGGACGGAACCGATCTGCATTCCGCATTTCTGAAACGAAAGGAGACTGCCAATGAAACGGGTATTGGTTTGTGAGGATGAGGACGCGATCCGCGAGTTTGTCGTGCTGAATCTCAAGCACGCACACTACGACGTCGTCGATGTGAGCACCGGCGAGGAGGCACTGCGCGTGTTCGATCAGGAGCACGGCAATTTCGACGTGGTCGTGCTCGATATCATGATGCCCGGCATCGACGGCATCACCGTGCTCAAGCGCCTGCGCGAGCGCTCCAAGACCGTCGGCATCATCATGCTTTCGGCGAAATCGCAGGAGATGGACAAGGTCAACGCGTTGATGAACGAAGCCGATGACTACATCACCAAGCCCTTTGCGCCCTCGGAGCTGACCGTGCGCGTCGATGCGCTGCACCGCAGAGTCACGATGAATGCCCAGCATTCCGAGGAGGACAGCATGCTCGAATCCGGCCCGTTCGTGCTCAACCCCAACGGACACACCGTCACCAAGAACGGCGAGCCGATCGAGCTGACGAAGGCGGAATTCCGCATTCTGGAATACTTCCTCAAGAACAAAAACACCGCGCTGGACCGCGCGAGCATCCTCGCAAATGCGTGGGACAACTACTACGGCGACAACAAGATCGTCGATGTCAATATCCGCAGGCTCCGGATGAAGATCGAGGACGACCCCTCGAATCCGCAGTACATCATCACGATCTGGGGCTACGGCTATAAATGGGAGGAGAAGCCGGACCCGCGCCGGTGAGCGAGCATGGCGAAAAAAAGCATCACACGCCGGTGGATCACCAATAACCTCGGCGTGATCGTTCTGATCCTGCTCGTGATCGAGACCGCGCTGATCTATGCCGTGCAGAGCTATTTCTACAACAATGCGCGGCAGTATCTCGTCACGAAGCTCAATGCCGTCAGCGGGCTGCTCACGCGCTATGCGGCGGACGGAACCAATATCAGCATGGAGCTGCGCTCGACCGTCGAGAGCTTTTCCGACAAGGACAAGATGGAGCTCATGGCGATCGACTACAACGGCACGATCGTGCTGACCTCCTCGGGCTTCACGAGCGACCGCGCCGTCAGCATGCCCGATTACGACAGGGCGATGAATCAGGGCGGCATCGGCTCGGGCACCGGGCGCACCGAGCACGGCGAGCGCATTATGATGGTATGCTGCCCGATCACCGATATCAGCAGCGAGTTCAGCGCGATCCGCGCGGTGACCTCGCTCGAGACGATCGACAGCACGGTCGGGAGCTTTGTGCTCGTCATGACGCTGATCGCGGTGGCGATTCTGCTGTTTCTCGGCGTCTCCGATCTGTATTTTGTCCGCTCGATCCTGCGCCCGATCCGCGAGATCAACGCAAATACGGAGAAATTCGCACAGGGCGACTTCTCCGCACGCATCATGCAGGAGAGCGAGGACGAGATCGGCGAGCTCTGCCGCGGCATCAACCACATGGCAGACGAGCTCTCGGCGACCGAGGCGATGAAGAATGAGTTCATCAGCTCGGTGTCGCACGAGCTGCGCACCCCGCTGACCGCGATCAAGGGCTGGGCGGAGACACTGACCGACATGACCGATTTTTCCGACGAGCCGCCCGACGCCGAAATGATGCAGAAGGGTCTGCATGTGATCGTCGGCGAAACGGAGCGCCTCTCGCAGATGGTCGAGGAACTGCTGGATTTCTCGCGGATGCAGAGCGGGCACTTCACGCTGCAGATGGCGACGATGGACGTGCTCGCAGAGCTCGGCGACGCCGTGCTGATCTACGTCGAGCGCGCCAAAAAGGACGGGATCTACGTCACCTACGAGGAGCCGGAGATGCTGCCCTTTGTCTGCGGCGACAAGAACCGCATCCGGCAGGTGTTCATCAATATCATCGACAACGCGATCAAATATTCGGAGAAGGGCGGGCATGTCTACATCACCGCCGAGGCGACCGAGAGCGGCGACGCCGTGCGCGTCATCGTGCAGGACGACGGCTGCGGCATCAAGGCAGCCGATCTCCCGAAGATCAAGACCAAATTCTACAAGCCGAATCACACGCGGCGCGGCTCGGGCATCGGGCTTGCCGTCGCGGATGAGATCATCGCGCTGCACAAGGGCAAGCTGATCATCGAAAGCGAGGAGGGCGTCGGAACGACCGTCACGATCGAGCTGCCCGCGCAGAAGCAGCGCACGGAGGGAAGCTGATGGAGGGACTGCTCACCGCAATCGCGCAGCATGACGATTACTTTTGGGCGGCGATTTTTCTCGCGCCCTCTGTGCTGCTGATGGACTTCGGAATGCTGTGGCACGGCATTCAGCGCTTCCGGGATTACAGCGTTCCGGTCGAGGCGGATATCGTGGACGTGATCGTCAAGCGGGGGCGCCGGACGAATGTCTACCGACCGGTCTATTCGCTGTTCTACAACGGCGAAACGCTGACGCTGCCCGATGTTTCGTGGAGCGGCTTCCGGTATTTCCGCACCGGAGCACAGCGCACCGTGCGCATCAATCCGATACAGCCCGACGCCGTGTTTGACCCGAAAACCTATTGGATCCGCATGGCGCTCTGGATCCCGGCGATGCTCCTCTTCACGGTCTTTGCCTTATCCGGTCTGACAATGTAACCTGAAATGAGAGCAGTTAGGAGTGAGGAATGAGGAGTTGTTCCGCCATCTTCATTCTTCACTCGCTGATGAACAATCCGATTATTATTGTGTAAAGGAGTTTTCCTTTTGGCTGATTACAATCCTGAGCAGGCTGCCGCAAAGGCAGAATATGCGCACAAATCCAAGATCGGCGGGCAGGCGCTCGTCGAGGGCGTGATGATGAAGGGCGCTTTCCGCGGCGCGATGGCTTGCCGGCTCCCCAACGGCGAGATCGACCTCGAAGCATGGGATATCCCCGCGAAATTTGAAACCGACCCCAAAACCGGCAAGCAGCGGCTCATGCGCCCGTGGTATACCCGCTTGCCCTTTGTGCGCGGCTGCGTGAATTTTGTCACCTCGATGATCGACGGCTACCGCTGCATGATGAAATCGGCGGAAAAGCAGTATGACGAGGAGGTCGACGACTTCTGCGAGTGGCAGCACAAGGAGAAGATCGACAAGCTCCCCGAGGAGGAGCAGAAGGCGAAATTTGCTGTCTGGCTGAAGGAAGAGCACGCAAAAATCGACGAGAAAAAGGCGAAAGAGGACAAAAATTATACGCCGCTCGGTGAGCCCGACGCGGAGACCGTGGAGGCGCGCTGGGAATATCTGCAGAAGGCTTCGGAGAATTACAGCTATGAGGAGCCCTCCAAGCTCGAGCAGTGGCTCGACGAAAAGCTCGGCGACAAGATCTTCAACGTGCTCATGGTGATCGTGATGATCGTCAGCGTCGCGCTGAGCCTCGGGCTGTTCCTCTATCTGCCGCGGCTGGTCGTCGGCTGGATCAGGCCGCTGACCGAAAACCGCATCATCCGCTCCTGCGCCGAGGGCGTGGTCAAGCTCGCGATCTTCATTCTCTACATGTGGCTGACCGGCAAGCTGAAGTCGATCCGCCGCACCTATGAGTATCACGGCGCCGAGCACAAGACCATCGCCTGCTTTGAGGCGGCGCTCCCGCTGACGGTCGAAAATGTCCGCAAACAGGTGCGGTTCCATCCGCGCTGCGGCACGAGCTTTATCTTCCTCGTGCTGCTGATCAGCATTTTCTTCGGGTGCTTCAATCCGTTCAAGATCGTGTGGCAGCGCGTGCTGTTCTCGCTGGTGCTGCTGCCGCTGGTCATGGGCTCGAGCTATGAGCTCATCCGTCTGGCAGGGCGCTATACCAATGCCTGCACGCGGGTGATCTCCGCGCCGGGGCTGTGGATCCAGCGCATCACGACCAGAGAGCCCGACGATTCGCAGATCGAGTGCGCGATCGCGGCGATGACCCCCTGCATCCCCGAAAATCTCGAGGATGACGAGTGGTGAGCGGTATGCTGCCCTTTGACCCCGCGCTGCACCGTGCGCTGACCGGCATCCTCACTGCCGCGGGCATTGAAGACGCGGCACTGGAGGCAAAATGGATCTGCGAGGATTTCCCCGACGCAGACCGCGCGCTTGAAATTGCGCATCGGCGCGCAAACCGCGAGCCGCTGCAATATCTGCTCGGAAAATGGGAATTCTACGGGCTGGAGCTGCGTGTGCAGCCCGGCGTGCTGATTCCGCGCGCAGACACGGAAACACTGGTCGACGCCGTATTACAGCGCGTGGAAAACCGCGCAGATACGTCGGTTGTGGACCTCTGCACCGGCTCGGGATGCATCGCGCTCGCACTGAAAGCACATCTGTCGCTGGCTTCGGTCACCGGCATCGAGCTCGACCCGACCGCATACGCGATCGCTGCGGAGAACGAAAAGCGGCTCGGGCTCGGCGTGCAGCTTCTGCGCGGCGACGTGCTCGACCCTGCCGTCGCGGCGCAATTCGGCGGACTGTCTGCGGTCGTGTGCAATCCGCCCTACCTGACCGATGATGAAATGGCGCATTTGCAGCCGGAGGTCCGGCACGAGCCCGCAATGGCGCTCTCCGGCGGCGCAGACGGTCTGCGCTTTTACCGCGAGATCACGCGGCTGTGGAAGCACGCGCTTGCACCGGGCGGTCTGCTGGCATTCGAGATCGGCTGGACGCAGGCGGAGAGCGTCAAGGCAATTCTGGCGGAGAACGGCTTTTCCGGGATCGAAGCAACCCGCGATCCGGGCGGCAATTTCCGCGCGGTGACCGGCAGAAAGGAGCCAACAGCATGACAAGAAAGGAACGCTCGGAGGCATTCCTGCGGCACAACGGCATCAAAATCAACCCGCATCTGCCGGAGCTCACCCCCGGCACGGTGAAAACGCAGGACGAGATCATGCGCAGGAGCGTCGCGGCATTTCTCGCGGCGCAGATCGCGATTGATCTGGTCAACGACCGCAGCGGACGCGAGAGCGCAGTATTTTTCGCGAAGCTGCTGAATCGCTTTTCGCTCGCAGACGGGCTGACCCCCGACGAGCAGCGGCTCTTCGCGCTCGCCGAGGGTGCCGACGAAAACCTGATTCCCGCGTCCTTCGCCAATGCGATGGCATGGCGCACCGAGATGTGCATGCCGCTCTTCCGGGCATGCGGCATCCTGCGCGACGGCATGGCATACCCCGACCGCCCCTCCGACCTGACACCGGCGGTGCAGCGCATCCGTCTGTGCGACAATCTCGACGCGCTGCGTTCGATCTGCACACCGGCGGACCCGGAGCAGATTCTCGACGGTGCCGACCTCATCTGCCGGATGGACTGGGCGTGCGTCGATGCGCGGCTGAAAAAGGAGCAGCCCCCGGGCGGGCTCAATTATGACGTGATCGTCGAGCAGCACAAGGGCTTTCTGTGGATGATCGGCGCGCATGACGCGGAAAACTGGGATACCGTCAAGCCGCACACCTGATGGTTTAGAAGTTAGAAGTTAGAAATGAGAAGTTAGAAGTGAGTAATTGCGAGTGAGGAGTTAGAAGTGAGAAGTGAGGAGTTGTTCCGTCATTTTCATTTCTGCCGCTGAATCGGGGGCGCAGCATGGCTCGGTGTCGTCGTTTTCGTACAACCCGACTGCGTCCGCATACCTCCTCCCTCCTCCCTCCTACCTGCTCCCTCCTACCTGCTCCCTCCTACCTCCTGACTCAACGCGCAACTTCCTCCCTGCGCAAATGGTCCGCAGTTATATAAATTCTGAACATCTATTGTGCTATGATTTGCATGAACCGCAGAGAGGACGCGGTGCAAAACATGCACAGAAAGGACATTATCAATGGCAAAGGCTGAACTCAAGAAGAAGAACACCGGCGTGGTCGTCCCCGCGACGAAGGAGGAGCGCGAGAAGGCGCTGAAGAACGCCATCGCGCAGATCGAGAAGCAGTACGGCGCGGGCGCGATCATGCGCCTCGGGCAGAGCACCACGCTCAACGTGCAGGCGATCTCGACCGGCTCCATGACGCTCGATATGGCGCTCGGCATCGGCGGCGTGCCGCGCGGGCGCATCGTCGAGATCTACGGTCCGGAGAGCTCGGGCAAGACGACCGTCGCGCTGCACATCATCGCCGAGGCGCAGAAGCTCGGCGGCGAGGCGGCGTTCATCGACGTGGAGCACGCGCTCGACCCGGTCTACGCGCAGGCACTCGGCGTCAACATCGACAATCTGCTTGTGTCGCAGCCGGATTCCGGCGAGCAGGCACTGGAGATCGCGGAGGCACTTGTGCGCTCCGGCGCGATCGACGTGCTCGTGCTCGATTCCGTCGCGGCAATGACCACCCGCGCCGAGATCGACGGCGAAATGGGCGATTCCCACGTCGGCATGCTCGCGCGCCTCATGTCGCAGGCAATGCGCAAGCTGACCAGCGTCATCTCCAAATCCAACTGCGTCGCGATCTTCATCAATCAGGTGCGCGAGAAGATCGGCGTCATGTACGGCAACCCCGAGACGACCACCGGCGGCAGAGCGCTGAAATTCTACGCCTCTGTGCGCATGGAGGTGCGCAAGGGCGAGGCGATCAAGGACGGCGCCGAGGTCATCGGCAGCCGCACCCGCGTCAAGATCGTCAAGAACAAGGTCGCGCCGCCCTTCAAGGAGTGCGAGTTCGACATGATGTACGGCAAGGGCATTTCGCGCATCGGTGAGGTGCTCGATCTTGCCGTCGACCTCGATATCATCCACAAGAGCGGCTCGTGGTTCAGCTACGGCGAACGCAAGCTCGGGCAGGGCAGAGATGCCGTCAAGGCGATTCTCGAGAGCGAGCCGGAGTTTGCCGCGGAGGTCGAGCAGAAGATTCTCGAGCAGAAGGACAAGGTGCAGCTCGTCTCCAAGAAGAGCAAGAAGGACGCGAAGGTCAGCGCGGCAAAGAGCAAGGCGAGCGACGCCGTTGCCGCGACCGATGAGGCACTCGCCGAGACCGCCGACATGGACAGCTTCGACGAGGACGGCAGCTTCGACGAATTCGCGCCGGAGGAATAAGCCGCTGCAATGGAGATTCTGGAGCTGACGCAGGAAAAGGGCAAGCTCTTCCGCCTGCTGCTCGATGACGGTCAGCAGCTCTGGCTGCACGCCGATCTCGTCGCGGAGGAGGGGCTTTGCCGGGGCGATACGCTGGACGCAGAGCAGATCGCAGCGCTGAAATACAAAGCGGCGGAGCACCGCGCCTTTGAATACGCGCTCTATCTGCTCGAGCGGCGTGCCTACTCCTTCCGCGAGCTCTGGGAGAAGCTCATGGGTGCGAAAAACGCGCAGGAGGACGCCGTTTCGGCAGCGCTGGAACGGCTCATCCGCATCGGTCTGCTCGACGACGCGCGCTATGCGCAGCAGCTCGCAAGGCATTATGTCGAGGGCAAGCGATTCGGCATCCGCCGCGCCGCCTTTGAGATGAAGCGGCACGGGCTCTCGCAGAACGACGTCGACGATGCGCTCGCCGAATACGACGACCCTGAGCGCATTTCGGCGATGCTGCTTGAGCTCCTGCAAAAGAAATATGCGAAATATCTCGCGGACCCCGACGACCGCAGGGCGATCGAAAAGGTGACCGCGGCGCTCGTGCGGCGGGGCTTCACCTTTCAGCAGGTGCGCTTTGCACTCGAGGATTATTACGCATGGGCGGAGGAGCAGCAGGATGCGGATCTTTGATACATTCTGGTTCAATATCGCCGACCGCGTGACCTTCACCGGTGCGGCTGCCTATCTCGGGCGGATGCTCGCGGAGACCGGGCTTTCCGCGCCGAAAACGGCATTTTCGGTCTATGCCGTGACGCCCGATGTGCAGCAAAGGGCTGCGGAGAAATTCCCCGCGCTCGCAAAATATGCGCAGGCGGGCGACACGAGCTACGGGCTTTGCTCCGCAGCGGACCGGCAGCGCGGCGCGGTGTTCGCCGACCCCGCCGACCGCGCGGACATTCTCGCGCTGTTCTCAAAGATTCCGCGGACTGTGAATTTTCCGTTCTGCACGCTGGTGCTCGGCGGGATTCCGTGGTTTGCGGATTCCCGCGACGACGCCGTGCCCGGTACCGCGTCTCCGCGCACCGATTTTGACATGCTGCTCGCGCCGAGCCTTGTCAAGTGCAATGCCGTGACGCTCCACCGCAGCTGGGACGACGGCAAAAAGCGCGTGACCGTCTCGGTCTGCATCGAGGCGACGGCGCCCGGGGAGACTGCCCCGCACGACACCGCCCCGCTGATCGGGCGGCTGACGCCGTATCTCGGCGCGCCCTATCACAGTCAGCGCGAATGCCTCTTCTCTGAGGCGGAGGCGGCAGCGCTGAAAGCGCACACGGAAACGCACCGTCCGGCGCTTCTGGCGATCTCCGATTCCGATCTGCCCGACCCGGTTCGCCTGCCGCACACACCCGGTTCGGAGCAGTTTGCGAAAACCGCTGTGCTGGATCAGGTTTTTCGCGGCACCGGCTTTGCAAAGCAGAAGGGCAATCCGACATGGCTGAGCTGCTATGCCTGCACCGATGCGCACGGCTTTCTCTATGAGGCATATGTGCAGCGGCTCTCGACCGGCGGATTCCGGCTGTGGCTGACCGTTTCGGGCTGCAATTTTACGCTGAGCCCGCAGCAGGGCGCCGGGCTCGATTACCGCGTGAACGATGCGGAGACCGCGCGGGGCATTCTTGCGGCGTTTGCGCGGCACTGCGTCCGCATCCGCGACAGCTATGCACCGAAGCTCGCAGCCGATTTCGGCGATACGCCCGCATGGTACCGGGCAGCGCTGTCTCCGACGGCTTGATATCGGGGGCTGCCGGCACTTTCCCGCTCTGCGGCTGAAATGAAAGAAACGGAACAACTCCTCCCTTATCCCTTCATTTCTGATTGTCGCCGGAATCGATGTTCTGAACGGGAGAATCTATTTATCACATTTTAGGAGATTATCATGATCGTCAGCATGATCTCGCTTGGCTGTGCCAAGAATCTGGTCGACTCCGAACGCATGTTGCATGCGCTCAGGGCGGGCGGCTATGTGCTCACGCCCGACCCCGCCGACGCCGATATCGCCGTGGTCAACACCTGCGGCTTTATTCAGGCGGCGAAGGAGGAAGCGATCGAAACCATTCTGGAGCTCATTGCATCGAAGGAACAGGGCAGCCTGAAACGCATTGTCGTGACGGGCTGCCTCGCGGAGCGTTACCGCGAAGAGGTCGCGGAGCAGTTTCCCGAGGTCGATGCGGTCATCGGCATCGGCGACCAGAGCGACATCTGCGCGGTGCTCGACCGCATCACGGCGGGCGACCGCGTGACCCGCTTCGCCCCGAAATGCAATATGCCGCTGACGGGAAAGCGCCTGCTCGCGACCCTGCCCTTCTTTGCATATCTGAAGATCGCGGAGGGCTGCTCGAACGGCTGCACCTACTGCGCGATCCCGCAGATTCGCGGCAAATTCCGCTCCGTGCCGATGGATGCGCTGCTTGCCGAGGCACAGTCGCTCGCCGATTCCGGCGTGACCGAACTGGTCGTCATCGCGCAGGATTCCACGCGCTACGGCGAGGACCTTTACGGCGAGCCGCGTCTGCCCGCGCTGCTGCGGGCGCTCTGCAAAATCGAGGGTCTGCACTGGATCCGCGTGCTCTATTGCTATCCCGAGCGCATCTCCGACGAGCTGATCGACACGATCGCATCGGAGCCGAAGATCGTCAAATATCTCGATATCCCGATTCAGCACTGCAATGCCGACGTGCTCCGGGCGATGCGCCGCCCGTGCACTGCCGATTCGCTGCGGGCGCTCTTCCGAAGGCTGCGTGAACGGGTCCCCGGCATCACGCTGCGCACGACCTTGCTGGTCGGATTCCCCGGCGAAACGGAGGAAGCCTTTGAGGAGCTTGCGGATTTCGTGCAGGAGCAGCGCTTTGACCGCATGGGCTGCTTTGCCTACTCCGAGGAGGAAAACACCCCCGCGGCAAAAATGGAAAACCAGATCGACCCCGAGCTTCGGGAGCACCGCGCCGAAATCCTCATGGAGCAGCAGATGCAGATCGCGGCAGAGCTGTGCATCCGGCGCATCGGCAAAAAAGAGGAAGCCGTGCTCGAGGGCTATGACCCCGAATCCGGCGGCTGGTACGGCAGGACCGCTGCCGACGCCCCCGACGTCGACGGGCGGGTCTGGCTGCCGGAAGCTGCACAGGACGATTTCTCCTGCGGGCAGTATGTGACCGTGCGCATCACGGATGCGGCGGATTATGATTTGATTGGTGAGGTGGTCACTGATGAACTTACCGAATAAGCTGACGTTGGCACGCGTCCTGATGGTGCCGATCTTTGTGATATGTTACTGCATCCCGTTCCCGGGGCACTATTTCTGTGCTGCGCTCGTCTTTTCGCTGGCGTCCATCACCGATGCGGTCGACGGAAAGCTCGCGCGTGACCGCCACCAGATCACGAATTTCGGCAAATTTCTCGACCCGCTCGCCGACAAGATCCTGATCGTCGCGACGCTCTCCTGTCTGCTGCAGGATCAGCGCATCAACATTGTCATCTATCTGCTGATCGTCTGCCGCGAATTCATGGTCTCGGCGCTGCGACTGGTCGTCGCGGGCAAGGGCACGGTCGTCCCGGCGGGCTTCCTCGGCAAGCTGAAAACCGCCTTCACGATGATCGCGCTGGTCACGGCGCTGGTGTATCTGTCCTTCCGGTATGACTTCCATGCCTTCGGGCTGAACGTGCCGGATGTCGTCTATTTCGGCATCGAGGTCTTCCTGCAGGTCGTCTTCTGGATCGCTGCGCTGCTGACGCTCTGGTCGGGCGTGCAGTATCTGGTGCACTACCGGAACGACATCAACCCCAACAGCTGAGGAGGGCTTCGCATGGAGCAGCCGAACACGCACAGCAGCCGGAGGGGAAATCTGCGCCTGAGCATCTGGTGCCTCGGCGGGCTGTGGGCAGGCTTTGCGGTGACCTACATCGTGCAGTATCTGCTGCGCTGTGTGCTGCGGAAGCCGGTCGCCCCGGAGCATGAGGTCATTCTGCTCGCCGCCGTGCTCGCGGTCATGCTGATCGCCGGGCTGCTGCTGGGCAGACGTGCCGAACGGCGCATGCAGCGCGCAGCCGGAGAAGCCGCACAGAATCCGAATGCCAAGTCCCCTGCAAGGCTGCTTGCGGAGGAGGCTTTGCTGTATCTGGCAATCAACGGCGGATTGGGCATTGCCGTCGCCGTGCTGTATCATCTGGAGCAGACACATCATCTCACAAATGCACTGTAAAAAAGCCCCCCGCAGCTGTTGCGATTGCTGCGGGGGGCTTTGCTTGTCGATAAAGCCGTTTCATATACAGTATTTGCGAGGTAGGAGGTAGGAGGTAGGAGGTAGGAGGTAGGAGGTAGGAGGTAGGAGGTAGAAGGTAGGAGGTAGGAGGTAGAAGGTAGGAGGTAGGCGTTACAAGAAACGAAACCGGCGCCGGAATTATTCCGCATTCCGCATTCACTTCCTCCCTCCTCGCTCCTCCCTCCTCCCTCCGCCTTCCCTCCTGTCCGATCGACCGCAGGTTTCGCGGCAGACGGAAACCCCCGCAGCTGTTGTTTCACTGCGGGGGTTCTGTTTCGTCAGCGATGCCGCGGGGCGGTGAGGTCGTCGGTGTCGAGCCAGATTGTGAAGGGACCGTCGTTCAGCAGCTCGACATCCATGTGCGCGCCGAAGACGCCGCAGTCGACATGCGGAATGACTTCGCGGCATTTCCCGAGAAAGAGCTCATAGAGCCGGTTTGCCTCGTCGGGCTTTGCTGCATGGGAAAAGCTCGGGCGGGTGCCTCGGCGGCAGTCCGCACAGAGCGTAAACTGCGAGATCACGAGCAGCGAGCCGCCCACGTCGGTCAGGCTGCAGTTCGTTTTGCCCTCCGCGTCGGGAAAAATGCGGAGCTTTAAGAGCTTGTCGGCGAGCAGCGTGACCTCCGCCTCGGTGTCCTGCTCCGTCACGCCGAGCAGCACGAGAAAGCCCTTTCCGATCGCGCCGGTCACCTTGCCTTCGACCGTGACCGAAGCATGTGTAACTCTTTGAATCAGTGCGCGCATAATGTCCTCCGTTTTGTCGTGATGCCGGCGCTCAACCGCAGTATTGCAGCGGCTTCAGGTCAGAAAAGCTGTGCGTCGGCTCCTTGATAAAAAACAGCTTTTTGCGGTATGCTGACGGTGCAGCATCCAGAAAATTCACAGTGATCTGCTCGTAGTACCACCTGCCGGTGTCGTGATAGGTGCGGCGCGCGTTGAGCAAAATGCGCCCGGATTCGCCCGGCAGCAGCGTGAGCACCGTGCGCGGCGTGCTGTTGCCCATGCCGAAATACTGCACCGAAAAGCCCGTTTCCTCTCTTGTGACGGCAAGCCGCGGCGCGAGCGGCGAACGGTTGTGTCCGCCGGAATAAAATGCGCTCTCGTCATATGATTTGACACGGCTGTCCGCACAGTGCAGACCGGATTCGTCCTGCAAGAGCGCGACCGTATGCAGCAGCAGCGGGGATGCCGGGGCGGTCTCCGCGGGCAGTTCCCAAAAGCGCACCGACCTGCGCTGATCGGCATGTTTGGCGAAGCGGACCTCCTTGTGCCAGCGCAGCGTGATTTTCTGCACAAACAGCATCTCACTCGTCCCCGAACACGGTCTTTGCGTAGTCGACCGACGCCTTTGCGTCCTTGGCGTAGCAGTCCGCGCCGATGGTCTCGGCGTAATCGGCAGTGAGCACTGCGCCGCCGACGACTGTTTTGCAGCCGGGATACTGCGCGTGCAGCAGCCGGATCGTCTCCTCCATTGCGCCGACCGTGGTCGTCATCAGCGCGGAGAGCCCGACCAGCTTCACCTGATGCCTGATCGCCGCATCGACAATGACCTGCGGGGGCACGTCCTTGCCGAGGTCGAGCACGTCATAGCCGTAGTTTTCGAGCAGCAGCTTGACGATATTCTTGCCGATATCGTGCACGTCGCCCTGCACCGTCGCGAGGACGATCTTGCCCTTGCCGCCCGATGCCCCCTGCGCCGCCATATGCGCCTTGAGCACACCGAAGGCGCTCTGTGCCGCAGTTGCCGCCTGAATGAGCTGCGGCAGGAAGACCGCGCCCTTTTCGTAGTCCGCACCGACTGCATCGAGCGCGGGGATCAGCATGTCGTTGACAATGACCATCGGTTCGGTCGTTTCGAGTGCCGCCTGCGTCAGTCTGGCAGCATCCTGCCGCAGCCCGTGCGCGACCGCCGCCGAGAGCGTCATGTCGCCGCCCTGTGCCGAAGCGGGCGCAGTCTGTGCGGGCGCGGCGTCGCGGTAAGCCTCGATGAACGCGGCGCAGTTCTCGTCAAAGCCGGCGAGCATGCGGAAGGCGCGCACCGTGTCCATCATGCCCTCTGCCATCGGGTTCATGATCGGCAGCGTCAGACCGTTCTGCATCGCCATCGCGAGGAAGGAACGGTTGATGAGCGGGCGGTTCGGCAGACCGAAGCTGATATTGGACACGCCGAGCACGGTCTGGAGCCCGAGCTCCTCGTGCACGCGGCGCACGGCGTTCAGCGTCTCGACCGGACCGTCGGAGCCCGTCGAGGCGGTCAGCGTGAGGCAGTCGAGACAGACATCCTCCCTGCGGATGCCGATCGCGAGCGCGCGGTCGAGAATTCTCTGCCCGATGCGGAAGCGCTCGGAGGCGGTCGCGGGAATGCCGTTTTCGTCGAGGGTCAGCCCGACGATCGCGGCGCCGTAGTGCCTGACCAGCGGCAGGATCGTCTCAAGCGATTCCGCCTTGCCGTTGACCGAATTGACGATCGGCTTGCCCGGATAGATGCGCAGGGCTGCCCGCAGCGCTTCCGGGTCGGAGGAATCGAGCTGGAGCGGCAGATCGGTGACCTCCATGATCGCCTGCACCGCCTGCGGGAGCACAGCCGCCTCGTCGATGCCCGGTGTGCCGACATTGACGTCGAGGATATCCGCGCCGGCATCGGTCTGCGCGATCGCCTCGCCGCGCAGATAGTCCATATCCATATCGAGCAGCGCCTGCTTCATGCGCTTTTTGCCGGTCGGGTTGATGCGCTCGCCGATGACGCGCGGCATATCGAGCAGCACGGTGCGCGTGCCCGAGCAGACCGCAGCCTTCGGGCGAATGACGCGGCGCCCGCGGTGATGCCCGTGCAGCGCCCTGACCATCTCCGCGATGAACTCCGGGGTGGTGCCGCAGCAGCCGCCGAAGAACTGCACGCCGCAGTCGGCGAAGGCGGGCATGTAAGAGGCATATTCCGCCGGTGTGATCGAATATGCGCCGGTGACGGGGTCGGGGAGCCCGGCATTTGCCTTGGCGATCAGCGGCAGACTCGTCCATGCGGCGAGCTCCTGCATCAGCGGCAAAATTTCGCGCGGACCGAGCGAGCAGTTGATGCCGATCGCCTCGGCGCCGAGTGCCTCGAGCGTCATTGCCATGGCGGAGATCGGGCAGCCCGTGAAGGTGCGCCCGGTCTCGGTGAAGGTCATCGTGACGATCACCGGCAGATCGCTGTGCTCCTTTGCGGCGAGGACTGCCGCCTTGGTCTCGAGCAGGTCGCTCATCGTCTCGATGACGACGAGGTCTGCGCCCGCCGCTGCCGCCGCCTCGACGACCTCTGCGTAGGCGTCATAGGCTGCATCGAAGGTCAGCGAGCCGACGGGCTGCAGAAGCTGACCGGTCGGACCGATATCAAGCGCGACACATGCCATGCCGCGGACGGCTTCCTTGGCGATCCGCACGGCAGCGCGCACGCTTTCGGCAGCATCGACGCCGGTGCCCGCGAGCTTGAGCGAATTGGCGCCGAAGGTGTTGGCGTAGACGATCTGTGAGCCCGCCTGCGCGTAGGCGCGGTGCACTGCCGCGACACGCTCGGGCTCGGTGAGATTGAGCCGCTCGGGCAGCTCGCCGGGGCTGAGCCGGAGCTCTGTGCCCATGCCGCCGTCGAGGAAGATGAAATCATTGAAAAGAAGTGCACGGAAGTCCATAACGCTCCTCCGATCTGGTCTGGGTTGATAGATACATTATAGCATAATTTGCCGGGTATTTCAATATGCATCGGCTGAAAATGCCCGCGGGTGCTGTCCGCGGGCATTGATGTCAGATCGAATCCATTTTGCCGGGGCGGAACGGCTTCCGGGCAGCGCTGCTGTCCTCCGGCTCGGGTGCGGGCAGCCTGCGTGCCGTGAGGTCTGCGGCGACCGGTTCGCCGGTGATCGCCGCGATCGCGCCTTGCTCGAGCACCTCGCGCTCCTGCTGCTCGATCATCGAATAGTTGAAATCGGGATAGCCCTCCGCCTGCGTGAGCACCTGCCACTGCTGATTCAGCATAAATATGCGTGCCGCTGCGCCGGAAAAGAGCAGGAAGTAAAAATTATGCTCCAGCAGACTGACCGCCGCAAAGCACAGGGCAGAAACGGCAGCCAAGACGTTGCTCCTTTTGATTACGCTGAGCACACCGCAGACTGTCCCCGCGAGCAGCAGCAGAAATTGGGGCATCAGGCTTGCATCGCCGCCGACCGTCCGGATAACGGCAAAGAATCCGATAATCAGACTCAACAGCACACCGCAGAAGACGATCAGCAGCAGGAATATCTGATACTGTTTCTCGAGCGAGCGCTTCTTTGTGCGGTTCCGGTCGTATGCGACCCGGCGCGGGTCGTCCGAGAATGTGTTTGCCATGATAAAGCCCTCCGCTGCAGCCGGTCACCGCTCCGCAATCGGCTTGTAGGTCTGCCACTCCTGCACGGCGCGGTAAGCCGGACGGATGATCTTGCTCGCGCCGAGGAGCTCCTCAAGCCGGTGTGCCGACCAGCCCGCGATGCGCGAGATCGCAAAGATCGGCGTGAAGAGCTCGTTCGGGAGATCGAGCATCCGGTAGACCAGCCCGGAGTAGAAGTCGACATTGGCGCAGACGCCCTTGTAGATGCGGCGCTCCTGTGCAATGACCTCGGGCGCGAGCCGCTCGACCGTTGCGTAGAGCGCATATTCCTCGTGACAGCGCTTCTCGTCGGCGAGCTGCTCGACAAAGCTGCGCAGGATCGTCGCTCTGGGGTCGCTGTGCGAATAGACCGCATGTCCCATGCCGTAGATCAGACCGGAGCGGTCGAACGCCTCCTTGTGCAGCAGTGCCCGCAGATATCCCGCGACCTCCTCCTCGTCCCGCCAGTCGTGCACATGGGTCTTGATGTCGTCGAACATCTGCACGACCTTGATGTTGGCGCCGCCGTGCTTGGGACCCTTCAGCGAGCCCAGCGCCGCCGCCATCGTCGAATAGGTGTCGGTGCCGGAGGACGACACGACATGCACCGTGAAGGTGGAATTGTTGCCGCCGCCGTGCTCGGCGTGGAGCACGAGCGCCAGATCGAGCAGCTTTGCCTCGAGCTGCGTGTATTTCTGATCGGCGCGCAGCAGGCTCAGAATGCTCTCGGCAGGGGAGAGCGTCGGGTCTGGCTGGTGCAGGAACAGGCTCTGGTCGTTCTTGTAATAGCGGAATGCCTGATAGCCGTAGACCGCGATCGACGGGAACTGCGCGATGAGCTGGATGCACTGGCGCAGCACATTCGGGATCGCAGTGTCGTTCGGGTTGTGGTCGTAGGAATAGAGCGCGAGCACGGATTTTGCGAGGGTGTTCATCATGTCGTCGCTCGGCGATTTCATGATGACATCGCGCGTGAACGAGGGCGGCAGCGTGCGGCACGAGCGCAGCAGCGTGCTGAATTCGTCGAGCTGTGTTTTGTTCGGGAGCTGTCCGAAGAGCAGCAGATAGACGGTCTCCTCATAGCCGAAGCGTTTCTCGGAGATGAAACCGTTCACGAGGTCCTCGATGTGATAGCCGCGGAAGAGCAGCTGTCCGTCGCCGAGCTGCGTCTCGCCGTTGATCTCGACGCCCGGGATGATCTGGCTGATGTTCGTCAGCCCCGCGACGACGCCCTTGCCGTTGATATCGCGCAGACCGCGCTTGACGTCGTATTTGGAATAGAGTTCCGGCGCGATGTGGTAATTCGTGCGGCAGATCTGTGCGAGTGTTTCGATTTTTGATTCGATTGCAAAGCGGTTCCATTCGCCCATGATGGTATGCTCCCTTCTTTTTCTGTGTTGTGATGATACAGCAACCGGCAGGCAAATCGGAGCGCCTGCCGGAACATGTGACGGATATGCAGCGGTGTTATATTCTCCGCATCTATTACATTCAGTATACCATATTTTCGCAGAAATGTCAAGCAGAATCACATATCATCCAGCGGGAAAATCAGTTCTCTGATCGACGCGAGCATGTCCCGCGAATACGCGGTGACCTCCTCGAAGCCGCCGTTTCCGTCGGTGCCGGTCGAGGTCCACGGATAGATGCCGTCCCATCCGTTTGCATAGACCGCCCTTGCGCCCGCGGTGAGATCAATGCCGTCCTGCTCGGAGCCCTTTGCGGAGACCTCGCCGAGCACATTGGGCTTGGAGGTGTCGAGCCCGTAGTCGGCAGGGGAGACCTTGAACGGGTCGCCGTGCCACTCGATCATCCAGTCGTAGAAGTGCACCGAGTAGAAGTCCATATAGGCGCCCTCGCCCGCGTAGAATTTCAGCAGCTCGTCGCTGATGACATTCGTGCCGCGCACGTCGGAGTTGTTCGGGATATAGCCCATGCCGGTCGTGACGAGGATATCGCTGTTCTCGTGGATGCCCTTGGCGCACTTGCCGAAGAACGTGACCAGCGGCTTCCAGTCAATTTTGCCCGATTCGGCATTCTCGTGGATCCAGTCGGGCTCGTTGCACAGGTCGATGCTGTAAAGGTAGTCGTTGCTGTCGTAGCGCCTGGCAAAGGGGATGATGTAGTTGTCGACATAGCTCTGCGCCAGATCGGCGTCCCCGATCATCGCGCGGAATTTCTTGTGATTGCGGTTGCCGGTCTTGCAGCAGTCAAAGCTCATCATGGTCGCCATGATGTAGATGCGGTGCTTTGCCGCGATCGCCATGAGCTGATCGCAGTGGTTCCAGAATTTTTCGGTCATGCCCTTGACCGCGCCGGTGTCGGCGTCGAACTTGATGCCGACGTCGCCCGAGCATAGGATCCAGACGCGGCTGGAATTGATGCCCGCCTCGTGGAGCTTGGCAAAGTGGTCGTCCCAGAAGGCAGCGTCGAAATCGCCGCCGAAATCGTTCCAGTTGTCCCAGGGGGTGTTCGTGCCGCACATCCAGATCGGTTTGCTTCCGACCGTGAAATGCCCGTCCGTGACGGTGATCTTCGCGCTGCCGTCCGACTGCACGAGCTCGACTGCGGGCAGCGATTCCTCCGTTTTCGCAGCGCTGCTCTCCGCGGTCTTCGGCGGTTCGGAGCTGCTCTGCGTATTTCCGCCCGCGCAGCCCGTGAGCAGCAAGGTCATGCCGGTCAGCAGCGCGGCGATTTTGCTTCTGATGTTCATATCGGTTCCTCTTTCCGGTGTGATTTCTGTTTTTATCGGTCACGCAGGTGCCGTGACGGTCGCCGCCTGCATCGGCGCGGTCACAGGGCACTCCCCGAAAGTCCGCGGGACCGGCGGCTTTCCGCGGTACGTCATTGGCAGAATACCGTGGGGTGGGGCGCCAACCCCGTTTTCAATCCATGCGCGAAGCGCATACCTGAACTCCTCACTCCTAACTCCTAACCCGCAAAAACGAATTTATCTTAGCAACAGGGGGGTTATGAATCGTACTTCCTGACGCGCAGCGGGATGCCGAGGGAATCGGCGACTGCCTGTGCCGCGTCGATCTCGCTCTGCGGAATGACGTCCACGACCGTGAACATCACGTTCAGCCCGAGCGCCCTGCAGTCTGCCGCAAATGCCTGCATCGCTTCAAAGGCGCTGTCCCACTTCGGGCGCGTCACGGCGAGATAGGCGTCCTTTGTGCCCGCGTTGAGACTGATCGACACGGTGTCGACCAGCCCCCTGAGCAGATGGGCGGTCTTTTTTCCGTGGATGAGGTCGGAGAGCCCGTTGGTGTTCAGCCGGATCGGCGGGCAGCCCGGCAGCGTTTTGGCGTATGCCGCCGCCGCACAGAGCATTTCGAGGGCTTCGGTCGGCTCGCCGTAGCCGCAGAAGACCAGTTCGGTGAAGTCCGCGAGATTCCAATTTGCAAACGCCGCTCTGATCTCGTCAAAACAGGGGTCGTGCTCGAGCCAAAGGCTGTCCGAGCCGTAGGCGCCGTCGCCGTTCTGCCGGATGCAGAAGGTGCAGGCGCAGGGACATTGGTTCGTCAGGTTCACATAGAGATGCTGCCCGACCGGATAGAGAATCGTCATTGCCATTTCAGTTGCTTCCTTTCGTCAGCTGACGAGCAGCCCGAGCAGATTGAAGCCCGCTGCGCTGCTGGAGTCAGCCATTTTGATCGCGACGGTGTGCGCCGTGCTGCTCTCGCCGGTAAAGACCTCGGCAGCCTCGGCATAATTGCCCCAGCCGTTCGGGAAATTGCCGTCGAGAGTCTTGACGACCTCGCCGTCCACATACACATCATATTTCCCGCTCTTGCCGTCGACCGTGCGCTGATAGAGAATGCCGATATTCTGTGCGGTGACCTCAAAGGAGATGAAGCCGGGCTTCTCCGCCGACCAGCCGTGCGGGAAGCTCTGGTTGACCTCGGATTCGGTGAAATTGTTGTTTGTGAGCGGTGTGAGATTGCTGCTGTTTTTGATGTCGGGATTCCTGTAGCGGTCTTTGCCGACGGGCTCCGCAGTGAAGGACAGGTCGGCGGTGTCGATGCTGCCGAGCCTTGCCAGCACAGAGTTATAGTAGCTCCAGAGCAGCTCTGCGGCGATGCCGTGCCCGTTGTTGTTCGGGTGGATGTTGTCCGGCGAGATATCCTTCCATGTGAAGGTGCCCGCATTGATCTCCGGAATGACCGCATTTTTGTAGCTGATCATCGGCAGATCGTATTTCTCGCCGATCTTCCTGTGCGTATCAAAGAGCGAGGTCCCGTTCTCCTGCGTCATGTGCAGCAGAATGACGGCGGGGTCATTGTCCTGCTCGAGAATGCGCCGCACAAGGCTGTCATAGCTCTCGAGATCGCGGCTCGGGTCGGTGTCGTTGACCGAGAATTCAACGATGACCACGTCGGGCTTCTGCGAGAGCAGATCGCGCTCGAGCCGGTGCACGCCGATATAGCTGCCGGTCGCGCCGATGCCCGCGTTGACGTAGCTGAGCTTCATCGCCGCCTCGGGGAACGCCTTGACCCACCAAGCCATGCTGCGGTAGGCGTAGCTCTCGCTGGAGCCGGAGGCGCCGGTGCCCTGCGTGATCGAGCCGCCGATGCACGCGACGGTGATCGCCTCCTTGTTCTGTGCGCGCTTCATGACATTGGCAAGGCGCGCGGTGTTCCCGACATTGAGCACGGCGCGGCGGCACATTTCCTCGGTCGTCATGCCGAGGCTGAGCGCCGGCAGCCCGAGCGATGTGTCTGCGGGCTCCCATGTGCTGTCAGGTGTATAGATCGCTGCCGCCTTCCCGGAGGGTGCGGCTGCGGTGGTTTCCGCGGTCGATGCCGCCGCAGATGCCGTGGTCTGTCCGGCGGCGGAGGATTCTGCTTGGCTTTCGGCACTGCTCTGTCCGCCGCAGCCCGAAAGCCCGAGCACAGCGGCGCAGAGAAGCGCCAGTGTTCTGTGTTTTTTCATTGAAATAACCTCTTTCCCGCAATATGGATTTTTTATATCTGGATACAGATGCAGCAGCGGGGAGCGGGGCGCTAAATTCCCCACTCCCCGTGCGCTCACTTTTTCAGCTTGCCGACCACAAAGATGACGAGGCACGCGCCGATGATCGAAAGGATCAGACCGGAGAGCCAGCCGCCGCCGAGCCCGAGAATATTGCCGATCAGACCGCCGACAAAGCCGCCGACGATGCCGTAGATCGCGTTGACGACAAAGCCCTTGTCGCCGGTGTCCATAATTTTGCCTGCGAGGAAGCCGACGATCGCTCCCACGATGATTTCCACAATCAGCTTGATAATCATGATTTATTTCCTCCATAATATAGTGTTGTTTGCATGTGCTTATTCTGCGGGGTCCTGCCGCTTCCCGGAGAGAATGGTCATCTTGTCAGCGTTGGGGTCGATCTCGCCCTGCTTGACCTCGCGTTCCCAGTCCTCGGGCGCAAATTCCTCGAAGCGGATGCTGATCGCCTCCTGCGCGCAGCCCCACTTCTCGAGGAAGATGCGGTTGATCTCCTCAGCGACCTCCCTGCGGATCTTCGGGTCCTTCGGGTATGCCTTGACGACGATATAGGGCATTGGGTTTCACCTCCCTTCGGTGTGCTCAAGCTCTGCCACGGTGATGCAGAGCCTTCCGTCCCAGATGCGGACGGGGATCGGCGTGCGGAAGTCATAGACCTCCGGCGCGCTGCTTTCCTCAAAATAATACTGGAATATGCGCTCTGTCTGCGGCTCGATGATCCAGTATTCGCGGACGCCGCTGCGGCGGTAGAGCCAGAGCTTGCGGTCGAAATCGTTGCTGCGGTTCGAGCTTGCGACCTCGCACACAAAATCGGGTGCGCCGTCGAGATACTGCCCGGTGAGCAGCTCCGGGCTGCAGGTGACAAACACATCCGGCTGCACGACATTGAAATCGTCGAGCTTCACATCGGTCGGCGCCGCAAAGGGCTCGCATGATCCGCCGTTCTGTCTGATATGCTCCTTCAGACGCGTCAGCAGATTCAGTGTGATGCGCTGATGCCGGATACCCGGCGCCGCCTGACCGACGACGATTCCGTCCAGCAGCTCCTGCGGCTGCACGGTCTCATCGGTGCAGCGGAAATAGTCATCCGCGGAGATCATTGCGCCGATCATCGGAATGCCTCGACACATTCCTGCCTGACAAGCGCTGCCAGCTCAGGCGGCAGATTGTTGCTGTCGTCCCACTCCTGCCCGAATGCCGCCGCAGACGGCGCATATTCGGCATAGAGCGGGGTTTCCCGGTACTGCGACAGCAGCAGCGGGAGCGGCTCGCCGTTCTGCTCCGTGCGCCTGACCGCAAGGCAGAGCGCATAGTTGACCTCGCGGCGCGAGCCGACGCATTCAAAGGGCTTATTCGGCAGCGCACCGCAGAGCTCCTGCAGCACCGGCGCCATCTCCGGCAGATTCAGAATATCGGAGCCGAGCAGCTCAGCGATCTTCGCATAGGGCAGAAACGGCGCCAAAATCACCGCGACGAACAGGCATTTGGCACAGTGCCCGCACCATTCGTCCTTGCGCCCGCGTGCGTTGCCGGCATTGCAGCTGCGGAAAATCTCATGGAATTCCGCCGGAAGCTGCGCGAAATATCTTGCGATCTGAAATTCCGTCAGCGGTCTGAGCAGGCTGAAATACTCCACGCCCGAGCGGAGATATTTCTTCTCATATTCCGCAAAATCGCATTCAAACTGATAGCTCTTGGAATACTGGTGGTTGACCTCCTGCTCGGAGACGGTCGATTCGCTCGCGGAGGATTCATTCGAGAGCACGACCGTTTTCAGCCCGTTGATATAGGCGGTCAGTGCGGCGGAGAACGCCACGATCGCCGAAAACGGCGTATGTCCGTTCAGAAAGCCCTCCTTGTTCAGGCGCAGGAGATTGGGGTCGAGCGTGCGTTTGCATTCAATGATGCGCGCCCTCGGGATGCCCGCCAGCAGCGCGCTCTGCTCCGCGGAATCGCGGTGGTTGATCATGAAGGCATAGGCGTTTTCGAGCTGCCCTTTCAGCAGATTCAGCGTGACGATCGAATCCTTGCCGCCGCCGACCGGGATCAGCATTCCCGAGAGGTCTGTACGCCGTGCGGGCTTTTCCGGGTGATTCCAGTACGGCGGATCGGGGCTGTAGGAAAACCGCATGAAGCTGTCAAAATCGGCTTTGATGCCGTTGCGGTAGAAAAATTCGCCGAGTCCCCCGAAATAGAGCCGCTTCCACCAGTCCTCCTGCTCCCTGCCATAGAAAGCATCCCAGAGCCGGACGTCCGGCGGGCAGGCGAGCTTCCAGTAGGAGATCAGCTCCGCCATGCCGAGCGAAAAGACCAGCCGCCAGAATCCGGGGTCACAGTGTATCCCGTCCGGGTATTTCAGGCTTATGCCCTTCTGCATCGCATACGGCGTTTTGCAGGGAATCTCCCAGTGCGGGCGGAATTCCTCCTCGCCGAGCCGGAAGAAATAGTCGATGACCAGCACCGAACCGGCTTCGGTCTCAAAGGTGTCCAGGTCGATATCCCGGAAGTCGAACAGCGGATATTTCTGACGCAGTTCGTCAAATGTCATAAAGCAAAGCTCCTTTTATCGGATTGCAACGCGCTCTAAAATGATCTGAAAGAGCGCCTGTGTCAGCGCCGCATCCGCAATGAGAATCAGTGCGCGCTGCCACAGTTTGAGCTCCTTGCGGAACAGCGCTGCCCAGATGAGAAATCCCGCCGCCGTGCCCGCGGTGTTCATCAGCAGGTCGTCGACCTCCTGCAGGCGTCCGATGAAGCCCTGCAGCAGCTCGATGCACAGTGAGACGCCGAATCCGAGCAGCGTGATTTTCAAAAGATTCCAGCGTGTGTTCGGCGTGACCGAGGGCACCAGAAATCCCAGCGGCAGAAAGAGCAGGAAATTCTGCACGATCGGCTTGAACACATGCCCCCGGAAGGGCGTCAGGTCAAAGCCGGTGAAGATATTCGCCGTGTGCACCGCCGCCGGATTGCGGACAAAATCGAGCATGCCGGTCAGATAGCAGAGCGCCGCCAGATAGATGCTGAACATCAGCCACGCGGCACTGCGCAGGGACAGCGGCAGCCACTTTTTCCGGCAGGTACAGCAGATCAGCCAGCCGAGGCAGAAGCCGCCGCAGCCCCAGAGCAGAATCAGAATCAGGTCTCCACGGTCAATTCTCACAGTGCGCAGTCCTTTCGGGGGTTCTCACTTGCCGAGCTCCTCGCGCACGACCTCTGCGATGTGTTCCGCGGAGAGCCCGAACTGCTTGAGCAGCTCAACCGCCGGACCGGAGTGCCCGAAGGTGTCGTTGACGCCGATCCTGCGCACCGGCACCGGGCAGCTTTCGCAGACTGCCTCCGCGACGGCGCTGCCGAGCCCGCCGATGATGCTGTGCTCCTCGGCAGTGACGATCCTGCCGCACTCTGCCGCTGCCTTGGCGACGATCTCAGTGTCGAGCGGCTTGATCGTGTGGATGTTGATGACGCGCGCGGAGATGCCCTCCTGTGCGAGCGCGTCCGCGGCGGTCAGCGCCTCGTTGACGAGCAGACCGGTCGCGATGATTGCGATGTCCTTGCCCTCGCGGAGCGTGACGCCCTTGCCCAGCTCGAATTTGTAGGTCGCAGGGTCGTTGATGACCGGCACTGCCAGACGTCCGAAGCGGCAGTAGACCGGACCGTCGTGCAGGATCGCAGCCTCGACGGCAGCCTTTGCCTCGGTGTCGTCAGCGGGGTTGATGACGGTCATGCCCGGAATGGTGCGCATCAGCGCGAGGTCCTCGCAGCACTGGTGGGTCGCGCCGTCCTCGCCGACGGAAATGCCTGCGTGGGTCGCGCCGATCTTGACATTGAGGTGCGGATAGCCGATCGAATTGCGGACGATCTCAAACGCTCTGCCCGCCGCGAACATCGCGAACGACGATGCGAACGGAATCATGCCCGCCGCGGCAAGACCTGCCGCCACGCCCATCATGTTTGCCTCTGCGATGCCGCAGTCATAGAAGCGGTCCGCATAAGCCTTCTTGAACATGCCGGTCTTGGTCGCAGCCGCGAGGTCTGCGTCCAGCACGATCAGATTCGGATATTTCTCAGCCAGTGCGACCAGCGCCTCGCCGTAGCTTTCGCGCGTCGCCTTCTTGATCACATCGCTCATGCCTGCTCCTCCAATCTGCGCAGCTGCTCGGTCAGCTCCGCCATTGCCTTTTCATACTGCTCCTGATTCGGCGCGGTGCCGTGCCAGCCGACCTGATTCTCCATGAAGGAGACACCCTTGCCCTTTGTCGAGTGCTGAATGATCGCGACGGGCTGCATCGTGACGCGCTCTGCCTCGCGGAAGGCGCGGTCGAGATCGTCGAAATCGTGTGCGTCGCACTCGATCACATGCCAGCCGAATGCCGCGAACTTATCGGGAATCGGCTCGGGCGAGCAGACGTCGGTGATCTTGCCGTCGATCTGGAGCCCGTTGTTGTCGACGATCGCGGTGAGGTTGTCGAGCCCGTAGTGCGCGGCGAACATTGCCGCCTCCCAGACCTGCCCCTCCTCGATCTCGCCGTCGCCGAGCACGGTGTAGACGCGGTAGTTATCGGCTCTGTGCTTGCCCGCGAGCGCCATGCCGCAGGCGGCAGAGATGCCCTGTCCGAGCGAGCCGGAGCTCATGTCGACGCCGGGGATCGTGATGCAGGGATGCCCCTGCAGCCGCGCGCCGATGTGGCGCAGGGTCTTCATCTCCTCCATCGGGAAGAAGCCTTTTTCGGCGAGGGTGGCGTAGAGTGCGGGTGCGGTGTGCCCTTTGGAGAGCACGAAACGGTCACGCTCGGCGAAATCGGGGTTATCGGGGTAGACGTGCATTCTGGTGAAATAGAGGTAGGTCAGCAGATCAGCGATGGAGAGCGACCCGCCCGGATGCCCGGATTTTGCGTGATAAACGCCCTCGATGATGCCCATGCGGACATGGCATGCGTGGATCTGAAGCTGCCTGACAAGCATTTCGTCCATATTCATTCTTCCTTTCTGCTGTGCATTGTGCGCACATTGCTGTATCTATTATACTATATTATTTTCAAAAATGCAAGCCCGGAGCCCGGGCTGGCGAATTGGCTCCGCGCGCCTTTTTGCATCCTCACCCAACGGGCGCAACTGCACGGCGCCGGCGCGCCTTCTTGGGGGTCGATGCTCCCGGAATCACGGGTTCGCAGGGAGGAGGGAGCAGGTAGGAGGTGAATGCGGAATGATTGCGGAGATTCTCGTTCACTGTTCTTTCTCGTTGTTTCTCCCTGCTCACTCCGAACTATCCCCCAGCAACCGAAGTGACGGAACCGTTTCTCACTTCTGACCTCTGACCTCTCATCTCTGATTTCTAACCAAAACAGAAAGCCGCCCCCCGCACTGTGTGCGGAAGCCGGCTTCCTTCGGATGCTTGCGGGATCAGTCGATCTCCACGGCGACCTTCCGGTCCTCACGGGCTGCAGCAGCACGCATGAGCGTCCGGATCGCTTTCGCAATCCTGCCCTGCTTGCCGATCACTCTGCCCATGTCATCAGCCGCAACATTCAGATGCAGCACAATGACACCCTCCTCATTGACCGCATCCTCCGTGATGTTGATGGATGCGGGATCGGAGACAAGACCCTCCACGATCGCAAATAACAGTTCCTTCATGATGTTCTCCCAGACTTCAGTGGTTTGCGCCGATTACAGCACGCCTTCCTTTTTCAGGATCACGCGGACGGTATCGGTCGGCTGTGCGCCGTTTGCGAGCCATGCCTTTGCCTTCTCGGTATCCAGCTTGACAAGGTTCGGCTCCTTCGTGGGATCATAGAAGCCGATCTCCTCGATGAAGCGTCCGTCTCTCGGATATCTGCCGTCAGCAACGACAATGCGGTAGAACGGAGCCTTCTTTGCACCCATTCTTCTCAGACGAATCTTAACTGCCATTTTTATTCACCTCCAGAATTCTTGTTGTGTATTCCACGCGGTCACCCGCGGTGAAAGCTATTTCTTCGGGAAGCCCTTGCCGCCTCCCATGCCGCCCATCGCGTCGAGCATCGAGGGGTCGAGCCGCGGCATTCTGCGCCTGCCGAAGAGCCCCTTTCCGCCGCCCTTCCCGAGCTTCTTCATCATCTGCTGCATCTGCTCGAACTGCTTGAGCAGACGGTTGACGTCCTGCACCTGCGTGCCCGAGCCCTTTGCAATGCGCTTCTTGCGCGAGGGGTTGATGATCGAGGGCTTTGCGCGCTCTGCGGGGGTCATCGAGGTGATCATCGCCTCGACCCGCCCGAACGCCTTATCGTCGATCTCGAGGTCGTCGAGCTTGCTGCCGACGCCCGGGAGCATTCCGACGATCTTTTTCAGGTCGCCCATCTTCTGGATCTGCCGCAGCTGTGCGAGCAGATCGTCCATGTCAAATTTGCTCTGCTGGAGCTTCTGTGCGAGCCGCTCCGCCTCCTGCTTGGAGTAGACATCCTCCGCCTTTTCGATCAGCGAGAGCACATCGCCCATGCCGAGGATGCGCGACGCCATGCGGTCGGGGTGGAACTGCTCGAAATCATCGAGCTTTTCGCCCATGCCGACATATTTGATCGGCTTGCCGGTGACGGAGAGCACGGAGAGCGCCGCACCGCCTCTGGTATCCGAATCGAGCTTGGACATGAGCACGCTCGTGATGCCGAGTGCCTCGTCAAACGCCTTTGCGACGTTGACCGCGTCCTGACCGGTCATCGCGTCGACGACGAGCATGATCTCGTCGGGGTTTGTCTCCGCCTTGATGTTTTTCAGCTCGTCCATGAGCTTTTCGTCGATGTGCAGACGACCCGCCGTATCGAGAATGACGACGTCGTGGTTGTTGTCCTTTGCAAAGCGCACAGCCTTTGCGGCGATCTCGACCGGGTCAGTCTGACCGAGCTCAAAGACCCTGACGCCTGCGCGCTCGCCGACGACCTTTAACTGGTCGATCGCGGCAGGGCGGTAGATATCGCAGGCTGCGAGCAGGGGGTGATGCCCCTCCTTCTTCAGCAGCTTTGCGAGCTTTGCGGAATGGGTCGTCTTACCGGAGCCCTGCAGACCGCACATCATAATGACCGTCGGGGGCTTTGCGGCGAAATTGAGCCTTGCATCGCCGTCGCCCATCAGCGCGATCAGTTCCTCATTGACGATCTTGACGACCTGCTGCGCGGGAGTCAGGCTTGCGAGCACGTCTGCACCGACGGCACGCTCCGTCACGCGGCTGACAAACTCCTTGACGACCTTATAGCTGACGTCCGCCTCGAGCAGTGCGAGCCGCACCTCCCGCATGGCTTCCCTGACATCCGCCTCGGTGAGCTTGCCGCGGGCACGCAGCTTTTTGAATACTGCGCCGAGCTTATCCTGCAATCCTTCAAATGCCACAGCCGTGACTCCTTTCGTTCGTGATCATGTACTGAGCAGCCCCATGCCGCGCTCGACCGCCTCCGCGATGCGCTGCGACTGGGGTCCGGGGAGCTCCGCGCCGATCTGTCCGATCTCCGCGAGCAGTGCGCGGACGGCGTTCAGACGGGCAGCGATCCCCATTTGCTGTTCAAATTCCTCAAGCTTTTTCTCGCCCCGCCGGATGCTGTCATAGACAGCCGCTCTGGAAATGCCGATCGGCTCTGCGAGCTCGGCGAGGGAGAGGTCTTCGCAATAGTAGCCCTCCAGCAGCGCGCGCTGGCGCTCTGTGAGCAGACTGCCGTAGCAGTCGAGCAGGAGCACATAGTCGAGATTTTTCAAGCGTTTCCGGCGCTCCCTTCCGCTGTCAAGGTTCAGACCTAAACACCAGCCTGCTTATTATAGCAGATTTTTCTCCGTTTGTCAAGAGCTAAACGAAAAGAAAATGAGAAGCCCGGAGCCCGGGCGGGCGAGTTGGCTCCGCGAGCCGTTTTGCACCTTCTCCCAGTTTCGCTTGACACACGGCGCGAAAGCGCCTTCTTGCGGCGCGACACTCCCAGTGCTTCTCTCAATCAGCGTTTCTCCGCTGAATGGAAAGGCAGGAGGGAGGAGGTCGGGGGTGAGAGTGGGGGATCCGTCGAGATGAAAATCCCCCGAGCATGTTGCTCGGGGGAAATGATAGGATCCGTCGGTCGGCACGGAATGGGATATGCCGTGCTTATTCTGCAGAGCTCTGCCCGGAGCCCGTGCCGCCGGGATGTTCGGCAGGCTTATTCTGTGCGTGATTGGGTCTGCGGCGCTGACGGTCGACAAATCTGCGGCGGCGCTCCGAACCCTGTCCCGGCTGTGCGGCACCGGTCCGCTCCGCGCCCTGCTCGGTGATCGCTCTGTGCTCGACCAGATCGTCCGGAAGCGCTGCTGCTGCGGGCACACGCCGGACCGGCGCAGGCGCGGGTGCTGCATGCTGCTGCTTCTCGCCGAATTCGGGATGGAGCGCGGGCTGATGGGCTTTCTGTGCGGATGCCGGCTGCTCCGGCACTGTGTGCGGCTGCTTCTCCGGCGCTGTCCGCGGCTGCTTTTCCTGCTTCTGCGGATGCTGCTTTGCCGGCTTCTGTCTGGCGGGTGCGTTTTCCTGCGCGGGACGCTGCTCCTTTGCCTTCTCCGGACGCTTTTTCTCCGGCTTTTCGGGCTTTTCCGCCCTTTCCTTCTCGGGCTTTGCCGGCTTTGCGCTCTGCGATTTCTCCGGGCTGCGCAGATCATCGCGGGTCATGCGGCGGCTCGTGTCGGTCAGGCGCTCGACCTCATCGCGCGAGACCGTCACCGGCGTGTCGGAATTCTCCGGCTTGACGCGCAGCTTCCCGGTGATGAGATTGACCTCGAGCACATACGCGCGCACGGGCGGATCGCCGGGCAGCAGGACGGTCGAGCCTGCCTTCGGGGTCAGCTTGATCAGCTCCTCGTAGACCGGGCTCTCGTAGCGCAGACAGCACATCAGTCTGCCGCAGGCGCCGGAGATCTTCGTCGGATTGAGCGCGAGCCCCTGCTCCTTTGCCATTTTGATGGAGATGGGCTGGAAATTGTTGAGATAGCCCTTGCAGCAGTATTCTCTGCCGCAGATGCCGATGCCGCCGAGCAGCTTGGTCTCGTCGCGGTCGCCGATCTGGCGCAGCTCGATGCGGCTGTGGAACTGCTGCGCGAGGTCCTTGACCAGCTCACGGAAATCGACGCGCGATTCCGCAGTGAAATAGAAGATCAGGCGGTTGCTGTCAAAGCCGCACTCGACATCGACCATGCGCATGTCGAGCCCGCGCTCGGCGACACGCTGCTCGCAGAAGCGCATAGCCTCGCGCATGAAGGCACGGCTGCGCTCCAGTGCTGCGAGGTCCTCGTCGTTGGCGAGGCGCAGAATGGGCTTGAGCGGTGCGGTGATGCTCGATTCGGGCACGGCGTGGCGTCTTGCCGCGACCTCGCCGCACTCGGGACCTCTTGCGGTCTCCACGACGACATAGCTGCCCTCTGCCGGGTTGAACGGACCCGGGTCGAAGGAATAGACCTTGCCGCCGCTTCTGAATTTGACTCCGATTATTTCGATCATGATTCATCCATCCAAATTCTGTATGATCTCGGGATTATCCCCGGAATATGCGTATTTACAGGCTTTTCATCGCCCGGATAAACTGCGGATACACGGTCTGATCCGTCAGGAACCGGAATTTCAGGCTGTGCGCGCTGTCCGTTCTGTCCTCCGCGAGCACGCCGGATACCGTGATATGCCCGCAGCCGTCGCCGGAAAACGTGACCGTGCTGCCGTTCCAGACCTCCTGCCATGTGACCTCGCTGCGCCGGAAATCGGTCAGCGCCTCGAGCTCCGCGATGAATGCCTGAACAGCCCGGAGGCTGCCCGAGCAGTTCACAGATCCGGAAAAGCGCCCCGACTGCACAGTGATGCCGAAGGAGCAGTCGTCCTCCCAGCCGGCTTCTGCCGCTCTTTTGTCGTACACAAAATCTGTGATCTCAAGGAAGCTGCCGCAGAATTCCAGTTTCGGATTCACGGGCGTACCCCGATCTGCTGTCCCGCCCAGCCGACATTGCAGACGCGCCCGACAGAGACATATTTGTCAAACAGGGCGCGCAGATCGGTGCCGGGCTCCGCCTCCTCGTGATATTCACCGACGACCTCGTATCGCGTGCCGCCGCCGGGAAGCTGCTCCGCGGCGCGGTATGTATCGCGGAAGATCATGCTGTGCGAGACCGTTCTGTCCCGGAGGATGCCGCGGCATTCCGCAAGCGGGCAGCCGGGAAAATTGACATTGATGATTTCCGAATCGCTTGCCGGGAGCTCGAGCAGCTCCGCGAGAAGCTCCGGCAGAAAGCGGTCCGCGACCTCGGGGTGATTGTTCGTCCCCTCGGAGAAGGCGATCGAAAGGCAGCCCTGAAAGGCGCCTTCGAATGCCGCGCCCGCCGTCGCCGAATACTGGATATCCGAGGCGGCGTTATAGCCGAAATTGATGCCCGAGAGCACCGCGTCGGGCTTGGCAGGGAGCAAAGTCGTGCAGCCGAGGCGCACGCAGTCGCCCGGGGTCCCGCTGCATGCAAACGCCGTTACGCCGGGCACGGGAAATTCCGCCGGGAAAATGTCGATCGGGCTGTGCAGCGAGATGCTGTGCGATGCCGCACTCCGCTGGGTCTCCGGCGCGATGACAAAGACCCTGCCGAATGCCTGTGCTGTCTTTGCGAGCCGGACGATGCCGCCCGCGAAAATGCCGTCGTCGTTGGTGATGAGGATATTGCGCATAGATGCTCCTTTGTTGTAGCAAAAAACAGTTGTGTGCGCTCAGCACTCGACCATTGCGGCGCAGAGTGCGGTCACGGTGAGCACCGCGCCGACATTGCCGTCGAGGTCGCCGAGTGCTTCGTTGATCGCGCCGTGCATCCGCAGCAGCCGCCGCGGAGAGAGACGCTCCGAGAGCGCCTTTGCCGCGCGCGCATCGCAGCCGAGCCGCGTGAATTCGCCGTCCATCGTGAAGACAGCGGCGTCGCGCAGCTGGATATCCAGCAGCCCGAGGGTCTGCCGCAGCCCGTCCTTATCGGCAGCGGCGGCGGTCAGCAGGCGCAGGAGCTCATATTCATTCTGTGCGGCGATCGCGGCGGTCATCTGCGCGGCGAGCTCTGCGGACTGCCGCAGCCCCGCGTCGGAGAGATACGCGATGCAGCGCCCGATATTGCCGCCGAAGCGCTGATATGCCGCCGAAGCGTCCTCCGGCGAAAAGCCGAGCCGGTTGAGCGCGCCCTCGCATTCCTCCTGCGAGACCGGGAACACCGCCTTGGTCGTCATGCGCGAGAGCAGGGTCGGCAGCAGCGCCCCGACCGTCTCCGCCGTGAACACGAAGCAGGCGTGGGGCGGCGGCTCCTCGACGGATTTGAGCAGGGCATTCTGTGCCTGCACGCTCATGCCGTCGGCATCGGGAAAGAGGAAGATGCGCGTGTCGCCGTTGTTCGGCAGGACCGCAGCCTCCCGGCGCACCTCGCGCACGGTCTCGACGGAGAAGCCCATGCGCTTGCCCGAGTGCTCCGCCGTGTAGACGTCCGGGTGGGCGTTCTCGAGGATCAGCCGGCAGCTCCGGCAGCGCCCGCAGGGAACATGCGCGCCGCCTGTCTCCTCACAGAGCACGAGCATGGTGAACCACTGCGCGAGTGTTTTCTTGCCGCAGCCCTGCTCCCCGTGGAGCAGCAGTGCATGGGGCAGGCGCTTGGACTGCTTCATCTGCCGCAGCTCGTCCAGAAGCTGACTGTTCCCGGCGATCTGCGGGAAGGGTGCAGTGCTCACAGCTTCTCGAACCGCTCAATATTGGTGACGAACACCGTGGCGCCGCCGACGGGAACCTCCAGCGGCATCGAGGGCACGGTGCCGGAGACCGGCGAGCCGTAGGTCGGAGTGGAGGGCACAAACTGCTTTCGGTGGTGGCACTTCTGCTGCACGACCTCGATCACGGCGTCGACCTGATCCTCCTCGACACAGATGAGGAAGGTAGTGTTGCCCGAGCTGAGAAAGCTGCCCGAGGATGCGAGCTTGGTGGCACGGAAGCCGTGCTTGGAGAGCGCCTTTGAGACAGCCGCGCTGTCATCGCCGTTGACGACTGCAAAGATCAGTTTCATAGTGCAGGATCGACCTCATTTCCTCTGTTGTGATCGCATGGGATGCCTGTGCATGTCCTCCCGGACGGGCTCACATGCTTATCCGAATATAATTATACCACAAAAATCCGGATTGCGCAAGAGGGAGAAGCGCGGAATGCGGCATCGGCAAAAAATTCCCCCGGCACAGCAGTCCGGGGGAATTCGGTTCGTATGGACAGGATCACATGCCGCTGAGGGTCGGGGTGCCGTCTGCGGGTGTGTCGGAGGATTCTGCATCGCTCTCCGGTGCGTAGGCGCCGGCTGCATCTGCCATCGCAGCGAGTGCAGCGAGGTCGCCGCCGATCGCGGGCTTCGGTGCAGAAGGAGCCGCGGTCGTCGGAGCAGCAACAGGCGTCGGCGCTGCAGCAGGCGTCGGCGCTGCAGCAGGCGTCGGAGCCGGAGCAGGCGTCGGAGCCGGAGCAGGAGCCGGAGCAGGAGCGGGAGCCGGAGCCGGAGCAGCAGGCTTTGCGGGAGCTGCAGACTTCGCATGTGCAGACTTTTCCTCGGTCTCCTTGTCCTCCTTCTCGTCGTAATCACCCTCGAGCCAGCCGACGCGGCTCATCTGCTTCTCCGGAATACGCTTCAGCGGAGAATAGACAAATTTCGGACAGTGGAAGCCGGCATCGACCAGACCCTTCTTGGCGCAGAGCACCTTGTCGCCGTCCTTCGCGCGCTTGCCGGATTCGCAGTATTCGCACTTGGGCTCGATCGCCTTGCCGAAATACTTGCCGCCTTTGGAGAAAACATCAAACAGTCCCATATTGGTCACCTCTTATTGATTCGTGGCGTCGGAAAAACGGCTTCTGAGCTCGTTTTCCGGCGCAATGCCCGTGTATTTCCTACATTATAGCACATTTTTGCGAATTTGTCCAGTCCTTTTCGATATTTTTATGCGGATTGCAAGAAATTCACATTTGACCTCTGTGCAAAGAAACGAATTACCGCAAAAAAGTGCCCCCGCGCACCGCAGCAGGCACGCGGGGGACACCGGTTTGCAGGGGCTCAGCAGCCGCAGCCGCAGTTGTTGTTGTTGCCGCAGCTGTTGTTGCCGCAGCCGCAGCCGCAGAACATGAAGAAGATGAGCAGAAGGATAATGATCCACCAGAAGCTGTTGCAGTCGTTGCCGCACATAATCAAGCACTCCTTATCAATGGTCGCAGATGATCGGGCGGCGCGGTGTCCGGAGCACCGGGCCTTTCTCAGAGGCGGCTTGCCGCTCTCTGGTCTTATCATATGCGGACGCCGGGAATGTGTGCATGCGGTTTCCGATGCTGTTCAGAGCGGGCGGAAGGGGATGCCCTCCTCCTGCGCATACTGCGCGGCTGGGGAGCCGGTCGGGGCGCAGATCGTCAGCTGATCGCAGCAGTCGGCGGCAAGCGGCGCGATCGCCGTCTCCCTGCCGGTGACCGTCAGGGTCTTCAGGCTGACGCAGCCGACCAGCGCGTCCTGCCCGATCGCCCCGACCAGCGGCGGCACCGTCAGCGCCTCGAGCCGGAAGCAGCCCTCCAGCGCGGCATAGCCGATCTCCCGGAGACTTTCCGGGAGCGTCAGCTCGGTCAGGGCACTGCACCCGCGCAGCGAAGCCTCCGCAAGCGCCGTGACGCCCTCGGGCACATGCAGCGCGCCCTCATAGCCGCCCGGGCAGCGCAGCAGCGTGGTGCGGTCCTTGTTGTAGAGCACGCCGTTTTCCGACGCAAATACGGGGTTTTCGGGCGATACCTCGATCGCGTTGAGCGCGGATTCCTCGATCCAGAAGCTCTGCGAACGGTTGCCGTCCGCGAGCACGATCGGCAGGATCTGCGTCGGAAAAGCGTCGGGCGCGAGCGTGACGGTCTCTGCAGGGAGCGTCAGCGTGCCGCCGTGACCCGCAGGGCAGCAGATCAGCTCGGTGCGGTCGGCGGACATCAGCACGCCGTCGAGGTCGCAGAATGCCGGATTGCCCGGCAGCACGCGAATCTCGGTCAGTCCGCCGCAGCCCGCGAGCGCCGCGCCGTCCTCGCCGACCGAAACGGTCTCTGCCGGAAGGGTCAGCCTGCCGGTCTTCCCCTGCGGGCAGCGCAGCAGCTCGGTCGCATCGGCATTATAGAGCACGCCGCTGCGGCTCGAGAGTGCCGGATTGCCCGGCGTGACCGTGATGGCACGGAGCGCGCGGCAGCCGTGCAGCAGCGGCGCCGCGGTGACAGATGCGGAAAAATGGATTTCGCGGAGCTGACGGCAGGCAGAGACCGCATGCCGCCCGATATGGCGCAGGCTTTCCGGCAGCGAGAGCGTCCGCAGCCTGCGGCAGCCGTGGAAGGCGAGCTCCTCGATGACCTCGACCGATTCGGGCAGGGTCACCGCGGGAATCTGATCGCAGCCGCGCAGTGCCGAGCGTCCGATCTTCCGGACGGTATCGGGCACGGTCAGGGACTTTTTGCGCCCGACGGGGCAGTCGATCAGCACGGTCTGTTCTTTATTGTAGAGGACGCCGTCGCGGGAGCTGAAATCGTCGTGGAGCGGCGAGACGCGGATGGACTCGAGCGATTTGAGCTCCTTGAGCTCGGGGAGCGGCAGATGCTCCATGCGGAAGGGGAGTGAGAGGTCGCGCAGCTCGCTGCAGCCCTCGAAGGCTTTGGGTGCGATATCGCAGACGGGCAGATTCTCGACGACATTGGGCAGCTCGACCGATTTGCGCGCCTTGTTCCAGCCGGTGACTGTTGCGCTGTCGTGGTGCAGCACGAACACATAGTCCTTGATCTGTACGGTTTTTTCCTTCATGGCGTAGTGCTCCTTTCTCTCTTGATCGCATTCATTATACCACATTTGTCCGCAAAATGCAATTCAAGTGAGAAATGAGGAGTGAGAAATGAGAAGTGAGGAATGAGGAGTGAGAAGTGATTGCGCGGGGCGCAAATGTGAGGAAAAAACAAAAAGAGAGGGGAGTACGTCCGCAATCCCCTCCCTCTTGTGGTTTCCCCTCAGAACCGCGCTCCGCGCTTATTGCAGCAATGCACCCTCCTCCATGCGCTTGTTCAGGGCGTGCAGTCCCGGTCTTGCAGCCACCGCCGCGATCAGCAGATTGACCGCCAGTGTCAGCCCCAGCATCCCGATCATCACTGCCAGCGCAAGCATCATGCTTTCGTTCTCCATTTGCAGGAGCAGCACGATCCAGAGCGTGCCAGCCAGTCCGATCACACAGCCGATCAGCGTCGCTGTCGCTACAAACATCAGGCTCTCGAGCAGCACCGTCCGGCGCACCGATTGCTTTGTCATGCCGACTGTGCGGAGCATCATCAGCTCGTCGGAACGGTTGAGCACGCTGGTGTTGACCGTGTTGATCATCGTGAAGATGCCGGTCAGCCAGACCGCCAGCAGCGCGACAATGCAGATCGTAACAATGGCGCGGATCAGCACGGAAAGCCCCGTGCCCGTCGCAAAATTGTCGTAGATATTGATCGTCGTATGCGCGTTCCGCACATATTCATCGACCGTGCCGCGCACCGCTTCGTAGTCGGAAATGCTCCTGACCGAGAACTGCACGCTCATGTGCCGCCCGACGTTGTTGCTCTGCAGCACGCCGACAAGTGCGGCGTTGTCGAGCGGTACGAGCAGATTGCAGTCGCCGTAGCGGTCGTAGCCCGTCGTTGTGTCGCCGAACAGCACGATGCGCTGCTCCGCCGTCAGCGTGAGCGCGCCCGCAAGCTGCAGAGGCGCAAAGTTTTCGAGACCGTCGAGCTTGATGACCGCGGGAAACCAGACTGCCTTTGCCTGCTCCGCGCCCTCTTTGCCCGAGAGGAAAACCGCGCCCTTTTTCTGCACCCATTCGTCATAGCTGATGCCGAAAATGTCCCTGAGAATATTGTCATATTCCGAGCGGAGCACGAGCTTTGCGGTAAAACCGGTCTGCGTGCCCTCTGCTGCCGGCTTGAGGGAGTAGCCCGGGAACATTTCCTGATTTTCGTGACGGCTTTCGATCTCCGCTGCGATGCTGCTGTCACAGCTCCGGATTGCTTCGATCTGATCCGGCTCCCACGCGCAGAGCGTTTCAATATAATTGTAGAAGTTCAGCGACCGGATCTGCGGATTGCCCGAGAAGGTCTTGTCGGCGAACGAGATCGCATCGACGTCCGGCTCGTGGAAGTAGATCGAAAAATCCTCGGTCTGGATCTCGCTGCGGTGTTTGACAAGCTCGACCCCGAAGAACGTGCCGAACGAGCCGCCGAAGAAGAACAGCGCCGTGCCGATCGTCATGGTGACGACCGCGAGCACGAAGCGGCGGCGGGTGCGGCGGATATTCCGCACGGTGTAGTGCCGCAGAAAGCTGAACGGCGTGCGGTTGAGCTTGGATTTTTTCGGTGCCTTCAGGTGTCCCTCAAAGCGCGCCTGCTGCTTTGCGAGCTTTTTCTGCATTTTCTTTTCCGGGTCGGAGCCGAAGAGGTCGCGTGTGAAGATATTCTGCTTCTTGGTGCTTTTGAGCTCCGCCTTTTTGGTCGCCTCGAGGGGTGCGTATGCCCTTGACGCCCACATCGAGGAGGAATACGCCGAGAAGAAGATCGCGGTGACGGCGAGCAGCGTGAAGACCAGCAAAAGCAGCGGCATCGGCTGATATTCCGTGCCGATGTTGAGGCTGTGCAGTGCGTGCGCGGTCAGACTGCCGCAGAGATGCGCCGCCAGCATGCCGACCGGAACCGCCGCGAGGACATAGAACATCGCCTCGAAGCAGACCAGCGCGGCGATCTGCCGCCTTGACGCGCCCATGATGCGCAGCGTCGCAAACTGTGCCCGGCGCTCCTGCACCGAGATCTCGAATGCATTGTCGATGACCGCGCGCATCAGCATCCACAGCGCGAACGCGATGATCAGCACCGTGACCGTCACGCCGAACCGCGAGTTGTAGTTTCCGCCGAGATCGGGGAGAACCCACATCGAAATCGCATCTGCGCCGCGGAATTTCAGCGTGAGCAGCTCGAGATTGTACATGCCTGCAGTTTTACCATAGGGGTGCAGTGTCGCGTCGCGATCGCTCTCGGGCAGACCGAGGTTCTGATAGAGCAGCTCGAGCTCACTGTCAAAGCTCATGCGGTCGCTCATCACCAGAAAGAGATTGTGCCATCTGCCGAAATGATGCTCGCCGAACTGTGAGGTCTCATAGAAGCCCGCGTTCGGCTCCTCCAGACCGGTTTTGAGGTCGATGTCGTTCAGATAGGAGACCGGCAGGCTGAGGAAGG
>JAEEGL014074752.1_pt1 | contig 47353 bp, 37 predicted proteins | sample 9134231 | NCBI WGS metagenome assembly JAEEGL01 (sample SAMN16246548, study PRJNA631951) | gut metagenome | biome: gut microbiome; feature: rumen; material: fiber-attached | host: Bos | place: Iran: Karaj | collected 2018-10
AGGTTCACCTGTACCTTGGTGACGTCGTCGTAGAAATACTGGCAGACATCCTTGGCGGCTTTGCCCACGGCATGCAGTGAACGCAGCAGCGGAGCTTTGTAGTCGAGGGCCTCGCCGGTGTAGGCAATGAATATGGTGGGGATACACAGCGTGTCGTCGATGATGAAGACGGGGCTGGTGGGGTCCCAGGCGGAGTAGCCGCGGGCCTCGAAGGTGTTGCGGATGCCGCCGTTGGGGAACGACGATGCGTCCGGCTCCTGCTGAACGAGCAGTTTGCCGCTGAACTTCTCTATCATGCCGCCCTTGCCGTCGTGTTCTACGAAGGCGTCGTGCTTCTCGGCAGTGCCCTCGGTCAGCGGCTGGAACCAGTGTGTATAGTGGGTGACGCCCATTTCCAGCGCCCACTGCTTCATGCCGGCAGCCACTGCGTCGGCTATTGAGCGGTCCAGCCGTGCCCCATTGTCCATCACGTCAACCATTACCTCATAGACGTCCTTGGGCAGGTAACGGTACATTTTCTCCTTGTTGAATACGTATTTGCCGAAATACTCCGAGGGGCGCTCTTCGGGAGCCTTTACCTCAATGGCCTTCTTCTTAAAGGCCTCTGCTACTACCTGAAATCTTAAGTTGTTTGTCATTAATCTATGTATCGCTTTGTTATTTCTCCGTAATTGTCTATGCGCCTGTCACGCAGGAACGGCCACCAGCGGCGCACCTGCTCGGAGCGCTGCATTTCAACATCGACGACGGCCTCTGCCTCTTCTGTCTCTGAGGCTTCGTAGAGCAGCTCGCCCTGCGGCCCTGCCACAAACGAGGTGCCCCAGAAGGGAACACCGTCTTCTACTCCAGTTCTGTTCACCGTCACTACTGGGAGCCCGTTGGCGACGGCGTGGCCGCGCTGTACTGTCTGCCACGCCATACGCTGGCGCTGTTGTTCGTCAGGCGTATCGTTGGGGTCATAGCCGATGGCGGTGGGGTAGATGAGCAGTTCGGCACCGGCCAGCGCCATCAGGCGGGCAGCCTCCGGGTACCACTGGTCCCAGCAGACGAGCACGCCCAGCCTGCCTACTGACGTCTGAATGGGCTGGAAACCCAGGTCGCCTGGCGTGAAGTAGAACTTCTCGTAGTAGCCAGGATCGTCGGGGATGTGCATCTTGCGATACTTGCCGATGATTGTACCATCCTTTTCCAATACTACAGCCGTGTTGTGATACAGGCCCGTGGCGCGACGCTCGAACAGCGAGGTGACGATGACCACCTGCAGTTCCTTCGCCAGCTTACCGAAGATTTCCGTTGACGGCCCGGGAATGGGTTCCGCCAAGTCGAAAAGGTTGACATTCTCCTCTTTACAAAAATACAGCGAGTTGTGCAGTTCCTGCAGTACAATGAGTTCTGCACCTTCTTTGGCCAACTGCCGGATCTTGGTAACCAGTCGGAGCACGTTCGTTTTTACGTCCTCTCCGTTGTGCTGTTGTATGATTCCAATCTTCACGTCTATTGTTTATTGTTTATTGTTTGTTCAAGTTGATTGTCTTGGGCTCTGCAATCTCCTGACCGCGACAGAAACGGTGCAGAATCTGGCGGTCGTCACCCAGATAGATGAAACGCTCCAGACGGTGCAGCAGCGAATATTCGGAGGGATGCAGCACGGCATCGTCGATGACCAGCGCGTCGAAGTCGTAGCCAGGCTCGAAGCTGCCCACCTTGCCGAAGAAACTGCCTGCCGACTTGGTGGCTATCCAGAATATCTCGGGCAGGGTGAGGAATGGTTTGTCGTGATTCTGCTGGTACTGCATCTTACTGACCTGAATGGCATAGACCATCATGCGGAACATGTTCAGGTCGTGGCCGCCGCTGATGTCGCTGCCCAGACCTACATGTAGTCCTTCCTCAAGGAAGGTACGGATGGGAGCCATGCCCGATGCAATGTTGAAGTTCGACGTGGGACAGTGAGCCACCATCACCCCGTTGCGCTTCATCAGTTCCAGTTCATGGCCCTGTGTCCATACACAGTGGGCCATGATGGTAGGTGTCTGTCCGAAGAGTCCGTAGCGGTTGTAGGCATCGCCGTAGCTTTCGCTGTCGGGCTCCAATTCTGCCACCCAAGCAATCTCCGACGTATTCTCCGACAGGTGCGACTGAACGGGCAGCTGGTATTTTTCTGCCAGTTTGCCGCAGGCTTTCAGCAGTTCCGGCGTACACGACGGTACGAAGCGCGGCGTGATGATGGGACGCACCAGTTTATCATCGCCAAACTCGGCGATGAGCTGTTCGTTGCCCTCGACGGCGGCCTCCACATCCTCGCAGAGCGCATCGGGGCAGTTGCGGTTCATGGCCACCTTGCCGACCATAGCCCCCATGCCGGCCTCCTTGTACAGCTGCATCAGTTTGCGCGTGCTGTCGGTATGCACGGTGCCGAAGACGACGCTGCGCATGGTGCCGAACAGCCACTGGGTGTGCAGGAAACGACGATACATGCATTCGGCATACTGCACGTCGGCATACTTCGACTCCTCAGGGAATGTGTAGTTCTGCAACCACGGCAGCAGTTCCAGGTCCATGGCCACGCCCTGATTGTGTACTTGCGGGGCATGCACATGCATGTCGTTCATGGCAGGAATGAGCAGCTTGTCGCCGAAGTCCGTAATCTCAGCATCCTGACAGCCTAACTCGCCCAAGTCTGATGAAACACCCAATACGCGTCCGTCTTCCACTGCTATGTAGCCGTTCTCAAAAACCTCGAAGCGGTCTTTCTCCTTCGTAAAGAGGATGTGTGCCTTATATACCTTTTTCATAATAGCTTGATGTTTGGGTTATTGTTACTTGTTGCAAAGATACATCATTTATCCGAACCTACCAAATAATGTCGAGGAAAAGTTAGTAGTAGTGCATGGTACAGCAGTGGATGCTGCCATGCTGGCGGATGATGGGAAGACTGTTGATAGGCACCAGTTCGCGGTCGGGATATGCCTCGCCGATGATGCGCATGGCCTCTGCGTCAAGGTCGGGCTGGTTATAGGTGGGCACCAGCACGGCACCGTTGATAACCAGGTAGTTGGCGTAGGTGGCGGGAAGGCGGGAATCCTCCCCCGACCCCTCTGAGGGGAGGGGAGTGTCATAGATGGGACGGGGCATGGGCAGTCGCAGCAGGCGGTAGGGACGGCCGTTGAGGGTGCGCAGCGTCTGCAGTTCCTGTTCCATGAGCGCCAGGTCAGGATGCTCTTCGTCCCCACCCGTATATAATAAGGTGTCGTTGGGACAGATGCGAACCAGCGTGTCGATGTGGCCGTCAGTATCGTCGCCAATCAGCGAGCCGTGATGGAGCCATACGATGCGCTCGGCACCCAACCACAGCTTCAGCCGGTCCTCTATCTCCTGTTGTGTCAGCGGCTGGTTGCGGTGGGGAGCCAGCAGACAGCAGGTCGTGGTAAACACCGTTCCCTTGCCGTCGCTCTCAATCGAGCCGCCTTCAAGCACGAAGTCCAGATGGTCTTCGTAGCGGCCTTCCACGAATCCGCCGTCATACAGCTGCCTGCTGATGGCGTTGTCCAAGTCAGCAGGGAATTTCTCGCCCCAGCCGTTGAAGCAAAAGTCGAGGAGAACGAGGCTTGATGGCTGATGGCTGATGGATGATGGATGATGTCTGATGGCTGATGGTTGAGGGCTGATGTCTGATGGTTGAGGGCTGAGGGCTGAGGGCTCCTCCACCGTGATGAAGCCATGATCCCTTGCCCAGGTGTCGTTGGAATTGATAACTGCCAACTGGCAATTGGCGGTTTTGGGGCGTACCCCCTCGGGTGCTACCACTATCAGTTGTTCGCGCTTGCTGATTTCACGTGCCATCTCTTCATAGACGGCAGTTATCTCGCCGAGCATGGGTGCCCAGTCAGTATCGGCGTGCGGCCACGTCAGCTGCACGGCCTTCTGCGGCTCCCATTCTGCTATCATTCGTCGTTTTGTCGTATTCATGTATTTATTTTTCGTTGATCATCTCTAACAGTTCCTTGCTGGTCAGTTTGTGGCTCTCGTTGGTACCGCTCAGCATGGCATCGGCCAGATTACGTTTGGTCTGATGGAGGCGTAGTATCTTGTCTTCAATGGTATGTTGGGATATCAGGTGATAGACAGTAACGTTCTGGCGTTGACCTATACGGTAGGCACGGTCGGTTGCCTGCTGCTCAATAGCAGGATTCCACCACGGGTCAAGGTGGATGACATAGTTAGCCCCAGTCAGGTTCAGCCCCAATCCGCCAGCCTTCAGGCTGATAAGGAACACGGGGCACTGGCCGCGCTGGAACTGCTGTACCAACTGGTCGCGCTGACTGACGGGCACAGAACCATCGAGATAGAGATAGGGCTGTTGCTGACGGTCGAGCCTTTCGCGTACCATGGCGAGAAACGAAGTGAACTGGCTGAATACCAGCACAGCATTGCCGCCGCCCACAATTTCTTGTAGCAGGTCGCTGAGCACATTGATTTTCGAGCATTCGCCCGTCCAGTTCTTTTCCACCAACTGGGCAGAGCAGGAGGCCTGACGCAGGCGGGTAATCTCGGCCAGCGTATTGACGCTAACCCCTGAGGATGACTTCTCGTCCTCCAACAGTTGCTTGGCACGCCGACGGATGGCCTCATAGACGGCCAACTCGTCATCGGTCAGTTCCACGGGTATGTTAATCTCTGTCTTGTCGGGCAGTTCCTCGATGACTTCTTGCTTGGTGCGTCGCAGCATGAAGGGACTGACGATGCGTTTCAGCTGTCGCGAGCGTTCCTTGTTATCTTGTAACTCAATAGGAACGATATACTTCTCATGGAATTGGTCGTGGCTGCCCAACAGTCCTGGATTGGCAAACTGGAAGAGGTTCCACAACTCGCCCAAATGGTTCTGGACGGGGGTACCGGTCAGGATGATGCGGTGTGCGGCCTGAAGCTTCATGACTGACGACGAAGTCTTCGTCTGGCGGTTCTTGATGACGTGCGCCTCGTCAAGGCAGACCGTGTTCCACTTCTTGTTGCAGAGCAGTTCGGCCTCTGTGACAAATAATCCGTAAGTGGTCAGGATGACATCCCCGGCCTTAGCCTGTTCGACAAGTGCTTTCCTGTCTGCCGTAGCATTCAGCACTTCGACATTCAGTGACGGGGCAAAGCGTTCCAACTCACGGCGCCAGTTAAGCACTACTGAGGCGGGAGCAGCCACTAATGCAGGACCCTCTTCGGAGGTGTTTAGCATAAATGCGATGGTTTGTACGGTTTTACCCAAACCCATGTCATCGGCCAGACAGACACCGGCTCCCCATCCCGTCATGCGAGTCATCCACTGGTACCCGTCTATCTGATAGTCGCGCAAGTCAGCCTTCAAGAGTTTGGGAACTTCGGGCTGAAGTTCCATGCTTTTCTTGATTTTCTTTTGCAGCTGTTCTATCTTCTTGTCGTGCTTGATTTCCACCTCACCATTCAGCGCACTGCCTAACAGCGATGCATGGAATTCGGAGATTTGCAAGTGGCCGCGGTTGCTTACCGTCAGGCTTTCCAAACGTGTCAGCTGTTTGCGCAGGCGGTCGCTGAGGGCTAAGAAGTCAGAGCCGTTCAGCCTGATAAAGCCCGACTGCGGACTGTTTGCTATTAGCTGTAGCAGCTGGCCCGCGGTGAGCACCGTCTCGTCATCAATGGGGATGTCACCCTCCACCTCAAACCATCCGCTCTTTGAACGTAGCGAGATGTTCCAGTTGCCTGGCTGTGCCGTCTTCAGGTTCAGCCGACCGCCCTCAGGCCACTCCATGAAGAAGTGATCGGTATGCTGGCGTACAAAATCCATTAGCTGCAACAGCCCCTCGGCACTGAGACTAACGGGTGTCCGTTCAGTGAACAGGTAGTCGGTTTCAAAATCGGTCAGGTTGTTGTCGTCAATAAACGTTCGCAGCAGCTCCACATTGCTTCGCTCGCCCTTGATGTCGCGAGTCACCTGATAGCGGACTCCGTCCTCTTCGGCTACGCAGGGGTTGATGCCTTGTCCCGGGTCAAGCAGCGTTTTCCCCTCAGTCAGCGGTCGGGCCATGCACCATACGTTATAAAAACCGGGATTGCCATCCGCAGGCATCGCCTGCAGACAGAGCACTGGCGAACCTTCGCGGTGTTCCAGCGTAGTGCCTCCCTCCACCAAATCACTATGCACCTCGATGACGTCGCTGACTTTAGGCAGAAAGTCACGCAACTGCTCTTCAGCGTCCAGCGGGAAACAGCCAATGCGCAGCAGCTTCTGATAGTAAGTGCGCTGGCGGTCAGTCATCGTGATGACGGTATAGTGCGTTTCGCTGTCCTTCCTATAGACAGTCGCTTTGTCTATGTCTGCGTTGCCAATATTCGACTTGACTTTGAAGGCAGTCTTAGTACGCTCGATGATGAGATAAGGTTTTTCTTCGTCAATGGTGACGGACAGGTATGGGGCATGCCATCCGGTATATACACGGTCACTGCCGACAAGTAGCGGCAGCACCTTCTCCAAGTCCAGGGAATAGTCATACCGTCTTGCGGTATTGGCTATCTTGCGGTCGATGTCGTCCATGAAGTCAGTTCCCTCCTTGAGACGATCTACCGACATGCGCTTGCCGGCTCCCCAGACTCCCGACTGCAGACGGTTCTGCTCGCGTGGCTCTATGCGGTCGATACCTTCGATTAAATAGCTCACACGTGTCTTCCGTTCCTCTTTCTCCCCATTGTCGGTTCCGTGCTGAGGAGTCAGTTCCTCAAGCAACAGTTCCCACGGCTGCTTGTAGCGGATGCGTGACAACAACGGTTCGCCGCCAAAATCGTCGGAGAGCTGCTGTTTCTCCTCGTCGGCCAATGGTAGCCAGGGAGAGAGCTCATGGCGCAGGAAGAGCATTTGGGGAACTGCCGGCAAATCCTTGGGCCACTCGACGTCTAAATGCAGAAAACGTGCCACAAGCAGGCCCATATACCTTTCGAGCGGATGCTTGGAACCAATGGTTTCTCCTGAAATGTAGGAACTGACCGTCCTTTGTGAGGGCAATTTTCCTGTAGATAGGTATTCGGCCAGCCATGCTGCGGGTTTCATTTCACCGTATTGCATGAAGGCGTCCTTTTTGATGAGAGCCGCTAACTTCTTGCCCTCGTCGGTTTTGTCGAAGTGATAGGCCAATACCAGCAGGTAGTTGTTCAGCAAGCGCCAGAAGAAACCTTTTGTTTGCGACATGCGTTCTTTGTTCGTTTCGCGGATAGCGGCGCTCATTCGTGAAAAGGCTTCAGCATAGTCACCCACATACAGCGCCTGTGCACCGCTTAGAATGTTGGCATACAATTCTTTGTGACCTATAACATCATCGTCGTAGCGGCCAGTCTTGAAGAAATCGTACAGGGCGATGGTGCCCTTCAAACTCCTGACTTGGAGAGGCATCATGCTACCGTAATACTGGCTGGCAATCTGTCCAATGACGTTCAGCGGGTCGGCAATGTCGTTCTCTGTCTGATAGACGACAACGTTGCCCACAAAACTATTGATATCAAGTATATCAGTCATCAGTGGCAGAAAACGGTCATCCGAAGCCAGAGGCACCAGCAACTCCAAATCGTGGGATACTGCCGTTCTTCTTGCCGCTAACGGTTTGCCCTTTATACAGCATTCCAACCTTGAAAGGAGTGACATGGTATGAGATGCCTGATGCTGTTTGTAGAACTTGTCAAAATGCTCGCGCCACTGGAACTTCTGCTCCAGCATGTAAAGCATCAGCGGTGCAATATGATAAGTGTTCAGCTGATATTCACTCTTATAGTTGAAGTATGCTGACTGATAGAAGTCGCGAAGTCCGTTCACCAGTTTCTTCATCTCGTCAACCGTCAGTTCCTCGCCGTGGCGGTAGAGAGCCTGCAACTTCTCGTCGGTCTTTTTCCCTGTATAGGCCAGGAAACAGAGAAACTTCTGCTGCCCGGCCGGTAATTTTTCATAAGGTTCAATTATTGATACCATCGTTTTGTCGAATGTAATAGGCGGCAAAGGTACAAAGAAAAGAGCACAATACAAAACAAAAGTGCTTTTTTGTTTTTACCAAATCTTTACACGGTCTTTGGGAGCGAGGTACAGCTTGTCGGTGGGTTGGATGTCGTAGAGGCGGTACCAGTCATCTTGCAGGCGCATCATGCCGTTGACGCGGTTGTGGGCAGCGGAATGGTTGTCAATTTCGTAATAATGCATCAACTGCTCGAGCGAGAGTTCTCTTTCATATTTCCAACTCTGCGCGTAGCCGAGGAAGAACTTCTTGATTTGCTCGTCAAACTGCTTGCCCTTGAAGCCTTGCTTGGTGAGTTGCTGCTTATAGCAAGCCATAGTGAGCTCGATGCCACCGTAGTCGGCCATGTTCTCCTCCAGTGTCTTCTTGCCATTGGCAGGTTGTCCGGGATAGGCTTCCAATTGGTTGTAGAGGTCAATCATAATCTGCTGCTTGGCTTCGAAAGCCGTCCTGTCGCTGGGTGTCCACCAGTCGCGTAAATAACCGTCAGCGTCATATTCCGAACCTTTGGCATCGAAACCGTGACAGAACTCATGACCGAAGGTGACGGCACAGGCATAGAGCATAGCCTCACTCAGTTCGTTGTTGAAACGTGGCTTTGTTATCCATGCAGGCAGGATGACCAGCGAATTGGACGTAGGCGAGTAGAAAGCATTGTCGGTGGTAAACTGTGCGTAAGTTGCCCAGACGTCCCAAGTAATGACGTCAATGTTGGCTTCGCCCATATTGATGTTTTTCTTTACGGCATCCTGGCGCAGCTGGGTGGCAGTGGCCAACAGACAGTCACCTTGGGCTTCAGGCGTCATAGCGTCGTTCCATTGCTCAGGATATCCGATGTAGAACTTCATGGCTTCGGCCTTATGACGTGCTTCGGCTTTGGTGGCTTCACTCATCCAGTCAAGATTGTCCACACGCTGTATGAATATGGCGCGCATGCGTTCCATGATGTCATTGCACTGCTGCTTGTAAATGTTTTCGTAGCCGTAGCCCTCTACGAGCACACGGTACTTATAGTACCTGTTGTATTGCAGGGCACTGCGCAGCATGGCCTGGCGAGTGGCTTGCTTGTTGATGGATGGTACGAAGGGGGCGTCCTGAGCTATCACGTTGTAAATCATATAGTCGCGGTAGGCTTTTAAGCTATCCACGATGTCTCCTGCCTGCGAAAACGCAATGAGTGCATTCTTGATTTTTGAGTTGCCGAAAAGGACACGTTTGTTCGTGAAGTCTTCATGGGAGATACCTATCATTCCTATAATTTCATCTATCCTTTTGTCATTATCGTCTGCCTCTTGTGCACGATGCCGGTTTATTTCCGGTTGTTGTATCAGCATCTCAGTAGAGGCGTAAGCATTCATCTGATTGGTTTCGACATTGACGGCATTGTTTGTAATCTCGGCAATGCGCTCTTTGGAGAATCCCAGACCACTGAGGGGCTGGCAATAGACGTTCACAAGACTGTCTAACTTGTTTCGCTCTTTTTTGTAGAGCACTTTTGCCATCTCCTCCGTATTGCCTCCTGTAGCAAAGGCGATAGCCACTTTCTTACCTATCTCAGGAATGGGCGTCAGGCGGAACAAAGGACAATACCCCAACGACTGTAGGGTGTCGAAAGCTGCATACAATTGGTCGGCAGTCTGAACCTGTTCCAGCATCTGCAGGCGTTCCTTCAGCAGGGCCACGTTCTTGCTGTCATCGCTTAAGGCCTCGTCAGCCTGACTGCGCAGCAGCACTACCAGAGGAGCTGTGGTGGTGGCCATGATGTTGTCGAATCCAACCTTAAATCCCTCTTCTACCTGCTTGAATATAGACGGAGAAGGGTTGCTGCTGTTGAGCCACTGTCCGATGACATACCTGTAGAAGTCGTCGCCAGGACGCACGCTGTTGTCAATATCTTGTTCGTAGGGGAACGGTTTGTCGTCGGTCACAACGACGGGGTTGTCATAGCTTGAACACGATGTCATCACCGTTGTCGTCACCGTTGTCATCATTAATCCGCACATCAGTACGAACATTGTCTTTAAAATTCTCTTCATAATTGTTAATAGTCGTTTATTAATGGGCATTATTAGTTGAGATACTTGATATGCAGAACTTCCGTCTCTGGCAGGATGACAATGTCGAAGATAGCTGGCACCTTATTTTTGCCAAAGGCATTGCCTTCGCCTTTTGCGGAATAGCTGAAAGAGACGATGGGGGATTTCTCACTTTGACCGTTGTCATAGAAGGTTGTGATACCAGCCAACTGGGTTGGCATGATGTCGATTTGGTCAGCATATTGGTCGTAAGTAAGACTCGATGCATCAATGCTCGTAGGCTTGGTCACATAAAGCTTGAGATAGGTTTCAAGGTTCTTTTTATATTTATATGTAACAGACTTGGACCATTTCCCGTTGTTGATAACTTCTCTTTGTTCCTGTCCGTTCTCATCAATATAGCCTACCTCCATCTTGTCACAAAGTAAGTAAAGGTTGCCACATACCACTGAGCCTTTTGTAAATTCTTGAGGAAATTCAAGACTATAGTCAATTTGGTAAGATACGACCTTGGGCTGTGCAGGAGGTGTGTTGGTGTCATCGTCACTGCCGCCGCAAGCGGTAAAAACTGTTGTTGTCATTGTGCAGCAAAGGACGGCTGCGAGCGTCATCAAAGTCTTTTTCATTTTGCCTTTTTAAAAATAATTAATATGTTTGTCATAAAACAGGTATCTCCGACATATCGTCTTCAGGAAGACTGAATTTGAACGACGATGGACTCCATGCAGGTGGGGGCGACTCGTTGATGAGCAACCAGCGGCTCCAGCCAACCAAACGGTCGAAAGTGGTTTGTTGATACGTATCAGCGAAAGTGCAGGGCCAAGTGCCACTTTCAATGAATTCATAGCTGGCAAGGCTTCCACTACTGCTGTCGTTGCCATTATCCACATATCTATAATCCTCCGTGGTGCCGTCTGTATAATAAACTGTCGCGGATTTCAATTTATTCAGAGAGTAAATGTATTTAATGAACGTTCCCTTTATACCAAGCAACACGCTGTAATCAACCTGATAGTTGTGGTTGGTCAGGTATTTTGCGTAACGTTGTTTTACAATACATGCGTTAAAGGTTGTAGAGACACGCTGTAGAAGCTTATCATCGAAAACTTCGGGCAGAACCATGAAAAGTATCTCCATGTATTTGGCCAAATCGTAATAGGGATACTTATTATGTACCTTCACAGCATTGGCAGTACACTCGTTAATGGCAGCGCGCTGCTCTGGCGTGCCATTCTGATAGGTATCTACCAAGCGATCAGTAAACTCCTTCAGCACAGGAGCCAAATCGTTTAAGCGATTAGTTTCAGTCAGTGTGAGGTCGTAGTAACTGGGCTTTTCTGGATCTTCAGGTTTGTAATAATAATCGTCCCAACTGTCCACATTGGCATCTACGAAATTTGCCAATGCCTGTCTTGTATCTGGTTCAGAGGCAAAATTGTCCGCAAGGCTTTCAAGGGCTCCACCATTCGCCCACATGGTATAGGTGGAGCAGACGATGTAGTCTGTTACGTCCTTCACTTCGTAGAGGAACTCCATATTGTTCATCAGGCAGAGGTAGAGTACGATACCCTCGGGACGCACATTGGCATTCTTCACGGCTCTGGCAAAACTTTTGGCAGAAAAACGTTTCATGGAATTATTGACAATATGTCCGTCGTCGTAAATTAATCCGCGAGTCGTTGCATATTCTGGCAAATCGTCTGCTGGGAAGTAACCGCCGCCATGATTAGCCATTACCAGAATATACTTCTTAGCGGGATAGTGGGTGGTAGCCCAGTTGATGAAGTTCGTCAGAGAATCAGCACAAGTGAAGTCGCAGTTGTTCTCGCCGTAGGGCTCTGTCTCGAGTAGCTGTTTACGGAGCGACTTCTTGGGATCGACTGCAAAGCGGTAAGTGGCACCAGGCTGAGGATGGCACAGGTAGAAATAGTCAGAATAATCAATCACATTTGGATCTTCCAACTCTTCATCGGTCATTCCTTCATATTGTTTGAGATCCTCTTCAATAAACTTCCATTGCCACTCACTCATACCTGCAAATAAGGTGGCTGAGGCTTTATACTGCGCCACAATGTTCACATGGTCGAAGGTCTCGGCCTTTGCTCTGTAGAACTGTCGAAAGTTATTCATTATTGCATCATCAACATTTCCAGCACCGGTGCCGTACCAGATAATTGTGGCCTCGGCCAACTCTTCCTGTATAGGATTTGGTGCGGGGTTATCTTCGACAGAACATGACGTTAATACCAGCATTGTCATGAGCAGCGTTATGGCAGCATGCGTCATCAGAGCCTTTTTCATTGTTGAAGAATTTTTTGTCATACTTTTAATTGCTATTTAATGTCCATACGCATTGTTTGCTTGAATTTGGTTGTCACGCGACATCTGCCTTTTGCATCGTTTGTCGTATCGTTGTAATGATTTATACAACCCACAATGGTCAGCACAATGCAGACCATCCAGAATAAAAGATAGTTGGTACTTCTCATTAGAATCAATCTTCTCTACTTAATTGAAAGTGGGTACAAAGGTACAAAAAAAATGAGAAATGAGAAATGAGAAATGAGAAATTTTTCGTACCTTTGCCGCCGATTATGATGTTGGAACTGCATAATGTGACGATTGGTCAGTTGATCAGGGAACTGTCGCTGACGGTGGATGATGGCCGCATGGTACGTGTCTCGGGGCCTCAGGACTCGGGTAAGACAACGCTGTTGAGGGCTGTCCTGGGCTTTCTGCCCATTGACGATGGCTTCATCAGCATTGACGGCGAACTGCTGACACCGCTGTCGGCACCGTATTTCCGTCGCTTCACGGCCTATGTGCCCCAGCAGTTGTCGGTGCCTGACGGTTATGATGACGAGGGCTTTGGCGGCTTTTCCACGCTGTCGGCAGACGAGCGCTACCTGTTTCTGCTGCGCAAGGCCGTTGGTTCCGGCAAACCGCTGCTGATTGTCGATGAGCCGTCGCAGCCGCTGGGCGAGGATGCCCGGCAGACGGCAGACGACCTGTTGGCTGAGGCTGTCGGACGGGGATGCAGCGTGCTGGCGGTGACCCATCAAACGAACGAAAATACCATCAGAATATGTTGATTGCTTATCTTATACTGGTTGTGGCGTTGTTGGCATGGAAGGGCTATTACGCTTGGCTTCGGGGTACGAATACCTGGCGCCGTGACCGTGCGGAGCATGACTCGCTGCGCGAATACTTGCTGGCCAACGGTGCTACCAAGTGGCAGTCGGTGCGCCCTTTCTGGTGTCATGCCCTGCAGCGTGCCTTCCGTCCGATGCTGGCGCAGTGGCGTTTGTGGGCTGTCGTGCTGGTTTTGGGCATTATCATCCTGCTGTTCAGGTGTGGTGGATAATTGACAATCGGAAAGAAAACGAATTTTTTTTCAAAAAAAAGAAGCAACTATGATGGGCAGTTGCTGTTTTTTTTGTAATTTTGCACGCCATAAGGTATTTTTTACACACAAAACAACAAAACATTATGGGTGGCTTCTTTGGCACTATCTCCAAACGGGACTGCGTAAACGACTTGTTTTACGGGACCGACTACAATTCGCACTTAGGTACAAAACGCGCTGGTATGGTGACTTACGACGAGGAAAGCGGTTTCCATCGCTCCATCCACTCGTTGGAACGCGAATATTTCCGTTCGCGCTTCGAGGATGAACTGGACTCGTTCAAGGGCCATCAGGGACTGGGTGTCATCAGCGACACCGACCCGCAGCCCATCATCGTCAATTCGCACTTGGGACGCTATGCGGTGGTCACCGTGGCCAAGATCAACAACCTGCGCGAGATTGCCGAGGAACTGCTGCAGCAGCGCATGCATTTTAGCGAAATGTCGGCCAACAACATCAACCAGACGGAGCTGGTGGCCCTGCTCATCAACATGGGCGACACGTTCGTGGAGGGTATCAACAAGGTCTATCAGAAGATAGAAGGCTCATGCTCAATGTTGATTCTTACGGAAGACGGCATCATTGCGGCTCGTGACTTCTTAGGCCGCACACCCATCGTCATCGGCAAAAAGTCTGTGCATCGCCTGTCGCCCATCGGTACTGACGAACTCATCGAGGCATACGCTGTGTCGAGCGAGACGACCAGTTTCCCGAATCTGGACTATACGGTGTTGCGCGACGTGGGACCTGGCGAGATTATCCGTCTGCGGGCCGACGGTGTGGAGGTGCTGCAGAAACCCTTCTCGCGCTGCCAGATATGTTCTTTCCTGTGGGTCTATTACGGATTTCCTGCCAGCGACTACGAGGGCATTAATACAGAATATGTACGCGAGAAGAACGGCCGTCTGATGGGCGAGAAGGACGATGACGTAGAGCCGGACCTGGTGTGCGGCATTCCCGACTCCGGCGTCGGCATGGCATTGGGCTATTCGCAGGGCAAGAAAGTGCCCTACAAGCGTGCCGTGCTGAAATACACGCCGACATGGCCCCGTTCGTTTACGCCTGGCAACCAGAACCGCCGTGCTCTGGTGGCCAAGATGAAACTCATTCCCAATTCCGCCATTCTGAAGGATCAGCGCATCGTGTTCTGTGACGACAGCATAGTTCGTGGCACGCAGCTGCGCGACAATGTGCGTACCTTCTTCGAAAATGGTGCCAAGGAGGTGCATGTGCGTATCTCCTGTCCGCCGTTGGTCTATGGCTGTCCGTTCATTGGCTTCACGTCGTCAAAGAGCGACCTGGAACTGATTACTCGCCGCATCATCAAGGACATTGAGGGCGACGAGAACAAGAATCTGGAGGCATACGCCAAGACGGGTTCGCCGGAATACCAGCGCATGGTCAACGAGATAGCCCACCGCCTGGGGCTCTCCAGCGTGAAGTTCGCCACCATCGAGGATTTGATAGAGTCCATAGGACTGCCAAAGGAACAGGTATGCACCCATTGCTTCGACGGTACCTCGTACTGTCACGAACACGATGACGATTGATAAACGACCACAGATTTTTCAGATTAAACGGATGATGGTTGCGTAGTTTAAATCTGTGCAATCCGTGCAATCTGTGGTTAAAAAGAAATAAAAAAAGTCGTTTCATTCGTTTTATTAGTGGTTTTTTCGTAATTTTGCAGCCTAAATTAATGATAGAAGCGTGAAAATAAAGCAAGTGCTGAGCGCCCTTGAACAGTTCGCGCCTCTGCCCTTGCAGGAAAGCTGGGACAATGCTGGCCTGCAGTTGGGACTGACGGAGGCGGAGGTTTCAGGGGCATTATTGTGTTTAGACGTCAACGAAGCCATCATTGACGAGGCCATCGCGAAGGGTTGTAACCTCGTGGTGAGCCACCATCCGCTATTGTTTCGCGGCTTGAAGCAGATCAGCGGTGCCGACTATGTACAGCGCACGGTCATCAAGGCCATCAAGAATGACATCGTGGTGGTGTCTATGCATACCAACATGGACAACGCTTTGGATGGTGTCAACTGGAAGATAGCCGAAAAACTGGGGCTGAAGAATCTGACATTCTTAGCTCCCTCTCCCTCGGAAAAGGCGGGAGCAGAGGCCTCCGGCAGCGGTGTAGTAGGGGAGTTGCCCCAGCCGATGGCGGCCCGTGCCTTTGTAGAACTGGTGAAGAACCAGTTCGGCGTCCAGTGTGCCCAGTGTAATGAACTGTTGCAGCGTCCGATTACCAAGGTAGCCATCTGTGGCGGTGCCGGCGACTTCCTGTTGCCTGACGCTGTCCGCCAGGGTGCTGATGCCTTCATCACAGGGGAGATGCACTACCATCAGTTCTTCGGCTTCGAGCAGCAGTTGCAGATATGCGTCATCGGCCACTACCAGAGTGAGCAATATACCGCAGAAATCTTCCGCGACATCATAACGAAAGCATGTCCTGGCGTTCGCACAGAAATCGCCGAGACGAATACGAATCCGATAGTATATTTATAAGAAACCAAGGCCCATGCCCCTGATTACGGCCTCCCCCCTTGGGGGGATAAGAGGGGGGCTTCATTATGGCAAAGAAAGATCCTACAGACATGCCGGTTGAGGAGCGCCTGAAAACCCTCTACCAGTTGCAGACCACGCTCTCGGGTATTGACGAGAAGCGTGCCTTGAGAGGCGAACTGCCTTTGGAAGTACAAGACCTCGAAGACGAGATTGAGGGCTTGAACACCCGCATTGAGAAGATTCAGAACGAAATCGCTGAGTACGAGCAGGCCGTCGTCCAGAAGAAGGGCGAGATAGAGACTGCCAAGGCCAGCGTGGAGCGTTACAAGACGCAGTTGAACGACGTGAAGAACAACCGCGAGTACGACACACTGTCGAAGGAGATTGAGTTCCAGTCACTGGAAATCGAGCTCTGCAACAAGAAGATCAAGGAGGCTAACTACCGCGTGGAAGAGAAGAAGGCCGAGCTGGCTCAGAACCAGGAAATCATTGATGACCGCCGTCAGGCCTTAGAGCTGAAGAAGAGCGAGTTGGATGAGATTATGGAGGAGACCCGTGCCGAGGAAGACAAGCTGAAGGCAAAGGTGAAGGACTTGGAGGCTAAGATAGAGCCCCGTCTGCTGGCTTCGTTCAAGCGCATCCGTAAGAATGCCCGCAACGGTCTGGGTATCGTCTATGTGCAGCGTGATGCCTGCGGCGGCTGCTTCAACAAGATTCCGCCCCAGCGTCAGCTTGACATCAAGATGCACAAGAAGGTCATCGTCTGTGAGTACTGCGGACGTATCCTCATCGACCCGGAACTGGCTGGCATCAAGATTGAGAAGCAGGCAACTGCCGAGGAGAAGAAGACCCGCAAGCGTGCTATTCGCAAGACCGTGAAGAAGGCTGATACCGAGATTCCTGAGGAAGAGGCATAAAAGTTTAATGAGAAATGAGAAGTGAGGAATGAGAAATGATTTCCGTTGAATCATTTAATCATTTTTCATTTACATTCCTCATTTTTCATTTCTCATTTCTCATTTGAGAATAGTCTGGAATGTCCTGCAGAAACGTGTAGGTCTGCCGTTCGTAGTCCATACGGCAACAGTAGTGCTGTAAGCCGTTGCTGATGACCAGGTAGTCAACGTGGAGCAGAAGGTTATAGACAGAAATCTGATTAAACACCCGCTGTGTCACCGCCACAGTGGGCGCTTTGTATTCTATAATCATCTGTGGTTGGGCCTCCTTATTATATAATATGGAGTCGCAGCGCAGCCGCTTGTCGCCGCTGCGCAACGTGATTTCGTTGCCTAACAAGCCCTTCGGATAGCCTTTCTGTTCCACCAGCCAGTGGGTGAAGTGCTGGCGCACCCATTCTTCTGGCGTCAGCGTCACATAGCGTTTGCGCAGGAAGTCGAAGATTTCCGGCTTCTCGCGAGTACCTCTTACTGTTACGTCGTATGCCGGCAGGTTCAGTTCTTGGGGTGCTTGCTCCACTTTGGGCATTTCTTGGTTCATGTCAGTCTTTGGCCTTTTTCTTCAGTTTGTTGATGGCATGCTCCAGGCTTTCCGAAGGTTCTATGATGTTATAGTCGGCCCAGAAGTCGGCATCCTCGAAATATTCCACCTTGTCGTAGAAACGCTCGCGAATGCCAAATGACGAACGCCCCTTGGGACGTCGGGCTTCCTTGCCGTGCTGCAAACGGTCAGTCACCACCATTTCGCTGACGGTGGTGAAAGAGTGTTGGAACAGGCGCCGTTTCCAGTCGCAGTTGAAACGCATCTCGTTGCGAACGTAGCTCATGCGGGTAACACCCTGATAGTCTGTGTTGTAAGCCACAACGACCGTCAGCTCCTTGGGCTTGAACTTCAGGCCCAATGGCTTGCTCACCAGCATGTATTCGGCAGCCGTCCGCCAGTCTCTGATGTCGAGTTGCAGCTCAGCCCTGCTAATGGTCAGCGACTGCTGGTCAATATACAGTCTGCCGCCCATCAGCGGGTAGGGCGTCACCGCTTTTGGTTCCACTAACAGCACGTGGTGCATGCGGTCGTCAACCTTTTCGGGAACCCCCAGGTGCAGGGTGCAATAGGCCAGCGCCTGTTCGTTCAGCAGGTAGCTGCTGTTCTTGGCCACATCTACAACTAATGGCAGTACGGGACCACCCTGAATCTTTACGCCCAGCGTGTCTTTCGACTTCATGCTCATCAGCCGGCGTCCTTTCTGTATCACCACGGCATCGCGGCTAATGTCCTCGCCGTAGGCCGTCTTGTACATGTCCGTCACTGCCTCGGCAATGCTGATGTAACGAGACCCGCGCTGTGCCGTCTCACGGTAGAAGCAGCGCATCAGTTCAGCTTCGTCGGGGTAGTTCTTCTTGATATGTTTCATGGCGGCGTGCAGGATGGCTTGCGGATCATCTATGGAGACGAAGATTTCGTTCAGTTCCACGGTGTTGGGAGCCATCAGAATTTTCAGCTCTTCCGTCTTCCCCTCGCTCAGCGACTGCTGGCGGGTCTTGTAGCCGATATGGCTCAGCAGGATGTACTTCGGCAGGGTGGGCAGTTTCAGCACGAAGCGTCCGTCCTCATTGCTGACGGTATGCACCTTGAAGCCCTCTGCCGAGATGCTGACACGGCTCAGAGCCTGGCCAGTCTCGCGGTCTTTCACCACGCCGCTGACCACCACCTGTGCCTGTATAGCCAACACCGTGAGCAGCATCCATGCCATTATTGCCAGCGTTTTTTTCATGTTCTAAGTTCTTGAGTCGGTTCTATTGTGTTCTTATCACTGCAAAAGTAAGCATTATTTTCCATTCCGCAAAATTTTCAGCAGACAAAACAGCGAAAAAATATCCTCAAAAACTTGTAATGTCAGCTACTTTTCGTAATTTTGCATCGTCAAAGGAACGTATCAGAAGAATTCAAGATGAAACAGGAAATCAATCCCCAGGATAGTTCTCGTGCGGAGACATTCAGTTTGTGGATGTCGTCACCCATGCCGATGGTGACATTGGTGAAGACGTGTGAGAACATGAAACTGGATGACTATATGATTGTGGACACGCCGTTAAATTCCTGCAGCGTTTGCAGGATGTGATGAGAGCTTTAGCCTAATTTTACGCCATAATTGACAATGAGACAGTACGCACTATTCTTCGATATAGACGGAACGCTGGTGAGTTTTAGGACGCACGAGATTCCTGCTTCCACGGTATTTGCACTTACTCAGGCAAAGGCCAATGAACACAAAGTATTTATTGCTACTGGCCGTCCACCGCTGATTATCACCAACTTGGGGACCATTGAGCATTTGATTGACGGCTATGTCACCATCAATGGCGCTCTGTGCTTTGTGGGCGATGAGGTGGTGCGCTGCAAGGATATTCCTCACGATGCGGCACGGCTGGTCGTTGAGGATGCTCAGCAGAAGGACTATGGCGTGATTGTCGTTGGCGAGAAGGACGTGGCTGTGCTCGACCCTCATGGCGAGGTGGATAGGGTATTCCGTCAGGAGATTGCCGTTGAGAATCTTTGTCAGGCAAAGCCTTTGGAAGACGTCATGCAGCAGCGTATTCTACAACTGACACCTTTCTTCTCTGTCGATTACGAACGGGAACTGATGGCTCGTATTCCCAGTTGTACCTCAGGGCGCTGGCATCCCGCCTTTACTGATATCACGGCGCAGGGTGCTGACAAGGGTGAGGGAATGCTGGCAATGGCTGCCCATTTCTCCTTGGATTCGCAATACACGATGGCATTTGGCGATGGCGGTAACGATGCCTCAATGATTCGTACGGCAGGTATTGGCGTGGCTATGGGCAACGCCCTTGACACATTAAAACAAGAGGCCGACTACACGACGACCTCCGTTGATGATGACGGTGTGCTGAACGCCCTCCGCCATTTTTCAATCGTTTAATAACGGACGGAATTCTTTGCTCACTTACTGGTCGAGCATGCTGGGTATATCTAATCTTTCTTCGCAGATAGCGAGGGGAAATGGTTCCCCAGTGTGCACTCGCCCTGTACATCGGCATTCTGACAACCTGACACCCTCTTTTCAAAAAATACCTATATAGTTTGCACAACGAAACTTTTCAAGGGTTGAGGCACAAAAAATGAGGGGATTCTTTGGAGAACTCATAAAAAAGCACTAATTTTGCAGGTGACAAACGGAAACAAAGTTTTCAGCATGGCACAAGCAGCAGTGACATACGACAGCGTGATGAGCGACCTGAAGGCTCGCAAGTTCAAACCCGTCTATTACCTGATGGGTGAGGAGTCGTATTATATCGACAAGATCAGCGACTGGATAGCTGAGAACGTGCTGCAACCAGAGGAGCGCGACTTCAACCAGACCATTCTGTTCGGCTCTGACGTCAATGCGTCGCAGATTGCCGACGCTGCCAAGCGCTATCCGATGATGTCGGAATACCAGGTGCTCATTGTCAAGGAGGCACAGAACATCAAGAATACGGAGCCGCTGGAGAAATACCTGAAGTCGCCGATGCCATCTACTATATTAGTAATGTGTCATAAGAACGGCAAGATAGACGGTCGCAAACAGGGATATGTGAAGACCATCCGCGAAGCCGGCGTTCTCTTTGAGAGCAAAAAGCTGTATGATCGCGAGCTGCCACCGTTTATCGAGAAGTACCTGAAGGACCGTGGCGCCTCCATCGACTACAAGTCAACGCAACTCATCGCCGACCACATCGGAGCCGACCTGAGCCGACTGACTGGCGAGCTGGACAAAGTGCTGCTTGGGTTGCCTGAAGATGACAAACGAGTGACACCGCAGGTGGTGGAAGACAGGATAGGGGTGAGCAAGGACTTCAACGGTTTTGAGCTGCGCGACGCCATCGTCAACCGCAACATTTTCAAGGCCAATCAGATTGTGAAATATTTTGACGAAAATCCAAAGGCCGGCAGCATCTACTCGTTTCTCCCGTTGCTCTTCAATTATTTCCAGAATTTGATGATTGCCTATTATTGTCCTCAAAAGAACAGTCAGGAGGCACTGGCACAGTGGTTGGAAATGAGGTCTCCGTGGGGTGCCAAAGAGTATATGACGGGCATGCGAAATTACACCGGAATGAAAGTTCTCCAGATAATTGGTAAGATTAGGGAAATAGATGCTAAAAGTAAGGGTCTGGATAACCCCAATACGGGGCCTGGAGAACTGATGAAAGAGTTAATTTTCTTTATATTTCATTGAAAAAGGGGTCTGAAAAAGACCTCTTTTTTGCTGGAAGGAGTTTTTTCCTGAACACAATTTTTTGCCCTCAAAGTCCGATGGCAAAAGGGTTTCTTGCCTAAAATAACCGCTTATATTTCGCGCATTTTCCGTTTTTTGTACGCCAGTTCAGAATTCGCTGAAAATGACGAAAAATGAAAAAATCGGATGACGCAGATTTTCATTTAGCCAATTTTTACATTTGGTTTTGTAGATTTAGGAATGTAAACAGTTAACGCCCTACCTGCAGAATTCAGTTTTTCAAACCAAATTTATATTTGCAAACGCAAATTAGACAGATTCAAATTTGTAAACGAAAACCCGAATTTGACGATTTGGATTTACAAATTCATGTATATACATTATATATACATTTAAATAATTTATTCAAACCCAATAGATTATATATTTTGATTATATAAAATATGGAAAATTTCTTAAGTTTTAGACATCCAGAATTGCATAAAACACCTTTCTTTTAATAAACACTTATAATTATCTTATTAACAACCAGTTATTTGTAAAAATCGCCTCTACGAAGTCTTTTCTTTATTTTGAGCTTCTAAATTTGGATTTGTAATCACAAAGACCAGCCGTTTGGTTTTCGCAATTCGTGATTTAAAATATTAAATTACGAATTAGAAATTTAAATTTCAAAATTCCCTTTAGAAAATTTGCGCATCTCAAAAAAATGCTTTACCTTTGTAAATCGAAACGAATTGGGCATTTTTGCCCCTATTTTTAAGCACATGGAAACAAAAGACCGTATTAGACACCTGATGGAGACCGAGCGAATGACCCAGCAAGAGTTCGCCGACTTCCTGCAACAATCACCTGCTACACTCAGCAGTATTTTCAACGGACGCACCCGCCCTACCATGAACATCGTTGATTCTATCAAAGCGAAAATTCCTGACATCAGTTTGGAGTGGTTGCTCTATGGTCAGGGTGACATGTATCGCTCCCACCCCGAGGGGGCTTCTGACCCCGAAAAAAGTGCCTCAGGAAACCCTCAGGAAGCGACCTTGAATTTCGATGCTGCTCCTTCCGATGATCAGCAGTACGCTGCAAACGGCAATTTCCAGAACGGTTATCAGCAGGGTGTTAGAAATACACCATTAAATTCCGCTCATGAAGAAATCAAAATATTTGACAAAGAGCCTCGTCGCGTCACGGAGATTCGCGTCTATTATGACGACCGTACCTACGAGACTTTCGTACCATCAAAAAACTAAAATTTACCCCTATATGAAGAAGTTATTTTTATCATTAATGTGCCTGGCCTCGATAGCAGTCTTTGCACAGAAAGAGAAAGTTCCCGTATGGAAAAATCCGTCTGTTAACCAGCAGAACCGTTTGGCGCGTCACGCCCATTACTTTGCCTTTGAGAGCCAGGAACTGGCTGCCAAGGGCGACAAGGCGGAGTCGTCGCGCTATCTGTCTATGGAGGGCAAGTGGCGTTTCCTGTTTGTCAAGGACCACACTAAGGCCCCTGCCAATTTCGAGCAGGTGAACTACGACGATTCCAAATGGGTCGATTTCCCCGTACCTGGCCTTTTTGAACTGAACGGCTATGGCGACCCCATCTACAGGAATATCGGCTATGCGTGGAGTACCACGTTCAAGACTGATCCTCCGTATATAGGAGAGGTAAACAACTACACTGGCTCCTATCGCCGCACCTTTGACTTGCCGGCTTCGTGGAACGGCCAGCAGGTGTTCTTCTACGTCGGTTCCGCCACCAGCAACCTGAAAGTATGGGTGAACGGCAAGTATGTAGGCTATTCTGAGGATTCCAAGGTGGCTGCCGAGTTCGACATCACCAAGTATCTGAAGAAGGGCAGGAACCTGATAGCCATGCAGGTGATGCGCTGGTGCGACGGCTCTTACCTGGAGGACCAGGACTTCTGGCGGCTGACGGGTATTGCCCGTGAGGTGTATCTCTATGCCCGTCCGAAGCAGTATGTGAAGGACTACTTCGTACAGCAGGACTATGTCGGTGGACAGGGCGTGCTGAACGTGGAGGTGGACCATCCGAAAGGAACTACCGTCACGCAGCAGTTGACCGATGACAATGGCCAGACGGTGGAACTCTCGCAGGTGAAGCCCTGGTCGGCAGAGACCCCACAGCTCTATAACCTGTACATCACTCTGAAGAAGGGCAACAATGTGCTGGAAGTAATTCGCCAGCGCGTTGGTTTCCGCCATATAGAAATCAAGGGTGGACAGTTGCTGGTAAATGGTCAGCCCATATTGATAAAAGGTGTTGACCGTCATGAACTGGATCCCGACGGCGGCTATATCATGCCAGTAGAGCGCATGATTCAGGACATCCGTATCATGAAGCAGCTGAACGTCAACGCCGTACGTACCAGCCACTATCCTGACGACCCACGATGGTACGACCTTTGTGACCAGTATGGAATCTATCTGACGGCAGAGGCCAATCTGGAGAGTCACGGCATGGGCTACGGCAATGGTACATTGGCCAAGCGTGAGGACTTTGCCCAGATGCACCTGGAGCGCAACGAGGCCAATGTCAGGACCTTCAAGAATCATCCTTCCATCATCGTCTGGTCAATGGGAAATGAGGCTGGTTACGGTCCGAATTTTGAGAAGTGCTACGAATGGATCAAAAAATATGATAACTCCCGCCCCGTACAGTATGAACAAGCTGGCGATTGGGGAAAGACCGACATCTTCTGTCCGATGTATGCTGACTATAATCACTGTGAGCGGTATTCAAAGGGCAATAATCCGCGTCCACTTATCCAGTGTGAGTATGCCCATGCTATGGGTAACTCGATGGGTGGTTTCAAGGAATATTGGGACCTGATTCGCAAGGAACCCAAGTTCCAGGGCGGCTACATCTGGGACTTCGTGGATCAGGGCCTGCGCGGCAAGAGTGCTGTCACCGGCAAGGAAATCTTCACCTATGGCGGTGACTACGGCCGCTATCCCGCTTCCGACTACAACTTCAACTGTAACGGCATCATCGCTCCTGACCGCCGGCTGAATCCCCATGCCCGTGAGGTGGGCTATTACTACCAGAGCGTATGGATTACCGACAAGGGGCTCAAGGAGGGCAAGCTGGAAGTGTATAACGAGAATTTCTTCAAGAATATCGATGATCTGGAACTCGTCTGGCAGGTGAAGAAACATTCGGGAACCATCGACATCAGCGGCATCGCCCCCCAGCAGCGCAAGATGATTACCGACGAGAAGCTGAAGAGCATGCTGGCTCACGTACTGTCGCATCATGCCAACGAGGAGATAACGGTGAATTTCTCCTTCCGCAGCCGCGAAGCTCAGCCGCTGATTGAAAAGGGGCAGGTGCTGGCCCGCCAGCAGTTCATCGTCCAGCCGTACCAGTTCCCCGTCATCAAGGCTGCTGCTGCTGACGTACAGACCGAGGAAACCGTCAGCTACCTGAAGTTGGAGGCCGGCGGTACGACGCTGACCATCGGCAAGCGCAGCGGATGGATTGACTATCTGGACATAGACGGCAAGCCGATGCTGGATGACCGCTATCCTATCGTTCCTGAGTTCTGGCGTGCCCCGACTGACAACGACTACGGTGCCCGTCTGCAGCAGCGTTTTGCCGTGTGGCGCAGTCCTAAGATGAACCTGAAGAGCTGTACGGCTAACGGCAATCAGGTGGTGTCAGTCTTCGACATGCCTGACGTAAAGGCTGTGCTGACCCTGACATATACCCTGCAGGCTAACGGTGAAGTGGTGGTGCGTGAACAGCTGGCTGCCGACAAGACGGCCAAGATCAGCGACATGTTCCGTTACGGCATGCGCCTGCAGCTGCCCTGGCAGTACAATACGGTGCGCTACTACGGTCGCGGACCTGCTGAGAACTACATCGACCGCAACAGCAGCGAATTCTTAGGTGTCTATACTAATAAGGTACGTGACGAGTACTATCCATACGTCCGTCCTCAGGAGAGCGGCAACCATACCGATGTGCGCTGGTTCCGCGTCATCGACGGCAACGGCTTCGGCCTGGAGGTCTATTCCGACAAGGCTATAGAGTGCTCGGCTGTCAACTATGCTGTGGAAGACCTGGACGATGGGCCCAGCAAGGATAAGGTGCACGGTCACCACTCTGGCGACCTCGTAGAGCGTGCCTTCACCCAGTTGCATGTCCAGCAACGCCAGTTCGGTCTGGGGTGCGTCAACTCATGGGGTGCTTGGCCGCGTCCTGAGCACCGCTTGGGCTATGGCGACAAGGACTTCACGTTTGTCATCCGCCCTGTGCGTCCGTAATCAAAGCATGTGGTAATGAAGAAATATGTAAAAGACTTGACGGTGCGGTCGGTGGATCGTATCAGCGAGAAACACCTGCTGATACGGCTCACCGATGGCGAGCCGTTGCCTGAAATGGCACCAGGACAGTTTGTGGAAGTGCGCATTGACGGTTCTGCGACGACATTTCTGCGTAGGCCCATCTCCATCAATTTCGTCAATCGTGCCGCCAACGAGTTGTGGCTGATGGTGGCAATGGTGGGTGACGGTACCCGTAGCCTGCAGAAGCTGGCTGTGGGCGATACGCTGAACTGCGTGCTGCCTTTGGGCAATACCTTTACGATGCCGCAAGCGACAGAGCGCGTCCTGCTGGTAGGCGGTGGAGTAGGGGTTGCCCCCTTGCTCTACATGGGTGCTGAAATGCGAAAGCGGGGCTGTGAACCCACTTTCCTGTTGGGTGCCCGTACGGCTGCTGACCTGCTGGAACTGGATGCATTCAAAAAGTACGGCAGGGTGTATGTGACTACGGAAGACGGTTCTGCCGGCGAAAAGGGCTTTGTCACGAACCATTCTGTATTGCAGGAGCCGTTTGACCGCATCGCTACCTGTGGTCCCAAACCCATGATGGTGGCGGTGGCCCGCTATGCCGTACAGAAAGGCATTGACTGTGAGGCCTCGCTGGAGAATATGATGGCTTGCGGCTTGGGAGCATGCCTCTGTTGTGTTGAAAAGACCACGGAGGGCAACCTGTGCGTCTGCAAGGAAGGACCGGTGTTTAACGTAAAGCGTTTGTTATGGCAGATTTAAGAGTAAACATTGGCGCGTTGGCGCTGAAGAACCCCGTGATGACCGCCAGCGGTACCTTCGGCTATGGTTTGGAGTTTCAGGACTTCATCTCCCTGGATGCCTTAGGGGGCATCATTGTGAAGGGAACCACCCTGAAACCCCGTGAAGGCAATGACTATCCGCGTATGGCAGAGACCGCGCAGGGTATGCTGAACTGTGTGGGTTTGCAGAACAAAGGTGTTGACTACTTCTGCGAGCATATCTACCCGATGATCAAGGACATTGATACGAACATGATAGTCAATGTCAGTGGTTCGTCGCCAGAGGATTATGCCGAGTGTGCTGCCCGCATTGATGCGTTGGAGCGTATTCCAGCCATCGAGCTGAACATCTCGTGTCCGAATGTCAAGGACGGAGGTATGGCCTTCGGCGTCACTTGTGCTGGAGCCGCCAGCGTGGTCAGTGCCGTCCGCAAGCGTTACCATAAAACCCTGATAGTCAAGTTATCACCAAACGTGACCGACATAGCAGAGATAGCCCGTGCCGTAGAAGCCGAAGGCGCTAACAGCGTATCGCTGATCAACACCCTGATGGGAATGGCTATCGACATTGAGCGTCGTAAGTCCCTGTTGAGCATTGGTACTGGCGGATTGAGCGGTCCCTGCGTAAAACCTGTTGCCCTGCGTATGGTCTGGCAGGTAGCGAAGGCTGTGAAGATTCCTGTTGTCGGCTTGGGCGGTATCAGCACCGCAACCGATGCCATCGAGTTCCTGATGGCTGGCGCGACGGCCATAGAGATTGGTACGGCCAATTTCCTGGATCCTGCCGTGACGGTGAAGGTGCGTGACGGTATCAACGATTGGTTGGATGCCCACGGTTGTCAGGACATCCACGACATTATCGGCTGCCTATAGCATCCTATGGTTTCTGTAGTATTTTAGCGGATAAAAACATTTGAGGGCGGTTCCCAAAAGGGCCGCCCTCAACCAACACAAAAACTAAACTAGACTTAACTAATGCATATTCGGATTTTCACAAACCCTCAATAGCAATTGCAAAGATAGTACAATTCTTTTAAACTGCAAGCGTTTTTAGCGTTTTTTTACATTAAAATGCATTTTTCTTACATTTTAGCCGTTTTGTCGAGCAAATAAGCATCAAGAATTGTTATTGCTGCCATTGACTCAATAACAGGTACAGACCTCGGCAAAACACAGGGGTCATGACGGCCACGAGCTGTCAGGGTAGTTGCCTCGCCGTGAATATCGACAGTAGCTTGTGGACGGAGTAGGGTAGCCACTGGTTTGAAAGCCACGCGGAAATAGATGTCCTGTCCATTGCTGATGCCACCCTGAATGCCTCCGCTATGATTGCTGAGTGTGCTGATTTTTCCGTCGTTGGCACAGAACAAGTCGTTCTGCTCAGAGCCGCGGGCTGTAACGCCGCCGAAACCCTCGCCATACTCGAAACCCTTGACGGCATTGATGCTCAGCATGGCACTACCTAATGCTGCATGTAGCTTGTTGGCCTCCGGTTCTCCGAGTCCAGCCGGACAGCCCTTGATGACACAGGTAATGATGCCACCGATAGTGTCACCCTCCGCTTTCACCTCCTGGATGAGGCGTATCATGGCTTCTGCCTTCTCGGGGTCAGGACAGCGCACGGCATTGGTCTCGATGAGTGACAGATCGTAGCGGTGATAGTCATTGTCAAGGGCAATGGAACCCACTTGCGACGTATAGGCCTGGATGCTGATACCCAGCTGTTGTAGGGCTATCTTAGCCAATGCGCCAGCCACACAGCGACTGATGGTGATGCGTGCCGACGAGCGTCCGCCACCACGATGGTCTCGGACACCATATTTATAATGATAGGTGTAGTCGGCATGTGAAGGCCGGAACAGGTCCCGCATGTTGTCGTAGTCGGCAGAGTGCTGGTTCTGGTTATACACCACAAAACCAATGGGGGCGCCCGTCGATTTGCCTTCAAAGATGCCGCTGAGCAGTTCTACACGGTCACTCTCGTTACGGCTGGTGGTGATGCTGCTCTGTCCTGGACGGCGGCGGTTCAGTTCCTGCTGTATGAACGCCACGTCAATGGGAATGCCGGCAGGCATGCCGTCAACTACTCCGCCAATAGCCTCGCCATGACTCTCGCCGAAGGTGGTCAGTCTGAATATCTTGCCGAAAGTATTACTCATTTCTCACTTCTCATTTCTCATTTCTCATTTCTCATTTGGGCATAGCCCCTTTAATGGCAGTGCCCACAGCCACAGCCGTTTTCGTGGTCGTGTCCGCAGCCCTCGTGGTCGTGGCCGCACCCTCCCTCGCAGTCGTCGCAGTTACAGCCGCATCCGCCTGTCAGGTGTTTCATCAGGTGGTTGATTTCCTCTTCCGTGGCATCACGGTTTTCGATGACTTCTCCTTTGAAGAAAAGCGATTCGCCAGCCAGCGGGTGGTTCAGGTCCACCTTGACTTTCTCTTCGCCCACCTCGACGACACGTCCATAGAAGCGGTTGCCCTCTTCGTTCTGCAAGGGAATGATAGCCTCCGGATAGATGTGCTCGTGGTCAAAGTGGCCGTTGATGCAGAATATCTCGCGTTCCAGATCCAGCACGTGCTCCTTGGAATATTCACCGTAGGCCTGCTCTTTAGTCAGTTCAAAGTCAAAGGCCGCCCCCTTTTCCAATCCGATAATCTGTTGTTCAAAGGCATCGAGGGCAATGCCGAATCCGCTGATAAACTGGAAGGGCTTGTCTGGTGTTGTCTTCTCTACCAGTTCCTTTCCTTTCTCTCCGTTGACATAGAGTGTATATGACACGGACAGGAATCTGTTGTTCTTGTTCTCCATAAAAATGATGTTCTCTGGGTTTTGTTTACAATCTGGCTGCAAAATTACATTAATTATAGCGAAATACCAAATAAAAACGTTGAAATTTGACCCAAATCAATGAAAGTGCAGTTATGTTGATATGGGTCAAAAATAGGGCTGTGTCCGCAAACAATCAGCAAAAATGTTTGGTGGCAACGTAAAAACGCCGTAACTTTGCACCGTCAATCAGTCACAGAGACGGTTGACTAAGGATAACAACATTATTAATTAAAGAGAAAGGGTAACAAGTTATGAAAAGATTGTTTTTAGTGGTTGTAGCTATGCTCAGCATGACTATGACATTTGCGGAAAACGAGAACACGAAAAGCCTGAACAATGTGGAGGCTTACGACATGACGGTTAACATGAGAAGACTCGGACAGGTACTCGAACTGTCAAAAGACCAGATAGAGGCATTTGCCGAGATTCACAAAACCTTCTGCGCAGAGATGCTCTTCGCTGCACAGTACAATAAGGAAGAGCGTGAGAAGCTGGTTGAGAAGACCGTCAAGAAGCATGTGGCCTACATGGGTTACATCCTTGACAAAGACCAGTACCGCCGCTACGTCATGTTGCTCAACCTTACGTTGTCCAACCGCGGACTTAGGTAATGATTAGTAGATTAGTTATTGATTAAAAAGGAGAGGATTGCATGTTCACACGCAGTCCTCTTTTTGTTTTTCGTCGTGTTTTTCGTACAATTATACATTTTATAGGCTAAAAATTTGGTTTTTCACGTAGTTCTTTGTACCTTTGCACACTCAATATACTAGTAAATTGACAAATCGTAGATAGAAAATGTTAAAACGTATTTTAATGACGGCAGCTATTGGTGTGTCTATGACTATCAGTGCCTTTGCACAGATGTCTGATGATCAGGTAGTTGCTTTTGTCGCACGAGAACAGAAGGCTGGTACCAGCCAATCACAAATTGTTACAAAACTGATGCAGCGTGGTGTAAAGATTGACCAGATCCGCCGTATCCGCCAGAAGTATAATGGTCAGATTAACAAGGCTGGCTTGGCTGGTAAAGCTGATGCTGCCGTAACGGAGGCCAGTGCACAGATGCGTCAGAATACTACCGATCAGGATTCTCAGCAGGAACTGGTGGCTGGTAAGGTCGGAACTTCCACCGAGGGTTTTCAGGAAGCCGAAGTGGATTATGCTGAGGCTAAGTCAGAGGTCAACACTTCTGCCGGTAATGCCGTTCAAGAGGTGAACGCCAAGCGCATCTTCGGTCGTGACATCTTCAACAGGCGCCTGCTTTCCTTCGAGCCGAACATGAATATAGCCACTCCGGAGAACTATGTGCTCGGTATTGGCGACCAGTTGGTTGTTGACATCTACGGTGCTTCGCAACGTACCATGTCATTCACTATTTCTCCTGAAGGAACGGTGACACTTCCAGGTGTCGGCCCTGTCAGGGTTCAGGGGATGACTGTGGCACAGGCACAGTCGAAGATTCGCCAGACGTTAGGTGCCCGCTATTCAAGTTCATCGCTTCGTCTGACGGTCGGACAGACCCGTACTATCATGATCAATGTGATGGGTGAGGTTCGTACCCCTGGTACTTATACACTGTCGGCTTTTGCCACCGTGTTCCATGCACTCTATCGTGCCGGTGGTATCAACGACCTGGGTACCCTGCGTAATATCAAGGTCTATCGTAATGGTAAACTGGTAACCGTAGTAGATGTTTACGAGTATATTCTTCATGGCCGTCTGGCAGGAAATATCCGTTTGCAGGAAAGTGACGTCATTGTTGTTAGTCCTTACGAGTGTCTGGTAGGTATCTCTGGTAATGTAAAACGTCCGATGTTCTACGAGATGCGTCCTACCGAGACTGCTTCAACCTTGCTGGGCTTTGCCGGTGGTTTCATGGGTGATGCCTATAAGAAGTCCATCCGTGTGATGCGTAAGTCTGGCGAGCGCTATTCGGTGTTCAACGTCGATGAGTTTGAAATGAGTGATTTCAAAATTGTCGATGGTGATAACTTCACTGTTGATGGCATCATTAACCGTTTTGAGAACATGGTTGAGGTGAAGGGTGCCGTCTTCCGTCCCGGCCAGTTTGAACTGGGCAAGAACGTGACGACGGTCCGTACGCTGATTGAGGCTGCAGACGGACTCACTGAGGATGCTTTCACAGGACGAGCAATAATACAGCGCTTGCGTGATGACCGTACTTTAGAGACGGTACCCGTCGATTTGAGGGGCATTATGGACGGTACGGTAGCTGACATTCCGCTTAAAAACGAAGATGTATTGTTTGTGGCTACTGAGAGCGAACGTGTCATGCAGCGTACGGTTACCATTGGTGGTGAGGTGCTTAGCCCAGGAACCTACCAGTTTGCCGAGAATACGACGCTTGAGGACCTGATTGTTCAGGCTGGTGGTCTGACGGATGCTGCTTCTTTGGTGAAGGTTGACGTTTCCCGCCGTATCATTAATCCGAAGGCTACTACTTCTGGCAAGGCCATCTCAGAGACCTTCACGCTGACGCTGAAAGACGGACTTGTCATGGATGGTGAGCCGGGATTCCTGCTGAAACCTTACGACATTATTCAGGTACGCCGGAGTCCGGACTTCCACACTCCTCGTAGTATTACTGTAGAGGGTGAGGTTTATTTCGGTGGAACCATCACGATGGAATCCAAGAACTTGCGTCTGAGCGATGCCATCAAGGCCGCCGGCGGTGTAACAGATTATGCATACGTAGAGGGTGCCCGTTTGGTGCGTTTCCTGACTGACGATGAGTTGGAGCGCCGTAAGGATATGTTACGCCACGTATTGGCTACACAGGGTGGCAAGGACTCTGTGAACCTGAAGACCCTTGACTTGGGACGTACCTATACGGTGGGTATCAACCTGGACAAGGCATTGGCTAATCCTGGTTGCGATGCTGATATTGTGTTGCGTGAAGGTGACCACATCAATGTGCCGGAGTACAACGGAACGGTAAAGGTTTCGGGTGATGTCATGTATCCCAACACGGTAGCCTTTAATAATAAGAAAGATTTTAAATGGTACGTGAAACAGTCTGGTGGCTTTGGTTCGCGCGCCAAGAAGAAGAAGGCTTATATTGTCTATCAGAATGGTACGATGGCCCTTGCCAACGAAGGAAAGGTAGAGCCTGGCTGTGAAATTGTCGTACCCTCGAAGGCCAAGAAGGACTGGTCAGGTTTGGCTCCCATTCTGTCTATCGGCAGCAGTATAACTGGTTTGGCGGCTATGATTGCTACTATCGCCAGTGCGTTGAAGTAACGTGATTGTTAGAACATTTTAAGAAAGAACATTGAAATGGAAGAAAACAAGCAGATAATCGAGCAGCAGGAAGAGGAGTCTTCCATCGACTTCAAAGCCATCTTCGCCGCTCTGAAGAAACATAAGAAACTGTATTATAAGGTATTGCCTGCCACATTTGTCCTTGCAGCCATCTTTGGCTTGAGTTTGCATAACTACTATAAGTGTGAGGTTATGCTTTCGCCGGAATTGAGCAGTTCAAGGACAAACAGTGGTCTGGCAGCGTTGGCCAGTAACTTCGGTCTTAACCTTGGAATGGGAGGTGGTACTGCCGGTATGGGTTCCGAGGCCCTGTTCCCCACGCTTTATCCAGACTTGGTGAACTCTACCGACTTTAAGGTCAGTCTGTTCCCAATCCCTGTGACTATAGAAGGTAACAAGAAAAAGGGAGAGGCAGACAGAACGATGAGTTATTACGACTATTTGTTGGATGAGCAGAAAGCACCATGGTGGAGTGAGGCCATTGGTAGTGCCTTCAAGGCTTTGGCAGAACTCCTGAGTAGTGATACGACGAAAACAGATCGTGACATTGATCCCTTCCGACTGACAAAGAAACAAGCTCAGATTGTAAAGGCTCTTGACAAGAAAGTGATTTGTGACGTTGACAAGAAGACGATGGTAATTACGATTAGTGTGACAGACCAGGATCCTGTTATCGCTGCAACAATGGCTGACTCCGTGAAGAACCGCCTGCAGGATTTCATCACCACCTATCGTACCAAGAAGGCTAAGGTGGACCTTGCTTTCTATCAGAAAATATGCCGTGAAGCCAAGGCCCGTTACGATAAGGCCCGTTATCTTTATGCTGAATATGTTGATGCCAACCAAGACATTATTTTGGAGAGTGTCCGTCAGCGTATAACCGACCTTGAAAACGACATGCAACTGCAATACAACGTCTATACGCAGGTTGCTGCCCAGCTACAGCAGGCTGAGATGAAGGTTCAGCAGGAGACCCCTGCCTTTACCACTCTGCAGAGTGCTACCGTTCCTGTCAAAAAGTCGGGTCCCAGCCGTGCCAAGATTTGTCTGATCTTTACCTTCCTGGCATTCTTGGGCGTCAGCGTCTGGATTCTCAATAAGGAAAATCAGCTGAAACCGTTGCTCGGCCTCAGCTAAATATAGGAAGAGGGTGTCTCAACAATGCTGCCGATGGTTGCTATGACGTTGTGACACTCTCTTCATTCTCATTCAAAAAGTCCGATAACTAAAAACGATTTGTATTATGAATATTCGTATTCCCATTATCATGTTTGTTTGTCTGATGTTCTTCTCTGCTTGTGAGAAAGAACTCATGACAGAAGAAGAGAAGAAATCAAACACAGAAGAAACCACGGGGGAGGATGCCGACAGCAAACTGACCATTGTGACTCGTGCTCCGTCTGGAGAAGTGATTAGCTATCCAGTCACGGTTTATATCATGGATGGAGAAGGTCATTGCGTGAAAAGGGAGATTTTGGCTGACGCTGGTGATGAATTGTCAGTGAAGTTACCGGCTGCAACCTATCAGGTTTATGCCATTGGTGGTGCTACTAGTGCTTCTTATTCGTTGCCAACTGCTACTGAGGCAACGTCAGACTATGAGATAGGGTTGAAAGAAGGTGCAGCCCATGCTGATTTAATGACTGCCCAAAATACTGTAACTCTTGGTCGCAACGAAGAAAACACTCTTGTGATGGGCTTTTCCAGAAAGGTTTTGCAAGTTAACGAGGTGACCATCAGTGATTTGCCAGAGGAAGTGACAGCTGTGTCGGTGGAGTTGGCACCATTGTACAAAAGCATCCGACTGAATGGTAACTATGTGGCAGGAAATACTGGCGAGAAAACCGTTATAGAATTAACACGTCAGAACGATGGTACCACATGGAAGAATAGTACTACTTCCTATCTTTTGCCTGCCATTAGTGCTGCCAGCGTGACAGTACGTATGACGCTAAGTGGCGTTACTAAAGTTACTACATTCTCTTCTTCACAAACGCTTGAAGCTAACCATCCGCTAAACATTGTCGGTACTTATACGGGCAGTGCCGGTGAGTTCACAATGTCTGGTGTGTTCACTGGTGCTATTTGGGGCGATCCAACCAGTATCAATTTTACGTTCAATGAAACTAGTGCCGAGGACGCAGGCAGCTCGCAAGGCGGTGGCGGCAATAGTTCCAGTGAAGGTGGTGCTCCAGCTGTTAATACGTGGTATAAGAACTGCTACGTTTTCATGTCAACAGAAGATGGCAACGACGTTGTTGTGACGCTTATCCATCCATCAGAAGTTGAAGTAACTGAAGCTGATAATAAATCATTGGCAGATATTAATACACTTATACAAGCCTTTGATAATAAAGGGGTAACAGGATGGAGACTACCTACTGAAACGGAAGCAAAGGCTATTCATGCTAATTTGGTGAATGGCCAGGTTGAGCAGAATGGTGGTAGTCAAATGGCTAATGGTGAGCGCTATTTCTATGAAAAAGATGACCATTCGTTGGGAGCTTTTTTTGGTACTGGTGATATTACATTCTCTATGACGCCAACCATGTATCTCCGCCCCGTTACTACTTTACGCTTTAACAAACAATAATAACTTTAATATATAATAAGGTATGAAAAAGATTAGAATTATTCTTCTTTCTGTTGTTGCAGCATTGTTAGTCAGCAGCTGCGGTACAACATCGACGGTTCCCGTAACGGGACGTAAACAGACATTGCTGGTGAGCGACGAGCAGGTGCTCAGCCTGTCGAACCAGCAGTACGCAGAGTATATGCAGTCGGCTAAGGCTTCTACCAACTCTACCAATACCGCTATGGTGAAGCGGGTAGGACAGAACATTGCCAAGGCTGTGGAGACCTACTTGAAGAACAATGGTATGGCCGATGAAACCAAGAACTACGCTTGGGAGTTCAATCTGGTGCAGGACAAACAGGTGAATGCCTGGTGTCTGCCTGGTGGAAAGATTGTGGTGTATGAAGGTATCCTGCCTGTCACTCAGGACGAGGCATCACTGGCCATTGTGCTGGGCCACGAAGTGGCACATGCCGTTGCCAAGCACTCTGCTGAGCGTTTGAGCAATGCCTACAAGGAACAGTATGGTGCTGCCGCCCTCAGCGCATTGCTGTCGGGCGCAGGACTCAGCCAGGGTACACAGCAGCTGATAGCATTAGGAAAGTCGTTAGGTGACCAGTTGTTTACCTCTGGTTTCTCAAGGAAACAGGAGAGCGAGGCTGACCACATGGGACTGATCTTTGCTGCGATGGCTGGCTACGACCCGCAGGTGGCTACTGCTTTCTGGCAGCGCATGGCATCGTTGGGCAGCAACAGCAACAGCCTGTTCAGCGATCACCCCTCGGACGAGAAGCGTATCAAGGACATTCAGGGCTGGATGTCGGAGGCGCTGACGTATTACACACCGCCAAAGACCACCACTACTAAGACTACTTCTAAGAAAAAGACCACCACGAAAAAGAAGAAGTAATGATGAGACTGCTCTTAGCGAGTATGGCATTGGCTGTCGGCTTGACAGCCAATGCCCAAACCAAGGACGGTGGTATCTCACAGCAGATGCTGCAGCAGATAGAACGGCAGAATACCCCTACGGCCAGTGACCGTGCCCTTCGTAATGCGTTGGCTGCCAATGCCATCGATCAGTTGGCACGTAGTCAGGAGAGTGCCCGTGAGTTGGATACCTATTTCAGCGTTGAGACGAAGAAGCAGAGCATTACCGACCAGAAGTCGAGTGGGCGCTGCTGGATGTTCAGCGGTCTGAACGTGTTGCGCAGCAATTTCACCAAGCGTACCGATTCCCTCAGCGTGGAACTGTCGCAGGACTACCTGTTCTTCTGGGACCAGCTGGAGAAGGCCAACCTGATGCTGCAGGGCGTCATCGACACCGGCAAGAGTCCTATCGATGACCAACGCGTGCAGTTCTTTTTCCATTATCCTATTAGCGATGGCGGTACCTTCTGCGGAGTCGCCGACCTGGCTGAGAAATACGGTTTGGTGCCGTCCTCCATACAGCCTGAGACCTATTCTGCTGAGAATACGTCACGCATGGCCAGTATCATCAAGTCCAAGTTGCGCGAATTTGGTCTGGAACTGCGTCGTATGGTGGCTGATGGTAAGAAACCGGCAGCTATCCGCCAGCGAAAGACGGAGATGCTCAGCGAAATCTACCACATGCTGGTCATCACGCTGGGTGAGCCTGTGAAGGAGTTTACTTACGCTTTCCGCGACAAGAACGGCAAAGCGGTGACTGCTGCCAAGAAATACACCCCGCAGTCCTTCTATCAGGAGATTGTGGGTGGTCCGCTGAACGGCTCATTCATTATGGTGATGAACGATCCGCGCCGCGAATACTACAAGACTTACGAGGTGGAGTACGACCGCCACGTCTATGACGGCCATAACTGGAAGTACCTGAATCTGCCCATGGAGGACATCGAGACGCTGGCCATTGCCTCGCTGAAGGATGGTCGCAAGCTTTATAGCAGCTATGATGTCGGCAAGCAACTGGACCGCAAGCGTGGCTACTGTGACACGGAGAACTTCGACTATGCCTCGCTGTTCAACACCACGTTCAACATGACGAAGGCCGAGCGCATCTCTACCTTTGACAGCGGTTCTACCCATGCCATGACGCTTACCGCCGTGGATTTGGATCCGCAGGGGCAGCCGTTGAAGTGGAAGGTGGAGAATTCCTGGGGAACAGCTTCCGGCCATCAGGGTTATGTCATCATGACGGCACGCTGGTTCCGTGAATACATGTTCCGTCTGGTTGTTGACAAGCAGTATGTCAGCGACAAACTGCTGAAAGACTTCGAGCAGAAACCGGTGATGGTGATGCCTGAAGACCCCTTGTTCCAAATGGATGAGTAGTCTTGTCAGGCAGAAAAAACCTATAGGGGAGGAGGGTTTACCTCCTCCTCTTCTTTTTGGTGACTTTACGCTTGACGGCCTTTCGTTTGGTCTTACCCTTGACGGTTTTACGTCTGACGGCTTTGCGCTTCTTCGTGACGTGCCGCTTGTAGCGTTTCTTCACCACGTGTTTTTTCACCACGATGCTGTCGTTACGCTTCCAGGAGATAGACTCGTCCGCCGTCATCATGGGCACGTCGGGAGCAGGATTCCGCTCGCAGTATTTCAGAATAGCGTAATAGTCGAAGTGACGCTTGTTATGGTTTTCATAGAACCATACTTCCGCATTGCCGCGTCCAGTGGCAATGAGCACGATGTCGTGGTCGAAGTCATAAAACCAGCGGCAGAAGCGGTGGTTGCGCACGCTGCCGTCCCAGTCAGGTTCATCATACTCATTACGCAGCCATTTCAGCAGTTTGTCGAAATCGCTGTGGTGGCTATGGTGATGACTGTTGGCAACAGGCTGTTGAGGTACGGGGGTACTGATCTTGATATAGTTGATTTTCGACAGGTCTTTGTTGCAGTTGATGTCCACATCTACCTCCATGCCGCTGAGTGTTCCTGTCAGCATATAGACATGGCCAGCCGAATCAACGTCGATGAAGTCCAACCCTCGGCTGTCCATTTCGTCCAGCATCTCTTCCGTCGATGCGTTCAAGGGTACGCCCAGGAACTCTACATGTATTGTTGAGTCCTGTACCGTTGAGTCCTTTGTTTGTTCGGCAATTGCTTTTCCTGCTGTCGTTGTCGTCTGTTGCGCCGTCAGCGACTGTACAATCATGAGCGACAGCAGCAGAGTATATATTATTTTCTTCATGTCAAGAGCTTCTTTTCTATTTGGAGGTGCAAAAGTACAAAAAACATCGCAAAAAACCAAAAATGTCAGTGAAAATGTAATTTTTCCGTCAAAATGTTTGCAGGATTCGTGGAAAAGTTATACTTTTGCAGTCGGAAAAAAGAAATAGTGTGATTATGACAACGCTTAACGCATACTTTTACGGCTTTTATTTTTACTTTGCAGGAAACTGTGAAGCGGAAGGCCGTAAGTAAATTTTAAAATGGAAGAACAGAAAAAATGAAATAAGGCTCCGCTTCACAGACAAAGTGAAAGCGGAGCTTGTTTTTAGAAATTATGCATTAAGAATTATGTATTAAAGATATGAAGAGAATAGCAATACAGGGTTTGGAAGGCTCGTTTCACGACATTGCTGCCCACCTCTACTTTGAGGGCGAGCAGATACAGTTGATATGTTGCAGCACTTTCGAGGAGGTGTTTGCCCAGATGAAGCAAGACCCTACCGCCATCGGAATGCTGGCCATCGAGAATACCATTGCCGGTTCGTTGCTGCATAACTATGAGTTGTTGCGTGACTCCGGCACGACCATCGTCGGCGAGCATAAGCTTCACATCACGCACAGTATCTGCTGTCTGCCTGATGACGACTGGGACACTATCCAGGAGGTGCATTCCCATCCTGTAGCCCTCATGCAGTGCCGTCAGTTCCTGGCCCAACATCCGCAGCTGAAGAACGTGGAGGCTGAGGACACCGCTGGTTCTGCCAAGATGATTGCCGAGGGACAGCATAAGGGATGGGCAGCCATCTGCCATGCTGAGGCCGCCAGACTCTATGGCTTGAAGGTCCTTGAAGACCATATCGAGGATAACAAGCATAATTTCACCCGTTTCCTCGTGGTAAGCAATCCCAACAAGGCCGACCTGTTGCGTCCGCTGTTGGAGACCAACAAGTCAAGCATTGTCTTCTCACTGCCTCATGAGGAGGGTTCCCTTTCGCATGTTCTCGCCATTCTCTCGTTTTACAAGATTAACCTGACGAAGATACAGTCGTTGCCCATCATCGGACGTGAGTGGGAGTATCTCTTCTACGTGGATCTGATGTATGACGACCTGACGCGCTATCGTCAGTCTATTGATGCCATCATTCCCCTGACCAAGGACTTCAAAATCTTGGGAGAATACAAGGACGGAAAACAAACGAATTGATAATTGATAATTGACAATTGATAATTATGATACAGCCAGCAGAAAGACTAAGTTTAGTACAAGAGTACTATTTCAGCAGAAAGCTGAAGGAAGTGGCACAACTCAATGCCGAGGGTAAGGATATCATCAGCCTTGCCATAGGTAGTCCTGACATGCCCCCCTCTGAACAGACCATCGAGAAACTCTGTGAGGTGGCTCGTCAGGCTAATACCCATGGTTATCAGCCTACACAGGGTACACCAGAACTCCGCGAGGCGATGGCCGGTTTCTATAAGCGTTGGTATGATGTTGACCTTGATGCCAAGACAGAGGTGCTGCCTCTCATTGGCTCGAAGGAGGGCATCCTCCATATCACGCTGGCCTTTGTCAATCCCGGCGATGAGGTGCTTGTCCCTAATCCTGGCTATCCCACCTATACTTCTTTAAGTAAGATATTGGGTGCTAAGATTGTAAATTATAATCTGCGCGAGGACAATGGCTGGCAGCCCGATTTCGAGGAACTGGAGAAGATGGACCTCTCGAAGGTGAAGCTGATGTGGACAAACTATCCCAATATGCCTACTGGAGGACGTGCCCGTCGTGAGACCTACGAGCGCCTGGTGCAGTTTGCCAAAGCGCACGACATCGTGGTGGTGAACGACAACCCCTATTCCTTTATCCTCAGCGAGGAACATCTGAGCATCCTGCAGGTGCCTGGCGCCAAAGACTGCTGCATCGAGTTGAACTCCATGTCGAAGGCTTACAATATGCCTGGCTGGCGTGTGGGTCTCTGTGTCACGAATGCACAGTTCATCCAGTGGATTCTGAAGGTGCAGAGCAATATTGAGAGCGGTACCTTCCGTGGTATCCAGCTCGCTGCTGCCGAGGCCTTTAACAACTCTGAGGAGTGGCATCGTGAGTACAATATCAATACCTACGCCCGTCGTCGTCAGTATGCTGAGCAGATTATGGACGTCCTGGGTTGTCAGTACGACAAGAACCAGGTGGGAATGTTCCTTTGGGGCAAGATTCCCGACAGCATTCAGAATGTGGAGGACCTGACGGAGAAGGTATTGCACGAAGCTCGTGTATTCATCACCCCGGGCTTCATCTTCGGCTCAAACGGTGAACGCTACATCCGCATTTCCCTCTGTGCCAAGGAAGACAAGATACAAGCAGCGCTTCAGAGAATTAGCGCCATTGTGAAATAGAATCGAAACGTCGAAATAACGAAATAACGAAAAAAAACAATAGATATGGAACTGGAATTAGAAAAACTGAACCTTCCGAGTGACAACGAACGCCCCTTCGTGATTGCAGGTCCCTGCAGTGCTGAGACTGAGGAGCAAGTGATGGATACTGCCCGCCAACTGGCCATGAAGGGTTGCCACAACTTCCGTGCCGGTGTGTGGAAACCCCGTACAAAACCAGGAGGCTTTGAGGGTAACGGTGAGAAGGCGCTGCCTTGGATGAAGCAGGTGAAAGACGAGACACACATGCTGATTTCTACTGAGGTGGCAACTCCTGAACATGTGGAGCTCGCCATGAAGTATGGCATGGATATCCTGTGGATAGGAGCACGCACTACTGCCAACCCCTTTGCTGTGCAGGCATTGGCTGATGCCCTGAAGGGTGTGGACGTTCCTGTGTTTGTGAAGAATCCTGTCAACCCCGACTTGGAACTGTGGATAGGTGCCTTGCAGCGTATCAATCAGGCTGGTGTAAAACGCTTAGGAGCAATCCATCGTGGCTTCTCTTCCTATGAACAGAAAATCTACCGTAATGCTCCCATGTGGCAGATACCTATTGAACTGCACCGTCGCATTCCTGATCTGCCCATCATCTGTGACCCCAGCCATATCGGAGGCAGGAGAGAGTTGATAGCTCCGCTGTGTCAGCAGGCTATGGACCTCGGTTTCGACGGTCTGATTGTGGAGAGCCATTGTGATCCTGACAAGGCGTGGAGTGATGCCAAGCAGCAGGTGACGCCTGACGTGCTCGACTACATCCTTTCGTTGCTCATTATCCGTGATGAGCATGTCACCACGGAGGGCATCACCCAGTTGCGTAAGCAGATTGACGAGATTGACAACCAGCTGATGGACCTGCTCTCGAAGCGAATGGCCGTCTGCCGCGAGATTGGCCATTACAAGAAGAGCCATAACATGACCGTGCTGCAGGCTTCGCGCTACAACGAGATTCTGGAGAAGCGTGGCGTACAGGGAACGCTCACCGGCATGGCTGCCGAGTTTGTTGCCAAAGTCTTTGAGAGCATTCACGAGGAGAGCGTGAGACAGCAGATTGAGATTGTCAACAAATGAGACATTTCTCATTCCTCATTTCTCATTTTAAAATTTGAATATAATGAAAATTTTAGTATTAGGTGCAGGAAAGATGGGGTCGTTCTTCATCGATCTGTTGAGTTTCGACCACGAAGTGGCAGTCTTTGAGAGAGACCCCAAGCGCATGCGGTTTACCTATAACTGTCAGCGCTTCACGACCTACGAGGAGATTCAGGAGTTCCAGCCCGAGCTGCTCATCAATGCCGTCACGCTGAAATACACCATTCCTGTGTTCAAGGAGGTGATACCCTATCTTCCCAAGGAGTGCATCATCAGCGATATAGCCAGTGTGAAGACGGACATGAAGGAGTTCTACGAAACGACTGGCATGCGCTACGTTTCCACGCACCCCATGTTCGGACCGACGTTTGCCAACCTGCAGCAACTCTCTGAGGAGAATGCGATTATCATCAGCGAGGGTGACTACATGGGCCGTATCTTCTTCAAGGACCTCTACCAGCGACTGGGTCTCAACATCTATGAATATACCTTTGAGGAGCATGACAAGACCGTTGCTTACTCGCTGTCTATCCCCTTCGTCTCGACATTCGTCTTTGCTGCCGTGATGAAGCATCAGGATGCGCCGGGTACTACCTTCAAGCGTCACATGAAGATTGCCAAGGGCGTGCTCAACGAGGATGACTACCTATTGCAGGAAATCCTGTTCAACCCCTATACCCACGACCAGGTCAGCCAGATTCGTACAGAGCTGAAGGAGCTGCTGGAAATCATCGATGAGAAGGATGCCGAGGGCATGAAGGGCTATCTGACGAAAATCAGAAATAACGTGAAGCGCGATATTGAAATCAAGAAACAGTAGGATAAGTTTCAATAACAACGATGGAGCGACAACTGTATGAGGACTTGATGCGGAAATATGCTGCAGAAACGGCGACTATCCGCCAATGGGCACACGACCTGCACGATAGTGTGAACCAGACGTATGGTGACCAGCTGCCGTATGGCTACCATCTGGACATGGTTGTCAACGGCATCCGCGACTTCGGCCATCTGGTATGTGCTTGCGAGGCCGATGTCTTGCCCTTGTTTTTTGGTGGCTACTATCACGACAGTATCGAGGATGCACGGCTGACATACAATGACGTGTTGAAAGTGGCACGCAATTTGCTGACAGAAGAGCAGTCACTGATGGCAGTCGAGATTGTATATGCGCTGACCAACGACAAGGGACGTACACGTGCAGAAAGGGCAGGGGAGCACTATTACAAAGGAATCCGCGAGACACCATACGCTCCTTTTGTGAAGTTGTGCGACCGGCTGGCTAACATCACCTATAGCTGCACGGGCACAGATGCTGTCAACAACCGCATGAAAGAGGTCTATAAGCAGGAAATGCCACATTTCCTCAGCGCCATTAATCCTCACAGTAGTGACCCGCGCTTCCTGGTTCCCCACGAGGTGGTGATGAAACTGGCGGAGTGTCTTATCGACGACATGGAGCGTGAGGAACAGAATCAGTCAGTATGGTGGCATGAGTATTAGTTCATAGTTCAAGGTTTATAGTTCAAAGTCGTAGTATGGCAATAGGTAAGTGGATAGGAGGCGTTCTTGGTTTTATGAGCGGTGGCCCCTTGGGGGCACTGCTGGGTGTCGTATTCGGTCACTTTCTTGACAAGATGTCTGATGCGGTGAATACACCAGATACGCAGGGCACCTATGGTGATCAAAGTGGGTTCCAGTCGCAGGCCTACGGACGGCAGTATTCCCAGCGGGTCTATGAGGGACAGCGCAACAGTTTCCTGTTTTCCATGCTGGTATTGGCCTCCTATATCATCAAGGCCGACGGCCGGGTGATGCATTCTGAGATGGAACTGGTGCGCAACGTGCTGCGCCAGAACTTCGGCGATGCAGCCAGTCAGCAGGGTGACGAGATACTGCGTAAGCTCTTTGAAGAGCAGAAACGTTCCGGTGCGTCAGCTTTCAGGAATACTGTCAGCCAGTGCTGTGCTCAGATAGCCCGTAACATGGACTATGCACAGCGCCTGCAACTGCTGAACTTCCTGGTGCTGATCTCACAGGCCGACGGTCGCATTGACCCTTCTGAGGTGACGGCCATGAAGGAGTGCGCCCAGTGGATGCAGATGTCTGCCGACGAGGTGGACTCCATGCTGGGCTTGGGCAAGGACGACCTGGAGTCGGCCTACAAGGTGCTGGGCGTATCGCCCAATGCCACTGACGACGAGGTGAAGAAGGCCTATCGCCGTCAGGCTTTAGAGCACCATCCTGACAAAGTGGCAGCATTGGGTGAGGACGTGAGGAAGGCGGCAGAGAAGAAATTCCAGGAAATCAATGCAGCCAAGGAACGTATTTTCAAAGCCAGAGGCTTATGAAGAAATCCAAGGATGATGCCATCAAGCTCCCCTTCACTTTAGAAGAGGATGGGGGAAAACTCCTGCTGCATGCGTGCTGTGCACCGTGTTCATCGGCCATTGTCGAGTGGCTGATGGCGAATGGCGTGCGTCCTACCATATTCTATTATAACCCCAATATCTGGCCTCGCGAGGAATACGAGATCCGCAAACAGGAGAGTAAGCGCCATGCGGCGTCGTTGGGCATCCAGTGGATTGACGGCGACTACCGTCATGACGAGTGGCTGCAGGGTGTCTGTGGTTTGGAGGACGAGCCGGAGCGTGGCCGTCGCTGTGAACAGTGTTTCCTCCTTCGTCTGACGGCTGCTGCCCACAAGGCCAAGGAATTAGGCATCAAGTGGTTTGCAACGACGTTGGCATCATCTCGTTGGAAGAGCCTGGAGCAGATAGAAAGGGCGGGGAAGATGGCGGAACTGCCGGAAGTGCGGTTCTGGCCGCAGAACTGGCGCAAGGGTGGTTTGCAGGAACGTCGCAACCAGTTGCTGAAGGAAAACCAGTTCTACAACCAGCAGTACTGCGGCTGCGAATTCTCTGCCCGTCGTGCTGCCCCCACCAAACCATTGCTCCGTGAGCAGATGCGTGAGGCCAAGCGGCAACACCAGTCGCAGCTGGCAGCCATGTCAACAGCCATTGTCGATAAGCTAACAGACCGTCTGGCATCCCTCTTACATCATCCATCTTCCATCATCCTAGCCTATTGGCCCCTGCCAGACGAGGTGGACCTGCGTCCGCTGCTCGACCGCTTGGTGACGGAGGGACATACCGTCCTTTTGCCCAAAGTGTTGGATGACGACACGATGTCTTTGCACCGCTATACGTCGCGTGCTGACTTGGTTGCGGGTGCTTTCCATATCATGGAACCCGTCGGCGAGCCGTTTACTGCCTTTGACCAGATAGATGTCGCACTGGTGCCCGGTATGGCGTTCGATGCTGCCGGCCACCGTCTGGGACGTGGCCGTGGCTACTACGACCGTTTCCTGGCCGCCCATCCCCAGCTCCACACCATTGGGGTCTGTTTCCCCTTCCAACGCGTGGCTGATGTGCCGTCTGAAGCCCACGATATAATGATAAATGAAGTGATAGGATGAATCGTGAACGCGAAATATACAAGGTGACGCTGGTGGGCAGCGTGGGCAATGCCGCACTGCTGGCCTTTAAGTTTGTGGCAGGTATCATCGGCCATAGCCCGGCTATGATTGCCGATGCCGTACATTCACTGTCCGACTTTGTGACAGACGTGGTGGTTATGGTGTTTGTCAACATCAGCGCAAAACCGCAGGACACCTCGCACGACTATGGGCATGGCAAGTTCGAGACGATGGCGACATTTCTGATTGCGCTGGCCCTGATGGCTGCTGCGGCAGGCATCATCGTGTCTGGTGGCGCAAAGCTGGTAGCCTGGTGGGGTGGGGAGTCGTTGCAGGCTCCAGGCATCATCGCCCTCTGGGCAGCCTTGCTGTCCATCTTGGTCAAGGAGATACTCTATCAATATACGGCACACAAGGGGCGCGGCTTGCAGTCGCAGCTGATGTTGGCAAATGCGTGGCACCATCGCAGCGACGCCCTGTCGTCTATTGGTGCTGCCATCGGTATTGGCGGAGCCATCCTGTTGGGCAACCGCTGGACGGTGCTCGACCCGTTGGCCTCCATCATCGTAGGACTGATGCTGGTCAGGGTGGCGTGGCTGTTGATGAAGACAAGTACAGGTGAACTGACGGAGGGCTCGCTGCCTGACGAGACGGAACAGCAGATAGAGCAGATTATCTGTTCGTTTGCTGACGTCCAGCAGCCGCATAACCTGCGAACCCGCCGTATCGGCGACCACATCGCCATCGAGGTGCATGTCCGTATGGACGGTCAGTTGCCGCTGAATGTCGTTCACGAGCGTGCCACTGCCATTGAGCGTAAACTGAAGGAGCAGTTTGGTGCCAAGACGCATGTGATGTTGCACATGGAACCAATAAAGTGAAAAGTGAATAGTGAAAAGTGAAATTTCTCATTTCTCATTTCTCATTTCTCATTTTTTTTTGTACCTTTGCACCCTCAATTGTAAATTGTATATCGTCAAATTGTAATTACATAGATGTTTGAGAATTTAAGTGACAGACTTGAACGGTCGTTCAAGATACTGAAAGGTGAGGGAAAAATCACTGAGATTAATGTTGCGGAGACCCTGAAGGACGTCCGCAAGGCCCTGTTGGACGCCGACGTGAACTACAAGGTGGCCAAGACGTTTACGGACACCGTGAAGCAGAAGGCACTGGGCATGAACGTGCTCACAGCCATTAAGCCCAGCCAGTTGATGGTGAAGATTGTTCACGACGAACTGGCAGAACTGATGGGCGGCAAGGCCGTAGAGCTGAAACTGGACGGTAAGCCCGCCATCATCCTGATGTCTGGCTTGCAGGGTTCTGGTAAGACGACGTTCAGTGGCAAACTGGCTAACATGCTGAAGACGCGCCAGCACAAGAACCCCTTGCTGGTGGCTTGTGACGTCTATCGTCCCGCTGCCATCCAGCAGTTGCACGTGGTCGGCGAGAGTGTCGGCGTGCCCGTCTATTCGGAGCCTGACAACAAGAACGTGGTGGAGATTGCCAACAACGCCATCCGCGAGGCCAAGGCCAAAGGCTATAACGTGGTCATCATCGATACCGCCGGTCGTCTGGCTGTCGATGAGGAGATGATGAACGAGATTGCCACGCTGAAGGATGCCGTGAAGCCTGACGAGACGCTGTTTGTCGTTGACTCGATGACGGGTCAGGATGCCGTGAACACTGCCAAGGAGTTCAACGACCGTCTGGATTTCGACGGCGTGGTGCTCACCAAACTTGATGGTGACACCCGTGGTGGTGCTGCCCTCTCGATACGTACCGTCGTCACCAAGCCCATCAAGTTTGTGGGTACCGGCGAGAAAATGGAAGCCATTGACGTGTTCCATCCTGAGCGAATGGCCGACCGAATCCTGGGCATGGGTGACGTGGTGTCTCTGGTGGAACGTGCGCAGCAGCAGTTCGACGAGGAGGAGGCCAAGCGCCTGGAGAAGAAGATTCGCAAGAACAAGTTCGACTTCGATGACTTCATGTCGCAGATTCAGCAAATCAAGAAGATGGGTAACATCAAGGATCTCGCCTCGATGATTCCTGGCGTGGGTAAGGCCCTGAAGGATGTGGATATCGACGACAATGCCTTCAAGGGCATTGATGCCATCATCAACTCGATGACGCCGAAGGAGCGTGCCAACCCCGACATCATTAACCAGAGCCGCAGACTGCGCATAGCCAAGGGCTCAGGTACGAAGATTGAGGAGGTGAACCGACTGATGAAGCAGTTTGACCAGACGCGC
>JAEEGL015371802.1_pt1 | contig 47350 bp, 54 predicted proteins | sample 9134231 | NCBI WGS metagenome assembly JAEEGL01 (sample SAMN16246548, study PRJNA631951) | gut metagenome | biome: gut microbiome; feature: rumen; material: fiber-attached | host: Bos | place: Iran: Karaj | collected 2018-10
TCATTCGGCATGCAGATAACTGATACAATCGCTGATCTTTTAACAAGAATTCGCAATGCGAATACTGCAAAGCACGCCACAGTTGACGTTCCCGCTTCAAGAGTAAAGAAGGACATCACCCAGATCCTCGTAGACGAGGGTTACGTTAAGGACTTCAAGCTCATCGAAGACGGCAAGCAGGGCGTTATCAGGATCACGCTTAAATACGGCGATAACAAGTCGCCCGTCATCACCGGACTCAGAAGAGTTTCCAAGCCCGGTCTGCGTATCTATTCAAGCTGCGCAGATATGCCCAAGGTCCGCAAGGGTCTGGGTATCGCAATCGTTTCAACCTCAAAGGGTATCGTTACTGACAAGAAGGCAAGAGAGCTGAATGTCGGCGGCGAGGTCCTCGCATACATCTGGTAAGGAGGAACTACATTATGTCAAGAATCGGCAGAATGCCCATCGCAGTTCCCGCAGGCGTAGAGGTAAAGAACGACAATAACCTCGTAACAGTCAAGGGACCGAAGGGCGAGCTTACAAGACAGTTCAGCACTGAACTCGGCATCGAGGTAGGCGCTGGCGAGATCAACGTAACAAGACCCAGCGACGACAAGCGTCACCGCTCACTTCACGGTCTTACAAGAACACTCATCGCTAACATGGTCGAGGGCGTAACAAACGGCTACTCCAAGACTCTCGAGATCGAGGGCGTCGGCTACCGTGCTGCAAAGTCCGGTAACAAGGTCACTCTCAACCTCGGATTCTCTCACCCTGTTGTGCTCGAGGAGACAGACGCTATCAAGCTCGATGTTCCTCAGCCTAACAAGATCGTGGTAAGCGGTATCGACAAGCAGGCTGTAGGTCAGTTTGCAGCTGAGATACGCGAAAAGCGTCCGCCTGAGCCGTACAAGGGCAAGGGCATCAGATATGCCGGCGAGCACATCATCCGCAAGGAAGGTAAGGCCGGCAAGGGCAAGAAGTAATTAGAAGGAGCAAATTGCTATGATCAAGAAATTTGACAGTAATAAAGCAAGATTAAAGAGACACCGCAGAGTCCGCGCAAAGATCTCCGGAACTCCCGAGCGTCCCCGTCTGAATGTGTTCCGTTCGACCAAGCACATCTATGCTCAGATCATCGACGATGTAAACGGCGTTACTCTTGCTTCTGCATCCAGCATGGACAAGGGCTTTGAGGGCAACGGCGGCAACGTCGAGGGTGCCCGCAAGGTAGGCGAGATGATCGCTAAGAACGCCGCAGACAAGGGCATCAGCGAGGTCGTATTCGACAGAGGCGGCTACCTCTACCACGGTAGAGTCAAGGAGCTCGCTGAAGGCGCACGCGAGAACGGCTTAAAGTTCTAAGAGGGAGGTAAAAGAATGGCTAATATAGAAACACAGGCTCCTGAGTTCGTTGAGAAGGTCGTAGCTATCAACCGCGTATCCAAGACTGTTAAGGGCGGACGTATCATGAAGTTCTCCGCACTCGTAGTAGTCGGCGACGGCAACGGTACAGTCGGCTTCGGTCTCGGAAAGTCCGGAGAAGTTCCGGACGCTATCCGCAAGGGCATCGAGGATGCTAAGAAGAACCTTACCAAGGTCGCTCTCAAGGGCACAACTATCCCCCACGAGATCGTAGGCGCATTCGGCGCAGGCAGAGTTCTCATGAAGCCCGCTGCTCCCGGTACAGGCGTTATCGCCGGCGGTCCGGTGCGTGCGGTCATCGAAGTGGCAGGTATCAAGGATATCAGAACAAAGTCCCTTCGCTCCAACAACCCCTGCAACGTTGTAAGAGCTACTATCAACGGTCTCAAGAACTGCACATCTGCTAAGGAAGTTGCAGAAAAGAGAGGCAAGTCCGTTAAGGAAATCTTAGGTTAAGGAGGCAGTAACAATGGCAAAGAACATCAAGCTCGTAAAGAGCCTCATCGGCAGAAAGAAAGACCAGATCGCTACTGCACAGTCCCTCGGTCTCAAGAAGATCGGCGACGTAACGACTCAGCCTGACAATGCTCAGACTCAGGGCAAGATCAACAAGATCTCACACCTCATCGAGGTTACAGAAGCGTAAGCAAGGAGGTGCACGATAAATGAAAATTCACGAATTAACACCCGCACCGGATTCCAATAAGGACGTAAAGCGTATCGGCAGAGGTCACGGCTCCGGAAACGGCAAGACTGCCGGCAAGGGTCACAAGGGACAGAACGCCCGCTCCGGCGGCGGCGTAAGGATCGGCTTCGAGGGCGGACAGATGCCCCTCGCAAGACGTATCCCGAAGAGAGGCTTCAACAACATCTTCGCTACTAAGTATGCGACAGTTAACGTTAGCGACCTCAACAAGTTCAAGGACGATACAGTCGTTGACGCAGAGCTCCTCAAGGCTGCTGGTCTTATAAAGAAGGAGTACGACGGAGTCAAGATCCTCGGAAACGGAGAGCTTACCGCTAAGCTGACAGTCAAGGCTGCAAAATTCTCGCAGAGCGCTGTTGAGAAGATCGAGAAGGCAGGCGGAAAGACTGAGGTGATGTAACTGTGTTCCAGACCTTAAGAAAGGCATGGGGCGTTCCGGAGATCCGTAAAAAGCTCCTGTACACATTACTCATGATAGTCATCTTCAGGTTCGGAAGCGCAGTAACAGTTCCCTTCCTCAATCCCGACGTTGTAAGGTCGTGGATGGATACGAACGCTTCGGGCGGTAACTTCCTCGAGTACCTGAACACCATGACCGGTGGCGCGCTCTCACAGGCGACCATCTTCTCGCTTTCCATTCAGCCGTTCATCAACGCTTCGATCATTATGCAGCTCCTGACCTACGCGCTCCCGCCGCTGGAGAGACTCCGCGACGAAGGCGAGGAGGGAAGGAAGAAGATCGAGAAGATCACCGCATTCGTTGCGATGATACTCGCGTTCGTTATGTCCTATGCGTATTACCTCACTCTTTCGAGAATGACGGACGATACGGGCAAGCACGCAGTAAAGTTCCTCGACGGCTGGCAGAAGCATTTCGCAGCAGCAGTTATCATACTCTGCTTCGTAGCGGGCGCGTCCTTCGTAGTTTGGATGGGCAACCGCGTAAGCGACAAGGGTATCGGCAACGGCGTATCTATCATACTCTTCGCCGGTATCGCTGCAAGATTCCCTGTTGACGCAGGACGTCTTGTTTCCCTTACAAAAACAACTCCCGAGAAATACTTATTCGTATCTATCGGTTACCTCATCTTCATCATCTTCGAGATCGGCTTCATCGTCTTCATGAACGAGGCGGAAAGGCGTATCCCGATACAGTATGCAAAGAGAGTAGTCGGCAGGAAGCAGTACGGCGGACAGAAGACTCATATCCCGATAAAGGTCATCATGAGCGGCGTTATGCCTATCATCTTCGCTATGTCCTTCATGTCTCTCCCGCAGACGATCCAGCTCTTCAAGCCCGTAACTTCAAGTTCGTCCAAGTTCTACATCGGATTCTGCAAGTTCTTCGCTACAACGAGCTGGACATACGCAGTGATCTATTTCATACTCATCATTCTGTTCAACTACTTCTACGTTTCGATCCAGTATAACCCCGTTGAGATCGCTAACAATCTCCGCCAGTCCAACGGTGGTATCCCTGGCATCAGACCCGGAAAGCCCACCTCGGACTACATTCAGAGAGTTCTCTCCAAGATCACTCTCGTAGGCGCGATCTTCCTCGGTATCATCGCTGTTGTCCCGATTTTCATCTCGATGGCAGACCAGAACCTCAGATCGCTCTCCATGGGCGGTACTACGATCCTCATCGCGGTAAGCGTGGCTCTCGAAACTACACGTACGCTTGAATCTCATCTTATGATGCGTCATCATAAGGGCTTCTTAGGTTAAGGAGGATACATTATGAACCTTATATTTTTAGGCGCTCCCGGCGCAGGCAAGGGCACACAGGCTGAGGTCGTATCCGAAGCTCTGAATATCCCCCAGATCTCTACCGGCAACATTCTCCGCGAGGCTGCAAAGAACGGCACTGAGTACGGTCTCAAGGCTAAGGCTGCTATGGACGCAGGCGCTCTCGTTTCCGATGACATCGTTATCGGTATCCTCAAGGAGAGGATCGCAGAGGACGACTGCAAGAACGGCTTTATCCTCGACGGCTTCCCGAGAACAGTTCCGCAGGCAGAGGCTCTTGACGCTATGAACATCAGGATCGACAAGGTCATCGAGATCTCCGTTCCCGATGAGACTATCAAGGAAAGAGTTTCCGGCAGAAGAGTATGCGAGGGCTGCGGCGCTTCGTATCACGTTCAGTTCAAGCCTTCCAAGGTCGAGGGCAAGTGCGACAAGTGCGGAGCCAACACTATCATCCGCAAGGACGATCAGCCTGAAACAGTTCTCGAAAGACTCGCTGTTTACCACGAGAAGACTGCTCCCCTCAAGGATTTCTATGAGAAGCAGGGCAAGCTCGTAACAGTCATCGGTCAGGAAGAGGTAGCAGCTACCTCCAAGCTCACACTCGAGGCAGTGGGAGTCAACTGATGAGCATCACGATAAAATCAAAGTCCGAATTAGCCATAATGCGCGAGGCAGGCAAGATCACCTGCGGCGCAATATGGTATGCGGGCGAAAGATTAAAGCCGGGAATGTCAACGCTCGACGTTGACAAGCTGGTCGGCGAGTACTTCGCGCGGCATAACAGCAGATCCTGCTTTAAAGGCTTGTACGGCTTCCCCGGGAACGCCTGTATCTCCGTCAATGAGGAGATAATCCACGGCATACCCAAGGCAAGCCGGAAGCTCCAGGAGGGAGATATAGTGAGCATCGACACAGGAGCCGCCTATAACGGCTTCAACGGCGACAGCTGCTGGACCTTCCCCGTTGGAAAGATTTCTGATGAAGCAAAAGCATTGCTTGAGGTCACTGAGAAGAGCCTTTATGAAGGCATCGCTCAGGCTCAGGTCGGCGCAAGAGTCGGAGACATATCTCATGCTGTGGAAGAGTACTGCGCTTCACGAGGCTACGGAATCGTAAGAAATTACTGCGGCCACGGTATCGGCAGAGAGGTGCATGAATCGCCTGAGGTCCCGAACTGGGGACGCGCAGGGCACGGACCCCGCCTCGTTGCGGGTATGACGATATGCATCGAGCCAATGATAAACGTCAAGGGCGACGATGTTAAGGTGCTCGGCGACGAATGGACAGTCGTTACCAAGAGTGGTTCTCTTTCAGCTCATTTTGAGCACATGATCGCAATAACTCCTGACGGTCCCGTTATATTGACACAACCGTGACGGAGGACATCGAAGTGAAGCTGCAAACAGGCTCAGTCGTGAGAGCGGACGCCGGAAGGGATTCCGGAGGATATTTCGCAGTTACTGCTATCGAGGGCAGCTTCTGCCGCATAGCAGACGGAAAGAGCAGAAAGCTAAGCAAGCCCAAGCTCAAGAATATCAAACACGTCCGTGCAACGAACAGCATGATAGATCTGAATGATTTAACTGATAAAAAGCTCAGGGCGCTCCTGCGGGAGATCGCCGAAGCTGAGTGAGGAGGTCATTTTATGTCAAAGGAAGATGTGATCGAGGTCGAGGGCGTCGTAACAGACGCGCTGCCTAATGCAATGTTTAAGGTACAGCTTGAGAACGGACACGAGGTGCTTTCCCACGTTTCCGGCAAGCTCAGAATGAACTATATCAGGATCGTGCCCGGCGATAAGGTAAAGCTGGAGATGTCTCCGTATGACCTTTCCAAGGGCAGGATCACATGGCGTATAAAGTAAACAGGGCGTGAGCCCTATCCGCTAAAGGAGGTATTTTAAATGAAAGTAAGACCTTCAGTAAAACCCATATGCGAAAAGTGCAAGGTTATCAAACGTAAAGGCAGGATCATGGTGATCTGCGAAAACCCGAAGCATAAGCAGCGTCAGGGTTAATCCGATTAATGCATTAATGGAGGTGCAAGAGTAATATGGCAAGAATAGCCGGCGTTGACCTTCCGAAGAACAAGAGGATCGAGATCGGTCTCACTTATATCTACGGAATCGGTCGTCAGACTGCAACAGATATCCTCGCAGCTACAGGCGTTGACCCCGACGTAAGAGTCAAGGACCTCGCTGAGGAGGACGTAGCTAAGCTCCGCGACTACATCGACGGACACTATACAGTAGAGGGTGATCTCCGCCGTGAGGTCGCACTCAACATCAAGAGACTTGTCGAGATCGGCTGCTACAGAGGCGTTCGTCACAGAAAGGGTCTCCCCGTAAGAGGACAGAGGACCAAGACAAACGCAAGAACCCGCAAGGGCCCTGTAAAGACGATAGCGAACAAGAAGAAGTAAGGAGGTTATGAGCTTTGGCACAGCAGAAGGGTAAAAAAGTCACTACAGTCAGAAGACGTAGAGAGCGTAAGAACATCGAAAGCGGCGCAGTTCATATTCAGTCCACTTTCAACAATACGATCGTAACGATCACAGATACAGCAGGCAATGCCATCTCATGGGCAAGCGCAGGCGAGCTCGGATTCAGAGGCTCCAAGAAGTCCACTCCGTTCGCTGCACAGACTGCTGCTGAGACAGCTGCAAAGGCTGCTATGGAGCACGGTCTCAAGAACGTAGAAGTATACGTCAAGGGACCCGGCGCAGGTCGTGAGGCTGCTATCAGAGCACTCCAGACCGTAGGTCTCGAGGTCAAGATGATCAAGGATGTAACTCCGATCCCGCACAATGGATGCCGTCCGCCTAAGAGACGTCGCGTCTGATCACATGGAGGTGTTATAAATGGCAGTACAGAAGGAACCAATTCTTAAAAAGTGCAGATACCTGGGCATCAGCCCGGCAGTAATGGGCGTTTCCAAGAAGGAGTCTATCCGCTTCAAGAACGCTAATAACAGAAAGAAGATCTCCGAATACGGTCTCCAGCTCAAGGAGAAGCAGAAGCTGAAGTTCATCTACGGCGTTCTCGAGAAGCAGTTCAGACACTACTTCTCCATCGCTGAGAAGATGGAAGGCAAGGCTGGTGATAACCTCATCACAGTTCTCGAGTCCAGACTCGACAGCGTTGTCTACAGAATGGGCCTTGCTCTTACAAGACGTGAGGCAAGACAGCTCGTCGTTCACAGCCACTACACCGTAAACGGCAAGAAGGTAAATATTCCCTCCTACAGAGTCAAGGTCGGCGATGTTATCGCTCTCAAGGAGAAGGACAGAACATCCGATAAGTTCAAGGCCACCGTTGAGGAGACCAAGGACAGACTCGTTCCCGTATGGCTCACAGCAAACAAGGACGATTTCTCTGCTACAGTAAATCGCCTGCCCTCAGCTGAGGATATTGACTACGAGGTAGCTACACACCTCATCGTCGAGCTGTACTCCAAGTAATAGCTTTGCTGTTGCTTAGGGCAACACAACTCGAAAAATACGTTTATTGCGAAATAGGAGGGTTTTTATGCTGGAGAAAATTAATAAGCCTGATATTGAAATCGTCGAGCTTAAAAGTGACGGCAAATACGGTAAATTCGTTTTAGCACCGCTTGAAAGAGGCTATGGTATCACCCTTGGCAACAGTCTCAGGCGCGTGCTGCTCTCCTCACTTCCGGGTGTGGCTGTAACTTCCGTGAAGCTCTCGGGCAAGGACGGTACAGTTCACCACGAATTATCAACGATCCCGGGCGTAAAAGAGGACGTAACAGAGATAATCCTCAGCATCAAGGGACTTACTGCGAAGCTTTACGGCGAAGGTCCTAAGACCATCTACGTCGAGGCAGAGGGCGAGTGCGAGATCACCGCAGGTGATATCAAGACCGATTCCGAGGTGAATATCCTCGATCCGGGAATGCACATCGCTACCCTCGGCAAGGACGCTAAGCTCTACATGGAGATCACGATCGACAGAGGCAGAGGCTATGTGTCCGCTGAGCGCAACAAGAAGCAGATCAATCTCCCCGTTGACGTTATCGCTGTTGACAGTATCTATACGCCTGTCCTCAAGGTGAACTACACCGTGGAGGATACACGACTCGGTCAGGTGACCGACTACGACAAGCTCACTCTTGAGGTATGGACCGACGGTACTATCTCCGCAAAGGAAGCTCTGTCGCAGGCAGCCAATCTCCTCAACGAGCATCTGAAGCTGTTCATCGACCTCTCTGAAGAGGCTGGACTTGCTGAGGTCCTTGTAGAAAAGGACGAGAAGGGTAAGGAAAAGATACTCGAGATGACCATTGAGGATCTTGACTTGTCGGTACGTTCCTTCAATTGTCTGAAGCGTGCCGGGATAAACACCGTTGATGACTTGATAAACAAGTCAGAGGAAGAAATGATGAAGGTTAGAAACCTTGGAAAGAAGTCCTTCGACGAGGTAAAGGAGAAGCTCCAGTCACTTGGCTTCGATCTTTCCTCCGAGGAAGAATAATATCCTAATTTTAGAAAAGGAGTGAAATATATGCCGGGTACAAGAAAGCTGGGCAGAACATCTGACCACAGAAAGGCAATGCTCAGAGGCATGGTCACTTTCCTGCTTGAGAACGGTCAGATCGAGACGACCGTAACGAGAGCTAAGGAAGTACGCGCGGTTGCAGAGAAGATGATCACCATCGGTAAGAATGACGATCTGCACTCCAAGCGTCAGGTATATTCATATGTAACAAAGGAGTCCGTAGCGAAGAAGCTCTTCGACGAGATCGCTCCTAAGTATGCAGACAGAAACGGTGGTTACACACAGATCGTTAAGATCGGTCCCCGCCGCGGTGACGCTGCTGAGATGGCTATAATCAAGCTCGTTTGATTACGCTGAAAGAGACCTCCCCGTATGGGGAGGTTTTTGTTTTGCCTGAAAAAGTTTCTGGGACTCCGAGGGCGGCGTTCCCTACAGACAAGGCCTCAAAAAAATATTTTTTCCTGTTGCTTTATTCCAAAAAAAGTGGTATAATAATAACATACCAGAAAATTATCAGGAGGTGCATTATGAACGCCGACCCCTATGGGAACGTGAACAATTTCATAGACAGTCCGGCGGCTCTCTGCACTTTTGCGCTCCCGTCGGTCTGATCCCGACGAAAGGAGTGAGCTTACCAAGGTAAGCGTCTGCTTATGATAAAATTCTATATTTCGGAAGACGGCCGCATGACTGAGTGCGCTGAGCCCACCGCGGGCTGCTGGGTATCCGTCGTGAACCCTACCCCGCAGGAGGTCAACACTCTCATCGAGGACTTCGGCCTCGACAGCGGCTTCGTAAAGTCCTCTATCGACGAGGAGGAGTCTTCGCGTATCGAGCGTGAGGACGACCAGACCCTCGTCATCATCGACACGCCTGTTTCCACGGTCGATGAGGACCAGACCCGCAACTTCTACACACAGCCGCTCGGTATAATCCTTACCGCCGACTACGTTTTCACCATCTCCATTCAGGAGACCCAGATAATCACCGAAGCCATGAGCGGCGGCATACGCAATCTCCGCCCCAGCTTCAAGACCCGCTTCGTGCTCCAGATACTCCTGCGTATCGCGGCGCTGTTCCTTACCTACCTGAAACAGATAGATAAGATCTCATCTGCTGCCGAGCAGCAGCTCCACGACGCGATGAAGAACGAGCTCCTCATGCAGCTCCTCGCGCTCGAGAAATCCCTCGTATATTTCTCCACCTCGCTCAAGGCGAACGAGGCGACTATCGAGAAAATATTCCGCGGACGTGTCATCAAGCTATACGACGAGGATCAGGACCTCCTCGAGGACGTGCTCATCGAGATGAAGCAGGCGATCGAGATGTCCAGCATCTACTCCGGGATCCTTTCGAGTATGATGGACGGCTTCTCGTCGATAATCTCGAACAACCTGAACATCGTCATGTGGCGCCTCACTATCGTCACGATAATCCTCGAGATACCAAACATCATCTTCGCGTTCTACGGCATAAACACGGTCGATCTGCCAATGCCGTACACATGGTTCGCCATAGCGCTGACGGGCTGCCTGACAGTCATCACGACGTTCGTGCTGCTGAAATGGAAACGAAAATGAATACACATTCTGAGCCATAGTTTACGCTATGGCTCTTTTGCAATAGAGAGGAGGGCGCTATGGACACTGCACAGGAAGTATACTTCTCCGACAGCACGCTGCTCGGGTACGGCATTACGGGTGCAGTGTATATTATGCTGCCCGTGCTCGCTTTCTATATCATGCACCGGTATAACGCTGCAAGGCTCTGGCACGTCATAGTCGGCGTCGTCACATACTTCATCTCCACGCGCCTGAGCGACGCCTGTGTACTGCTGACGCTGTCCTCTGCGTCTGCCGCACAGAAACAGGTCGCGGCGGCGGAGCTCGTCGGAGTATTCGAGGAGACCGGGCGCTTTCTCGCGATGAGGTTCGCCTTATCGGACATACACAGCCCGCGCGGGGCAGTCTGTTACGGTATAGGTCACGCAGGACTTGAATGCTGGATACGCGGTGTTCAGAGGTTTCAGCTGATAGGATACGGCAGGGAGATCGACCGCGTGGGCATAGCGGAGTTCCTCTCGGGAGTCACGCCCGAAAGAGCTGCCGAGCTGACCGAGGTCTACCGCAGATACGCGGAAAAGAACATCTTTTTCAGCTTCCTCGACCAGCTCACCGCAGTGACCGGCTTCGGCGTACACATCGCGCTGTCGCTGCTGATATACAAGAAGCTTATCGCAGACCACCCGAGGTTCCGCTGGCTGGCGGCGGCGATAGGTCTGCACTACGCGCTGAACGCAGTTTCGTATGTCGCCTCACTGAGCGGGAGCTTGCTGCTCACCGGCCTCGCTGTACTTGCCTGCGGAGTCGGTATAATCGCTCTTGTGTACAGGCTCATCAACGGCAGGGAGGTCGCTGACGAGATATTATATCCTGAGTTGTGAAAAAGGGAGAGACTCCGTGTCCCTCCCTTTTGCATTTTGCATATTCCGGCACTCCGCGCACATACTACCCGCGAGGTGAAAATATGCGTCCCGACGAGCTCTCCCGGATAAGGATATCCCCTGACCTTGAACATAATATCACGACGATACAGTCCATAGCGCACAGCTCCGCCGACCTCCTTGTGGACCGCTTTACTGCGGGCGGGGTGCGGTGCGCGCTGCTATGCTGTGAGGGCATGGTCTCGACGTCCGTCATCACCGAGCTGATACTCGAGCCCGTGACATCCCTCCCCGATATCGGCACTCCCGACGCTCTCCTGCGCTACATTCAGGACAAGCTGCTCCTTTCGCTCGACCGTCCCGAGGTCACGGAGCTCGACTCGCTGTTCCGCCTGATGAATTCGGGATTCGCGGTGCTGCTCATCGACGGTCTGGAAAAAGCCCCTGCATTCGGCGTCCAGGGCTACCCCACCCGCGGCATTCAGGAGCCCTCCGGCGAAGCCAACATCATGGGCGCGCACGAGGGCTTCGCGGAGTCGCTCCACCTGAATATGTCTCTCGTCCGCCGCAGACTGAAGTCTCCGGAGCTTGTCATGGAGATCATCACCAAAGGCGGCGTCAGCCGCACCGACCTCTGCCTGTGCTATCTTCAGGACAGGGTCCCGCAGGAGCTCCTTGCGCATATCCGGCGCTCGCTCGGCAAGATGAAGCTCGAGGCAGTCCTCTCGACGGGGTATGTGCGCCCGTTCCTTGAGGGGAAGGGCTTCCGGATATTTGATTCTGCCGGCACGACCGAGCGCCCGGACGTCCTAAGCTCGAAGCTGATAGAGGGTCGGGTCGCGGTGCTCATCGACGGCGTGCCCTACGCGGTGGTCGTGCCGAGGCTGTTCTGCGAGAGCTTCCAGACCCTCGACGACTACGCCTTCAAGCCGTACTACGTCACGCTGATACGCTGGATAAAGTACGCGGCGTTCCTCATCACGGTGCTGCTTCCGGCGGTGTACACAGCTGTGGTGGTGTACCACCCGGAGCTGCTCAACAGCACGCTGCTCATGCTGCTGGTGGAGGCGGAGAAGCAGGCGCCGCTGTCGATAGTGACCGAGACCGCGGGCGTGCTGCTGATGTACGAGATCATACGCGAGGCGGGGATACGTCTGCCGAAGCCGGTCGGGGGAGCGGTGAGCATAGTCAGCGGACTGATAATCGGCGACGCAGCTGTGCAGTCGGGGCTGGTCAGCACGCCGCTTCTCACCATGACCGCACTCGCTGTGATAAGCGGGTTCGTCGTCCCGGAGCTGAACCCGCAGGTGACGGTTCTGCGATTCGCGTTCCTCATCGCGGGGAGCACGCTCGGGCTGTTTGGGATAAGTCTGCTGGCGTGCGCGGTGCTCATCAACATCTGCGCAACGGAGGATTTCGGATTCCCATATACAGCGCCGATCTCGCCGTTCCGACTGTCGGGTATGCAGGACACCGCTGTCCGCGCGGGGTTCAGAAAAATGCAGGAGCGTGACTTCACTGTGGAGGAGTATCTGGAGAAATGACGGAAAAGCAACTCACCCGCCAGCAGCTCGCGGCAATGCTGCTCATGACCGATGTTTTCGCACTTTTCTGCCTTCGCGGAGGGCTCTCCGCTGTGACCGCAGCAGCCTTTGCCGCCGCGTGCGGAGTGCAGTTCGTGCTGACGCTGCCGCTCGTGGTGACTGTCCGCAGGGGACGTGAGCTCCCGCGGGCAGCGCTGTGGACAGTGCTCGCAGGGCTCGTGATATGGGGAGGTGGGCTGTTCGATATGCTCTGGGACGCCGCCGGGCTGATATTCACAGTTCCCGGAAATTCGTGGACTATAAGCGGTCGAATGCTCACCTCCGGACTGATAGCGGCGGTATGTGTTTACGCCGCCTCGGAGGGCAGACAAGCGCTCGCGCGGGCTTCGGTCATTGCGGCGGCGCTCGGGGCGGTGTGTCTTGCGGTGGTCGCGGTGAGTGCGGCGACCGGCTCCGACTGGCACGACCTCACCCTTGCGCGGTCGGGGCGCGGCTTCCTCGGGGACTTCACTGAGTGCTTTGCAATGAGCGGCGGAGTGAGCACGCTCATTCTGCTCCTGCCGGGAACGAAGGGGGAGCCGCTCGCCGGCACGGGAGTATACTTTGCCGCAAAGGGCGTGATATCGGCGGTCGAGATACTCACAGCCGCCCTCGTGACCGGCGGGATAATGCCGCTCGTGACCTGCCCGGTCATCACTGCCGCGCAGCTCAGCCAGCCCTTCCCGACGCAGCGAATAGATGCGCTCTTCCTGATGATATTCGCGATATTCGCGGTCTTCGCGCTCGCGGTACAGACCGTCGCCGCCGCCGGAGCCCTCGGGAGACTCGTCCCGCAGTTCACACGTCTGCGCAGCGCGGCAGTCACCGCAGCAATGCTCGGGGCGGCATTTTTGCCGATCTCGCGGGAGATCCGTGTGGTCGGGACGGCAGTCCTGCTGCTCATTCCTTTGGCAGCACTCGCCGCAGACCGTACAGGAGGCAGAAAATGAGGAGACTATTTGCACTGCTCTGCGCCGCGGGACTTCTGACCCTTCCCGGCTGCTCGTCCGGGCGTGTGAACGACAAGTACTACCTGCGCTCGGTCACGATCACCGGGAACAGAGATGTTTCGTTGAATATGGACTTTTTCGCCGAGGAGCTCCGGCTCACCGGAGTCTCCGGCAGCAGTCCGCAGGACGCCCGCAGGCACGCCGAGCTGTTGTGTGGGCGGGACATCTTCACGGGGTACACCGAGCTCGTCGTCCTCGGGGACTGCGACTCCCGCGCGGTGCTTGAGGCTATGCTCCGTGACTGGCGGGTGTCGCCGTCGTGTCTGGTGGTGTACTGCTCCGCGCCGGACGAGCTCGCAGACAGTCTTTCCGCTGAGGAGCTGACGGGGATAGTGCGGGAGGCTGTCAGGCAGGGACTTGCGCCAGAATGCGGGCTGGTATCGGTGCTCTCGGGACTTCTCCGCGGCGGGGCAGAAGTCCCGGAGGTGTGTGCGGAGGGATTCCGTGGGGTCAAAAAGATAGGCAGCACATAAAAAAGACGGACTGTAAAGTCCGTCTTTCCACATCATTCAAAAAACGTATTGGAATTATACTCCGCGACGCGGGCGCGGTCTCCGTGGCAGTCCACCTCGATCATCTCGCGCTTCATCATGTATTTCAGCGACGCGAACAGCACCGTCAGCGCGACGGCGTTCGTGAGGATACTGAAATAAACTCGTATACCCATGAGATTGCCGAGCATTCCGCACAGTATCATGCCGATCGTGATGATGACCATGACCTCAAGGCATTTCTTGTCAGGGTCGAGCGAGACGAAGGTCAGGCATATCGCCGCCGAGAAAACGGCGTGCAGTATCGCGAGCATGAGTGAGTACGGCTCGTAGAACGACTCGTACTTGTAGGAGTTCAGCTCGAGGTACATCATCAGCGCCTCCATGACGATATACGCCGTGAAGCCGAATTTCAGCCACTGACGCATACGCACGGTGCGGCATATGCACACGTCCGAGTAGATGAGCATACCGAAGCCCGAGAACAGGCACAGGTACGCGATCACCTCGAGAGTGTTGCTCCCTGCGCTGTCGGGGACGTAGCTCTTGTAGAAAATGAAGCATACAAAGGCGAACAGCACGAACAGTATATTTCCGATTAGTCCGGCGGTCAGACCTCTTGACAGAGTCTTATGCATAGTGCGCTCCTCAACCGAGAGCCTTGAGAGCTCTCTGACCGATGTCTTTTCTGTAGTGTGCGCCCTCGAAGCTTATCTTCGCAACGCCCGCATATGCATTGCTGAGTGCGGACTGAAGGTCATTACCCTTGGCAGTAACGCCGATAACACGTCCGCCGTTAGTGAGAAACTTGCCGTCCCCGCTGAGCTTGGTGCCGGCGTGGTAAACGAAGCAGCCGTCTATCTGGCCCTTCTCGTCGAAGCCGTTCATCTCGATGCCCTTGGGGTAGCTCTCGGGGTAGCCGCCGCTCGCCATGACTACGCACGCGCAGCTTCCGGAGTGCCACTTGATGTCTACTTTGTCGAGCTCATGGTTGTAGATAGCCTCGAATATCTCGTAGAGGTCAGCGTCGAGCATGGGGAGCACGACCTGTGTCTCGGGGTCGCCGAAGCGGCAGTTGTACTCGATGACCTTGGGTCCCTTGGGAGTTATCATAAGACCGAAGTACAGGCAGCCCTCGAAGGTCCTGCCCTCGGCGTTCATAGCGTTCATGGTGGGAATGAATATCTTCTCCATACACTCCTTCGCAACAGCGTCGGTGTAGTACGGGTTCGGGGAGAGCGTACCCATTCCGCCGGTATTGAGTCCCTTGTCGCCGTCGAGGGCGCGCTTGTGATCCATAGATGAGATCATGGGGACGATAGTTTTGCCGTCGGTGAAGCTCAGTACAGACACCTCGGGACCAGTGAGGAACTCCTCGATGACGATACGCGCGGAGCTCTTGCCGAACTTCAGCTCGTCTATCATCTCGTGGATAGCCTTGACTGCCTCATCCTCGTTCTGTGCGATTATAACGCCCTTGCCGAGCGCGAGGCCGTCAGCCTTGATGACTGCGGGGTAGCTGTTCTGTTTTTTCAGGTACTCTATCGCCTTGTCCGACTCTGTGAAGACCTCGTAGAATGCGGTGGGGATATCGTACTTCTTCATGAGCTCCTTCGAGAACACCTTACTGCCCTCGATTATAGCGGCATTAGCCTTGGGACCGAAGGTCATGAAGCCCTCTGCCTGCAAAGCGTCCACCATTCCGAGCACGAGCGGGTCGTCCGGAGCGACTACTACCATATCCGGATTAAGCTCCTTAGCGAGAGCCACAACGCCGTCAACGTCTGTTGCGCCGACGGAGAAGCACTCAGCGTACTTCGAGATACCGCCGTTCCCGGGGGTGCAGTATATCTTGCCGACCTGCGGGCTCTCCGCGAGCTTCATGATGATAGCGTGCTCGCGTCCGCCGCCGCCGACTACTAAAACATTCTTCATGGGGAAAACCTCCTCGGGCATGTTCATCAGTGATGGAAAAGTCTTATGCCTGTGAACGCCATTGCGATATTGTACTTATTGCAGGTCTCGATAACGTTGTCGTCGCGGATAGAGCCGCCGGGCTCAGCGATGTACTCAACGCCGGACTTGTGTGCGCGCTCGATGTTGTCGCCGAACGGGAAGAAAGCATCCGAGCCGAGGCATACGCCGGTATTCTTAGCCAGCCAGGCCTTCTTCTCCTCGCGGGTGAATACAGCGGGCTTGACCTTGAATATCCTCTGCCACTCGCCCTCACGGAGCACGTCCTCGTACTCGTCGCCGATGTAGACGTCGATAGCGTTGTCGCGGTCTGCGCGGCGGATATCGTCAACGAACTGGAGACCCATTACCTGCGGGGACTGTCTCAGCCACCAGTTGTCAGCCTTCTGACCTGCGAGACGTGTGCAGTGGATACGTGACTGCTGACCCGCACCGATACCGATAGCCTGACCGTCCTTGACGTAGCATACGGAGTTGGACTGTGTGTACTTGAGCGTGATGAGCGAGATGAGGAGGTCGTCGAGCTTGTCGGCGGGGATATCCTTGTTCTCGGTCACGCGGTTTGCGAGGAGCTCGCGGTCGATATTGAGCTCATTGCGTCCCTGCTCGAAGGAAACGCCGTAAACCTGCTTGGTCTCGATAGGAGCGGGCTTGTAGTTCTCGTCCATTTTGAGTATGCAGTAGGTGCCCTTGCGCTTGGACTTGAGTATCTCGAGCGCCTCGGGATCGTAGTCGGGAGCGATTACGCCGTCCGATACCTCACGCTGAATCATCTTTGCAGTGCATACGTCCACCTTGTCGGAGAGGGCGATGAAGTCGCCGTATGAGGACATTCTGTCAGCGCCGCGTGCTCTTGCGTAAGCGCTTGCGAGGGGAGTGAGCTCGCCGAGGTCATCGACCCAGTAGATCTTCTTGAGGTCGTCGGAGAGCGGACGTCCGATAGCTGCACCGGCAGGGGAAACGTGCTTGAACGAGGTCGCCGCACACATACCCGTAGCCTTTTTGAGCTCGCTGACGAGCTGCCAGCCGTTGAAGGCATCGAGCAGATTGATGTAGCCGGGCTTGCCGCAGAGCACCTCTATCGGGAGCTCGCTGCCGTCAGCCATGTAGACTCTCGACGGCTTCTGATTGGGGTTACAGCCGTATTTTAACTGCATTTCGTTTGACATAAGAATGTCCTCCTTGTTTATTTGTAGGGGACGGCGTCACCGACGTCCCGGAATGATTTGCATTTGCAGAGCGCTTTGTGTAACGCAGGATCCTTTGGGATCCCTTTGTCATATCTTCACAAATATCTTGTCGAAGCCCTCCGTGAACACGCCGTAGGCGATATATCCCAGCGGGACGAGGAAAACGGCTATCTTGAACAGCGCCGCGATGAGGAATTTCTTGGTGACGTGCATTCTTCTGCGCTTGCCGCGGTAGATGTATATCGTCGCAGCAGTCCCGAGCAGCGGTATCGCTATGCCAGCCGCGGGAACGACGTAGTTGCGCACGTTTTTCCAGAAGTCCGAAAGTCCGGTGATACTGCCGTTCGGACCTGCTGCGCCGTACCACATCGCCATGAAGAACATTCCCACGATGTACAGCGCCATTATGATGATGTCGATTATTACATATTTAACAGCTATTGATTTTATCATGCGTTTTCAATTATCATGCGTGTCTGCACAGGACAGCACGCAGTGTGAGTGCCGCAGCCGCAGCAGGGCTGCATATTGTTTGTCATACGAATGATGTTGTTGTCTGACCGTAGCCGGTTCAGTTGTCAAGGATAGCATAGGTGATCGCAGAGATGAAGGCTGTACCGCACATGAGGATAAAGCCGATTCCGATGGTCTTGAAGAGTCTCCCCAGCTTGGAAAGACGTCCCACATCAGACGGCGGGGGAGCTATACACATCAGGCACGAGGCGATGAGCTGCCCCATCAGTGCGGATATTATGAACAGAGCGCCTATGGCCATGCAGTCGTCGTCGCCGTCGCTCAGTATCACGAACAGAAATCCGACAAAAGACATCACGCAGGTGATCATGTACATCAGATTGCGCTTCTTTTCCCACTTTTTCTGCTGCTGATTATTCCGTGTCTCCATGCTGAGACGGCTGCCAAGGTCATTTACTCTGCCGCGCAGTCCGGCGACCTCAGCCTCCGCCTTTGCCTCGTTGAAGCAGACCTCACAGCCGCAGTAGCGGCATTTCGCGAAGTAGCTGCCTTCCTTTCGCTCGACCGAAGCGCCGCACTGCGGACACTGTATTTCGATGATGCCCATTATTACTTGTTCTTGTTTACTATCCTTGTCTCAGACTTGCCTGTACCGAGCTCAACGTAGCGGACGAACAGGGAGACCTTGTTGTCTGCGTTGAGGTTGTTCCAGAGCATATCGGTGAAAGCGTCTATATCGCCCGAGATGCCGACCAGCTTAGGCTCACCCTCGAAGCTCGGCAGCGGAGAGCCGTCGCCCATATAGGTGTGTATGAAGTGTCCCTCGCCTGCGAGCGGGTCAGTGTAGCTGAAGGTGTATCTCTGGCAGGAATCGGGGTTGCCGTTCGCGCTCTTGAGAATGGACATAGCGTAGTTGAAGCTGTCCTCACTGAAGCGGAGGATACCGGAGATACGGGGAGTGTAGTTGGGAGCGTCGTCCTCGAACTCGCGTGTGCGCAGAGCCTGCTCGAAGGTGTACTGCTTGTCCATGAACTCGTAGATCGTGTCGGTCTGGTCGCCGTTGGTGACGATGAGCTTGTTGCCGAGCACGCGCACCGGAGCGTAGATGATGAGGTGCGGGTCGGCGAGCTTGGAGGGGTCGAATGCCTGTGTGCGAATGCCCTGACCGTCTTCAACGAAGACACGGTTGCGGCTGTTCTCGCTCCTGCCCATGATGAAATACGCCGTAACAGCATATTTTCCGCAGTCAGATCTGCCGATGACGATGCCTCTGCCGGGGTAAGCGTTCGAGCTGAGTTCCTGTGCTAAGTCAAGCTTTTTCATAGTTATGCAACTCCTTGTCGGTTATTTTATAATGAAAGTATACACGCAGTCCGCGATGACTATTACCAGCACCGTGACCGCGATGACATTTATTGCCTTGCGTGAGGGCTTGGAGAGCACCCAGTCGAAGAACGGCTGCACCAGATACATGAACACCGTCCCGCCGAGGCCGAACCTCAGCGACGTCGAGAGGGCTATCCTCGCCTGAAAATTGTATTTGTACCGCGCGTAGGTCTGCCACGGCCACGCGCCCGTAAAGGCTTCGAGTATGTAGCTCGCGGCGAGCTCGATGAGCGTCGCCACTGCCATGCACCCGAGGAATATCAGCACCGGCTTGACTATATTCAGCCACCTGACGTCCTTCTTCCTCATCAGCCACCCGAAGCAGCCGAGGAACGCCAGCGCTCCCACTCCGTATACCGGGCAGTACGGTCCGAACAGCACGCCCCGGTTCGTGAAGCCCCAGCGGTAGATGAACGTCTCGAGTATGACCTCATAGCACCAGCCCAGCACCGCGTACATCATGAAGCACAGAAACAGCTTCTGGACGGTCTGCTTCTGTTTTATCTCAGTCAGTCCCATAGGTCAGTCAACGACAGCTTTGCCGTCAACGACTTTTATCCTGTCCTGACAGAACAGCGAAACAGCCTCGGGGAGTATCTTCCACTCCGCCTGCTCCATAATGCGCTTCTGCAAAGTCTCGGGAGTGTCGCCGTTTTCGACGGGGACTGCCTTCTGCATGATTATCGGACCTCCGTCGCAGACCTCGGTCACGAAATGCACCGTCGCGCCGGACAGCTTCACTCCTGCCGCGAGCGCAGCCTCATGAACGTGCAGCCCGTAGAAGCCCTTGCCGCAGAACGAAGGTATCAGTGCGGGGTGAATGTTCATCATTTTATAGGGGAAAGCCCTGAATATCTGCTCGTCGAGTATCGTCATGAAGCCCGCATACACCACGAGGTCCGCCTTCTCTGCGAGGAGAGCGTCCGTCACCGCGCGTGTGTAGGAGGCGATGTCGGCGTAGTCCTTCCTTGGGATAACGAGACTCTTTATGCCGTTCTGAGCGGCGCGCTCGAGCGCGTAAACTCCCGGCTTAGAGGCGATGACGCAGGTTATCTTTCCGTTCTTGATGATACCTGACTTCTCGGCGTCGATGAGCGCCTGAAGATTTGTTCCTCCTCCGGAGACGAGGACAGCTATGTTTTTCATGGGTGAAACCTCCTGTTATCTCGCTAATGCTGCGATGAGGACAGCCGCCGCGATGACTCCACCGAACACGAGGAACGTGAAGTAGTCCCGCGTGAGGTCGCTTTCGCGGTCAGCGAAGTAAAAGAACATCGGGTCGTCGGGATCGTAGCAGATCATTTTCTCCGTGCCGGTCTCGTAGAGCATTTCCTTATCCACATACGAATACACGGAGCTGATGTCCCTGCCGGTCTCGGTCTCATACGCGACTACGGGGATATATCCCCTGCCGCTCTTTGGCTGACGGTAGCCGGTCACAGTGCCGTACACAGCTACGCTGCGCGACATTCTCCGGCGTATGCTGACTATCCTGTACACGAACAGTCCTGCCATGAGCCCGTATACGAGCACCAGCCCGTAAAGCAGCCAGCCGTACCTGAATGACACTCCTATTATGACCATGGAGACTGCCGCCCAGATGAGCTCAGCCTTGCCGACCTCCTTCATATCGCCGACCTCCTTTTTGCCTATCAGCAGATGATAACGCCTTCTGTGGACTCTACCAGCTCGCCGAGCACATAAGCGTCCTCGCCGGCAGCCTTGATAGCTGCAACAGCCTTGTCCGCGTCGTTCTTGTCAACAGAGACTATTATTCCGACGCCCATGTTGAACGTGTTGAACATATCCCTCTCGGGGATATCGCCCGCGCGCTTGATGATGTCGAAAATGGGGAGCACCTGAACTGCGTTGCGCTCGATCTTTGCCGCGAGGTTATCCGGCAGCGAGCGCGGGATATTCTCGTAGAAGCCGCCGCCTGTGATGTGGGAGATCGACTTCACCTTAACGGCGTCGAGGAGGCTCATTATCGCCTTAACGTAGATGCGTGTAGGTGTGAGCAGGCACTCGCCGAGTGTCATGCCGAGGTCGTCGAAGTGCATATTGAGCTTCTGCTCGTTCACGTCGAACACACTTCTCACGAGGGAGAAGCCGTTGGAGTGTACGCCGCTGGACTTGATAGCGATGAGGACGTCTCCCGCCTTCTGGGTGTCGGGCTGGAGTATCTTGTCCTTATCGACAACGCCCACGGAGAAGCCTGCGAGGTCGTACTCGTCCTCGGGCATGAGTCCGGGGTGCTCAGCGGTCTCGCCGCCGATGAGGGCGCACTGCGCCTGAACGCAGCCCTCCGCAACGCCGGAGACAATCTGCGCTATCTTTTCGGGGATATTCTTTCCGCAGGCGATATAATCAAGGAAGAACTGAGGCTTTGCGCCGCAGCAGATGATGTCGTTCACGCACATAGCCACGCAGTCGATACCGACTGTATCGTGCTTGTCCATGATGAAGGCTATCTTTATCTTGGTGCCGACGCCGTCCGTTCCGGAGACGAGCACGGGCTTGCTGATACCGGTCATGTCGAGCTCGAAGAGACCGCCGAAGCCGCCGATACCGGACAGAGCGCCGGGTATCATAGTGCGGGCGATGTGCTTCTTCATAAGCTCCACGGACTTGTAGCCGGCAGTAACGTCAACGCCTGCCTTTTTGTAGCTTTCAGAATAACTGTTGTTCATGGGTAAGATACCTCCGTTGGGAATAGTTTGGGGTATGTGATATTATTCTCTGCCGTTCCAGCAGTATGTACACAGGCTCTCCTCGGGGAGCCCGACTGCCTTTACGGTACCCTCAAGAGACTGGAACTCGAGCGAGGTGAGCTTGAGGCGGCGGCATATCTCGTCGCGCATACGTCTGCCGCGCTCGGTCTCGGAGCTGCTGTACTCCGCGAGGTGCTTGATACCCTCAGCGCCCTCGAATTCGTCGATTATCTGTCTTGCGATGAGCTCGAGCTCCGAGGTGCTGCGGGAGAAGTTGAGATACTTGCAGCCGTACATGATAGGCGGGCAGGCGGAGCGCATATGCACTTCCTTGGCGCCGTTCTCATACAGGAACTCGACGGTCTCCCTCATCTGCGTGCCGCGGACGATACTGTCGTCCACGAAGAGGAGCTTCTTGCCCTCGATGAGCTCGTGAACGGGAATGAGCTTCATCTTAGCGACCTGATTGCGCATGGTCTGGTTGGTCGGCATGAAGCTGCGCGGCCATGTGGGAGTATACTTTATGAACGGACGCGCGAACGGTATCCCGCTGCGGTTCGCATAGCCGATAGCGTGGGGCGTGCCGGAATCCGGAACACCGCAGACGTAGTCAACGTCGGGGAGACGTCCCGCCTTGATGTCGTTCTCGGCGAGTATCTCGCCGTTGCGGGTACGCATGGTCTCGACGGTGACGCCCTCGTAAACGGCGTTGGGGTAGCCGTAGTAGGTCCACAGGAAGGTGCATATCTTCATCTTCGAGGGATCGCCGGGACTGAGGATATTGCAGCCGTCGGAGGTTATCTCGGTTATCTCGCCCGCCTCGAGCTCGCGGTGCACCGCATAGCCGAGCTTCTGGAACGCGAAGGATTCAGTGGAAAGGCAGAAGCCGTCGCTGCGCTTGCCGATGATGATGGGCAGGCGTCCGAACTTGTCGCGGGCGGCGATGATGCTGTTCTTTGTAAGGATTATGAGCGACATAGTGCCGTCGATCTTCTCCTGAGCGTAGCGTATACCCTCCACGAAGGAGTTCTTCTGCGCGATGAGTGCGCCGATGAGGTCGCCGGAGTTGATATTGCCGCTGCTCATTGCCTCGAAGTTGGGGCAGCCGCTCTCGAGGAGCTCATTCACGAGCGCGTCGGCGTTGCGGATAATGCCTACCGAACAGACCGCGTAAAGTCCGAGGCGCGAGCGCACGAGGATAGGCTGGGGGTCTGTATCGCTGATACAGCCGATACAGAGCCTGCCGCGCATATTCACAACGTCGTTCTCGAACTTGGTGCGGAACGGCGAGTTCTCGATGCTGTGGATACCTCTCTGGAAGCCGAGGTCCTCGGAGTAGGCAGTCATGCCGCCTCTGCGGGTGCCGAGGTGAGAGTGATAGTCTGTGCCGAAAAAGACGTCAGTAACGCAGTCGTTTTTGGACGCTGCACCGAAAAATCCACCCATATTATTCTCCCATAAGTCTCTTCATGATTTCCTGATAAGCCTCTTCAACGCCGCCCATATCACGACGGAAGCGGTCCTTGTCGAGCTTCTCGTGAGTTGTGGAATCCCAGAAGCGGCAGGTGTCGGGCGAGATCTCGTCAGCGAGGATGATAGTGCCGTCAGCGGTCTTTCCGAACTCGATCTTGAAGTCGATGAGGTCGATGTTGAGACCCTTGAAGAACTTCACCATGAACTCGTTTACCTTGAATGCGTACTTTGCGATAGTGTCGATCTCCTCCTTGGTAGCGATACCGAGGGCGAGAGCGTAGTAGTCGTTGATGAAGGGATCGCCGAGGTCGTCGTTCTTGTAGGAGAACTCGAGTATCGGGCAGAGGAGCTGCTTGCCCTCTTCAACGCCCATTCTCTTGGAGAAGCTGCCGGCAGCAACGTTTCTGATGATGACCTCGAGCGGAACGATGGAGACCTTCTTTACGATAGTCTCGCGGTCGCTTATCTCCTCTACGAGATGTGTAGGAACGCCCTCCTTCTCGAGCATCTTGAACATGAAGTTGGTCATCTTGTTGTTGATGACGCCCTTGCCTGTGATAGTGCCCTTCTTTTCGCCGTTGAACGCAGTAGCGTCGTCCTTGTAGTCAACGATAACGAGGTTCGGGTCGTTAGTTGCGAAGACTTTCTTAGCCTTGCCCTCGTAGAGCTGTTCCTTCTTTTCAATGTTTGCCATTTTAAAATTCCTCCTTGAGAATCATTATATGTGATTTATATGCAATCCCGCTTCATTGCGGAAATTGTCTGCTCATTCCTCTGTGTAGTAGTCGCCCGCCGGTGAGACGACAATGCTGCCGTCGGGGTTGAGGAGCGGGGTCAGACCCGAATATCCCTCGCCGACCGTGTTTATGTAGTTCACGCCGGTCTCAGTATCGACCAGTATCTGCAATGCGCCCATACCGAGCGTTTTCTCGAGCCTCTGCTCGTGAGTGACGATGAAGCGTCCGCGCTTCTTTTCCTTTTTCTCGAACATTGTACGTCCTCCTCTGTCACAGCGCAGCTATCTGCTCCTGAAGAGCCTTGTCCTTGGCGATGACGCCGTCAGCCATAGCCTTTTTCTCAGCAGCGAGCTTCTCCGCGAGGGCGTCGTCGCTGACCGCGAGTATCTGCACCGCGAGCACTGCCGCGTTCTTCGCGCCGTCGATACCAACTGTAGCCACCGGAACTCCGGGCGGCATCATTACCGTAGCGAGCAGAGCGTCCACGCCCGCGAGAGCCTTCGACTTCATCGGTATGCCGATGACGGGGAGGGTAGTGTGTCCCGCGACAACTCCCGCGAGGTGCGCCGCCATACCTGCCGCACAGATGATCGCTCCGAAGCCGTTCGCCTTTGCGTTCGACGCGAACTCAGCCGCCTCAGCGGGGGTCCTGTGAGCGCTCATGACTCTGCACTCGAACTCCACGCCGTACTTTTTCAGCTCAGTCAGAGCCGACTTAACTACCGGGAAGTCGCTGTCGCTCCCCATGATAACTGCAACCTTTTTTGCCATATCTGTCATTCTCCTCTTTCCTCAAATGGTATGGACATCGAAACGGTTATCTCATTGATACCGCTTCCCTCGCCCCACATATCAATGCCGTAGACAGCCCATACTCCGTCGCCGTCCGGCATTGTTTCTTCGTACCATTTTTTTATTCCTTCGTATTGGCCCTCATCGCTGGGCTCACCGCCATAGGCAGCAATGAGCTGCGCTACGAGCGTGTCGTAGCCGGCTTTCAGCTCAGCCTCGCTGTAGGTATAATCGGGATCCGCCATATCTCCGGTCTCTCCGAAGTGATAGCCGTAGGTCTGGAGCTTGCCGGAATCGCGGTTTATATCGAAGAAGCAGTTGCCCTTGATGTCCACGCCGAGCGCGCCGTCCACGGGGAAGGCATATGTCGTGCAGTCATAGCCGTCATAGAGGTATTCGAGCTCAGCCGCCTTGTCTCCGAGAGCAATCTTTATCTCGTCGAGGGTCATTCTCAGCTCGACGCCGGGCACCATGACGAATTCCCCGGAAGCGGGAACAGCCGGTGCTTCAGTAGCCGCCTCGGTTTCGGGCTCCTTGCCGAGGCTGAGCTTTACATTCACCTTATCTCCCTTGCTGATCTTGGTATCGGGAGAAACATCCTGTTCGATGATGATATTCTCGTCCTCGTCCGAGTATTCCATTTCCTCGATCATAAGAGTGATGCTGCTGCCGTATTGCTCCTGTGCTTCATTGAAATCCATTCCGACAAGATCCGGCATTCTGAGATCATCTTCGTCTTCCTCGTCCTCGCCGTCCTCGGAGCGCTTTTTGCGGGTACGCTTGGTGGTCTCTTCCTCCTCGTCGCCCTCGTCGCCGTCGTCCTCATCGGAAGCAGACGATGACTTTCCCGAGCCGTCGGTATCGCCGTCACCCTCGTCAGTGTCGCCGCAGCTGTATGTGCTGAACGCCATGAGCATTGCTGCGAGCAGGGCAGTTATGCGGAGCTTTTTCATCATTGTGTTTCCTCCTTATTGTCGGGCTGGGCGGGGGTTTCCGGATACGCGGGGACGTCTGTGCCGAAGGTGCCGGATACCGCCTCGAAGCTGCCGTCGTAGCTCCCGCGGAACACCGCCGCTGCCGTATATGCGCCGCGCATGGTCTTGTCCTTGCCGGCGTCATAATAATCTATCTGGGTGTCGGTCGCAATCGTGAACTCATACCGCGGGACGCCGCCGTCCGGAGCGAGCGCAGTGAGCTTAGCGCCCGTCAGGCTCAGGAGCTTCCGCGAGGTTATCTTCTCCTCTTTGGGGAAGAGCGAAGTGAAGTTCACCCAGTTACTCGGCTGCACCGCCGTGTAGAAGGCGTCGCTGCCGGTGTATGCGAAATCGAGCCATATGCCCGTGACTGAAACTATCTTTCTGAGCTTTGCGGGAGAAAGTCCCGCGAGGAGCTCCCTGTCGTTGGTGCTGAGCGTGAAGGCACAGCCGAGCGTCTCTCCCGAGACCGAAGCCCTTGTGAGGTCGAAGCCGTCCTCCGTGCAGGTGTATGTAAATTCGTCGCTTCCGTCCGTGAGGGTCAGCTCGGTGCCGGAAAACTCTGCGCCGTCCCACGCGCCCCCGAGGAGCGGGTCGAAATCGCTGCTGTATACAACGCATGAGCCGTCCGTATCGGAGCGTGCGATGAAGAAGGTCTGACCGGCGGGCGAATACTTCTCGATGCCTCTGTAGATGAACGGCACCACAGCGTTGCCCTCGTAGTCGATACAGCCTGTGAGGATACGTCCTCCCACGCGCCGGGACGCGATACACTTCCCGCCGCCGGCGAAGCTGAGCTCCACCCATTCGGGGGCGGCAGTGACTCTGCCGGAGCTGTCCGCTATGCCGCACAGACCGTTCTTGTCCTCGAAAATGCGGCTGCCGTCTGCGTCGGGAGCGGAGAGGTAGCGCTCTATCGAGCCCTGCTCCTTCTTACCGGAGGAGCTCCCGCGCGTTCCGACGTAGAATCGCGTTATCGCGACCGCGAGCACGATCATGACTGCGAAGAGTATCGTCACGACGAGTCTTGTGTGCTTACTCAATCAGCGTGCCTCCTGCTTCTGCTCACCGCCGGCGCCGTTCTCCTTCTGACGCTGCCGGTAGGTCTCCTCGGTCTCCTTGGCGATATATATCGGACGGTTCTTGGTCTCAAGGTAGGTCTTGGAGAGATACTGTCCGAGGATACCCGTGCAGAAGAGCTGGAGACCGCTCAGCAGGAATATCACGCATATCGTCGTGGGATAGCCCGCGACCTCCTCGCCGAACACGAGGGTCTTTACGACGGTTATTATCATGAGAACGAAGGCGATTATGCAGCTCACCACGCCGAGCATGGAGGCTATCGCGAGGGGAGCTGTCGAGAATGCCATGATACCCTCGAGGGAGTACTTGACCAGTCCCCAGAACGACCACGAGGTCGTGCCGGCTGGACGCTCCACGTTCTCGTATTCGATGTAGCGTGTGTTGAATCCAACCCAGCTGAAAATGCCCTTGGAGAAGCGGTTGTACTCGGTCATATCGAGTATCGCGTCCACCATCTGGCGGGACATGAAGCGGAAGTCCTGGGCACCGTCCACGATCTCGGTCTGGGAGATCTTGTTCATGATCTTGTAGAACTTCCTTGCGAACCACGAGCGCACCTTGGATTCGCCCTTGCGGCTGACGCGGCGCGTCGTGGCGCAGTCGTACTCGCCGTCGCGGACGTAGGAGTACATCTCGGGCAGGAAGGCGGGCGGGTGCTGGAGGTCGGCGTCCATGACGACGACGAAGTCGCCCTTGGCGTTGCGCAGGCCGGCGTACATACCGGACTCCTTGCCGAAATTACGCGAAAACGAGATGTATCTTACGCGCTCGTCCTTGAGCGAAAGGGAGCGCAGGATATTCAGGGTATTGTCCTTAGAGCCGTCGTTCACGAAGAGGTACTCGAAGGAAAGCTCCGGAAAATCGGCTTTCATCTGGTCTGTTACCTTTGTTATCTCTTCGTAGAACATGGGGAGGACCTCCTGCTCATTATAGCAGGGGACAACAACAGAAACGAGCTTCACACAACTCCTCCTAACAGAAATAGTAATACATAATTAATAATACACCAAACCGGCAAATAATGCAAGAGAAATTTTGGTTTTTTTCATTATTTTACAAATTCTTTATATTCGGGCGCCGGCAGACATTGCCAAAAAAGTATCAGGCGGCTAACCGGTGTCAAACGCACTGATTCTGTGGATTTGCCACCAAAAATAGGCTATTGTCTCAATTTGTTTTTAACATGAATGGAAGAATTTGACAAAAAAATCAATAACGATTTGTTATTTTCTCCAAAATTATTAAAAACGGTATAATTTTCCTCTACAATTTCTCAGAACCTCTTGCTTTTTTTGCGCCGATAAGCTATAATGTATTTGTGTAAAAATACGCACAGGCTCGCCGCGGTCAGGTCTTTGCAGAGTTTCGTCATCGGACCGCGCATAAAGCTCCCTTCAGGTCTGTGCCGCCGGTAAATCGGCTGTCCGCTGCCGTAAAGCGGAAAACCGCAGGCTCGCTGCCGTGCGGTAACGGAGAACACTATGGATATCAGACTCGTAACTTCCACCATGAACGATGAGGTCCACGGAACCGATAACGACAAGAAAACAGGCTGCGGCATCAGTCTTATCAAGCCTGAGAATGTGACCAGGTACCACAGAGGCGACACGATGACCGACCTCAAGGAGATCACCTGTGAGAAGTGCAAGGCTGCCCTCGCCAAAAAGCTCATCAAAGCCGATAAGAAGGAAATGGCTAAGATCATCAAGGAAGAGCGTATGCGTGCCAAGAAGGGCATCGAGGACGAGAGCATCGTCCCGCTCGGAAATACCGTTGCCAAGATAACAAAGGCACCCGAGGCGAAGGCTGAAAAGCCCGAGCCCAAGCCTGCTGCTCAGGAAGCTCCCGCTCCGGCGTCTGAGCCCGCTCCCACACCTGCCCCTGCCCCTGCTCCCGAGCCGCCCAAGCCGCTGACTCCCGCAAGCGCTGCGATGACCGATGACCTCGCTCAGTTCGCGATCAACGTTCCGCAGTCCGCTCCCGAGCCTGAGCCGGCACCCGATCCCACACCAGCTCCTGCGCCGTCTCCCTCCGGAGTCCAGGACGATTTCCTCGCGCAGTTCGCTATAAACGTTCCCCAGCAGGAGGAGACTCCCGCTGCTGCTCCGGTACAGGACGACTTCCTCGCACAGTTCGCAGTCCCCGCCCCCACAGAGGAAGCGGCAGACCCCGACGTTTACGGCACTCCCGCTCCTGCTGAGCCCGTTCAGGAAGCACCTGAACTTACTGATAACATCGAGGACATCGTGGTCCCCGATATGAGCGGCTACAACAGCGGCTTCAATCAGCCCGCACAGCAGGCCGCTCCGGCGCCTGCACCCGCACCCGAGCCTGTTCCCGAGCCTGCCGCTGAGTCCAAGGACGTCATCAGCGACATCGACGATATAATGAAAATGTTCTCCGTCAGCAGCGGTCCGGCAGTTTCGCCCGCACCCGAGCCGACCCAGACATACTCCGACGATGAGGTCATCGACATCGACCCCGCAGCTGTCAAGGAGGCAGATCCCGAGCCGGAACAGCCCGCTCAGGAGGAGTCCCTCGAGAGCGTTCCTGCATGGGACCTCGTCGCAAGCCAGATATTCGGCGCGTCTGCACCCGAAGCTCCCGCTGAGGATCCCGAGCAGCCCGCACCCGTTCAGACAGCTCCCGCCGAGCCGGTGATCGAGGACATCGCTCCTCCCGTTATCGAGGAGATCGCTCCGCCCGTGCTCGATGAGATAAAGGCACCCGAGGTCCCCGCTGAGCCCGTTATCGACGACATCACTGTTCCTGAGATCGAGAGCATTCCCGCTCCCGCTGAGCCCGAGCCCCCGAAGGCTCCCGTGCTCACAGACAACATCGAGGACATCACTGTTCCGGAGATCCCGAACTTTACCGCTCCCGAGCCTGCTCCCGAGCTCCCGAAGGCTCCCGTGCTCACGGACAATATCGAGGACATCGTCGTTCCCGATATGAGCAGCTACAACAGCGGCTTCAACCAGAATAGCCCTCAGCAGCCGTTATATCAGCAGCCCGTGACACCCGTTCAGCCTGCATACCAGCAGCCTGTGACACCGATCCAGCCAGTATATCAGCAGCCGGCAGCTCCTGTACAGCCTGCCGTGCCGGTACAGCCGGTATTCCAGCAGCCTGTGACACCCGTTCAGCCTGTATACCAGCAGCCCGCAGCTCCCGCACCCGCAACTGCCCCGGCGGCAGAATCTATCGAAGGTGATGAAAACAACATGAACAAGTACAGATACAGCACCCCCGTATTTGCAGACGAGATCAAGAATCCCGCACCCGTTCAGGCAGCACCCGTTTCCGATGAGCAGCCCCAGATAATCACAGTTCCGCAGTTCGCTGGCTACGATGCGAACGGTCAGCCTATCTACAACTATGTTCAGATGAAGATGACAGGCAGAGATGCCAACGGTCAGCCGATATTCGCACCCCTCCCGGGTCAGGGCATACCCGCTGCACAGCCTCAGGCTCCTGTAGCACAGGCTCCCGCAGCACAGGCAAATCCTGTTCCGCAGGCAGCTCCGGTCCAGCCTGTTCAGCCTGCACCCGTTCAGGCAGCTCCCGTCCAGGATCCTGCCGGCTACAAGACTCCCACAGCGAATGTCTCCAAGATCGCTGTAAACCCGCACCCCAAGGCTACTTCGCAGGCGTTCATCACAGCTATCTCGAACGCTAAGTCCTACTCCGACAAGAGCCTCCTCGACACACACGGACTCCAGAAGAACGCTCCGCTCTTCGACTCCATCGAGGACGTTCTCTCCCAGATGGGCGACAACAGCGTCAAGGCAAAGAGACAGCAGGCTGCCGCTCAGAAGGACGTTCAGGTCTCCGAGTACAAGGCTCCCACAAGATCCAGCTCCTCCTCCGCAGTCAAGAAGGCTGCCGTTGAGCAGGACGAGAGATTCATGACCAAGGCCGAGCTCAAGGCTAAGAAGAAGCAGGACAAGATAGATGCAAAATTCAAGAAGGACCTCGCTAAGAGAGGCTTCTGATAAACGAGGGATATAAATGCCGGTAAACGAGATAATATCGCAGCTCAGAGGCAGGCTCACGGAGGACTCCGCTGAAAACGAGAAGTTCCTGCGTGCAGAGGCTGAACAGTTTGCAAGAGAGCGCAATTTCGACGGTGTCGAGGCAGTGAGCCAGCTCATGCTGGAGCTCATGCCGGCGGAGCGCCGCGAGGAGATAGTCCGCCTGACGCACGTTGACGGAAAGCGCCTCGACGAGATCTATGCCGAAATAGATAAGCACCTGCGCGAGCACGACTCTGTCGCTGCAAAGCCGCTTGCCGAAAGGCTCTACAAGAAGATAACTGTTGAATACAAGGAGAACGACCGCGAGCGCTTCGTGTCGCTGAGGAACCCTTTTGAGGATAACCTATACCAGCTACGCTACAAGCCGGAGAAAAAGCTCAACCGCACCCCGTTCGACTTCGCCACCTATATCGCTACATATGGCTATATACTCACCGAAACAGGCTCGCCGCTCGACGCTATCCCCGTGCTGAAAAAGGCTATGGAGTATAACCCGCTTGACGTCGGACCCAAGTTCGAGCTTGCGGAGGTCTATAAGCTCCTCCACAACAAGAAGCGCATGATCGAGACCGTTCAGGACATACTCAGCGTGGCTTCGTCGCCTATGGCGATAGCGAGAGCTTATGACGACATGGGATATATCCTCACGGAATTCCATGAGTACGAGGACGCCGCAGCATTCTACACAGCGAGCGTCATGTTCGCGCCGAATCCCGCGATACCGCGTGAGATGCAGCACCTTGCGGACCTCAAGGGCTCGCCGATAGTGCGTCCTACAGTTGAGCAGATACGCGAGGTCATGGATAAGTACGAGATACCCTTCGGACCCAACGACGAGGTAGTGCATACCGCCTCGGAGCTCGCCGCTAACTACCTCATCGAAAAGGACTTCCAGAACGCAGTCACCTCGATGAAGATACTCTACGGACTTACCCGCGACGAGAAGATACGCGATCTCATTTTCAAGTATGACCCGAAGTACGCGGCAGGCGCGCCAGACCCGGCAGAGGCAAACCGTGCGAACATAACCAAGACCGAAAACCCGGGCACAGAGGAATAAAAATAAGGACGCAGGAGGGGAGCCCCCTCTGGCGGAACGTGGCAAAAAATTACCGAGCCCATGATTTCAGGCTCGGTAATCCATTTTTCCGTTAAGGGAGGCTATACAACCTGCGTCCTTTTTGTTTGTAGTTTTATTCCTCTGGCTCTTCCACAGGAGCGTCGGGAGCATTCTTGCGGACGCTCTCAATGCCGTTCTTGCAGCTGTCCTTCTTGACATACCCCTCGGAGACTGCGATTATCTCGCCGTTTCTTGCCTTGAGGCGGAACCTGAACTCTCCTGCCTTGTCCTTATAGATCTCGAACTTGGGGTGAGTCTGCTGCTCGAAGCCCTCGACGGTCTGATCCTCGAGGTTAGCGATGGGGGCGTTCTTGGCAACGCTCTCGATACCGCCCTTGACGCTCGCGAGGGAGTTATATACCTCGCCGCCTGTAGCGATGACCTCGCCGTTTCCGGCTTTGAGGCTGAAAGTGTAGCCTGTCTTAGTGGATTTGATAACGAATTTTCCCATGATAATTCAACACCTTTCGGCAAAATTTTTATACTTTGATTTTAGCATGATTTCCGGCATTTGTCAATAGTTTCTGTGGGGAATGTACAATGCATCCCGGAGCGCTTTGCCCAAAATAACCGACAGGCTTTTGTGCAAATCGCGGGGAAATTCTCCGTCGGGAAGATTTTTTTGCAAACTAATTGACAAATTAATAAAGTTGAGGTATAATATACATAAATCAAGATCATTCTGTACCCGGCAGCCCGGCGGCAGGATATGAAAGAGGGGTAATCGAAATGCCACAGGAAAAAAGCCTCAAGGTTCTCATAGTTGACGACGATAAGAATATCTGCGATCTTCTCCGTCTCTACCTCGAAAAGGACGGCTACGGCGTTATTCTTTCGCACGACGGCGAGGAGGCTGTTGTAAAGTTCAATGCTCTGAAGCCGGACATGGTCCTGCTCGATATAATGCTCCCCGGTATCGACGGCTGGCAGGTCTGCCGTGAGATACGCAAGAAGTCAAATGTCCCGATAATCATGATAACCGCCAAGGGCGAGACCATCGACAAGGTAATAGGTCTTGAGCTCGGTGCGGACGACTATATCGTCAAGCCCTTCGACGCCAAGGAGGTCATCGCGCGTATCAACGCCGTTACAAGGCGCGTCGGAGTCAGCAACGCTGAGCCTGAGATAAAGGAAGTACACTACGACAAGCTCTCGGTCAATATGACCCGCTATGAGCTCAAGGTCAACGGCAAGTCTATCGACACTCCTCCCAAGGAGCTCGAGCTGCTCTTCTACCTTGCGTCCAATCCGAACAGAGTGTACACCCGCGATCAGCTGCTCGACGAGGTATGGGGATTCGAGTATTACGGCGATTCGCGCACTATCGACGTCCACATAAAGCGCCTGCGCGAGAAGCTCGAGGGCATTTCCGACAAGTGGGCTCTCAAGACCGTCTGGGGCGTTGGGTACAAATTTGAAGCCGAGGAAGAGGAATGATCCCTCGGGAATAGAAATCTTCAGGGGGCGCATTGTGTCCCCTGTTTTGATACACCGGAGGTGAGACCCGTTGCTTAAAGGAAAAAGCTCGTATTACCGGCTTTTCATGTTCTCCCTGCTGCTCATGCTGACAGTCGTGGTGTTCCTCGGCGTCGCAGTCGTGAGCATGAGCTCGGAGATCTACAAGCGCTCGCTGTACAAGGACATCAAGAGCATGGGCGGACTTTTCATCAGCTGCGTCGAGGACGAATACAACGTCACCGGCAGCCTTGAGTCTGACGACGTAAAGCGTATCCACCGCAACTTCATGCGCACCAACAAGCTGAAGGTATACGTCTACGGCGAGGACGGAACGTGCATACACTCCGGCGCGGGCGAGGGCAAGGAGCCCAGACCGCTGTCGGACACCATAAGGAAAGCCGTCGATAAGGACGGGGAGTATCTGTCGCTCGATTCGAGCAGCCTGTCCAAGAGCGAGCCGTACATCATCTACGGCACGGACTTTACTATCACTGACTGGCAGCAGGAAAAGCACGGTGTCTACGTTGTCATCTACGGCAAGACCGACAGCATCGGCAGCTTCACTACCACCGTGATGATAGCGTATATCATAGCGGCAGCACTGCTCATGCTGATAGGCGGCTTCGCCATGATGAGGCGTATCAAGCGGCTCATCAGGTATGAGGAGCACTTCCAGAAGGTAGCGGCGAAGTACGCGAAGGGCGATTTTTCGGAGAAGATAGACGCCAGCGCTCCCGATTCCAACAAGGACATCGCCGAGTACGTCAACACTATCGCGGAGAACGTCGCGAAGAGCGACGAGCGCAGCAAGACCTTTGTCGCGAACGTCTCCCACGAGCTTCGCACCCCCATGACAACTATCGGCGGCTTCGTGGACGGCATACTCGACGGTACTGTCCCCAAAGCGCGCCAGAATGAGTACCTCGTGCTCATCTCAAAGGAGATAAAGCGCCTGCGAATACTCATCAGCTCCATGCTGAACATGACCCGCTTCGAGTCGGGCACAATGCGCCCCAATTTTACCGAGACCAACCTCACCGACCTCGTGATACAGACCGTGCTCATGTTCGAGAAGCGTATCGAGGAGAAGAACCTCGACGTAGTCGGACTTGACAGCGGACGTATCTCCGCAGTCGTTGATGCAGACCTCATGCAGCAGGTGATATACAACCTCGTTGAGAACGCAGTGAAGTTCGTGAACGTGAACGGCACGCTGTCGTTCCGCTTCGAGCACGACGACGGATGGTATGTCATCGGCATAAAGAATACCGGCGAGGGACTCAAAAACAACGAGATACAGCAGGTGTTCGACAGATTCTACAAGACCGATTCCTCCCGCGGCAAGGATACCACGGGTCTGGGGCTGGGACTGTCGATATCGCGCAAGATAGTTCACCTCCACGACGGACACATCGTCGTGAAGAGCGTGTACGGCGAGTACACCGAGTTTCTCATACAGATACCGGACAAGAGAGACGAACAGTCGAAAGGATAAGCTATGGACGAAAGAAACAACGATCTGACGGGCTCGCCCTTTGCGGGGACGTCAGCTCCGGATACAGGGGAAGATTATGTCCCCAAGCACGAAAAGCCGCCTGAGGTAAGGCAGCCGGTCTACGACGAATTCATGTACGAGCCGATAGGCTTCGAGGAGTTCGAGCGCGCCCAGCGTGAGGCGGACGCCGCTGCCGCAGCAAAGGAGGAGAAGCGCCGCCTGACAAGGAGCGAGCGCACTGCAACGGCCATGCTCGCACTGCTGATACTCATGTGCGGAGCGTTCGCGGTATACGGCTTGATACGCGACCTCGCGATGAGCTCGCGCTCGGTCGTGCAGACCCGTACCAAGAACGTCGTGCTGTACCAGAACTCCAAGCCCGAGGGTGCGAACGACATCTCCAACTGGGTGGACGAGAACGGCAGATACACCGTCGAGGGCGCGGCAGCAGCCGTGAAGCCTTCGATAGTCGAGATATACACCTATTCCGACGCCTCCCATAAGTCCCTCCTCGGGACAGGCTCGGGGATAGTTCTCACCGAGGACGGTTATATCCTCACGAATGCTCATGTACTGAGCTCCAGCGGGTATCACGTCATCGCCACGGACGACGGCGAGCGCTACGACGCAAAGATAGTCGGGCGCGACGCCAAGACCGACATCGCAGTGATAAGCGTGACCGGTGCGAAGCTCACCCCCGCTATCCTCGGCAACTCCGACGAAGCAGTGGTCGGCGAGGAGGTCATCGCGATAGGCAACCCCGCCCGCTTCTCCGGCACAGTCACGAACGGTATCGTTTCCGCCGTGAACCGCAAGATACGCAGTGACGCCACCGGCTTCGAGATGAACTGTATCCAGACCAACGCCGAGCTCAGCCCCGGCAATTCCGGCGGCGCGCTCGTTAATATGTATGGTCAGGTCATCGGCATAACGTCGTCGAAGTATGTCAGCTCCGACATCGAGGGGATAGGCTTCGCGATATCCATAAATGACGCCCTCCCCATAATCGAGGAGCTCATCAGCAACGGCTATATTTCAGGGCGTTTCCGTATCGGAGTGAAGTACCTCGACACCGAGACCGAGAGCAAGCGCATGGCTATCGCTGCCGAGCTGGGCATAAAGGAGCTCCCCAAGGACTTCCGGGGACTCTACATCACCAGCATCGACGAGGAATTCGACATCGCGGATACCGAGCTCAGGGTCGGCGACTTCATCACCGCTATCAACGGCAAGCAGGTAGGCAACTATCAGGAGCTCTACGACGCCATTTCCTCGAATTACGGCGCCGGAGATACCGTCCCCGCCACCTGTGCCCGCTTCGACAGCGACGGCGAGGTAACATACTTCGACATCGAATTTGTGCTCGCCGAGGATACCTCCGGCGACTTCTGACCCTACTTCATCAGCCCGCCCGGGCGCTTTGAATTGACTCCGTACACTCCTCCTGCCGCGCCGCACACGCACGTCAGGAGGAGCTTTTCTATTCCCGCAAAGCCCCCGCATACCAGCGATATCCCGAGCAGTACCAGGTATATCGCCGCACCGCACATCGCTCCCCCGGGCAGACCTCTCCGCCGCGTGAACTTCCCCAGCACCCAGCCCCCGCAGAAACTCCCCGCGCCGAGCGATACCATAGCATAAGTCCCCGCATTGTCCGTGTTCCCGATAAGAAAGAACGCCGCCCCCGCGAACGCTCCCGCACATACCGCCGTGCACACCAGCCCCAGTACTATCGCTGCCGCCGCACACCTCGCCCCGCTTTCCCAGAATCTCTTCATCGCACCCTCCTGTATACCATTTACTCTTTCCTCCGGGGCGATAGTAGTGTCTGCGACGCATTAAAAATGGGGACGCTGTCCCCAAGCCCCTGCCAAAGGGTACAGGTACCCTTTGGAAACCCACTGTCAAAAAATCCCATGCCGTGTTCCCTTTAAACGTCCAATGGAATACGGCATGGGATTTTTTCATAATGGGATTCTAAAGGGAATCTATTCCCTTTAGCGGGAGTTTGAGGGCAGAGCCCCCATTTCTGATCCGCCGGAGGCTCCACTGCCGCCCCGGGGGAGACAGTAGATGATATGCGGGAGGGTGGGGGAGTTATTCTTCCTCGTCGGAGGATTTTTTCTTTTTGGATTTTTTCTCGGGCTCGTCGTCGTCAACGAGCTTGGCGGAGGAGAGGGGAGACTTAGCGGAAGCGGCGTTCTTAGCCTCTCTCATACGCTCAGCTGCGGAGACGTTCTCGGTGATAGCCCATGTTTTGATACGGAGCTTGTGGCGCTCACCGCCGGTCTCGATGACGACTGTGTCGTCGCCTGTGCGGACGATGATACCTACGATACCGCCGCCTGTGACTATCTCGTCGCCGACCTGGAGGCTCTCCTGCATTTCCTTCATTTCTTTTTCTCTCTTCTTCTGGGGCTTGATAGCGACGAAGTAGAGGAGTGCAAACATGATGATGAGCGGGAGTACGAGGGTAAAGAAAGCGGAGCTGCTGCTTGCAGTAGCCGCGGTAGTGGTGGTGTCAGAATCGCCCTCTGCGAAAGCGGACATCGCGCTGAATGCTGTTGCGTAGGCAGCGGTGAGCGAGCCTGCCGCGAGCTTTATTATCTTCTTGTTCATATTATTCTCCATTCTGCCGTCTGGCTTATAAATACAGATAACATTATACCACAATCTTGTGGAAAAAGTCAACCGCTGGGCGGGAATTTTCTGCAACATTTCACTTTTCTTCGCGGGCGGCTTTCTTCTGCGTGAGGACGACGAGTACTGCTATGCCTGCCGCGAGGACGACAGTCGTGAAGATACTGCCTTCAATGCCGAATTTCCCGCCGGTGAGGAAGCCGTGGGAGCTTTCAGCGGTGGTGTAGATGACAGACTCAGCGGAGCCGCTTCCGCTGACGCTTATGCCCCAGATACTGCCCTGAGTGAAGTTCCAGAATGAATGTATCGCACAGACGCCCCAGATATCGCCGGTATACAGCATATACAGCGCCGCGAACACGCCGAACATGGTGAGGTTGATGATAGGCATGATACCGAAGCCGGGGTTCATCGCGTGGGCGAGCATGAAGCCGACCGAGCTTATGGCTATCGCAACAGAGGCTGGGGCTTTTCCGCCGATAGAGGTCAGGAGGTAGCCGCGGAAGATAAATTCCTCGCTCATGCCCTGCACTAAGAATCCGAGCAGATAGAGCGTTATCAGCCCGAAGTTGATGTCCTTCCCGACGCTCAGCGAGTTAGCTCCGAAGGCGACGGAAAGGAGGTCTATCGCCGAGATGAGACCTACGCCGACGAGTATCCCAACGATGTAGTGCGGGACAGCCTTCTCCCTGACCGCGCCCATGGTGCTGGCACGTCGTATCTCAAAGCCCCGGACGTAGACTATGCTGGTGATAGTACCGAATACCGTTGCGAACAGCGAGGGGATCATAACTCTGGGCATGGTGGCGATACGGGTCGATATGAGGATGGATTCCGCGACAGATACCTCGTGCTCGCCGGTCAGGACGCCGATCTGCTTGTATTCGTCCATCATCGGACCGAACGCGAGTATGGCGGGGATAATGGCTTCGAGAATGATTATCACCGCGAACACGAACACGAATTTTACCGACTTCCAGATGACGCCGGATTCGTCGAGTGACTTAGCGGAGCCCTCGAACATATATGAGCGGAGCTTTTTCATGCTGCACCTCCCTGAGCTTATATGACTATTATACCATGTTGAGCCTGCATTGGCAAGGGGTGAGGCGTGCCGGCAGTGTAAAAAGGGGCGGAGAGGGGCGTCCCTCCGGCGGAATGATGCATAAAAATTACCGAGCCCATAATTACAGGCTCGGTAACTCACATTTTTCTGTTAAAGGACGCTGACTAATTCCGCCCTCAGCAATTACTTTTTCTTGTTTTTGCCGTTGTTATTGCTGTTGTTATTCTGCTTTTTATCTTCAGCCTTATCGTCTGCCTTTTCCTCAGCGGGAGCTTCCTCAGACTCCTCGGCAGCGTCTTCGCTGTTCTCGGAAGCGGAAGCCATTGCGGGCTCGGGCTTCTTCTTGTTCTCAGCGATGATAGCTGTGATGAATGCGAGTGCGAGGTACGCAAGGAAGAGGAGTGCCTCCGCAAGAATGATGGGAGTGAGCGAAGCCTTGACGATAGTTGCGAAAGCTGCTGTTCCGGAGTTTACTGCGGGAACGAGAATGCTGTATGCGTTCGCGAATGCGACCTTCTCGTAGTACTCGTTAGCTGTAGCGTTTACGGAGTCAACCAGGTCAACTACCTTGGTGTGGAGGTCAGCGAACTGTGTCTCTAACTGTTCGATTCTGGCAGGGTCGTTTGATGAAGTACTCTTCTCAAGAGCAGCCTTTCTCTCGGTGTAGAATGCGATCTGCTGAGTTGTGGAAGAAAGATTTGTCTGAGTCGTGATACGCTGATCTATGAGTTTATTGTACTCGTCAGAAGCGAGAGTGCTTGTCATGCTTCCGTCGTCGGTAGTGCCGTTGAATACTACGATAGTATCCTTTTCGTAGGACGCGATAGCATCCTGGATAGTTGCAAGGACCTCTGTATACTGCGTCTGCTGACGTGTGAGCTGCTGGATACGATATTCATAGTAAGCGATAGTATCTGCCTTGTTCTTGGTGAGGTTGTTTACAGTGATAACAGAGGAGATCCTGTCGAGGTCGATGTCATTGACAGTCTTGATAGCCTCGGAAAGATCAGCGAATGTGTAGCCGGTCGTATTGGAACGGAAGTGGCTGGTAAAGTTGTTAGTGCCGTTATTGGAAACAGAATAGTACTTGGATTCCTCAACTGAAAGCTGCTTAACATAGGTCTGGAGAGCATTGAGAGTGGTCGAGAATACGTCCACAGCCTCAGCGTAGTCGTAATCGTTATAGTCAACGACTGTTACGGAAGTACCTACTGCTGCATTATAGCCGTACTGACCGTAGAAGTAGTCCCTGTAGGACTCGAGTATCTGGTTGAACACCTCAACTGCCTTGTCCCCGCTGAGACTTGTTTCAGCGTAGCTGAACTGAACCTTGTACTGAGTGGGGTAATATGTAGTGTCCAGAAGAGCCTGGGCAGCAGCAAGGTTTCCGCTGGTGGCTTTGTCCATTACGCTCTGGTAAACAGTCATTCTGTCGATAGCATCGGAAGGAGTGACGGGAATGACCTTGATACCGGCTCTTATTGCCTCGACCTCACTTGCGTACTCATCATATATCCCGAGAGTTGCAAGAGCAGCGGAGATAACATTGGGGTTCTTGACTGTGTTTACGTCGAGAACACCGCCGGCAGGATCAAGTCCCTGCTCAACGCCGTTGTAGTTGAAGCTGATGAGCGCTGTGAGCGCAGGCTTGTTGCGGATAATAGTGAAAGCGTTCAGTCCGAATACGAACCCGCCGATAACTACCGCTGTAACGAGCCAGAGCAGGAAATACTTCCTGAGCTTTTTGAATATACCCGAAAGGGAAATGACGACTTCGTCTTTTTCGTCAGATTCATTCTTGATAGTAACGTTAACATTACGTTCGTCCAGATTAGCCATTTTGACCTCCATATTTTTCTAAGATACTGGGATATCCTCCGATACCCTGTCAAAGTACAATTATATCACAGCTTTCCGGCAAGGTCAAGCGATAATGCATATTTCCGCAAATTTCCGGGATTTAGCCAAAAAATATCATGCTGCCGCAAGACTGTTTCTGCAATTCTGCCCAATTGCTCGTGTATCCTTTAGCACTTTATGATGCTTGTTTCAACGTTACCGGTGGAATAGTCAATGTCGAAGACGACTATTTCGTCATCAGCAACTTCAGGGATATCTATGCTCTTGTCGAGGTAATTTGAATATAACCGGCAGCATTTCGTGTTAAGGGCCGATTTCAACCCGTCTTCATAGATGCGGATCGTATTGGTTATCGTACCCTCCGAATTAAACACAGTTATCAGCTCCTGCTGGAATGCGTCGTCATCATAGTTCAGGTAATTTATGTGTATCTTAAAGTATGTATCGTGATTTTCATCGCTTTGAGCCGGTTCCGGCTCTGACTCCGACGGCATTTCGTCGCCGGCATAATACCCCGGGTGGCGCCAGACCATCGCTCCCAAGCTGATGAATGCCAGCAGCATTGTCGTAGCGCAGAACAGGATTATACCTATTTTATATGATCTTGGCATATTTGATCTGCCTCTGCGGGGCATAGCGATCTACTCTCCTTTGTATCAGAAAATGATCTCCTTCATCTCGATCAACCCCGAGCCGCGGTAGATGAGATAAAGCGGGAATGTTCCTGAAAGAGGGACCTCTGCGGAGATCTCGGTCCACTCACCGGCGGGGTGCACCTTTATTTCTGCAAGGACTGCGCCGGATATCTCCGTGCACACCTCTATGACGCCCTCTGCATTTCCGCGGACGAGCGCCCCTATGCGGGAAGCTGTCCCTTCGAAGTATCTGAAGCCGATTAGGGTGCCGTCGCAGATCTCGCTGATAATGCGCTCGACCTCCCCGCTGACCTCTTTATGGGTCACGTTCGGGAAGCTCTCCGTGTAGATACTGTTGGAGCCATGGGGCATATGTCCGTTTGTGATACTGCACGCGATCACCGCCGGGTAGCGTCCCTGCGCACGGAGCGGACCTCCGTTCAGACCGCACGATGTCATCTCCGCCTGAGCAATACTGCCGTCGGGAGCAATGGTTATGCGCTCTGCACACGCCTGACGGCTGTAATCGGACTTATGCGTGAGGCGGTGGTAGAAGACATACCACTGCCCGTTTATCTCGATAATGCTTCCGTGGGTGGTGCCGGTCATGTTGAGCCTGTCCGCAGCGCTCCTGCCGTTTATGCCGATGTCGCCGTTGGAGACGATAGTCCCGCCGAAGACGAACCCTCCGTCCGGACGGTCGCTGACGGCGTAGCAGAGCTCGTGGTTCAGCTGGGAGGAGTACACGAAATAGTACTTATCCCCGACCTTTCTCATAGAGCTCGCCTCGAAGAACTCATGCCCGCCGAAGTCCGCATTGTATGGAATGATGTGCTGCGGCTCGCCCTTGACAGTGAGCATATCGTCCTCAAGGACGACCATGCACGCACCGTTGACGTTATCCTCAGTCGCGAGGACCTCTTCGGGAGTTTTATTATAGCGTTTGCAGACCTCAGCGAGCTTGTCCTTGTCACGCGCGAGGATATCGTTGGACTCGCCCATGTACTGCGTGCCGTAGTAAATGCGTATCGTGCCGTTGTCGTTGAAAGCGCACGGGTCGAAGCAGACGTACTTTTTCATGGGAGTACCGTCGGGGTAGTGTACGCAGCCGAGGTACTCGTATTTTCCGGCGGGAGTGTCGCAGACCGCAGCGCGGATAGGGCCGTAGTAGCCGCCGAAGCCGAAATCTCCGGACATACAGTAGTAGAGGTAGAAGCGTCCGTCGTTGCCCTGAACTACGTCGGGAGCGTACATAAACGGACGCTCATCGTAGTCGGGGTCCTGCTTGGCAGAGTAGATCACGCCCTCGCAGCGCCAGCTGGTGAGGTCGTCAACGGGCGCGGAGTAGACTGTGTAGTCCTCCATACAGAAAGTTCTTCCGCCTTCGCGGTCGTGGGAGCCGTAGAGGTAGACCCGGTCGCCGAAGATATGCGGCTCGCCGTCGGGGATATATGCATCGAGAGGCAGGAATGGATTAAAAACCTGATTTTTCATCTTATCACCCTTTTGTTTTCTTCTGTTATCTGTCTGAAAATCAAGCAATGGGATTCCAAAGGGACGACTGTTCCTTTGGCGGAGTCCAGAGGCAGAGCCCTGCGTATACTAAGGAGCTCCGCAAGAGGTGAATTCAAAAACGATCCGGTGGATCGTTTTTCAAGAGGAGACGCCCTGCGATAGAGGGCGTCTCCTTGCTGCTGAAGCGAAATAACTTGCTTGCGACCGATGGGGTCGCACGGTGTATGCCGCCGAAAGATACCTCAAACTGCGTGCCCGTTCTTCTTCAGAACGTTCACAACGTCGTCAACGTACCTGCGGCATATCGCCTCGTCCTCCGCTTCGACCATTACCCTGATCACGGGCTCTGTGCCGCTCTCACGGACGAGTATGCGTCCTGTGCTGCCGAGTGCCTCAGTGACCTTCGTCACCATAGCCTGAACCTCGGGGTCGTTCTGCGCGGTGGGCTTATCCTTCACGCGGACATTCTCCAGCACCTGCGGATATACCTTGAACGGTGCAGCGAGCTCGCTGAGCTTCTTTCCGCGGGACAGGATGACCTGCATCATCTTCAGGCTGGTGAGGATACCGTCGCCCGTGGAGGCGTACTTCGAGAAGATGATGTGTCCGGACTGCTCGCCGCCGAGGCAGCAGCCGTGCTCCTTCATGTACTCATAAACGTACTTGTCGCCGACCGCGGTCTTCGCGTAATCCACGCCTATCTCGTCGAATGCGCGGAACAGACCGAAGTTCGACATGACCGTCGCAACGACGGTGTTGTTGACCAGCTTGCCGCGCTCCTTCATGTATCTGCCGTAGATATAGAGGATATGGTCGCCGGTGATGACATTGCCCTTCTCGTCAACGCAGAGACATCTGTCCGCGTCGCCGTCGTAAGCGAAGCCTGCGTCCAGACCGTTCTCCACGACGTACTTCTGGAGCACCTCTATGTGGGTCGAGCCGGCGTTGTTGTTGATGTTCACGCCTGTAGGCTCAGCGTTGATGACGTGGGTCTCCGCACCGAGTGCGTCGAAGACTGCCTTTGCGATGTTCCATGAAGAGCCGTTCGCGCAGTCGAGACCTATCTTCATGCCGCGGAAGGAGTACATTCCGAGGGAGATGAGGTAACCGATGTATCTGTTGCGTCCGGAGACATAATCAACGGAGCGGCCGATCTTCTCGCCCTTTGCGAAGGGGAGCTCAGCCCATTCCTGACCGAAGGCGCTGAGTCTGCCGTCGAGGTAGGCTTCGATGAGGTCGATGACAGCGTCTTCCATCTTCTCGCCCTGACCGTTGATGAGCTTTATGCCGTTGTCAAAGTAGGGGTTATGGCTCGCGGAGATCATGATACCGCAGTCGAACGAGTCAACGCGGGATATGTAAGCGACTGAGGGAGTGGTGGTAACGTGGAGGAGGTAAGCGTCCGCGCCGGAGGCTGTGAGACCGCCGACGAGCGAATACTCGAACATATAGCTGGAGCGGCGGGTGTCCTTGCCGATGACTATGCGGGGGGCGGAATCGTCGCCCTGCTGTCTCTTGAGTTCGCCGTAGTACCAGCCGAGGAAACGGCCTACCTTGTATGCGTGGTCAGCTGTGAGGTTTTCGTTAGCGGTACCTCTGAAACCGTCAGTTCCGAAATACTTTCCCAATTGTGGATTCTCCTTTGCTGTGATAATAACACACGCGAGTGTGTACACATTTTCATTATAGTATTTATATGCGGAAAAGTCAAGGGAAAATTGCGGGCGGGAGGGCTTCGGAAAAAATATTTGAAAAGGTCTTGACAAACGGAAAAATATGTAGTATTATTGTATTAGTCAAGTGCTACAGTAACACAGTGACTATTGATGCGGTGATCATATCTTGAATGTAATTGTCGCATCAATAAGACCATTTACCGAAAGGAGCGCAGGATATGTGGAAATTCACTACCGACCGACCGGTGTACCTGCAGATCGTCGATGAGATCATCGCAAGGATCGCGGGCGGGGTGTACAAGCCGGGAGAGAGGATACCCTCCGTTCGCGAGCTCGCCGAGGAAGCGCGGGTAACGCCGAACACCATGCAGAAAGCGCTTGCGGAGGTAGAACGCGGCGGGTATATCATCTCGCTGAGGACCTCGGGCAAATTCGTCACAGAAGATGTCTCGCACATCAGGGATCTTACGGATACGCGCCTTGATACGCTCATCGCTGACTTCGTCAGTGAGCTCGGCAGGATAGGAGTGCCCGTGGGCGAGGCTGTGAAGAAGCTCGAAGAATATGATAGGGAAAGGAACAGGGATCAGTAATGTCAGAACTCATCAGATGTGCCGGACTTTCAAAGGCATACGGCTCGAAGGAAGCCCTGAGCGGGCTCGATCTTTCGCTCGAGAGCGGCAAGATAATCGGACTGCTCGGACCTAACGGAAGCGGCAAGACCACCTTCATCAAGCTGCTGTGCGGGCTGCTCACCCCGACGGCAGGAACTCTCACGATTGACGGAATGGAGATAGGCGCCAAGACCAAGGCTATCGTTTCGTATCTCCCGGAGCGCACCTATATCCCCGACTGGATGAGAGTGCGCAATATCCTCGATTATTTCTGCGACTTCTATGCGGATTTCCGCAGAGATCTCGCGGAGGATATGCTCCAGCGTCTTAACATCGACATAAATGCGAAGATAAAGACGCTCTCCAAGGGTAACAAGGAGAAGGTACAGCTCATTCTCGTAATGAGCAGGAACGCAAAGCTCTACCTCCTCGACGAGCCCATCGCGGGAGTTGATCCGGCTGCGAGAGAGTATATCCTCGACACCATAATCACAAACTACAACCCCGAAGCCTCCGTCATCATCTCGACGCACCTCATTCAGGACATCGAGCGTATCCTCGACGACGTCATCATGATACAGTACGGACACCTCAAGGTACACGGCGGAGCGGACGCTATCCGCTCGGAGAAGGGTATGTCCATCGACCAGCTGTTCAGGGAGGTATTCAGATGTTAGGAAAACTCATAAAGCACGAATATATCTATCTGCTGAAAAGATTCAGCATATTCTATATCATCTATCTGTGTTCGGCGCTGCTCGTTAAGGTCTTCACACTGATTGACATCGACTACGACCCGGACAATCCGCTGTACTATACGCTGACCGCTGCGATCATGTGCGTGAGCATGGTGTATATGGTATTCACAGGCTTCCTCGCACTGATGACCGTCATCGACAATATGCGCCGCTTCAAGAAGAATATGTTCAGCGACGAGGGCTACCTCACCAACACTCTCCCCGTTACCGCGACCGAGCACATCGTTGCGAAGATAATCGCAGGCGCTACGAACTACATCGTAAGCCTTCTCGTCATCTTCCTCGGAATGCTCATCGTTGTTTCGAGCGAAGCACTGGAGATCCTCCGCGTGTTCGGAGAGGTTCTCGAGGAGATAACGGTATCGCAGTTCTTCTGTATGCTGCTCATGATGGTGACCGGTTACATCGCGTTCATGCTGTTCGGATACTTCCTGTGCTCTATCAATTCCATGGCGAACAGCAAGGGCTGTGTTGGCGGAATACTCGGCATAGCGATATTCTTCTTCAATGTAATGGCTCTGTCGTGGATATTCACAGGCATCGAGATGAACAATGTGGAGACCCCGGAGGCGTTCATGCTGATATTCAGCGTGTACTTCGCAGTCGTGGGAGCGATAATGTACTTCCTCACGGTGAACATCATCAAGAAGCATTTGAATCTGCAATAACACAAACAAAAAGCGGACCCGAATCATTCGAGTCCGCTTTTTTTATCATAATTACTGTATGCGATGTACGACGAGGGGCGTTGTTAAGGGTGAGCGCGCGAAGCAAGCGGCAACGTGTCCGCCCGCGGGGGCGTCCCCGCAATTCCGTATTGATGATTCACATGCGAATCATCAATACATTCCGCCCATGCCGCCTGCGGGCATTGCCGGAGCAGGAGTCTCCTCCTTGATGTCAGCAACAAGGCTCTCTGTGGTGAGCACCATAGAAGCTACGGAAGCTGCATTCTGGAGCGCGCTTCTTGTTACCTTGGTAGGATCAACGATACCTGCAGGTATCATGTCGGTGTATACCTCGTTGTAAGCATCGAAGCCATAGCCGATCTTGCGCGAGCGAACGATCTTGTCAACGATAACGCTGCCCTCAAGACCTGCGTTCTCAGCGATCTGACGTACAGGAGCCTCAAGTGCCTTGAGGATTATCTTAGCACCGGTCTTCTCGTCGCCCTCGAGTGTGGGAACGAGCTTTGCAACAGCGGGGATAGCGTTGATGTAAGCTGTACCGCCGCCCGCTACGATACCCTCTTCTACAGCCGCCTTTGTAGCAGCGAGAGCATCCTCGATACGGAGCTTCTTCTCCTTCATCTCTATCTCAGTAGCAGCGCCGACCTTTATAACTGCAACACCGCCAGCGAGCTTTGCAAGTCTCTCCTGGAGCTTTTCACGGTCGAAATCGGATGTCGTGTTCTCGATAGCAGTTCTTATCTGAGCAACTCTGGACTTGATAGCGTCCTTGTCGCCTGCGCCGTCAACGATGATAGTGTTCTCCTTCTGGATAACGATCTGCTTAGCCTGACCGAGCTGCTCAACTGTTGTCTCGCTGAGCTCAAGGCCGAGCTCTGAGCTGATGACCTCGCCGCCTGTGAGAACAGCGATATCTCTAAGCATCTCCTTGCGTCTGTCGCCGAAGCCGGGAGCCTTTACAGCGGCAACCTTGAATGTGTCTCTGAGGTTATTGAGGATGATGGTTGTGAGAGCCTCGCCCTCTACGTCCTCAGCAATAATAACCAGCTTCTTGCCCATCTTTACGATCTGCTCGAGGAGGGGAA
>JAEEGL015588119.1_pt1 | contig 47349 bp, 48 predicted proteins | sample 9134231 | NCBI WGS metagenome assembly JAEEGL01 (sample SAMN16246548, study PRJNA631951) | gut metagenome | biome: gut microbiome; feature: rumen; material: fiber-attached | host: Bos | place: Iran: Karaj | collected 2018-10
AATCCGTGCAGTAGAGCGTGAGGAACTTACGTTTTTTCTGCTCCTTGCGTTTTTCGCGTGCAGTAGATTTCGGCGGCGTATTCGGCTTGCTCTGCTGCGCCGGTGTATTGTTATCGTTGTTCTGGGTGGGCAGATTCTGCATTGCGTTTTGCAGATCACCGAACAGTCCCTGCAAAAACGGCATCGTCGGCGATCCGCCGGCTTCAAAGGAACCTTCATCGTCCGATGCAGGAAACATGGAAGAAAACTGTTCCGAAATGGAATCGACATCTTCTTCCGTAATTCCCATAGAATCCATCATCTGCTTAATCGGACCGATGTTCATTTCCATGGCACAATGCAGGCATAATCCTTCGGGGACAGTTTTACCGTCCACTATTTTTGAAATAAAGATGACAGCCGGACGTTGATGACATCTGCTGCATAAAACCTGTTTCATACTCAACTCCCGAATAGTAACAATTTAGATGCTCGATTTTTGAAAGAGTTACTGATGATCGGCACCTTGCTTATTGGCTTTCTTTTCAGCAAAGAAAGCACCCACCTGCTGTTTGATACCCGGTACATAGGAAGCAAACGCAACCAGACACATAATTGCAGCAATCACAACAAGAATGCCCGTCAAAACTTCAGGCATCGACCAATAGTTCGCCAGTGCGCCGACTTCCGGCCCGAAGGCAATAATCAGCGTCATCACGGTATAGAACACGACGGTTGCAATCTTACCGGGCATTTCAGCTGCACCGGGACGCAAATTGCAAATCAGCATTGCAAGACCGCCGAGCACCATAAACCCTTCCTTGGCAAGGAATACAATAAATACCCAACCAAACGCGTTGATGACCGGGCTGCTGGCCTGATGAAACTTAATCAGCAAAATGATGGCAACCGTAATCTGTGTCAACTTATCTGCAACAGGATCAAGGATCTTGCCGAGCGCACTGACCTGATGAAAGCGGCGTGCGATTTTACCGTCAAACAGGTCGGTCAAGCCGGAAACAACCAGCACAATCACAGCAGGAATCATATCGCCGCGCATATACAACACTGCGAAAACCGGAATCAACGCGATGCGGATTACTGACAGCAAATTGGGAATCGTTAAACAACCTTTAAATAAATCTTTCATGATGATAATCCTCCTTATTTAAGCAGTTACATAACCGCTGATGGAATCCAAAAAGCCACTCACCCATTTTTCAACGTAGGAATGCCTGACAGCTTCAATAAGCCATTCGTTTGCAATCAGCCCGGAAACAAGACCAAGCGTCAGCGCAAGCAAAAATACCAGCACAGCACCGCGCAGCAGACCGAGGACCACACCGAGTCCGGTATTGATCTGCTTGATTGCCGGCAGCTCTTTGATTACATGATTCAGCAGCCGGAACAACAGTTTCAGCACAAACATCAGAACAAATGCGATAATCACAAACAATGCCGTGCGAACAACCGCAGTTGTAATCGGATCCACGGTCGCCTGCATCAATCGGTCGATCGCATGCTTGCCTGTCAGATCCAACGACTGCACTTTATCAATCAGGGATTCGCGGGAAAGTCCCATAAGCTGCATCACGCCAGCGATGGAATCCGGAATCGCCTGCAGGGCATCATGAACCTGCGTGCCGATATCGGCAGTCGCTGCTGCGCCGAAGCCTGTTACTATCTTTTCGCGCAAGGGCGGTTGAATCACGGATGCATAAACCGTTGGCGCAAGCTGCGTGGATAGAAGCTTTGCTCCGATCATAGACAGTACGTAAGCTGCTAGATCAAGCAGCGTTGCAAAAAAGCCTTTCTTTGCTGCAATGAAGACTGAAAGCGCCAGAATCGCAACAAACAGGAAATCAAGAATATAAGACATGGATGGCCTCCAATTTTTCTTAGCGTACGCGGATTAGTTAAAAATATCTTTAAAGAATCAGCGCAGGCCGAAATTGCAGTTAGTATATCATAACCAAATGCAAATGTCAATTTTTAAATAAGTAACCGAGGGAATAATGATATACCTGTCCGTTGAGCACATCCAGCCCGAGTTCCACGTCGGCAATCTGTGAAACAACGGACCCTTTGCCGCCGGTACCAATGGCAATGACCGCGTGTTCTGTCAGCAGATAAGTTCTTTTACCGACGGTACAGATATCAATCACGCTTTCGTTCGTTTCAAAAACATAGACTTCTTTATTATTCTCGTTCAGCAGCCGGACCTCATAGGCGTCGAAAGAGCCGAATTTCGGCGTCACAATTGCAGTGTTCGTGTCGTCGCTGTCAAGCGCAAGCAGAGTTTCCGGATACATGAACACATTCGGATCCGCTTTGCTCTTTTTCGTGTCGATGATAACGCGACGGTCGGTGCAAACAACACCGACTTTATTCGAGGAGTCAAAAAAGCATTCGATTGCTGCGGCGCCCTTCAGCTTATATTCCCACTGGGTTTCCTTGGCAAACATATTGAGCAGATACAGCTTCGTCACAATCTCTCCGTTTTCTGCGTTGAGCGCAGCACAAAGAAAATCATGCTTGTTTTCGGAAATCGACACAGCAACGATATGGTCCTTGGCGCAGGACCACTGAAACAGCGGTTCTGCTTTTTCGCTGTAATCCGATCCGTAATAAGACAAGATACTGGCGCTCTCGTTTCCTCTGCTGGCAATCAGGTAGCTGCCGTCCGGCGCAATCGCAGCGTCGAGAACCTGTGTCTTTTCCTCGGCTTTGTTTTCATACAGAATCTTATCGCCTGCAAAGATCAGATACTTTCCTGTCAGACGATCAAACACAAGACCGTATTTTCCGCTGGAACGCAGCACGGGTTCCACATAGCCGATCACTTTCATCAACTGATACGCACCCGTTGACGTCACGAGCGAAAGCGTTTCGTCTGTCAGAACATACAGATGTGCACCGACAGCAGACACCGAACGGATTGCATTGCTGGAAAAAGATACCGGAAAGCCCTTGGCTTTGACACGGGAAGGGGCAGTCGTATCGTTTTCCGCCTGGACGGAAGGCGTTTCTTCAAACGACTGCACGGGTTCAATGGCGGGCGGCGACTGTTTCTCATTACGCTGTCTGACAAGCAGCCAGACACCTCCGGCAAGACCGGCACAAAGCAAAACCACCAGCACGATAGCCAATATACTGCGACCGGTTAAGCGCTTGCGTGTTTTTTGCACCGGGTTATCATAAACCGGCAATTCCGAGGATGATTCTTCTTCCTCCTGCAGCGGCACATCCGGATCTTCTTTAAAGATATCTGCATTTGATAAATCAAAACGGTCGCCGAAAACAGAGAACTGTTCCGCTTCCTGTGCGTCTTGTTCCAGGTTTTCTTTTTCATCAAAATCCGCCATTTTTCCATCCTCCTTCTTGATAAAAGACCTGATTTAAATAGAGTCCATGCGCAGGTGCCGTGACACCGGCTTTCTCCCGATCGCAAGCGGCAAGGATCTCCGGAATCGAATCGAGCTGAATTTTTCCGCGTTGAATGTCGAGCAGTGTGCCGACTATAATGCGCACCATATTATACAAGAACCCGTTCCCGCATACCCGAAAGGTCACTAGATCCCCTTCCCGCGCAACACTGCAGCTATAGATGGTACGAACGGTAGTTTTCACGCTTGCACCACTGGCGCAAAACGATGTGAAATCATGTGTCCCGATCAATTGCTTTGCCTGGCGATCAAGCAGTTCGGCATCCAGCATAAACGGATAAAAAAGCGCACGATCCAGTAAAAACGGATTGCGGCTTTTCCCGTTCCATATCAGATAGATATATTCTTTTCCGAGACAGTTATATCGCGCATGGAAGTCCAAAGGTGCTTCCTCGCACGAGAGCACAGCAATCTGCCGGGGCAAAACAGCGTTCAGTCCGCGCTGCATCAGATTACAGGGGCGGTCGCTATTGGTTTTAAAATTGCAGCAAAATGCATTTGCATGCACACCGGCATCAGTGCGGCTGCAGCCGTAAACAGTAACCGCTTCCCCGAGAATCCGAGCCGCCGCCGCTTTCAGCTGCGCCTCCACCGTATCGCCGTTCGGCTGCTGCTGAAAGCCATGAAAGGCAGCGCCGTCATATTGCAGAATCAATTGAATATTTCTCATATCAAAGCTTGAAAGAAATGATTTAGAACGATAACACCGGCAAGCGCGGCAAGAAACAAGCCCAGTGCGATAAAATCAGGCGCAGAAAACTTCATCTGCTTCATTCTGGTTCTTCCGTCGCCGCCGTGATAGCAGCGGCAGGTCATCGCAAACGACAGTTCATAGGCGCGGCGAAACGCAGAAACAAACAGCGGAATCAAAACCGGAATCATTGCCCGGACACGGTCCAGGAATTTGCCGTTTTCAAAATCGGCGCCGCGTGCCTTCTGTGCATTGGTAATGCGTTCGATCTCTTCGATCAGAGTCGGAATAAACCGCAGTGCAAGCGTCATCATCATTGCTAGTGTATGAACGGATATATGGAATACCTTTAACGGCGACAGCAATCGTTCAATGGCGTCGGTTAAAAGTGTCGGGACTGTTGTATAGGTCAAAAGCGAGCTTGCCATGATCAGGCAAATGATGCGAACGGCCATGAAAAACGCCGTGTACAGTCCGCCGGTTGTAATCGTGATGATCCAAAACGAAACGACTGTGGTCCCCTTTTTGATATAAAAGATGTTCAGAACAGCAGTGATCAGAATGATCGGAATGATTGGTTTCAGGCTTTTAAAGAACATACGAAACGGAACTTTTGAAAGCAAAATTGAAACCGCAGTCAGAACAAACATCAAAGAAAGGGAAAAGAAATTCTTACACAGGAAAATGATAACAATGAACAGCACCGTCAAAATCAGCTTCATGCGTGCGTCCATACGGTGCACGGGAGAATCCGTTTTATAATACTGACCGATCGTGATATCACTCAGCATGCGCGGTTCCCCCTTTCAGACGTGCCCGCAGCACTTCATGGACCTGCTGAACCGTATACAGATTCACAGGCACATCAATCCCCTTTTCACGCAAGAGCAGCAGCAAATGCGTCATCTGCGGGATATCGAGTCCCATATTCTGCAGTTCCTGTGCATGAGAAAACACATGCTCTACCGTATCGAAAAAAGCAACACGCGACTGGTTCATCACCAGAATACGGTCGGCGATTGCAGCAACGTCTTCCATGCTGTGTGAAACCAAAAGCACGGTGCAGCCCGTTTTTTCACGATAATCCGCAATCATTTTCAAAACGGTTTCACGACCGCGCGGATCCAGACCGGCACACGGTTCGTCCAAAACAAGGACCTGCGGCTCCATGGCCATAATACCTGCAATCGCAACTCGTCGCTTTTCTCCGCCGGAAAGATCAAACGGAGACTTTTCCGCATAGGCGTCGGAAAGACCGACGAAAGACAACGCGTCGCTGACTCGACGATCAATTTCCTCCGGACTGAGACCCATGTTTTTGGGACCAAACGCAATGTCCTTGGCAACCGTTTCCTCAAAAAGCTGATATTCCGGATATTGAAAACAAACGCCAACACGAAAACGAACGGAACGGATCTTGGTTTTGTCCGCCCAGATGTCCGCGCTGTCCAGCAGCACGCGTCCGCTGGTTCCTTTTTTCAACGCGTTGAAATGCTCAATCAGCGTACTTTTGCCGGAACCTGTGTGACCGATGATTCCGATCAGCTCTCCGGGCATGATCTCGATTGAAACGTTTTGAATCGCAGGCACTTCATTTTTAGAACCCTTTTGATAGATGTATGTTAAATCTTCCGTCGTCAGGATCGGATTCGTACTCATGTTTTTCCTCCCTTGCGTATGGGGTGGGGTCAGCATTTACCTTAAGAGCGCGGCAAGCTGTTCGCCGAGTTCCTCGATTGTGAGAATCTTTCCTTCAATCGGCGCACCGTCTCTTTTCAGCAATTGCGAAAGCGCGGTTGCCTGCGGAACGTCAAGTCCCGCGTTTCTCAGGATCTCGCCCTGCTGAAACACGTCGCGCGGCGCACCGTCTAAAATGATTGCGCCTTTGTCCATTACAATCACGCGATTCGCTTTGGCGGCTTCGTCCATATAATGGGTAATGAACAAAACGGTAATGCCGAAATCACGGTTCAGCATCTGTACCGTTTTCATAACGTCTTTTCTGCCGCGCGGATCGAGCATCGCGGTCGGTTCATCAAGCACAATACAGGCAGGCTGCATGGCAATAATACCGGCAATGGCAACGCGCTGTTTTTGCCCGCCCGAAAGCTTATGCGGTTCCGCAAAACGAAGATCATACATATCGACGTCCTTTAGCGCTTCGTCCACCCGTCTTCGAATCTCTTTGGGTTCAATCCCGAGGTTCTCCGGACCGAACGCAACGTCGTCTTCCACAATCGTCGCAACGATCTGATTATCCGGATTCTGAAAGACCATGCCCACACGCTGCCGGATAGCGAGCAGAAGCTCCTCGTTTTTAGTATCCATGCCGTCAACGAGGACTGTGCCGCTTTGCGGAATCTCTATCCCGTTGCAAAGCTTGGCAACGGTGGATTTTCCGCAGCCGTTGTGTCCGAGTATCGCAACAAAATCGCCCTTTTCAACAGAAAAACTGAAATCGTGCAAAACCGGCTTTGGCTGTTCGTCCTCTGTCACATAGGCGAAGGTTACATGTTGAAAATCAATAAAGCTACTCATAAAACCCTCAATTGAACTTATTGGTGATTCTTTCGCTGCCAGAAGGCGCTGGCACCGCAGGGAAGCACGCGTTCGCCGCCACTCACCGGCAGACCGATTTCATCACAGGTCACTATACCGTGGTGCTTCGGCTGAATCACAGACAAAAGAATATATGCCATCACCGACGGGGAAAGTCCGGTCGTATACGAATTGATCAACATCATGCGGGCGTCATCGGACAAAAGCTGTTCACAAAGAGAAACAAAACCGTAAACTTCGTCCTCCAGCTTCCAAACTTCTCCGCCGGGACCTCTGCCGTAGGAGGGCGGATCCATAATAATGATATCATAACGGTTGCCGCGGCGGATTTCCCGCTGCACAAATTTGATACAGTCATCGACAATCCAGCGGACAGGTTTATCGTCTACCCCGCTTGCTTTCGCGTTTTCCTTCGCCCATTGCACCATGCCCTTGGATGCGTCGACATGCACTACCGAGGCGCCAGCCTTGAGGCAAGCGATCGTAGCACCGCCGGTGTATGCAAACAGGTTGAGCACACGCAGCGGACGGTCTGCGTTCCGGATCAGCTCCATCACACAATCCCAGTTGACCGCCTGTTCGGGAAACAGCCCGGTATGCTTGAAGCCCATCGTTTTCACACGAAACGACAGATCTTTATATTGAATAGACCAGTCCGGCGGTAAAGACGAATAGACTTCCCAGTTGCCGCCGCCTGTTTTAGAACGGTGATAGCGGGCGTTCGCCTTCTTCCAAAGCGGATGGCGCTTTTCCGTTTGCCAGATCACCTGCGGATCCGGACGAATCAAAATCACATCGCCCCAACGCTCCAGGCGTTCACCGCTGCTACAGTCCAGCAATTCATAATCTTTCCAGTCGTCAGTTTTTCTCATAACAGCCTCTTAAATCAATTTTTCGCGCACAACTTCGGCAATCTCATTCGCCAGCGTTTCAATCTGCTGCTGGCTTTCTCCCTCCAGCATCACGCGCACCAGAGGTTCCGTGCCGGAAACACGGACCAGCACGCGGCCGGTGTCTCCGAGCTGCGCTTCTGCCTGACGAATGGCATCTTTGATATCTTCGTCATCATGAAAGCGGGCCTTTCCCATTTTAGAAACGCGCACATTGATCATGGTCTGCGGATAGACCGTCATCAGCGACGCAAGCTCGGAAAGCGCTTTTCCGCTCTTTTTCATCACCGACAAAACCTGCAAAGCCGTCAGCTGCCCATCACCGGTTGTTGCATAGTCCAGGAAAATGACGTGACCGGACTGTTCACCGCCGATGGCATAGTTTTCCTTAAGCATTTCCTCGAGCACGTAACGGTCGCCGACTTTCGTTGCGGTAAACTGAATGTCTGCTTCTTGGCAGAACTTATAAAATCCCATATTTGTCATCACGGTCACAACTGCCGTGTTGCCGCGCAGCTTGCCTTCCTTTTTCATCTGTGCAGCGCAAATGGCAATGATCTTGTCGCCGTCAACGATGTCACCGTTTTCGTCAACAGCGAGCATGCGGTCGGCGTCGCCGTCAAACGCAAATCCTGCCTGCAGACGGTGCTCCTTCACATACGCCTGCAACGCACCGAGATGGGTAGAGCCGCAGTTATCGTTGATGTTCAGACCGTCGGGATCTGCAGAAAGCATGTGCACCTTCGCGCCGAGCGAAGTAAATAGTTTTTGCGCGGAAACACTGGCGCTGCCGTTGGCGCAGTCAAGCGCAATCTCTATACCGGAAAAATCGCAATCAACGGTGGACCGCAAATATTCGATATAATCATGCACCGTGTTTTCACAAACGCGGATCGTTCCAACGCCTTTGCCGATCGGTGTCGGCGGAATATCCACGTCGTCAAGAATAATCGCTTCAATCTTGTTTTCCACGTCATCCGGCAGCTTATAGCCGTCACCTTTAAAGATTTTGATTCCGTTATATTCACAAGGGTTGTGCGACGCAGAAATCATAACAGCCGCGTCATAACCGTAACGGCGCACAAGATAAGCCACTGCCGGTGTCGGCACAACACCGAGCGTCATTACGTCAGCGCCGACGGAACAAAGACCGGCAGCAATCGCCGCTTCCAGCATATCGCCGGAAATGCGCGTGTCCATACCGATCAGCACGCGCGGACGGTGATGATCCATATCGGTCAATACCATAGCAACGGCCTTACCGATGTTCATGGCAAGTTCAGGTGAAATATCTGTATTGGCGACGCCGCGTGCGCCGTCGGTTCCGAAAAGTCTGCCCAAAATTATTATCTCCTTATATAAAAGTAATCAAAACAGCATCTGCTGATCATTGCCTGCACTGCCACCCGGCAGAGGAAGCCCAAGATGTTCATACGCCGCGGGCGTTGCCACACGCCCACGAGGCGTTCTGCCGAGGAAACCGATCTGCATCAGATACGGTTCATAAACGTCTTCGATTGTAACGCTCTCCTCCCCGATGGCTGCCGCAATCGTTTCAAGCCCGACCGGACCGCCGTTATAAGAACGGATCATTGTCAAAAGCAACCGACGGTCAGTTGCATCCAGACCGAGATGGTCAATCTCCATCCGGGAAAGCGCAAGCTGTGCCGTCTCCTCTGTGATGATACCGTCGCCCATGACTTCTGCGAAATCACGTGCTCGTTTGAGCATCCGGTTGGCAATACGCGGCGTGCCCCGCGACCGGGATGCAAGCTCAAGCGCCCCGTCTCGGTCAATCTCGATGCCAAGAATATGCGCCGAACGCGTTACAATTTGCGCTAATTCTTCCGGCGTATACAGTTCCAGACGCAGCACAACGCCGAAACGGTCGCGCAAGGGCGCGGAAAGCTGACCGGCGCGTGTGGTGGCGCCGACAAGCGTAAACTTCGGCAGATCCAGACGAATGGAACGAGCGGACGGGCCCTTGCCAATGATGATGTCCAGCGCGTTGTCCTCCATGGCCGGATACAAAACCTCTTCCACGCTGCGGTTCAGACGATGAATTTCGTCAATAAACAGCACGTCACCTTCATTCAGATTCGTCAGCAGCGCAGCAAGATCTCCCTGCTTTTCAATGGCAGGACCGCTCGTCACACGCAGATTGACGTTCATCTCATTGGCAATAATGCCCGCAAGTGTTGTTTTGCCGAGTCCCGGTGGACCGTAAAGCAACACGTGATCGAGACTCTCGCCGCGTTTTAACGCCGCCTGAATGTAAATTTCAAGATTTTCCTTGACCTTTTCCTGACCGATATAATCGCTCATCACACGCGGACGCAGGGACGTTTCAATATCGTTATCCTCCGGCGTATACCCGGCGGTGATATAGCGTTCTTCAAATTCGTTTGCCATGCGTTACACTCCTTTGGAAAGGACTTTCAGCGCGCCGCGGATCAGATCCTGCACCGACAGCGACGGGTCAAGCTTGCTGACCGCCACGCTCGCTTCGCTCTGACTGTAGCCGAGCATCGTCAGCGCAGCAATTGCCTCACCGGTATTCGGCAGATCCTGTACTGCAGCCACAGAATCGTAATTCGTGTCGCTCTGAACACCGGAAAGCGCGGATTTTGCTTTGTCTTTAAGTTCAAGAATCACACGCTGCGCAATCTTCGGTCCAACGCCGTTTGCACGCGTGATCGCTTTAACGTCTCCGGAGGAGATGCAAAGCGCCAGCTTATCCGGCGTCAACTGCGACAGGATTGCAAGCGCCGCCTTGGGACCGACGCCTGTGACACCGATCAGGTGGCGGAACCATTCAAGTTCATACTGCGTGGAAAAACCAAACAGATCGAGCGCGTCCTCGCGGACGTTGAGATGCGTATAGACCGTGAGTTCTTTCCCCTGTTGCACATCACGCAGTGTGTTGGCAGTTGTCTGGCACAAAAAGCCAACGCCGCCGCAGGAGATTGCAACGCTGGACAAATCCTGCATAATCACGGATCCGGTTAAACTGTAAAACATAATCAAATTCCCTTTCTGATTTTCAGCGTACGCATGCCCGGCGTGCCGGCTGCCATCAGCGAACCGCTGGCGTGCCCGTGACAGATCGCCATGGCAAGTGCATCGGCGGTATCGTCCGGTTTCGGTACCTTTTCAAGATTCAGAATGCGCTTTGTCATATCCTGAATCTGCTTTTTTTCCGCGCGACCGTAGCCGACCACGCTCTGCTTGACCTGTAAAGGCGTATATTCAAATACCGGTACATGGCACTTCTGCGCAGCAAGCATAATCACACCGCGCGCCTGCGAAACATCGATCACAGTTTTAGCGTTATTGTTATAAAACACCTTTTCCACGCTCATCGCTTCCGGCTTGTGTTTTTCGATCAATGCTGTTAAATCATCGTAAATAATTTCCAGCCGGCGGTTGAACGGCACGCCGGCGTCGGTCGTGATCGCACCGTAATCCACCACAGTGAAGTGGTTGTTTTTGTAATCGAGCACCCCGTAGCCGACAATGGCATAGCCGGGGTCGATCCCCAAGATCAACATAGCTAAACTACCTCATTTTAATAATCATGTTATTATAACACAAGATATGCCAAACGGCAAGTCTTTCACAAGAAAAAAGTGACCCTGCCGCAGAAAGCGACAGAGTCAAAATAAAAAGAGGAAAAGAGGGTTGGAAAAATTATTTATCGTGCCGGTCTTTTTAACTTAGCCCGGGTTGTAGGCACTAGCTCCGTTGCTTCCGTGAAAGAATCGGGATTCACATACTCGACGGTATCATAGTTTTCACCATCCGCCTGATACAGCGTAACCATTTCGTCATAGGTATTAAAACAGGATTCTTTTTCCCATGCAGCAGCTTTTTCACGATCGGCTAGCTTAGGATCCAGCGTGATATCAAAGATCACACGAATACCCGGATAGCTTTCTTCAAAATAGAAGTCCCCGTTCTTGTCAATCCGAATCTCCTCCGGTCCGGTGCACATACCGTCACAAACCTGCAGCAGCACGCCACGATCCGCAAAACAAAGTGCGTTCGTAATGTCATATGCCCAATAAAGAACATTGTTCTTTTGATCTTCATAAAAATAGCGCCCATCGTGGATATAATCTGTTTTGAACATCGAGCTGTTCGGCGCAAAACCGTTTACGAGAATCGTAAAGCCGAAGTTATTGGCATGATAGCCGGATTCGTCATCCACGTACCAGAACGGCTTGCCGTCTTCGCTGCGGATACTGACAATCGCATAGGTGCAATCATCATCAGTCGGACGTTCGCCGTTGAAGGTGTACCCCTCCGGCAGCTTGCCTTGCGTGACGCCTTCCAGCGTAAAAACAAGACCGTTGGAATGCTGTTCAACAATTTTCGTTTCAGTCGCAGTCAGTGCGTTCGGATTGAGGCTCAGGTCTTCGATCATTTTTTTCGGTGGTAAAAGCTTTACGGCAGCCACAGCCGAAAACGCGATCAGACCGACCAGCACTGCTGCAACAAGCCAGGTTTTCAGGTGTTTTTTTGTATACAGTTTCTTCATAGCAGTTTCCTTTCCGGCAGGCAAAAGACCTGCCTTTTGCAGCGTTCTGCGTTTAATTTGAGCTGTGTCGATATCAGCGGTATCGCCCTCAAACTCTGCCGACAAAAAACGGTCGATTTCTTCCTGTGACAGGGACGCGAACGCATCGTAAAGTCTTTTATTCATGAAATGTCTCTCCTTCCACTTCGCGTTTGAGCTTTGCAAGACTGCGCCGCAACCGCTTTGTCACCGCGTTTTCAGAAAGCCCCAATGCGTCGCCGATCTGTTTGTGCGTCTGCCCGAGGTAGTATTTGTGAAAGATGATATCCGCGTCAGGGTGTCCGAGATCGCGCACAGCCTTTAAAAGCGCTTCACGATCGGTTAACGCCTGCGCCGGATCGGGTTCTAACGCCGATGCGAAAAGATCGTCATCACCGAGCGGTTGACTGTGCGGTCGTCGGATAAGTTTTCGCAAAAAATCCACGGCTTTACGCTGCGCAATCACGCATAGAAGGGACGCGATGCTGCCTTTGGAAAGATCGATTTGGTCCCGCTGTTCATAGAGTGACAAAAAACAGTCGCTTGCGAGTTCTTCGAAATCTTCCTTTTGCAGCAACTTTCCGCCTTTCGCCTGCAGCACAGACAAGACCAGTCCGCTGTAGCGGTCGATCAGCACTGGCAAAGCGTCTTCCGGCTTCGTCTGCAGCCATCGGCAAAGTTCCAGTTCTGTCATAAGAGAGCTCCTTGAAATGCATTTCACTTATTAATTCGTTATGCAGATGCAAAATCTGCCATGAAAATCAAAAAAAGCCACTGCAAAAGCAGTGGCAAAAATGTTCAGATCACAGCATCCTTGAAATAATCGGATGTCACGATGGTGCGCAGCATCTGACGGATCTCCAGCGTCAGCTTACACGAACGTACATGAACAAGCGCGTCGGCAACACCGAGCACAAGCTTTTGATAAGCTTCGTCCTCGCTGCCAAGACCGTGTCCGTCCAGAATCGACAGCCAGGTTTCATGCACAAAGTCACGGAACGGTTTGTCGCGATATTGACGCACGGCAGCTGGGTCCAGAAAACGCCCGAGACCGACGACACGCATAAACTTTGCGAGTGTGTTGACCGTTGCTCCGAAATACAGCTTTGCAACGGGATGCAGGATATAATAGAGATTTTTGAGTTCATCACCCTTGAGCTGCAGTGCAGTCAGACGGTCGGCAAGCTCCTGCTTGGAGATCAGCGCTCCTTCCATTGCGCGGTCGAACAGATCAGTTGCATGCTGCGCGAGATAGGCTTGCGCGTCATATTCCCGGCCCTCGTAGGTGAAGCGCTCAATACGATCCATTTGGACATGCAGTCCGTCATCTTTGACCGTCACAAACAGGATCGGCGCCGGATATCCGACAAGGGAACCGATATTGACCTCCGTGATGGTGTTGCCGTTCTTTGATGTAAATGAATCAATCGCACTGACATGGGAGTGTCCAACAAACATATAGCGCAGCCCGGCGTCCGCCAGCCGCGATGCAACCATTTCCCGTTCGGCCACACAGGTGCCGCCGCCGAAAATCAACGGATGCACGTGCGCAATCAGCAGATGATGCTCCATGCCGATCACAAGCTTGTTGTCCTGCCTCGCCTTTTCCAGCTGTGCCTCAATCCATTGAAAATGCTCTTCGGAAAAGCCGGCGCCGCCGCGACCGTTCTGGTCGTCGTTGAGCGCGAGAATCCGCACATTGTCGCCAACGTCCACGGTATACGAACATACACCGAGATGGGTGCGAAATTCGCTGTCCGCCTGATTTGGACCGAAATCGGCGTAAAAATCGCGCAGCGCCGTGTGGTGCATGGTCGGCACGTCGTGCAGAATCAGATCACCGGCAAAACGGCGCGGATTGTCGTCGGAACACCAGTCGTGCGTAGCAGTGATCAGGTAGACCGGCTTGCTTTTTTGCAGCACTTGCAGCTTTTCACGGAATTCTTCATGACAGACGGTTTCACCGTCGTTTGTCACGTCGCCGGCAATCAGCACTGCGTCGCAGTCGCTCTGCGCCAGCTTTGCAAAGCCTGCGTCAATCAAATCACCGCTCTCCTTCAGGCATTTCTGATCAGATCCGCTGCGCAGATGATACTGCCTCCCGTTATCGGCAAGAGTTTTGGAAAAATAGTGGGTATCTGCGATAAACGCCAGTTTCGTTTCTTTCATATTATTCGCCCTCCGTTTTTAGATTCTGCTTCAGCGCTTCACGGCGCAATATGATTTCCTCCATCATCTTACGATGGCTTTCACCCGTGATGTTGTAAAAGTGCATTGGGATCAGCATCAAAAGATAACCGACCGCCGGCACAAGGATCGTCATAAGGAACAGCGCGAGATTTGTTCCGCTGTTTTGCGCCACACTGCCTTCTTCGTGACTGATATAGCCGGTCAGACCAAGCACGCGCAAGCCGATGGACGCAGAAAAAGTGTTTTCAATTTTACCGGTAAACGACATGATCGACAGCATCACGCCTTCTACACGCGTACCTGTTTTATATTCAATATAGTCAACCGTTTCCGCTTCCATCTCTTTTTGAATCAGATTTTTAAACTCCAGCGGGATCGCAAGCAGTCCGGTAAACATTACAATGAGGATTCCCGTAAACAAAGGCACCGATGCCCCCGGCGCTTTTCCAAGCAGTCCGTGATAAGTTGTGAGTGCAAATAATCCGCTCAGTGCAATGGCAAGTACACAGCACACCTGATAAAACCGTTTCGGGTTCGCCTTTGTACCGAGCCGTTCCATGATCATCGGCACCAGCACTGCCGCAATCAGAGAGCCAGGGAATTTTACAATATCGATAAACAGATTATACTTATCGTTCGCCATCAGATCATACACAAAATAAGTAGATACCTGCTCTGGAATCTTACAAAGAACAAAGAAAATATTTCCCAAAAACAGCATCAGGAGCGGTCGGTTTTGGAACAACAGCCGGAAACATTCCTTAACAGACGGCGCGTCTTCTTTGTGCTGCGCACGTTCACGTGTGTTTGCATAGGTCAGCCGCGTGAGCACAACGATCCCTACCGCAGCAATGATCGCACTTGTCAGATAGGATTGCGGACGGTGATCGTGGAAATACGGCAGCAGACCGGCGCCGGCAACAAAAACCATCGGAATTGCACCGCCCACGGAACGGACGATGGATGAAACGCCGAAAAGCTTTGTTCGCTCAACACCGTTCGGCGTAATGGAAAACGCCAGTGCGCCCATCGGGATGTCAAACGCGGTATAGGTTACGTCCAGAAGTACAAACAGCACCGTTGTGTAAAAGATATTGAACCAGGTCGGCAAATTCGCAGAACCGATGAAAAACAACACCATCACAATGGCAACAAAGATGGGCGCCCATTTGATATAAGGACGCATCTGACCGTTCTTTGTGCGTGTACGGTCCACAATTACACCCATGACAGGATCGTTGATCGCATCAAAAATCCCGCAGTAAAAACGAATTCGCGAAGCAACGCTCATCGCACTGCCTTTGCCGCGTTCCTGTTCGAGCCTGGAAAACAGCACGTTAGTCAAAAAGTAGTTGACATATTTGGAACTGGTCATCCCCGTGTTCATCCCCTGTGCACCGCGACCGAGCGCATAGGAAATGGTTTCCTTCCACGTCAGAACCGTCTCTTCTCCAACATCCTTTTTCACAAGAGGGCTCTCAAGAAAAGATTTCAGTTTGCCCATTGAATCCGCCTCGTTTTCCTAAAAATAAAAGCATCCCTATAAACAGCATATAGCTATTATAAGGATGTTTGTTTCGCTTGTCAATTCCAGCAATTCTTTTTGGTGAAAACGCTTAAATACGCTTCTTTAATTTGAGCAAAACGCCGCCGATTACACCGCCGAGCAGCGTGTTTGCAGCAGCCTCGATCAAACTGTTGACGCCGGCAAAAACAAAGGCGAACAGAAACAGGTTCTTCGCACCGACACTCTGCATCATCGACTGAATGTATTCGGTGTTTCCGAACAAAACGATCAGAAGACCGACAAAACAAACCGTATTGATTAAAGACGCGCACAATGCAGTGATACCGCTGGAAACCGCATCAGGCAGCTTTGTTTTAGAAAGCGCCTGAAACAGCAGACCGGCACAAAAGCCAAGCAGAATGCGCGGCACAAAGCAAACAATTGCGGCAAAAACAGGATTGATCGAAAGCAGCGCTGCGCCGAACTGACTCATGCCAAAGCACTGAATAAACGACGTTGCGCCGAACGCGAGACCCAAAAACGCACCGGCGCCCGTTCCAACCGTCACAGCACCCAGCGCAACCGGCAAAACCAGAAGTGTGATTTCAACAAGACCAAACTTCAGATATCCGATTGGCGTAAAGGACATGAGGATAATAATTGCTAAAAACGCAGCCGTCAGCGTGAGTGAAAATACTTTACTTTTTTGTTTCATCCGGGACACTCCTTAAAAAGTCGTGTGAACCGTTGTTCGATCCACACGACTGAAAGCTCAATTATGATTTGTGACCGTTATTTCTGCGGCGGTTGTTGTCACGGCGCGGTTTGCGCGGCTGATCGTCATCATCGTTCTCCGGTGTGAGACCTTCGATTTCGATCAATGCATCGCGGCGGGAGAGATTCAGGCGACCCTGATCGTCGATTTCGATGACCTTCACGATCACTTCGTCGCCAACCGTAACACAGTCTTCCACTTTTTCCACACGTTTGACATCGAGCTTGCTGATATGCACAAGACCTTCCTTACCCGGTGCAATCTCAACAAAGGCGCCGAACGTCATCAGGCGGGTGACAACACCGCGATAGATGGCGCCGATTTCGGGATCCTTGGCAATCGTTTCGATAATCGTCAGCGCGCGTTTTGCATCGTCAATGTCAATGGCGGACACAAAGATTGTGCCGTCTTCCTCCACGTCGATCTTACAGTTGCATTCCGCACAAATCTTCTGAATGACCTTGCCCTGTTTACCGATGACGTCAGCAATTTTTTCAACGTCAATCTTGGTGGTCAGCATCTTCGGCGCATACTTCGAGAGCTCCTTGCGCGGCTCAGCGATGCAAGGCAGAATCACTTCGTCAATGATCTTGCAGCGTGCGGCGTAAGTCTTTTCCAGCGCTTCCTTGATGATTGCCGGGGTCAGACCGTGGATCTTCAGATCCATCTGAATAGAGGTGATACCGCGTTTGGTACCGGCAACTTTGAAGTCCATATCACCGAAGAAATCTTCAAGACCCTGGATATCAACCATGGTCATGAAGCGTTCGCCTTCCGTGATCAGACCGCAGGAAATACCGGCAACGGGCGCCTTGATCGGCACGCCGGCAGCCATCAGCGACAGCGTGGAACCGCAGACAGATGCCTGCGACGTGGAGCCGTTCGAGGAAAGCACTTCGGAAACGAGACGGATGGTGTACGGGAATTCTTCCACACTCGGGAGCACCGGCACAAGCGAACGCTCCGCAAGAGCGCCGTGACCGATCTCGCGTCTGCCCGGACCGCGCGGCGGTCTGGTTTCACCGACGGAGTAGGACGGGAAATTATAATGATGCATATAGCGCTTGCTTTCTTCGTTGTCAAGACCGTCGAGCATCTGCGCGTCGCTCATGGTGCCCAGAGTGGTAACCGTCAGGACCTGCGTCTGACCGCGGGTAAACATACCGGAGCCGTGGACGCGGGAAAGCAGATCAACCTCCGCATCCAGCGGACGCATATCGTTGATGCCGCGACCATCCACGCGCTTGCCTTCGTCAAGCAGCCAGCGGCGCACAACATACTTCTGCAGCTTATACAGACAGTCTTCAATCTTTGCGATATCATCAGGATACACTTCGTCGAACTTCTCATGCACAACAGCATACACCGGCTTGAGTCTTTCGTCGCGGATACGTTTGTCGTCTGTGTCGAGCGCTTCTTTCACCATATCAATGGCAAATTCCTTAACCGCTTCGAACATTGCCGGATCGGGATCCTGCGATTCAAACGGAACCTTCTCTTTGCCGACTTCCTTCTGGATGCCCTTAATGAATTCCACGATCTCCTGATTGACCTTGTGGGCATACATGATACCGTCGAACATCGTTTCGTTGTCGACTTCCTTGGCGCCCGCTTCGATCATAGCGACGAGGTCAGCCGTAGAAGCAACCGTTACAGCCATTTCAGACTTTTCACGCTGCGCTTCTGTCGGGTTGATAACGAATTCACCGTCAACAAGACCAACAGACACACCGGCAATCGGACCGTCCCAGGGAATCTCGGAAATGGAGATCGCGATGGAAACACCGATCATGGCAGTGATTTCCGGCAGGCAGTCCTGATCCACGCTCATGACGGTGGCAACAACACCGACGTCATTGCGCATATCCTTCGGGAAAAGCGGACGGATCGGGCGGTCGATCACGCGAGAGCAAAGGGTTGCCTTTTCGCTGGCGCGACCTTCTCTTCTCTGGAACGAGCCGGGAATCTTGCCGACAGAATAAAGCTTTTCTTCAAAATCAACGGAAAGCGGGAAAAAGTCAACGCCTTCTCTGGGCTTTGCAGACATGGTTGCCGTACAAAGAATCTCCGTTTCACCGTAGCGGATCAGGCAGGAGCCGCCGGCAAGACCTGCCATTTTGCCGGTTTCAACCTTCAAAGGTCTGCCGGCGAGTGTGGTTTCAAATGTTCTGAATTCCGGGAACATAGTTTGTACCAATCCTTTCTGAAAATAAATATCTATCTTCACGCAAGGTTCGGTTTAGCAATAAACGCAGCACTCCAAGCAGCAAAGCGCTCCGTTTAGTGCTAATCCGTAATGAACCCTGCGGAAAAAACGGGCTGATTAGAAACAACATAAACAGCAGACACGTAAGCCGTGCCTGCTGTTTTGCTTCTTCTTATTTACGAAGACCAAGTCTTGCAACGATGGAACGATAACGTTCGATATCGTTCTTCTGCAGATATGCAAGCAGGTTTCTTCTGTGACCGACCATCTTGAGAAGGCCACGGCGGGAATGGTGATCCTTTTTGTTGGTCTTCAGGTGCTCGGTCAGCGTGTTGATGCGGTGTGTCAGCACAGCGATCTGCACTTCCGGAGAACCTGTATCCCCTTCATGCGTTGCATACTCTTTGATGATTGCGGTTTTTTCTTCTTTCGTGATCATATCTTTCACCTCATAAAAATATTTCATTTGCCGGACCCCCGGCGTACGGTTGGTGAAATGTTCTTAGCAGTTTTTCATGCCCCGAACTTGGTCCGTACACTGAGAAATCGGCATAATGCTTGAAAATTATAACACAGCATTCCGTAAAAGTAAAGTCTTTTTGCACAAAAATTCGTTTATTTTTTTGTTGTATCCGCTTCCACAAAAGCTTTGATTTTCGCGGCATCCGCATAGCCTTTCCGATACAACTGCTCGAGCCGCTCGGTATCATTGGTCAGCGTTTTGATTCCGATCACGTCATCCGGCGAGATAATCAGGCATTTGCCGTCCTCCTGCAGCGTATGTGCCAGTTCAAGCTGCCGGTTATAGATATTATGCCGTTCCAACAGCAGCTTTGAAAGATTCGGTCGGATAAACCGCAGTAAAACTGCCGCCAGCAAATCGCGGCGCTTGCGCTGCATCGGTCCGTCCGGCATCGTCAGAACCAGGACAACCCGGTCGCATCCGTCAAAGAATGCTTTGCTGATCGGAATCGGTTCTCCGACGCCGCCGTCGGAACACTGCGCGTCCCCGATTGTTTCCATACGGGCAATGATCGGAATTGCAGACGACGCCATCAGAATCCGGTAGTCGTCCTGCGCCATGTCGTCTTTCCCGTAGTATTCGATTTTCCCTGTTTTTGCATTCGTGGCGACCACGCACAGTTCACTCTCATTATTTTTGAGGGTTTCAAAATCCAGCGGATCTTCGCCGTCAGACGCAGACAATGTTCCGTAAATATATTTCAGATTCAGAAATGCACCAATCTTATATAAATTAGAAGGACTCATATATTCCTTCCGTTTGGAATACTCAATGTAAAAGCGATGGTTGCGTCCGCGCTGTTTGGCAAGATACGACGCAACATTTGCGCTGCCTGCGGAAACGCCAAGGCAGTAATCCAGTTGTACGCCGTCGTCCAACAGACGGTCGAACACACCGGCGCCGTAGATATCGCGCAGTCCGCCGCCAACGTCAATGATACCAACCATATGAAAGCCTCCTTTTCTTCATCTTATCACGCTTTCCGGGTACTGTCAATTCTTTGTTCATTAAAAATTCAGGAAACAAAATGATGCAATGCTGTTGCATTTGCTTGACTTTTTTCAGTCGACTTGTTACAATATATTCATGTTTTCAACAAATTTATTTCAAAGGAGAAAGCTGTATGAGCAAACTGCAAACCTTGATCGACAAGAAAAATGTCGCGTCCAAATACATGATGGACGAAATCACAAAAATCATCAAAACGCTGCCGAAGCGTGACCCCGGTTCTGAAGGCGAAAAGCTGACATGCGAATACATGGCGGACGTACTGAAAAACGACTGCGGCTGCGAAGACGTCAAGATTGAATCCTTCAAAGAGAACCCCGCTTCGTTCATGGGATGGATCTATATCACCGTGACGCTTATGCTGATTTCCGTTGTCACGTTTTTCCTGAACCTCCCCTGGCTCTCCGCGATCTTTATCACCTTCGGTCTTGTGATCGCCGTGCTGCAGTTCGGTCTGTATTTCAAATTCGTCGACAAGCTCTTCCCGGAAAAGACCGGTCATAACGTCACCGCTGTTAAGCACTGCACCGGCGAAACCAAACGCCGCATCTTCTTCAACGGTCACGTGGATGCTGCCTGGGAATGGCCCGTGAACTATCTGCTTGGCGGTGTCGGTTTTGAAAGCCACGCCATCATTGGTTTTGCCGGCGCATTCTATTATCTTGCGCTCTCCATTGTCAGACTCTGCACCGGCGCAGCGCTCACCAAATGGGCACTGTGGGGTTTGCTGTTCGTTCCGTTCTGGATCGGTCTGTATTTCCTTTGGAACGAAAGACGTATTGTGGACGGCGCAAACGACAACCTGTCCGGCTGCTATATGGGCATCGCGCTGCTCAAGATGATGAAGGATGAAGGCATTGACCTTGAAAACACCGAAGTCGGTGTGATTATCACCGGTTCCGAAGAGGCTGGTCTGCGCGGTGCAACCGCATGGGCACAGGCACACAAGAACGATTATAAAGATGTTCCGACCTTCATCATTTCCTACGATACGATCCATGACCCGAAACAGCTGATGGTCAACTACCGCAACCTCAACGGTACGGTCAAGACCGATAAAGAAGTCGGCGATTTGTTCTATGAAGCGTCGCAGGAACTCGGTATCTTCTGCAAAAAAGGCATGGTCCCGCCGATGGGCGGCGCAACCGACGACGCGGCATTTGCAAAAGCCGGTTTCCGTGCAACCGGTATTACCGGTCTGAACCACAAGCTGGAGAACTATTACCATACCCGCCGCGATACCTACGACAATATGGACGAACAGGGTCTGGCAGACTGCTATGCTGTCACGGTCAAAGCACTTGAAGATTTCGACAACGGCGCGAAACAGTAATTAAGCTGCAAGCTGTCAGCAGTAATCAGTCAATAAATCAAAAAGCGCACCGCGGCAAGTGTTCTGCTTGCCGCGGTGTTAATCTGTGATAAAAAGGCTGTGCAGCGAAATGACGCACAGCCCCTCTTTTTTAACATGTTTCCTGCTTTCTAAACTTACCAGCGATTCTCCACGTATTCGCAGAACGCATACATATCCTTGATTTCAAGGACCGTGCCGTCGTCCAGCTTTACGGTACCGTTCCACAATCCATGCACCTGATGAGAATGCATCCGCATGACCAGCACATTCAAATCTGAATGATGATCATAGAACGGCGTCATCGTCAGATTGAAGCGACCGTCTTCCGACAGGAATTTCCACGGCTGCATATATTTGTCCGGTTTCGGGAAGGTCTCCACGTCAACCGCACCGAATTTATGCGCTTTGCCGTCATAGAACATACAAGTTTCGGTTGCGTTGCTCTCGTCGCCGATACCCCAGGTGATCTCAAATCCGAACGTATGCTTATTGCCGTCCTTGTCATACAGATACGTCGAACCGCTGCCCCAGTACCAGACCAGCGCATAAGGCGTGCAGACACGACCCCAGTCGAGCGAGCAGAACGTATCGTCTTTACTGAACGAAACCGTCTGACCGCCGAAGCTGAACGTACCCTCGCAGGGCATGCACATCTGTTTGGTCGTCATAAAATACCGATCCGGATAGCCTTTAAACGGAAGCACGGTGGTGATATTCTCGAGCCCCGGCATAATGTCCATCTGGAACTTACATTCCACATCGTTCATTTTAAAATCCAGTGTGCGGGAATCCTCTTTGGTATCGAAGCAGAAGGAAGCTTTGCCAATCGACATTTTCACATAATTCGGCACATCGCCTTTCGGCGGCAGAACATACTTATCCTTTCCGCCGATAAACGGAGACATCGTGTTGGCAACCGTTTTACCTGCACGCAGATCAACCAGAACGGCGGAAACATAGCCGCCGAGGGAGATATTCGCAAACGAAATCTGCGCCATATATTTGCCGTTGGAGATCTGATAAAAATCCCACTCCTTTCGGCGCATCGTTGCTTTTACACTATAGCGGTCATAATCGAATACGTTATGGCGGGCCCATCCTTTGACAAGCAGCGTACCGTCAGACGCAAGCATCTTGGTCGGCGCAGTATATTCCGTTTGCTTGCTTTTATAGTCAGCCTCCTGCCATCCTACATATGTTTTCTCCATTTGAAGTCCTCCTAAAACTTGAATGATGATAAATGTTGCACAGATATTTTACCATACTGTGAATCAAAAAGAAAGTACTTTTCACAAAAAGATTGAAAAGACTGCACCCTTTTTGTGTAGCCTTTTCAAAAAAGAACAATCAATCAAGCATTTGTTTCTTCATCAGTCGACAATGCATGATATATCTCCGGATCAATTCGCTTATCGCGCCAGAAGCATTCTCGATCACGCGTTCCGATTTCCCGCATCACCCGGCAGGGATTACCAACCGCCACAACGTTTGCGGGGATATCCTTTGTTACAACGGAGCCTGCGCCGATCACGGTATTGTCGCCAATCGTCACACCAGGCATAATCAACGCCCCGGCGCCGATCCAACAGTTTTTACCGATATGTACCGGCAGATTGTACTGATACGCCTTTTCACGCAGGGAAGGTTCAATCGGATGACCGGCGGTTGCAACCGTGACGTTCGGTGCAAACATCGTGTTGGAGCCGACGTAAATATGGGTGTCGTCAACCAGTGTCAAATGAAAATTCGCATAAACGTGATCGCCGAAATGCACGTGATGACCGCCCCAGTTTGCATAAAACGGCGGCTCGATATAACAGTCTTCGCCGATCTCGGCAAACATCTCACGCAGCATTGCCTCCCGTTTTTCAAACTCGGTCGGACGTGTATGGTTAAAATCATACAACTTGTCAAGATAGCGCAACTGCTCCTGCATAATCTGAGGATCTTCCGGCAGATATAACGTCTGAGCATGTATCTTTTCGTATTCTGTCACACTTAGGCTCCCTTTCCGTCAGGTCATCTTTTCCTGCTTCACCTTATGATCGATCACATGACGCGATGCAAGCTCCAACAAAATCTCATCAAGAGAAATCCCCATTTGTGTCATCAATACCATAACGTGATAAGTCAGGTCTGCAATTTCATAAATGGTTTCCCGTTTATCCTCTGCCTTTGCGGCAATGATGACTTCTGTAGATTCCTCCCCGACTTTTTTCAGGATTTTATCTAGACCCTTTTCAAAAAGATAGGTGGTATAGGAGCCTTCCTTCTTATCGGTTTTTCGCCCTTCAATCAGTTTCATTAAGCCTTCCATCGAAAACGGGTGACGTTCTGTGCTTTCATATATGAGATCGTTAAAGCAAGAAGTCGTGCCTTTATGACAGGCAGGTCCCTCCGGCTCCACCAGAACAACCAACGCATCCTGATCACAGTCAGCGGTAATGGAAACGATATGCTGATAATTTCCGCTGGTTTCCCCTTTCAGCCATAGTTCCTGACGGGACCGGCTGAAAAAGCAAGTCAGTCCGCGCTCCATAGAAATCTGCAGACTTTCGCGATTCATATATGCAAGCGTCAGGACCCGCTTGGTATTGGCATCAACAACAATGGCAGGAATCAGCCCTTTTTCATCAAATTTCAATGCATCAATGTTCAACATTAACTTTTCCTCCTTATAAACGCGTCGGGATCCCGTGTCGCGCCATCTCCTGCTTGAGATCGCTGATAGCGACTTCTCCGAAGTGAAAAATGGAAGCGGCAAGACCGGCGTCCACCTGCGGCAGTGTTTCAAACAGCGTGATGAAATCTGCAATACAACCGGCGCCGCCGGAAGCAATCACGGGCACCTGCACCACGTCACAAACCTTCTGCAGCATTTCAAGATCGAATCCTTTTTTCACACCGTCGGTATCAATGGAATTCAGCACGATCTCTCCGGCGCCACGTTCCACGCCGCTGCGGATCCATTCAATGGCTTCCATTCCCGTGTTTTCTCTTCCGCCTTTTGCGAAGACACGGAACACACCGTCCACACGTTTCACATCAGCCGAAAGCACCACGCACTGACTGCCGTAACGTTTTGCCGCTTCATCTATAAGACATGGGTTTCGGATCGCGCCGGAATTGACGCTGACTTTGTCTGCCCCGCATTTCAGCACCCGATCAAAATCATCGAGGGTGTTGATGCCACCACCGACAGTCAGCGGAATAAAAACCCTGGAAGCGGTTTGGGTCAAGATATCGGAAAAAAGCTTTCGTCCTTCAGCAGACGCCGTGATATCGTAAAAAACGAGCTCATCTGCACCGCAGTCGGAATAATACTGTGCCAGCGCGACCGGAGAGGAAACGTCACTGAGTCCTTCAAAATTGACGCCCTTCACGACGCGTCCGTTACGCACGTCCAGGCATGGGATAATTCGTTTGGTAATCATTTTGCCGCCTCCAAAGCCGCTGCAAGATCAATTGCGCCGGTGTAATACGCTTTACCGATAATCGCACCATACAGATTGAGCGCACGTAGTTTTTTGACATCGTCAAGGCTCGACACACCGCCGGATGCTTCAATCTGCATGGAGAAGCGTTCGCTGAGCGCACGATAAAGATCAACGTTCGTGCCTTGCATAGCGCCGTCCTTTGAAATATCGGTGCAGATCAGAGTGCGAATGCCGATTTGCTGCATGCGCGCACAAAATGAATACGCATCGCGGTCGCTGGTCTGCGTCCAGCCTTTGATGGCAACAAAACCATCCTTCAGATCAACGCCGACCGCAATTCTGTCACCGTATCTATCAGCGCATGCGCACAAAAAAGCTTCATCCTGCACGGCGGCAGTTCCAAGAATCACGCGGTCGATGCCGGCGTTGAGATACCGTTCGACGGTATCCATGGATCGAATACCGCCGCCGATCTCACAGAACAGATCGCTGCTTTTTTTGATCGCGAGTACCGTTTCAAAATTCGGCGTCTCCCCTGTTTTTGCGCCTTCCAGATCCACAAGATGAATATGCGTCGCGCCTTTCATTTTGAAATCAAGCGCGATTTCGGGCGGATGGTCGCTGTAGACGGTCATCTTAGCGTAATCGCCGCGCAGCAAACGCACCGCCTTTTTTTCATAAAGATCAATTGCCGGAAACAGAATCATACTTGATCCTCCTCAAAGCAGAATGCACGCAGAATCTCCAGTCCGACCTTTCCGCTTTTTTCCGGATGAAACTGACAGCCGTATATATTTCCCTTTTGAACAGCAGCCGTCACAGGCATACCGTAATCACAGGTTGCAATCAAACTGTCGCTGCAATCCGCCGCATAGTAAGAATGTACAAAATAGACATAATCCCCGTTCTTGATATAGCGGAATAAATCACTTGGTTTTTGCATCTGAAGCGCATTCCACCCGATCTGCGGAATTTTATAATTCACAGGAATCATGCCCTCCAGCGGTTTCACACTGCCCTTCAGCAAACCGAGACCTTCATATACGCCGAATTCATAACTTTTTTCAAACAGCATCTGCATACCGAGGCAGATGCCAAGGATCGGCTTTCCTTTTTCGGCAAGCGCACAGACCAGCTTATCAAGACCGGATTCTGCAAGCTTTTTCCGCGCGTCGCGGAATGCGCCGACACCGGGCAAAATCACGCGGTCCGCCTGCGCAATCACAGCCGGATCTCCGGTTACAACAACCTGCGCGCCGATTCTTTCCAGCGAACAGCGTAAGGAAAACAGATTGCCCACACCGTAATCTATGATTGCAACCATTAAAGCACTCCCTTCGTTGAAGGTATATCATTGCCGAGCGCAGGATCAATTGCAACAGCCGTTTTCAATGCGCGTGCAACGCATTTAAACACGCCTTCAATGATATGATGCGAGTTGGCGCCGGCCAGGGAACGAATATGCAGATTGCACTCCAGATTACGCACAAAACCAAGGAAGAACTCCTCCACAAGCTCCGTGTCGAATGTGCCGACTTTCTGCGTCGGCATCGGAACCGAAAAGCCCAGATAACTGCGACCGGAAAGATCAACAGCAGAAAGAATCAACGCTTCGTCCATAGGCAGGATCAGACTGCCGTAGCGTTCAATGCCGCGCTTTTCGCCTAGCGCTTCGCGAAACGCCTGTCCGAGCGCAATGCCGATATCCTCCACGGAATGATGGTCGTCAACCTCTGTGTCGCCGTTGCAGGTCAGCGCAAGATCAAAACGCCCGTGCTTTGCAAACAGCGTAAGCATATGATCCAGAAAACCGACGCCGCTTTGGATATTGGAATAGCCGGAGCCGTCCAGGTTCAGATTCAACGCGATATCGGTTTCCGCTGTGCGTCTTGTAATTTTTGCAGTTCTCATTTTACAGCCTCCCTGCATTCTTCGATGGTTAGAATCAGCGCTTTCATCTGATCCGTTGTGCCAATCGTAATCCTGTTGTAATCTTTGAGCCGCGGCGTTTCAAAATGCCGCACCAGAATGCCGCGCGCCTTCAGCGCTTCATACAGCGCCTGACCGCCGATCCAGTCTGCTTTGGCAAAAACAAAGTTCGCCATAGAATCAATAACTGTGAATCCGAGTTGCCGCAGCGCCTGTGTTGTAAACAAGCGGGTGTCCATGATTTTACGGCAATTGTTGCGCGTATAAGCTTCATCGTCCAGAACGCCAAGACCTGCAGCCATTGTCATACGATTGATGTTATATGGATTAGTGGAATACTTGATCGTGTTAAGATCGGCGATCAGTTCCTTGCAGGCAATTCCGCAGCCCAGACGCGCACCGGCCATGGACCGCGACTTTGAAAACGTCTGCGTAACCAGCAGATTGTCATATTGTTCAATCAAAGACACCGCACTTTTCGCACCGAAATCCACATACGCTTCATCCACCACAACCACATTGTTCGGATTGCTGCGCACGATCCGCTCTACCGCTTCAAGCGGCAACGCTATGCCGGTTGGCGCGTTTGGATTCGCCAGAAAGATTGTTTTCCCGAGTCCAACATAATCCTCCGGTTCAATCGTGAAATCCTCGCGCAGCGGAATCAGCGTATAAGGCACGTGCCGCAGCTTTGCAAACACACTGTAAAAACCATACGTGATATCCGCAAAAGCAGCCGGGTGCCGGTCGTCGCAAAACGCCATAAACGCAAAGTGCAGAATTTCATCCGAACCGTTCGTCATAAGCACCTGCTCCGGTGAAACGCCGATTCGCGCAGCAAACGCCTTATGCAGCGCGCCGCAGGTCGGATCCGGATAGAGCTCCAGATGCTTTGCCGCTTCCGCCGCATATGCAACAGCCTTTTCAGACGGCGGAAACGGTGATTCATTGGTGTTCAGTTTGATATACTTGCGCGCTGTGGGCTGCTCGCCGGGCGTGTACGGCACAAGTTCTTTATGCTGAATGCTGAAAAATCGACTCATCTCAGTGTTCCTCAAATCGGATGGTAGCGCTTTTCGCGTGACCGGTCAGTCCTTCCTGTGTTGCAAAGAAAGCCACGTCGTCAGCAACAGAAGCAAGCGCGTCCCCAGTATAATAAGTGTATTGTGTCTTTTTTACGAAATCATCAACAGAGAGCGGCGACGAGAATTTTGCGGTGCCGCTTGTCGGTAACGTATGATTCGGACCGGCAAAATAGTCGCCAAGCGCTTCCGGACAATTGCGCCCCATAAAAACAGAACCGGCATGACGAATGGAGTCCAGATAATCAAACGGCTGATCTACGCACAATTCCAGATGTTCAGGCGCAATTTCATTGGCAATATCGATTGCGCACTTCAAATCCTTTGCAACGATGATTTTTCCGTTGTTGTCAATAGATGCACGTGCAATCTGTTCACGCTGCAAACGCGGAATCTGAATCTCCAGTTCCTGCTGAACGGCAAGCGCGAAGGACATGGAATCTGTAATCAGAACCGCTGACGCAAGTTTGTCGTGCTCTGCCTGCGAGAGAAGATCTGCCGCCACGTGACGCGGATGACTTTTACCGTCGGAAACAACCAGAATTTCACTCGGTCCTGCAATCATGTCGATCGACACAGCGCCAAAGACCTGTTTCTTTGCTTCCGCAACAAACGCATTACCCGGGCCAACGATTTTGTCCACCTTCGGCACGCTTTCGGTACCGAAAGCAAGCGCCGCAATTGCCTGCGCACCGCCAACCTTATAAATCTTATCGATACCGGCAACATGTGCGGCTGCAAGAATCACGGGGTTCACTTTCCCCTCTTGATTCGGCGGTGTGACCATGACAACCTGTTGAACACCGGCAATCTTCGCCGGAATCGCATCCATGAGCACCGTTGAAGGATAAGCAGCCGTTCCGCCCGGCACATACAGTCCGGCACGGTCAACCGGAATAATCTTTTGCCCGATCACAATTCCCGGCGTATCATTGATGATAAAGGAATTGCGCACCTGTCTGCTATGAAACTTACGAATATTTGCCGCAGCTTTTTCGAGAACTTGCAGGAAATGAGGATCCACTTCCTGCAATGCAGCTTCAATCTCTTCTTTCGTTACAAGCAACTGTGTGAGAGAAGCGCCGTCAAACTTTTCACAGTACTTGAAAAGTGCGGCATCCCCGTTCGCACGGACATCTGCAATGATATCACGCACAACGCCGCTGACGTCAACCGTATTTTGCGCGCGTGCAAAGATCTCTTCATTAGCAACTTCGCCGTATTTGAATATCCGGATCATACCTGTTCCTCCAATTGCTGCGCCATGCTTTCTACGATACGGCGTATGGCGTCGCTTTGAAATTTATAACTCGCCTTGTTGGCAATCAGACGCGCACTGATGGGAACAATCGTCTCCCGTTCTTCCAGCGCGTTCTCCTTTAACGTCGTGCCGGTTTCCACAATATCAACAATCACGTCTGACAGCGAAAGGATCGGCGCCAGTTCAATCGACCCGTTCAGATGAATGATATCGATATCACGTCCCTGCTGCGCATAGTAACGCGAAGCAATATTAGTAAACTTGGTTGCAACAATCAATGCACGGCGGCGATCATCGTGAAAGGATTTCTTTGCGGCAACCGCCATCCGGCATTTACCCATACCGAGATCCAGCAGCTCATACACATCCGGCGCGTATTCCAGTAAAATGTCTTTTCCGACGATGCCGAGATCTGCTGCCCCGCGTTCTACATAAATCGCAACGTCGGACGGTTTGACCCAAAAATAGCGTACACCGGCTTCTTCGTTTTCAAAAATCAGTTTCCGGTTGTTCTCTTTGATCGAAGGACACGGAAAACCGGCACGTTCAAACATGGCATAGGCTTTTTCGCCGAGTCTGCCCTTTGGCAGAGCGATATTAAGCATCTTCATAGACTGTTTTCACCTCGCCGTTTTCCAGTTTGAGTATTCGTCTGCACCGCAGGGAAGACGGCTGCACGCGCTGCGCAGCAACGCTGACCCCTTCTTTGCGCAATTGGCGGAGCACTGCTTCCAGCGCCTGCCACGATATATTGTCATCATAGAGCACCAACGTATCCAGATCGTAACTGCTGCCATCATCAAAAAGACGAGCAAGCTCATCGAAGTACACAGCAAATCCGATAGCACGGGATTGTCTGCCCATACGGCGCATCAAGGGATCATACTGACCGCCGGAAAGCACACTGTTCGGCACCCCCTGCACAAATCCTTTGAAAACGAATCCGTTATAATACTTCATATCACTGATCACGGAAAAGTCGAGCCGGATCATATCGGAAAGACCTGCTTGATCAAGTTCACAAAGGATCTCGTCCAGTTGTGCAAATGCTTCTGTGCTGGAAGGGTCGGTAAACACACGCCGTAATTCAGGCATCACAAGTTTCGCATCACCGCTGCAGGACGCCAACGTTTCAAGCTGTTTTTTGGAAAGATCATCAACAAAATAATCGGCGCAAAGGCGGCGCAACTCGTGCAGATTCTTTTCTGCAATGCATTTCAGCATCGCGTCCTGCGCGTACTTCGGCAGCTGCAGCGATTCAAATACAACGCGCACCGGCGTCAGATGCGATAGATCCAGCACACAATCGTTCGAAATCTGACGCAGGCTCAGACAGGCAAGCCGGATCACGTCGAACAAACAATAGGTATCAAGCGCACCCATGCATTCAAGCCCGGTTTGCGGCAATTCGCGAAAACACCTGGTCCCCTTCGAAATGCGGTATACGTTCTCCTGATAATACAGCCGCTGCACACATCCGGCTTCATCACGGTTGTTTTTAACAATCGAAAGCGTAACATCCGGCTTCAACGCCATCAGTTGTCCGTTTGTATCGGTAAATGTGATTACACTGTCGGAAATCAAGAAGTCCTTATTTCGCACATACAGATCGTACGCTTCAAACTTACTCATGTTATACTGCGTGTAACCGTAGGAACCATAGAGCGCACACAGCGCGTCTGACACAGAGGACGCATTCTTGTTAGGCTTCTGATCCATTTGCTTCCTCCTCGCTTTGCATTCTGTCCAGCGCAAGCCGATAGCCGCCGGCGCCGTAATTCAAACATTTGCTGACTCTGCCGATTGTCGCCGTGCTGATACCCACCTGTTTTGCGATGGACTGGTAGCTGACCTTGCGATCCAGCAGCACAGCCGCTTCCAACCGCTGCGCCATATCCGTGATCTCCCGAATTGTGCACAGATCCTCAAAAAAACGTTCGCACTCTTCGATAGAATTGAGACGCAGAACCGCCTGATACAGCTTTTTTCTGGACGCCGCATTGTAATCTGCCATTGCGTCGGTCCCCTTTCTTCATTATGTACTTTGCTATGTTAACACATTAACACACTAAAGTCAAACTGGAAATCAATAGTTTACAAAATATTCATATTTCTAAACAGTAAAAACGAACCTGCCAAACGGCAGGTTCAGTCATATCGGCAAACGTCAGCGGCTGTTCTTCAGCACGGTAATAATCAGCTTAATCAAAGCAATCAAAGATTTAAAGAAGGAATACTTCGGTGCTTTGGAAGCAGACGCGTCGCTTGACAGCGGAGAAATGGAATCGGTATCACGGTCATAGTTCAGATACTGCGGATAGACCTCCTGATCAAAAACGCTCATGTAACCGTCGTAATCGAAGAACGCGGCAATCATTTTTTCTACCTGATCCGGATTCTCATGATGGAACAGGTTCTTGATCAACCACGTATGATCCGGCAGCAGACAGGAGGAGGCGTCAATCTGATGATCGGCAGACAAATACTTTCCGCCGTTCGCTGTTTGAATCCCCTTCACAAAGTCATCAGAGAAGCTGCCGTAAAGCGGCGCAGTCGCAGCGCCATGGGAACTGTTGGCGGTTGTAACGGTCGAATCGCTTTGCACGTCGGCATTTTTGACAATCGGAACCATGCGGGATCCGTATTTCGCAACGATATAAGTTTCCACACCGTTGGCAACAGCGTCATTGATCAGGTCGCCGGTATGCGCCATCACTTCATGATGATAGCGGTTCGCTTTTTCAATGATTCCCGCATAAGTCTCTTCATAACCGCCGAAAATCACCTGCATGGCCTGATCGTAATATTCATCGCCGATAAAGCTCCAGAAGCTGGGCAACGTACCAAAGGTACGACGCATGATCTCCGGAAGGATATACTGCCGGAATTCCGGAATCAGATAATGATTGAATACCGGCTTTGCAACATTCAGTGTCTTTGCAGCGTTTAAAAACTCCAGTGCCGTAACCAGCAGATCATAGGTCGGGTTGTCTCCGGAGGAGAGCTGGGCGCGTCCTGCCTGATCAAAATAGTCCGGCAGTGCATCCACGTCAAAAACGATATCACCGCTGAACAGCGCGCCGATGCATTCAAAGCCCTGAAAACCGGGGGCATAAAAACAGATCTGATCCACCTGTGAATAGCCGTAAACTTTCAGGTAAGCAAGGATAATATTGCCGCCGAGGCAACGTCCGATCAGATTCACCTTGTCATAGCCGGTTGCTTTGCAAACTTCTTCAATATATTCATGCAACCCATCAGCAACCTCAAAGGGATCTATACGCCAATCGTAGGAGTAATTATAAGTGTTCAGTTCATAACCGGATGCGTTTTTGCGATCATCCAACGGGTAAGAATAGTTCGCATAAATATTTCCGGACTGATCCGTGACTTCGCCGTTTTCGTCAAGCGCAAAGCCGGAATAAATATCACAAACCGTATCAACAACTACCTGATGAAATTCATCCCAATCATTCAGAAGGACACCCTTTGAAATCGGTCCCTTCACTTTATCGACAACCTCCGAAGCAAAATTATCCGGGACGGCTGCCGGGAAGATCACCTTTGAAGACGAATCGGTTTTATCTTCGTACAACACGCTGCCGTAACCGTAAAGATACACAGTCGGCACAGCGGTAAAGTTTTCAGCAGAAACCGTCAGTGCGGCAAAAGAAAACAGCACTGCAATCATAAGAATCACGGATAGCGCCTTGCGGCATACATGTTTCATCATTGAACTCCCCATTTCAACGTATTTATTGATATTATAGCAAATCTGTTCTGTTCTGTAAAGAAAGAAATCGCAAAAAGATGCTTTTTAAAAAAGTTTTGAAGAATCTGTAATAACCTGCACATAATTACAAAAAAGAACAGCCGACAGTATCAAACCATCGGCTGTAATCAATCAAGAAATAAAGCAGTTAATTATTGCCTCTGCCGCGGCGGGAATATCCGCCGCCATGCTTAGATTCACCGGCATGCTTAAGGTCTGTCATTTTTTCATCGCTTACTTGCTTGAAACGCGCCATCATATCTTCAAAAGACATGTTTTCCGTTGCAGGCTTCTTTGCCTGCCCCTGCCAGACGTTCGGTGCAGAACGGCGCTGCGGACGCCGGGGCCTTTGCGCAGATGCCGGACGATCGGAGTCAGTCGCCTTTTTGATCGAAAGACTGATCTTACCGTCGTCACCGATAGCAATGATCTTAACCTTCACGTCCTGCCCTTCTGTCAAATGATCTTTGATATCTTTGACAAAAACATTGGAGACTTCCGAGATATGTACCATGCCGCTTTTGCCATCCGGCAACGCAACAAATGCACCGAATCCCGTCAGTCCCGTAACTTTTCCTTCAACAATCTGGCCCACTTCAAGCATATACGCTTTGATCCTCTCTGCTTTAGATTTCCGATTATTTTTTGGTTCCAAACGATGAATCATAGAATACACGCTCGCCGGGCTTTGCATAGTCATACTCCTCGCGCGCTTTCTTCTCATAGTATTCATCGTGATTATCATCTTTCAGAAAATGCTCCAATGTTTCATTTTCTATTCTTGCCGCCTCAACCTGTTTCGAAAGATCGGCAATCTCTTTATTGTTATTGGCGGCATGCGCATAATTCATGATACATCCGGCAACAATGACGCCGACAAAAGCAAGAATAACCAAAATCAGAAGCACGCTGTGCTTTCTATTGATTTTGCGTTTCATCGCTATATTCTCCAAAACAAGCAGCTCCTTCATAATGTTCTCACGAAAAGTCCAAAATTTTTCAATATTTATTATACATAAATATTTTCTATATTTCAAGTGCTTTTGCGTGATTTTTTTCTTTTTTCGTGATTTTTTTCTTTCGCTGTATGAATGCCTCTTTTGCCTTTTTCACTCAAAGCTTTCAGCTTGGTTACTAAGCTGCATAACCTTGATCGGATTGCGCGGCTTAAATGATTCACTGCTTTTAAAAGAAACATTGTACTCCGACGGATCAGATCTGCGATTGGTTCGAGCAGTCGCCAGAGAAGTCTGCCGAAGGAGAGCTGAAACAGAATCAATCCGCCGGCTGCAGCGGCAAGCGCAGGCAGGCGCCAGATCCCGTTGGTATACGCCAAAAAGCAAGCAAACAACGCAAAGAATGCGCCGAAACAGAATAGCAGATCCAGCAGGAACGTGCCGACTTTTGAATCAGCACATAAACGCCGGAAGAACTTACAAAGCAAATACCATAAGCCAAGCAGGAAGCCGACGCCGAAAAACACTAGTACCACTTCCGCCTGAGATTGCAGCGGTTCACTGTATTTCATCGCAGCAGTCTGGACAATAAGCTTTGTTTTTTAGGCGCGTTATCGAGATAAATCAACGAAGACACTGTGCCCTCCAACAGCAAATCGCCGGTCTGGGTATTCAAAGAAAGTACGCGAAGCTGATTGCCGGCGATATGCAGTTCCCCCTGCACCGTATACGCTGTAACAGCAGTCTCATCAAAGGAATCCACATCCGATACGCCGCTGAGCTTCAGCCTGCTTCTGTCTTCCAGCAGCAACGTATGGGTTTCGAGTTTCTCAAGCTCGTCTGTCATAAAAAATCAACCTCCCTGAACACCATATGGCAGGAAGGTTGGTTTTATGCCTTTCAAGGAAGGATTAGAGAATCTGATACATGGAAGAAGCATCCGCTTTTGTAGCATATTCATTGACGGACAGGACTCTCGCGCGCAGCAAATTGTCGCCCATCTGAATTTCCAGCACGTCCCCTTCTTTCACGTCATAAGAAGCGCGGGCAATCTTTCCGTTGACCGTAACTTTCTTTGCGTCACATACTTCATTCGCGATGGTACGTCGCTTGATAATGCGTGAGACTTTCAGATATTTGTCGAGTCTCATACTTCGCCACCTTTCTTTTGGCTGCAAACGAAAAGGGATTGCCCGGAAGGCAACCCCATGTCCGCTTGGGAAACTTATTTTACAGCGTTCTTGAGCGCTGCGCCGGCCTTGAAGGCAGGAACTTTCGAAGCTGCGATTTCGATGCTTTCGCCAGTCGACGGGTTATGACCGGTTCTCGCTGCTCTTTCCTTCACTTCAAAGGTACCAAAGCCGATGAGCTGCACTTTTTCGCCTGCCACAAGCGCGTCCTGAATGGAAGCGAGCACGGCTGCGACTGCCTTGTCAGCGTCCTTCTTCGAGATATCGGCTTTTGCTGCAACTGCATTGATCAATTCGACTTTATTCATGGTTGTTCCTCCATAAAATATATTTTCCACAAGGATGCGCATTGCAGTCCTGCACATCCTTAATTGGATTCCAGTTTGTCCTTCGCTTCCGCCCACAGCTTGTCCAGCTCTTCAATCGGCGTGCCCGGCATATCAATGCCGCGCGCAGAAGCGAGTTTTTCAACTTCGAGGTAGCGGTTTAAAAATTTATTGCTGGCGCCAGTGAGCGCCTGTTCGGGATCCACATGCAAAAAACGCGATACATTAACAACGGAAAACAGCACATCACCCAGTTCGTTCTCAATCTGCGCGTTATCGCCGGACTGCTGTGCCGCTTTGAGCTCTTTGATCTCGCTGTCCAGCGCTTCATAAGCGCCGTCGATACTGTCCCAATCAAAGCCTGCTTTTTTTGCTTTTTTCTGAATCTTTTCCGCGCGCATCAGCGCAGGAAGCTCCAGCGGAACTTTCAGCATCGCTTCGCCTTGCGTATTCTGTTTTTTGCTCTTTCGCTTAATCGCATCCCAATTGTCGAGCACCTGCTCGGTAGAATCTACCTGCACGGTACCGAACACATGCGGATGACGCTCGATCAGCTTTTTGCAGATGCCGTCGCAAACGTTGTTGATATCGAAAACGCCCTGCTCTTTTTCCATCTGCGCGTGGAACACGACCTGCAGCAGCACGTCACCGAGTTCCTCACAAAGCAGTTCCTTGTCATTTTTGTTAATCGCTTCAATGACTTCATACGTTTCTTCGATCAGCGAGCGCTTCACGCTTTCATGGGTCTGCTCCGCATCCCAGGGGCAGCCGCCCGGCGCACGCAGAATCGCCATAATCTCGCATAAATCGTCGAACGAGTAGGTTTCTTTTTGCTGATAGTCTACCATAGCATATACCTCATAATGGCTATTTTACCCTAATAATTTGAATTTTGCAAGGACTTTTGCAATTTTTTCTCCTTTTGGTAACATTTCCACATCATCTTTGGCAATTCCCTTGACGGCAAACAGCACAATAACATAAAGTCCGCCGCCTACAAGGATAGAAAACACCGTAGAAATCTTACCGGTCAGCGAGAGAGCAGCCAGCAGACGGTTGGCGCCAAAGGCGCCGAGACCGCAGGCGGCAGCTGCGACCAAAGGTTTGACGAAAACGGAAATGAGATTGATTCTCACCTTCGTCACTCGCAGCAGCGTGGTCAGGTTAATTGCAAGCATCACGGCATACATGATCACCGTACTGACCGGCGCACCATGAATGTTGATGCGCGGGTTGCCGATTAAAATAAAGTTCATGACAATTTTTATCACAGATCCGATTGCGATCGTTTTAACGGGAACGTCCATCCGTCCGACAGCCTGGAGCATATTGGTGATCGGCGAAGTGGTGGAAAACAGAAACATGCCAAGCCCATATACAACGAGCAGCGGTGCGGCAATCGGAGCGGCATGCGCTTCTTTCGGATAAAGCAACAGCAGAATCGGCTCCGCGAGTGCCGCCATACCGAAACCGGCAGGCAGCGCAACGAGCATGCAGATGCGCAATGCAGATTCAATCGTCACCTTGATACTCTTTTTGTCTTTTCGCTGCCACGCAGCGGAAAGCACAGGGATCGCGCTGATACCGAGCGTCAGCGTAATCGTCGGGATCAGGTTGCGAAGATTCAGAACGGATCCGTGTGTACCGTAGATATAGTTCGGGATATTTTCGTCCAGCGTCCCCGCCGCGGCAATGGATGCGCCATAGAGATTCTTGATTGTCGTCATGCCGACTTCTACAGCGTGCGCAAGCCGTGTGCGGATTGTGAAATCATCGATCAAATTGGAAAGATTCAGGATCAGAGACGTCAAAGCAATCGGAGCAGCAACACGAATGATCTGCTTGCGCAGCTGCTGATCGGAATGCGGGCGCGGAGAATTAACAAGCTCTTCGCGCGTAAAGCCGAGCCCGCTGCGTTTGGCATGCACAAACAAATAGACGAGTCCTACCATGGAACCGAGCGTGACGCCGGAAATAGCGACCGCCGCAGCATAGGGATACATTGCCGCCAGAAATTCCGCTTCCGAATGAACGTCATGTCCAAACGCGTGGAACACACCGTCGATATTGCCGGTCTGATACTTATGCAGCTGATGCTTGAAAAACACGGTGGTTGCAGCAAGACCGACAACCATCTTGATTGCAGCCTCAATGACTTGCGAAACGCCGGTCGGCGTCATGTTGTTGAGTCCTTCATAATAGCCGCGGAACGATGACATCATGCAGCAAAACAGAATACACGGTGCAACCACCAGCACACTGACGTAATTCATCGGCGCATCCACCATGTGAGAATACGGCACAGCCAGCAGCAGCAAAAGCAACGTTCCGACGCCGCCGACGAGGAAGAACAGCTTGCGCGAAACCCGGAAAATGGCGCGTGCGTCACGCATTCTGCCGGCTTCCACGTTCTGACTCACAAGCTTGGAAACGGCAATTGGCAATCCTGCCATTGAGATTGCATACAACGGATTATAAATCGCATATGCGCCCTGAAAATAGCCGTAGCCTTCATTCGTGATCAGGTTGACCAGCGGGATCTTATAGAGCGCACCGATGATTTTGACAAGCACCGTAGCAATTGCCAGAACGCCCGCGCCGGTCAGCAGAGATTGTTTTTTTCTTTCAGCCATTGTTGGGACTCCTTTCAGCCAAGGACTTCATGCAGCAACCCTGCTGCCAGATCTGATGGGGAGCGATAACTCAGGATGGTGTGTGCGCAAAGACATCGTCGTAAAATGTGAGAATGCGCACCTTTCGTTCCAGCAGTTCATCAAACCGATTCATATATTCATATGGATACTTATGATTAAAAATACGTTCCAGATCGTTGGAAAACGGCGAACGAAGCTTTGTTACGGCACCGGCGCCGACCGCAAGGACCGTATGGGTTTCTTCCATCATAAAGATATTATACCGGCAGGCATAAGACGGTTTTGCCCAACCGACGTTTTCAAGATTACCGAGGCAATTGCTCTGCCGGTACATATAATAAGGCATATATCCTTCCTGCGTCAGGCGCTGCATCGCATAAGAGAGCATCTCCCCCGCCGCAGTCACGGAACCAGTTTCCAGCTGCTTTGTAACAAGCGTGGACGCGCGTTTGTGTGCGAGCGTATGAACCGTGATGTTTTCGGGATGAAAGGAAAGGGTTGTTTCAAGGGTGTTCCGAAACGAAGCAACGGTATCAGTCGGCAACCCGGCAATCAGATCCATGTTGATATTATCGAATCCGTGTCGCCGGGCCATCAACAGCGCCTGCTTTGTTTGTTCGCTGGTGTGTTTGCGCCCGATCGTGCAAAGCACGTCATCATTAAAAGTCTGCGGATTGATGCTGATACGCGTGGCGCCGGCCTGACGAATCACGTCAAACTTATCATCCGATACCGAGTCCGGGCGTCCGGCTTCGATTGTAAACTCGGTCTGCGCAGTCACATCAAAGTGAGCGCGAACCGCATCGGTGACCGTTTTCAAATGCGCAGCGTCCAGCGCGGTCGGCGTTCCGCCTCCGATATACACGCTTTCAAGATGCAAATCCAGTTGCCGTACGATAGCCGCCGTCGCTTCTATCTCGCGGCAAAGCAGATCAACGTAGCCCGGAATCAATTTTTTCGCCTGCTCATTGGAATGAGAGACAAATGAGCAGTAACTGCAGCGGCTCGGACAAAACGGAATCGACACATACAGCGAAAACGAACGCGGTTGACTTTGGAGCGTGATCGGTGTTTCCGTTTTTGCAACGCGCAGCGCCAGCGCGGTTTTTTCCTCGCTGACCCGAAGTTCACTCGTAAAATAGCTGCAAGCCGCCTGCTCGCCATATGCCTGCGACAGCCGCAGCATCAGCTTTGCAGGACGTACACCCGTCAGAATCCCCCACGGAGGCGTATAACCGGTCAACTCCAGCAGCAGATCATAAAGCATCTGCACAAGCCTGCGTTCATACAAATCATCGGCACTGTCATCAAAACAGCGCTCCTGAAGGGAAACGGTCTTTTGCATCTCCCCGCTTTTTCCAAGCAAGGCATAGGAAACCATCAGCGTTGCGCCTTCTGTCAGCGGAGCAAACGACGTACAAACAAAATCCGCTTCTTCATTGCGCGAAGGAGTCACTGCAATTTTGGTTGACGGAAAAAAGACCCGAAGCATTTTTTCCGTCTCATATTGATAGGTATGATGTTCAATTACGAGATTCATGCGTCATCCCCGGTTTTTGCTAAAATAAGGATTATACTTCTTTTCGTGAGAGAGTGTCGTTGCTTCTCCGTGACCGGGAAGGATTTGAAACTCTCTTTCCAATGCACCGATCTTTCTGACAGACATCAACAGCTGCAGCATATTGCCGGTCGGCAAATCGGTACGCCCCACAGATTCCAAAAACACGGTGTCACCGGAGAACATATAGTCCTCCAGAAGATAACAGACACTGCCGCGGGTATGCCCCGGCGTAAACAGCACTTGAATCCGGCTGTCGCCAAACGGCAATGTATCGCCGTCATTTACAAGAATATCCGCGTGTTCCACATGCGGAAGATCGGACTGAAAAGAGCGCCGGAAGGAAAGAATATCATCCTTCAGAAACGCTTCTTCCTTCTCATGCATAACAATTTTGCCGCCGTATTGTTCCTGCAATGGACATAAACCGAGAATATGATCGTGGTGTCCGTGCGTTAAGAGAATATAGTCAAGCGTGGTGATCTTGAGTGCATGCAACGCCTGCACAAGCGAATCATCAAACCAACCGGGGTCCACAACAAAGCTTTGCCCGGACACGGTGTCTTTTCCAACGTAACAGTTGGTCGGCATAAAACCGACAGAACATGATTGAAGCTGCAATTGCATTTCAATGTTTCCTTTCCCAGATTTCTGTATCCAACAGCATGGTAACAGGGCCGTCGTTGACCAGCGAAACCTGCATATCAGCGCCGAAAACGCCTGTTTCAACCCGTGCAATCCCCTGCGCACGCAACTGCTCACAGAAATACCGATATAAAGATTCGGCTTCCTGCGGCGGAGCGGACGGCGTAAAGGACGGGCGTCTGCCGTGCGACACATCGGCACACAGCGTAAACTGAGAAACCACCAACGCGTCGCCGGCAATCTGTGTGAGCGACAGATTCATTTTTCCGTTTTCATCTTCATTGATGCGCAGTTCGGCAGTCTTTTTGGCAAGCAGATCTGCCTGTGCCTGACCGTCACCGTCCATAACACCGAGCAAAATCAGATACCCGGTGCCAATACTGCCGACGACCGCGCCGTCAACCGACACCGAAGCAGAAGAAACGCGCTGAATAACAGCTTTCATGTGATACCTCCAAGGGAACGATCAAAGACCGGAGCGCTCAATGGAAAGCACACCCTTAATCTTTTTGAGCTTTTCGCTGAGATTCCGCAGATGCTCCGCAGAATTCACTGTAATGGTCAGATAGATTACCACGCGGGAATCCTTGCTTTCTTTTGTGAAAAGAGAATGAATCATCACGTGCATGTTGGCAAGTGCTGTGGAAAGATCCGCCAGCATACCCACCCGGTTGATACAGGTCACGCCGAGCGTTACCCGGTAATCATTGCTCGCTTTGGTATCCCACGTTGCGCGGACCCAACGCTCGGGCTCTGCGCAAAGGGCGATATTCTTTGGCACGTTGGAGCACTGCCGCGTATGAATGGATACGCCGTGTCCGCGGGTAATGAAACCGATAATCTCATCACCCGGCAGCGGATCGCAGCAGCGCGAGAATTTGACAAGGCAGTTATCAATGCCTTCAATGATGATGCCCTCCGGGCTTTTCATCACTTTCTTGACCGGCGGCACAGACACCGAATCTACGGGCTTAATCTCCTCGTTCTCTTTTAGCAGTTTATTGTATTCTTCCCGGATGCGCGGCATAATCTTGTTCAGCGACAGACCGCCGTAACCGATGGAAGCGAACAGATCGTCGACCGTTGAGAAACGCTGTTTTTCCGCAATCCTCTGCAAGAATTCCATCATCTGCTTTTCGGGCAGCGTAATGTTGTTGCGGCGGAACTCCCGCTCAACTTCGGCACGACCTTCAACGATGTTTTCATCGCGCTTTTCATGCTTAAACCAGCTTTTGATTTTTGAACGCGCGGAGCTGGTCTTGGCAATTTTCAGCCAGTCGCGGCTGGGTCCGCGCGGATTGCTCGTCGTCAGGATCTCAATGATCTCACCGTTGTTGATCTTATGATCGAGTGTGGTGATACGACCGTCCACCTTTGCGCCGATCATACGGGACCCGACAGCGGAATGGATGGCATATGCAAAATCCACGATTGACGAGCCCATCGGCAAAGAGATCACGTCGCCCTTCGGCGTAAATGCAAACACTTCGTCCGGCGTGAAATCGGTTTTGATCACATTCACGATCTCTTCCACGTCGTCGCTTTCCTTCTGGTTTTCCAAAAGCTGGCGAATCCAAGCAAGGCGTTCTTCAAATTTATCTTTTCCCGCCATACCGAGCTTGTATTTCCAGTGCGCCGCAATACCGTATTCCGCCGTGTGATGCATCTCCCAGGTGCGGATCTGAACTTCAAACGGAATCCCGGCTTTTCCGATCACCGTTGTGTGCAAGGACTGATACATGTTCGGCTTCGGTGTTGAAATATAATCCTTAAAGCGTCCGGGCAAGGGATTGAACATATCATGGATGATGCCGAGACAATAGTAACATTCAAACACAGAATCCACAATGATACGGACGGCGTAAATATCATAGATTTCATCAATCGTGCGCCCGAGCATATACGTCTTGCGGTAAATCCCGTGTACGGACTTGATGCGACCGGACAGGTGTGCGTTCGGCACCTCCTGCCTGACGCGTTCCCCGATCTCTTTCTGGATACTATCCAGAAACTGCTGCCGCGATTCCACCTGTGATTCGAGCGTATGCGAGATTTCTGCGTACGCCACGGGATCCAGATAGCGTATTGCCAGATCCTCCAGCTCCTCCTTGAATGCACGGATACCGAGCCGGTGCGCGATCGGCGCATAGATTTCAAGCGTTTCCTTCGCTTTGAAGCGGCGTTTCTCTTCCGGCATAAACGACAACGTGCGCATATTATGCACCCGGTCAGCCAGTTTGATAATGATTACGCGGATATCACGCGACATCGCAAGGAACATCTTGCGGATGTTTTCATTCTGCTGTTCTTCCTGGGTTGCGGAAAACGGAATCTGACCGATCTTCGTCACACCGTCCACAAGCTGTTCCACAGATTCGCCGAACGAAGCGCGAATCTGCTGATCGGTAACTGGTGTATCTTCCACAACGTCATGCAGCAGCGCAGCACAGATGGAATCTGTATCCATGCCCATTTCGGCAAGAATCTGCGCAACGGCAACAGGATGGATAATATATGGTTCGCCGGAACGGCGCTTTTGTCCTTCGTGCGCATTGCGTGCAAAAACGTATGCCTGCGTAATGCGGGTAATATCGGATTCCGCAAACGAACTTTCGCGCAGCGTTTCCAGCAGTTTTTCAAACCCATATTCGCCTTCTTGTTCTGTCATGTTCCGTTTCCTCCCTTCATATCAAAGTTAATCTCTGTACTTGGCGCAATAATTCGGATGATTCCAGCTGCACTTTCCGGCTTGCATCAACCGTTAAGCGACCGCTGTCATCAGCGACAAATACGCCGAGTTCCTTCAGAATATCAATTGTCAGTAAAGCTCTTGCGGCATCTCTGCCGTCGCTGCCAAGCCGGTAACAGAGCAGATCGATATCTTCTTCATAAAAAGTATGATCGCGGACGAACCGATAGACCTGCGCCGTATAGCCGCGATCCGGCAAGCATGCCAAGGCTTCCTGCTTTGAAACGCTGTCGCCGCGGCGGATCCTCTCATAGAGCCGTTCCTGCTCAAGAATCACGGTGTCCTCTGTCTTGGACAAGCGGATATCTTTGATATAAATACTGACACGGCGCGTGCCCATATATTCATTCGGTTCCAGACGTACGGCAAGATCCACAAGATCGCCGGGATGATATGGAAAGCTTTCCTGGCTGACGCCGAATTTCAGCGCCTGAATGTGATCGTTGCCGCGCGAGAGCGACAGGCGCACATGCTTTCCGTTGCCGATTGGCTGAACCGCACGCAGCGTCAAGCCGAACAGACCGAACAAGGGTTGCGGATTGCCGGCGCCAAAAGGCTCAAGCATAGAAATTACCGGCAGCAGATCCGCCGAAATATAGCCTGGACGCAGTTTACAATCCACAGACAGCGTCGGAAACGGCATTGCAACCGCTTTAGCATACTGGTTGATCCGCGTACGAAACGCGGGAATGTCCTTCGTTTTCAGCCCGAAACCGGCAGCCAGCGGATGACCGCCGAAATGCGTCAGCAGATCCCGCACGGAATCAATGGCATCATAAAGAGAAAACCCTTCGAGACTACGGCCTGAACCTTTTGCTTCTTCACCGTCGGAGGTTATCACGATGGTCGGCTTACCGAATCGTTCTGTCAGCCGCGCGGCAACGATACCGATGACGCCGCCGTGCCAGCCTTCACCGTGAAAGACCAAAACACGGTCAAACCGGAGTGCAGGTTCCTGTAAAAGCTGTTTTTCAGCTTCTGCCATAATGTCTTGCTCAAGCGACTGGCGCACACTGTTGCAGTCTGAAATCTTTTGCGCAAGCGCCTGTGCCGTTTCCTCACTGTCGGAAATCAGCAGCTCAAAAGCTTCGTCGGCGCGATCAATTCTGCCGACAGCATTCAGCCGCGGCACAATGGAAAAAGCAATGCCATTTGCAGTCAGGGCGCGCGGTGTCGACAGCGCAACACGTTTCAGCGCGGCAAGGCCGAAATTTCCGCCTTCATTGATTTTTCGCACGCCGTATTTTACAATGATGCGGTTCTCACCTGTCAACGGCACAACATCCGCTATGGTGCCGATCGTAATCAGATCCGCAAAATCATCCAGAATGTTTTCCGCATCATCCTGCGAGAGCGCACATGCAAGTTTAAACGCAACACCGACGCCTGCCCAATCCTCAAATTCGCAGGTACAGTCGGGACGATGCGGATCAACAACGGCTTCCGCCCGCGGCAGCACACTGCCGACCTTGTGATGATCCGTCACCACAAGCCGCATGCCGCATTCATAAATATAAGCAGACTCCTCAATTGCAGAAATGCCGTTATCCACAGTGACGATAAGCTGAACACCGTCATTCTTTAACTGGTCAATGGCGGATTTGTTTAATCCATACCCTTCACTGTTGCGGTCCGGAATATAGCAAAGCACATCTGCGCCGAGTGTTTCCAAAAACAAGTATAACAAAGAGGATGCGGTCACTCCGTCCGCGTCATAGTCTCCGTAGACGGCGATGCGTTCATCATGCTCCAACGCGCGATGAATTTCCGCAGCAGCTTTATCCATATCTTTAATTGTAAACGGATCGCAAAGCGGCGTATCCGTCTCCATAAACGCCTGAACTTGACGGTCGGAGGAAATGCCGCGCGAAGAGAGCAGCAGAGCCGCAAACGGATCGAGTCCGTGTTTTTCGGCAATTTGGGCAGCCGCCTCTTTGTCAACATGGGCAACCTGCCAAAGCTTTCTGTGCATCACGCATCCTCCTTTCTGTCGGTGTTTTTCTTTTCCTTTTTATACTTCACGATTTCTTTTAAAAATACAATTCCGTATTTTTCGAGTTTATGACTGCTGACGCCCGGAACCGAAGAAAGCGCCTGCAAACTGATCGGCTGCAAAGCAGCCATGGCTTGCAGCGTTTTATCTGTAAAAATCACAAAAGCCGGCACACTGCTCTTTTGTGCAACAATCTGCAGCAGCGCTTTCAGGCGCTGATATAAAACAGGATCCGGTTTCGCTGCATCTTGCGAATGAATCGGACGTTTAGTTTGCAATGGATAGCCGGTGACGACGCATCGAACATGTCTGCCTGCAAACAACACATCCTGCGCTTGCTGCGTACATTGCAGAACGCCGTTCGACAACATCAGAACCCCATTGTCACAAAGGAACGAAAGCAGCTTTTCAATGTCTTTCCGCGGTTCTTCACGCATCAATCCGAAGGTCGGAAGAGCAGAAAATTGCGTTGCATCATTCGCGCCGTTCAATACGGAAACAACCGTTGCGGGTCGCGCATGCGCTTTCAGCCTCGCAACGCACGAGAGCAGCTTCTGCGCGGGAACCGTGACATCAACAGAGAGCTTCTTGCCGAGACACGACCCGCAATTGTGGCAATGCGCCGGTGCTTCTTCGTCGAAATATGCCAATATGAAACGGCGCAAGCAGCTTTTACACGCAGCATAATCCGCCATGGTCTCCAGCTTTTGCAGCCGCATATTCCGGATAGCCTCTATCTCTGAACGGCTCAGCGCCTCATTTTCATCCGGGTGATCGATAAAATAACGCTGAATCTGCAGGTCAGATTTCTTGAAAAACAAAATACAATCTGCAGGATTACCGTCTCTGCCGGCACGTCCGGCTTCCTGATAGTAGCTTTCCATATCGCCGGGAATATTGAAATGAATCACAAATGAAACGTTCGATTTATCAATGCCCATACCAAAAGCATTTGTGGCAATCATCACACGCTTGCGATCAAAAAGAAAATCATCCTGATTGCGGCGGCGCGTTTCCTTGTCCATGCCGCCGTGATAACCAATCACGTCATAGTGCTGCGCTTGCAGAACCGCACACAGTTCATCTACTTTTTTGCGCGTGCTGCAATACACAATGCCGCTGCGTCCGGCATAAAGATCCAGTCGGCGGCGCAACGCGATCAGCTTTTGTTGCGGTTGTTCCACCTCAAAAAAGAGGTTTGGACGGTCAAAGCTGCCGCTGACAAAGACCGGATTCTGCAACGCCAAAAGCGATTCAATATCGGAACGAACGCGACGCGTAGCGGTTGCAGTGCAGGCGCAGACAACCGGGCGCACCGGCATGGACGCACAAAAGGAAGCGATTTCCAGGTACGTTTGCCGAAAGTCGTGTCCCCATTGCGAAACACAGTGCGCCTCATCAACAACCAGCATGCTGACCTGTATTGCAGAAACGACTCGCAGAAAAGATGAAACAACCAGCCGTTCCGGCGCAACATAGATGATTTTATAGGCACCCTGTTTTGCACGTTTTTCAACAAGCTGCAGCTGCTTTGCAGACAAAGAGCCGTTGATATAAGCAGCAGGCACACCGTTTTGTATCAGCGCATGCACCTGATCCTTCATGAGTGAAATCAGCGGTGAAATCACCAGCGTGATTCCCGGCATCAAAAGCGCGGGCAGCTGAAAGCAGATGGACTTCCCTGCTCCGGTGGGCATCACAACCAGCGCATCTCGTCCTTGCATCAACGCTTGTGCAACCTGCAGTTGTCCCGGTCGAAACGTATCATATCCGAACACGGTTTTGAGTGTTTGCTGCAGCTGTTGCTGCACAGACGATTCACACATAAAACTTTTTAGACAGCCACGCGCGCATATGTTTGCTCGAGTAGCAATAAATCAGAAAGCCGAGCAGCACCATACAGGAAATGAAAACGATTGCGCCGACATAAAAAGCCTTCGTGTAATTGTGGTTGATCTGCAAAATCGATCCGATTACCAATGCGGAAAGCCCTGCCAAAAAATCAATCACAGCCGCCTGCAGCACCCAATGGCGCTTTTTGCGGCGAACCCAGATCATATAAATCAGGACCTGCAGCGCAAGCATCAGCACGATCGGCAGAGCGCTCTTAT